>Ga0182039_10000694_pt1 | contig 17582 bp, 15 predicted proteins | sample sta12Can44000111_FD_125975 | JGI IMG/M metagenome (GOLD analysis project Ga0182039, IMG submission 125975) | Lab enrichment of tropical soil microbial communities from Luquillo Experimental Forest, Puerto Rico - statanox.12C.anox.44.000.111 | ecosystem: Environmental > Terrestrial > Soil >...
GCCCCGGCTTCTTCATAGCCGGTGGTGCCGTTGATCTGCCCAGCCAGGAACAGGCGCGGCGCACGGCGGGTTTCCAGAGTCGGATGCAGTTCACGCGGATCGACATAATCATATTCGATGGCATAGCCGGGCCGCAGCATGACTGACTGCTCAAGGCCGGGAATGGTCTTCAGCAGCGCCAGTTGCACATCTTCCGGCAGGCTGGTGGAAATGCCATTCGGATAAACCGTATGGTCGTCCAGCCCCTCGGGCTCCAGGAAGATCTGATGGCGGTCGCGCTCGGCGAAGCGCACCACCTTATCCTCGATCGAGGGACAATAGCGCGGGCCGACACTGCCGATCTGGCCGGAATACATCGGCGCCCGATGCAGGTTGGCGCGAATCAGCGCATGCCCGGCCTCGGTGGTGCCGGTGATGCCGCAGGCAATCTGCGGCGTGGTGATCTTCTCGGTCAGGGTCGAGAACGGCACCGGCGGATCGTCGCCCAGCTGCTTATCTAACCCATCCCAATCGATGGTGCGGCCATCCAAACGGCAAGGTGTTCCCGTCTTCAGCCGGCCCAGGGTGAAGCCGATGCGTTCCAGCGAGTCCGACAAGCCCAAGCTGGGGGCATCGCCCATGCGTCCGGCGGGATAGGTCACCTCGCCCACATGCACCAGCCCGCGCAGGAAAGTGCCGGTGGTGATCACCACCGCCCCGGCCCCGATCTGCGAGCCGTCGGCCAAAGTCACGCCGGTGACCGTGCAGCCGTCAGACGCAGTCAGCAAACCCTCCACCGTGGCGGCGCGGACTTCCAGATGGGCGGTCTCGGCCAGCACCGCCTGCATCGCCTGACGATAGAGCTTGCGGTCGGCTTGGGCGCGTGGCCCCTGCACCGCCGGTCCCTTGCTGCGATTGAGGATGCGGAACTGAATGCCGGCGCGGTCAATCACCCGGCCCATCAGCCCATCCAGCGCATCGATCTCGCGCACCAGCTGGCCCTTGGCCAAACCGCCGATGGCGGGGTTGCAGCTCATCTCGCCCACCGTCTCCAGACGCTGGGTGAGCAACAGGGTCTTAGCCCCCATCCGCGCCGAAGTGGCAGCAGCCTCGCAGCCGGCATGACCGGCACCGATGACGATAACGTCGACTTGTTCCATCTCGATCCGTTGTTTCACGTGAAACTTTGATTCTATATGTCCCTCAAGCGCCGGGCGTCGGCCTCTGGCCTCCTGGGCTTTCCTCCGCTAAAGCTCCGGCGCGCTCCCAGCGTGCTTTGCACGCAGTCCTTTATGTTTGTCGGCGAAGCCGACGGCGCTAGTCACCCCCGATGGGGGTTCCGGTCGGGAACTTTCCAACAGCCTCAACCTCACTTCCCGATGCAGAATTCCCGGAAGATCACATCGAGCATATCCTCGACATCGACCCGTCCGGTAATCCGGCCCAAGGCACGGGTGCTGAGTCTTACATCTTCTGCCGCCAGTTCGGGAAGCGTTGCTTGCAAGGCGCGGTGAAGATTCTCCACCGCCGCCTCGATGGCGGCGCGATGGCGGGCGCGGGTCAGGGCCGGAGCCCCCGATCCTTCCAACGCCTTCGCCGCCTGACGGGTCAGTTCCGCCAGCAATTCATCCAGCCCTTGGCCCGTCTTGGCCGAGACGGGAACCCCCCGGACCGAAAGCTTGTTGCCCAGATCGGCCTTGTTCAGCAGCACCAGGGTCTGACGATCCACCAGCGCCATCACCGAGGGGTCGGGTTCCTGCGTGGCGTCCAGCACCACCAGCTTCAGATCGGCGGCTTCGGCGCGGGCAAGGGCGCGGCGGATGCCCTCCTCCTCGACCGCTTCCGAGGTTTCCCGCAGTCCGGCAGTATCGGCCAGCACCACCGGATAGCCGCCCAGATCCAGATGCACCTCGATGATGTCCCGCGTCGTGCCGGCCTGGGCCGAGACGATCGCGGCTTCCCGCCCGGCGATCAGGTTCAGCAAAGACGACTTGCCAACATTGGGCGAGCCCAGGATCGCCACATGCAGCCCGTCGCGCAGACGTTCGCCGCGATGACCATCGGCCAGATGCCGGGCCATGGTTCCGGCCAGATCGAGCAGACGATCCCGCGCCGCCGCCGTCAGGCCGCCCGGCAAATCTTCGTCAGAGAAATCGATATCGGCTTCCAGATGCGCCTGAATCCGCAGCAGCTGGTCGCGCCAGTCTTCGTACAGCCGGTACAGCGCCCCATCCATCTGGCGCAGGGCCTGACGCCGCTGGGCGGCTGTCTCGGCCTCGACCAGATCGGCAATCGCCTCGGCCTGGGTCAGGTCCAGCTTGCCGGAATGGAAGGCGCGGCGGCTGAATTCACCCGGCTCGGCGGGCCGCAAGCCCAGGGCCAGCAAAGCCTCGGCCAAAGCCTGCGAGACTGCCCGGCCGCCATGCAGTTGGAACTCGGCCACATCCTCGCCGGTGAAGCTGTGCGGAGCCGGGAACCAGATCACCAGCCCCCGGTCGATCACCTCGCCCTGATGGGACAGGGTGCGAAAGACTGCTTGCCGGGCCGCCGGCAGATCGCGTCCGGTCAGGGTCTTGACCGCTTCCGCCGTACCCGGACCCGACAGGCGATAGACCGCCACCCCACCCCGTCCGGCGGCGCTGGCCAAGGCGAAGATGCCGTCCATCATCCCTGCCCCTATTTCGACTTCTGCGGCCCGTCTTCCGGGCGCAGCATCAGACGCTCGACCCGGCCACCCTGCTGAAGATGGGTGGTCAGAACCTCGTCGATATCATCATGGGTTTTAACCGCGTACCAAACGCCTTCGGGATAGATCACCAGCACCGGCCCCAGCTCGCAGCGGTCCAGACAGCCGGCGGCATTCACCCGCACATCGCCCAGGCCCAGCTCCTTGGCCCGCGCCTTCAGATAGTCGCGAAGCTTCTCCGACCCCGAGCGGGCGCAAGAGCCGCGGGGATGTCCCTCGGGCCGCTGATTGGTGCAGATGAACAGATGCAGGCGGAAATAGAGCGGCGGATCGGTGATCTGATTCAAGATGGGCTCTTTCAGGACTTAAGGCTGCTTATGTTTGGCGGCGCCGTTCTGGAAGGCGTTCCAGAACATCTTCTGGATCTGCTCCATGCTCTGCACGCCGGCCGGCAGCCAGGTGTTCAGCATGGCCTCGGGCGTCATCGCCTCCAGATTGGCGGTCATGCGTTCCTCGATCTGCTTCATCAAGGTATCTTGCATGGGCTTGACGTCGGGAAGGCCGAAGAAGGTGCGAGCCTCTTCCGGCGTGAGGTCCACATCGACATGTATCTTCATGGGAAGGGCTCCGTTTCGGCCAATAGATGGTTGCAACCACGAACGGTAAGCCCAAACTAAGCGTTATGACCCCTGTAATGCAATCGCCTGTTCGGCGAGCCTGTCCGAAAGCCCTTTCATGAGCCGCAATCTGCTCGCCCAAGAAACCAGCCCCTATTTGCTTCAGCATCAGGATAATCCCGTGCATTGGCGGCCTTGGAACGCCGAGACCCTGGCCGAGGCCAGGCAGTCGGGCCGCCCGATCCTGCTCTCCATCGGCTATGCCGCCTGCCATTGGTGTCATGTGATGGCCCATGAAAGCTTCGAGGACGAGGCCACCGCCGCCCTGATGAACGATCTGTTCATCCCCATCAAGGTCGACCGCGAGGAACGGCCCGATCTGGACGCCATCTATCAGGCGGCCCTGGCGATGATGGGCCAGCGGGGCGGCTGGCCGCTGACCATGTTCTTAACCCCCGCCGCCGAGCCCTTTTGGGGCGGCACCTATTTCCCGCCGAAGCCCCGCTATGGCATGCCGTCCTTTCGCGATGTGCTGACCAGCGTCGCCGAGGTTTGGAAGACCCAGCCCGACAAGGTCGCCGGCAATGTGAATGCCCTGAAGGAAGGCTTGCAGGACCAATCCCGCTCCAGCCCCGGCGACGGCCTGTCGGCCAGCCTGCTGGAGCGGGCCGCCAATGCCGTTCTGGGCCAGGTGGATCTGACCCATGGCGGCCTGAGCGGAGCGCCGAAATTCCCCCATATGCCGCTGTTTACCCTGCTCTGGCGGGTCGGCTGCAAGACCGGTCAGCCGGGCCTAGCCCATGCCGTCAGCCTGACTTTGAACCGCATGAGCCAGGGCGGCATCTATGATCATCTGGGCGGCGGCTTCGCCCGCTATTCCACCGACGAGGAATGGCTGGCCCCGCATTTCGAGAAGATGCTTTACGACAATGCCCAGCTGATCGAGCTGCTGACCGAAGTCCACCAGACCAGCAAAGACCCCCTGTTCGCTCAGCGGGTCGAGGAAACCATCGGCTGGGTCTTGCGGGAAATGCGCGGCGAAGGCGGGGCTTTCGCCGCCACCCTGGACGCCGATTCCGAGGGCGAGGAAGGCCGCTTCTATGTCTGGCATGCCCACGAGATCGAGGACCATCTGCCGAAATCCATGCTGCTGCCCTTCGTCGGCAATTACGATGTGACGCCCGGCGGCAATTGGGAAGGCAAGACCATCCTCAATCTCAGCAACGCCATTCCCATGAGCCCGACCATGCAGGAGCTGATGGCCGAGGCCTGCCAGAAGCTGTTCAAGGTGCGCGAAGGCCGGGTGCGCCCGGGTCGCGACGACAAGATCCTGGCCGACTGGAACGGCATGACGATCGCCGCCTTAGGCAGAGCCGGCTTCGTCTTTAATCGCCCCGACTGGGTAATGACCGCCGAGGAAGCCTTTGACGCCGTGGTCGATCAGATGGAGCAGGATGGCCGTCTGTCGCACAGCTATTGCCTGGGCAAGGCCAAGGATCAGGCCATGCTGGACGACTATGCCCAGATGGCCCGCGCCGCCGTGATCCTGTTCGAGGTTACCGGCAATCATGATCTGCTGGCTAAGGCCGAGGGTTGGGTTTCCGTGGCGGATCGCTTCTATTGGGATTTGGACCATGGCGGCTATTTCTTCACCGCCAGCGATGCCGAAGACCTGTTGGTGCGGACCAAGACGGCCTTGGACAATGCCACTCCGTCCGGAAATGGCGTAATGGTCGAGGTGCTGGCCCGCCTGTTCCTGCTGACCGGCAAGCAGGACTATCAGACCCGCGCCGAGGCGGTTGTCCGCGCCTTTGCCGGCGATGCCGCCACCTCCTTCCCCAATATGGCCAGCCTGTTGAACGGTTGGGAAATCCTCGACCAGGGCCGCAGCCTGACCCTGACCGGCGAGATTGGCCCCGATCTGTTGGACGCCGCCCGCCAGTCCCCGCCCACCATGGTGATCAAGCGAGAAGCCGGGTCGGGCAAGCCTTTCTCGCTGCTTTGCCAGGGTCACAGCTGCAGCCTGCCGCTGTATGATGGCCCATCGCTTGTGACCGCTCTGAAAGGAGAGCTTTAGCTCATGGCTTACCTGACCGTCCCCAGCCCGCTGGGCGATCTGACCCTGTTCGAGGATGACGGCAAGATCATCAGCCTGGATTGGGGCGCCGTCGAAGGCGGCGAGGAAACGCCCCTGCTGACCGAGGCCGCCCGCCAGCTGGATGACTATTTCGACGGAACCTTGAAAGAATTCTCCCTGCCCCTCGATCCTGCCGGTACTACCTTCCAGAAGAAGGTCTGGGACGCCATGATCCGAATTCCCTATGGCCAGACCCTTCGCTATGGCGAAGTCGCCCATAAGCTGGATTCTGGCCCCCGCGCCGTCGGCGGCGCCTGTGGCCGCAACCCGATTCCCATCATCATTCCTTGCCATCGCATCCTGGGCAGCAACGGCAGCTTGGGCGGCTATTCGGGTGATGGCGGACTGGATACCAAAGTTTTCTTGCTGCGCCTGGAAGGCGTCGAAGGAGTTTAAGCATCATGAGCAAAGCCATCCGCATCCACGCCTATGGCGGACCTGAACAGCTGGTCTGGGAAGAGGTCTCGTTGGCCAAGCCCGGCCCCGGCGAAGTCCTGTTGCGTCATACCGCCGTCGGGCTGAACTTCATCGATGTCTATCACCGCACCGGCCTCTATCCGCAAGCCAGCCTGCCCGCCGGTATCGGCATGGAAGGCGCCGGCGTAGTGGTCGAGGTCGGCCCTGGTGTCACCGAGGTCGAGGTCGGCGACCGGGTCGCCTATGCCATGGGCAATCCCGGCTCTTATGCCCAGGAGCGCATCTATCCCGCCGCCCGGCTGGTGCGCCTGCCCGACGAGATCGACGATCAGCAGGCCGCCGCCATGATGCTGCAAGGCATGACGGCGCAGTACCTTTTGCGCTCCACCTATCGGGTGAAGGCCGGCGATACCATCCTGATCCATGCCGCCGCCGGCGGTGTCGGGCTGATCGCCTGCCAATGGGCCAAGCATCTGGGCGCCACCGTGATCGGCACGGTGGGATCGGAGGAAAAGGCCGAACTGGCCAAGCGCCACGGCTGCGACTACCCGATCCTTTACACCAAGGAGAATTTCGTCGAGCGGGTGAAGGAGATCACCAACGGCAAGGGCCTGCCGGTTGTCTATGACTCGGTCGGCAAGGATACCTTCATGCAGTCCCTCGACTGCCTGCAACCGCGCGGTCTACTGGCTTGCTTTGGTCAAAGCTCGGGCTCGATTGGTCCGGTCGATCTGGGCATTCTGGCGGCCAAGGGATCGCTGTATGTCACCCGCCCGACCCTGGGCACCTATGCCGGCCCCCGCCCCGATCTGCTGCATTGCGCCAAGGAACTGTTCGAGGTGGTGACTTCTCATGCCGTGAAGATCGAGGTCAACCAGACCTATCCCCTGGCCGAAGCCGCCCAGGCCCACCGCGATCTGGAAGCCCGCAAGACCACTGGCTCGACGGTGCTGCTTCCCTAATCGGGCATGGCCTCTGTTTCACGTGAAACAGAGGCCGTCTCGACTAAAAAGCGAAACTATGCCAGCATGGACCCTCATCATGAATAAGGGAATTCCATGGGTCCGCTTCTGCTTCTGGCCATCCCTGCCGCTGTGGCCGGATATATTGCTGTTCAGACCGATCAATCGTCACCGCAGCAGCCCGAAAAGCCTCCTGTCACATCTGCTGTAGAATCAGAAGAACAAGATGATCTCTTTGATCCTGTCAAACATCCAACATTCCGCAAAGCATTAGAGATCGCACGAGAACTCAACAGGCTGATCAAAGCTTGTCAGGAAGACCCTGAGCGACAAAAGAAAGATATCGCCCTAGCATCCGACTATTATCGCGTTGGTATTGCCAATAAGCGCATCGGAAATAACGAAAAATCTGAAAAATATCTGACTCTTGCCAAACTCTATCTTCCTAATTTCTATCTGGCTGAAAATGAACTTGGTGTCGTTTTCAGCAATCAGAAGAAATATGACTTGGCGATACAGGCTTTTGATCATGCCATCGCATTGAATCCCGACGATCCTAAGGGCTGTCCTTGGAACAATCGCGGCCTAGTTTATGAATATAAAGGCGAATATCCCAAGGCCATCGCCGATCTGTCGAAAAGTATCGAGCTGAACCATTGCCTGTCTCAAGCCCATCACAATCTTGGTTTGCTCTATAGCGATATGGGCGACGGCGATAAATCCCGCGCCGAATATCTGCTGGCTGCCGCGAATGTCGAAGACACCGACCACTCGGCGGATGCTCTGATGGATCGCGGCGACGATTATGAAATGGGCGGAAATCACGCCAAGGCCATTCAGGATTTCAAGCAGGCGGCGAAGCTGGCGCCGAAATGGGCCAAGACCCATTACGAACTCGCCAAGTCCTATCATACTGAAGGGAACGACAAGGCAGCCATCGGGGAATATCTTAAAACCCTAAAATACGACCCCAATAGCGATTGGGCCTATGACGGCTTGGGAACCGCCTATTACCAAACCGGACAGGCGGCCAAGGCCGTAACCAGTTATCGCAAGGCGGTGGCTTTATATGACAAAGACGCCGTAACCATGACCAGTCTGGCCTTTGCTGAATTGGTCATCGGACAAAATCAGCAAGCGGCGCAAGATAGCCTGACTGGCTTTCATTTAGCCGAGGCCGAGGAATTTACCCAATATGCCCTGCTGGGCCATCACATTGCCCTGATGCGCCTGGGCAAGAGCGATGACGATCTGAAGAGCGCATTGAAGAAGGTTGCCTTGGATCATTGGCCGGCACCCATCCTGCGCCTTTATGCCGGTGAGATCGGTGAAGAGGAGACCCGATCGGCTATCACTTCTATGGTCAAAGGCAGCTCGACTCCCGAGGAAAGGCAGATCGAAGTGGATTTCTATATCGCCGAGCTGGCCTTGCAACAGCATGATCTGACCAAGGCCAAGCCGCTTCTGGTCTCAGTCGCCAGCCACTTCAACACATCCCTGTGGGAGCCTAAAGTCGCCCAACAGGAACTGAAAACCCTGCCTCGTACACCCTGACAAACACACCGTTTCACGTGAAACAGCCCCTGCCCCATCACCCATGAAAAAAGCCGCCGCCCCGATCAGGAGCGGCGGCTTTGTCTTTGCCGATCAGGTCGGGCTTATCCCCGGCGAATGCCGTCGATGAAGCCCTTGACCTCGGAACGCAGGGAATCGCTGGTGCCCTTCATGGTCGACATGGACGCCACCACCTGATTGACCAGCTGCAGGCGGATATTCGCATCCACCACCAGTTCTTCCAGATGCACCGAGATCTGTTGAGTATCGTCGGCCGCACCTTGGACATTGCGGGCAATCTCGTCGGTGGCCGCCGACTGTTCCTCGACCGCCGAAGCGATGCCTGACGAAATGCCCTTCACCTTCTCGATGATGTCGGCAATGCCGCCGATGGCCGAGACCGCTACGCGGGTTTCTTCCTGCACCGCGCCAATCTGGTTGGTGATTTCCTCGGTGGCTCTGGCCGTCTGATTGGCCAGATTCTTGACCTCCGAGGCCACCACCGCAAAGCCCTTGCCGGCATCGCCGGCGCGGGCCGCTTCAATGGTAGCGTTCAGCGCCAAGAGATTGGTCTGAGAGGCGATATCGCTGATCAGCTTGACCACCTCGCCGATCCGGTCCGTGGTCTGCGACAGATTGATGATCAGCTGGTTGGCCCGCACCGCCTCTTCCGAGGCCTGGGTCGAGATCACTGCCGCCTGCGACACCTGTTGACTGATCTCGCGGATCGAGGAGGAGAGCTGGCCAGCCGCCACCGACACCGTCTCGACATTCTGAGTCGCCGATTCGGTGGTGCTGCTCATGGCCACCAGCTGCTTGGTGCCGTCTTGCACCTTGCTGACCATCTGCTCGCCGACATCATACATATGGCCCGCCGAGGTCGAGACCTCGTTGACCAAACCCATTACGCCGCTTTCAAAGCGATTGGCCATATCGACCATGGTCTTCTGCCGCTGCAGCAAGCCATCCTGCTCATTCTGCTGCTGTTGCCGGCGCAGGTTATCGGCGGAATGGGCTTCGTCGCGCAACATCTGCACGGCGTCGGCCAGATCGCCAATCTCGTCGGCGCGATGCTGGAAGGGCACCTCGACCTGGAAATCGCCACTGGTGATCCGGTGAGTAATGTTGACCAGCGCCCGCAAGGGATTGGAGATCGAACGCGACACCGTCAAGGCCATGGCGATGATCGACAACAAGATCACCAGGCTGATGCCGAAGAATTTCAGCATGGTTTCCTTGAACTCGGCATCGATATCGTCGATGTAAAGCCCGGTCAGAATGAACCAGTTCCAGGGCTGGTAAGGCAGGCTGTAGCCCAACTTTTCCACCGGCACATCGCCACCGGGACGGGGATAGTAATAACGGGTGGTGCCGCCGCCGCTGAAGGCCTTGTCACGCATTTCCCTCAGATAGACCTGACCGCTGGCATCCTTTTCATCAATGAAGTTTTTGCCATCGCGATCCGGCCGGGTCGGATGCATCAGGCTGGTGACTTCATGATCATAGATCACCAGATAATTGCCGCCGTCATAGCGCATGGATTTCACCGCCAACAGCGCCATCGCCTTGGCCGTAGCTTCGTCCAGCTCGCCTTTCTGCGCGCGGTCGTGGAAGTTGTTCACCACATTAATGGCAGTTTCCACCAGGGCCTTGGTCTCGGCGACCTTGGCATCCATCAGGCTGTTGCGCACGAACATGGCGGCAAGCACTGACAAGATCGCCAGACCGGCAGCGCTCAGGATAATCAGTCCGCTCAAGCGGGCCATGATGGATTTGATTTTCATGGACGGAATCCCCAGTGACATTTTCTGGGCAGGATTTTAGGTGAAAAATCCTTCTACCCGGAAGGGATTCTTACATTCGTAACAGCATAGCCGCTTATGGAATCCTGCATAGCCAGATATGAAAAAGGCCCTGTTTCACGTGAAACAGGGCCTTGATCGAAAAACTGATACTGGATCAGCTGTTCATGGCATCGAAGAAATCGTTGTTGGTCTTCGAATGCTTCAGCTTGTCGACCAGGAATTCCATCGCATCGACCACGCCCATCGGCATCAGCACGCGACGCAGCACCCACATCTTGGAGAGCACGCCGCGATCGACCAACAGCTCTTCCTTACGAGTGCCCGACTTGGTGATGTCGATGGCCGGGAAGGTACGCTTGTCGGACAGCTTGCGGTCCAGGATCAGTTCCGAGTTGCCGGTGCCCTTGAACTCTTCGAAGATCACTTCGTCCATGCGGCTGCCGGTATCGATCAGGGCGGTGGCGATGATGGTCAGCGACCCGCCTTCCTCGATATTACGGGCGGCGCCGAAGAAACGCTTCGGACGCTGCAGGGCGTTGGCGTCGACGCCGCCGGTCAGCACCTTGCCCGAGCTGGGAACAACGGTGTTGTAAGCACGGGCCAGACGGGTGATGGAGTCCAAAAGGATCACCACATCGCGCTTATGCTCGACCAGACGCTTGGCCTTCTCCAGCACCATCTCGGTGACCTGGACGTGACGGGTGGCCGGCTCGTCGAAGGTCGAGCTGATCACTTCGCCCTTCACCGAACGGGCCATGTCGGTGACTTCTTCCGGACGTTCGTCGATCAGCAGAACGATCAGATAGACTTCCGGATGATTGGCCGAAATCGCATGGGCGACGTTCTGCAGCATCACGGTCTTGCCGGTACGCGGCGGCGCCACGATCAGCGCGCGCTGACCCTTGCCCAAGGGCGAGATCAGGTCGATGACGCGGGTGGTCAGATCCTTCTTGGTCGGATCCTCCAGCTCCAGCTTCAGACGCTCGTTCGGATAAAGCGGGGTCAGATTGTCGAAGTTGATGCGGTGACGCACATTCTCCGGCGGCTCGAAATTGATGTCGTTCACCTTCAGCAGGGCGAAATAGCGTTCGCCATCCTTGGGCGCGCGAATCTGGCCTTCCACCGTGTCGCCGGTGCGCAGACCGAAGCGGCGGACCTGGCTGGGCGAGACATAGATGTCATCGGGACCCGGCAGATAGTTGGCCTGCGGCGAGCGCAGGAAACCGAAGCCGTCGGGCAGGATTTCCAGCACGCCATCGCCATAGATCGGGGTGTCGTTGTCGGCCAACTGCTTCAGGATGGCGAACATCATGTCCTGCTTGCGCAGAGTGGATGCGTTTTCGATCTGCAGCTCTTCGGCATAAGCAAGCAGGTCAGCCGGGGATTTGGCCTTCAGTTCCTGAAGATTCATGGCAGGTCCAATAGCTGGAAAGAACGGGAAAAGGATTTCGCCTTGGTCGGAGACCGGGAGGGATTGGTCCAGCCGGAGGGCGGTCACATCACGTGGCCCAAGGCGGCAGGATAAGGTGAGGGTGCGGAGAAGTCCCCGCAATCATCGGAAGGATTATCGAAAAGCGGGGGGTAAGTCAAATGGAGAATGGGAGGATGCTGTTTTCAAACGCCCCCTCCCTATCCGCATTCATTTTTAAGCACTCGGACCACCAAACCGATCATGAATTTCGATAATCAAATCGATGGTCTTCAAAACGCCACCAACACAGAAAAAAGCACCTTTTAGTACCTTCTCCGCATCCAAGGATCGGATCTTTTCCATCAGACTATGCCAGCGCATCATCAATCCCCTTAAAATCAAGATATGGTAGGTATTTCCAGGTAGCCAACCACAATGAATAGATTAAATCTAAATGTAGTAGGTCTCAATATGAATTAACCATATATATGTACACTATATTTTTATGTAGACTAATATATTGAAAATAATTACATAATTAAGCAAGAAGCGCGCGAATTTAGATTTTGAGGCCGCAATGTCAGCACCAAAAACATTCACGATTGCTGATGCTCATAAACTTTCAGGTATTTCTGAAGGGATGATTGATTATTTATGCAGAGTCGGCATAACAAAACCATCTGCATCTAATTTAAAAGTAAGAGGAAAGGCTAGATTATTTACATTTTCTGATATAATAATGCTTAGAACTATTAAGGTTTTAATTGAAAAAGGTGTAAGCCCTAGCAGGCTAAAAGAAGCATTAAAAACTCTTCGAAAAAAATACCCTGATATAACACCAGAACATCTTCCAGCAAGATTTTTAGTAACAGATGGAAAGTGGGCACTTTTTAAAAACGAAAATGATGTACTAGAAAACCTAAATAAAGGTGGACAGTTTGTTTTCTCATTTGTTGTTGATATGCAGCCTATTCAGAAACATATCATTGATCAATTGAGTAAAAAAAATGGGACTAATTAGAACGGCTTGGTGATCACCAGAATGACAATCCCGATCATCAGCAAGGTCGGCACCTCGTTGAAGGCGCGGAAGAACTTGGCCGGTTTCTGGTTGGCGTCTTTGGCGAAAGCGATGCGGTAGCGCTCCAACAGCACCGTCACCGCGGTCATGCCCAGCACCAGAACCAGCTTGGCATGCAGCCAGCCATTCCCTTTGAGGCCGATCTCGGTGACCATGATCAGCCCCATCACCCAGGCCACCATGCCGGCGGGAATGGTGATGGCATGCAAAAGGCGTCGCTCCATCACCTTGAACAGCTCCGAGGTCTCAGAGCCCGCCGCCACCCCGGCATGATAGTCGAACAGCCGTGGACAATAGAGCAATCCCGCCATCCAGGAGATCACAGCGATGACATGCACCGCCTTGAACCAAAGGAAATAGTCGCTCATGCGCTTCAGGCTCCCTTGTTCGGGCAAAGGCCGTGGCTGGCGGCGCAAAGCCGTCCGCCCTTTTGCGAGCAAGGCTGGCTCTTATTGCCCAAGGCCTTTGTCACCAGCCCGGCCAGACCCTTGATGAAGCTGGGATGCGATCCCGGCACCGGCACTCGCACATAGGCGGCGGCTCCGGCCTGCTTGGCCAGATGGAAATATTCCCGGTCCAGCTCGACCAGGGTTTCCGAATGATCGGAGACGAAGGCGATCGGCAGAATCACCAGACCCTTTTTCTCGGCGCCGGCCTTTTTGATCTCGTCGTCGGTATAGGGCCCGATCCATTCGGTGGGGCCAACCCGGCTCTGATAGGTCACTTTCCAATCCAACCCCGGCCGGTTCAGCGCCGCGACGATGGCGGCGGCTCCGGCCTCGACCTGCGACTGATAGGGATCGCCCTTGTCGATCACCGATTTCGGCAAGCCATGGGCCGAGAACAGCACGCGGATATTGTTGGTGACGGTGGCCGCCCGCTCCAGCGACCTTGCCAGCAATTCCGCCTGAGTGGCGATAAAGCCGGGCTCGGTGGGATAGCAGCAGACGGTGGCGGTGGGAACCTTGAAGCCGGTGCGGGCCGCCACCGCGTTCCATTCCTTGATCGAGGAACCGGACGTAGCACTGGAATATTGCGGATAAAGCGGGAGCAACACCACTTGGGTCGCCCCCCAGGCCCGCGCCTCGGCCATCGCCTGGCCGGTAAAGGGATGCCAATAGCGCATGGCGATGAAGCAGCGATAGTCCCGCCCTGCCCCATTCTGGTTCAAGGCCGATTGCAGCGATGCCGCCTGTTGCCGGGTCAGATCGTAAAGCGGGCTCTTGCCGCCGATCTGGGCATAGATCTGCTTGGCCGTCGGAGCCCGTTTGGCCGAGATATACTGGGCCAACAGCCAGCGGATCGGGCCGGGCGCTCCGATGATGGCCGGGTCGTTGAACAGGTTGAACAGAAACGGCTGGATCGCTTCCGGCTTATCCGGCCCGCCCAGATTGAACAGAATGACCGCGACTTTCTGCGCCATGATTGGATTGTCCGAAAAGCATTGGTGAATTGTCTTACAAAATCGTCATTGCCGGGCTTGACCCGGCAATCCACGAAGAAACCACCGGCCCATGGACCCCCGGAACAAGTCCGGGGGTGACGAAAATGGGGTGTCGTCGCCAACGCTCTCCCCTAAACCCGACCCTTCACCAGATCGGCCAGCCGGGCCACGTTCTCAGGCGGCGTCGAGGGCAGAATCCCATGCCCCAGATTGAACACGAACGGCCCCTTGCCGAGCGCCGAGATGATCCGCTTGACCTCGCGGTCCAGGGTTTCGCCCCCCGCGATCAGCATGATCGGGTCCAGATTGCCCTGCACCGTGACCTTCGGCTGAATATGCTTGGCGGCCCAGTCCAAGGGAACGCTGGTGTCCAGGCTGACGGCATCGACGCCGGTTCGCTCGACGAAGGGCAGCAGCAAGGCCCCGGCGCAGCGCGGAAAGCCGATCACCGGAATGCCCGGCCGCTCGGTCTTGATGCGCTCGACCAGCTGACGGGTCGGCTCGATCACCCATTTTGAAAACTCTTCTTCCGGCAGAACACCGGCCCAAGAGTCGAAGATCTGAATGGCCTCGGCGCCATGATCGATCTGACGGATCAGATAGTCGCCGGTGGCCTGGACCAGAAGGTCGATCATCGCCTTGAAAACATTCGGCTGGCTGTAAGCCAGCTTTTTGGTTTCAACGAATTCCTTCGATCCTGAACCTTCGACCATATAGGTCGCGACAGTCCAGGGAGCACCGGCGAAGCCAATCAAAGCCGTGGTTTCAGGAATGGCCTTCGACAGATTGCTGACCGTCTGGAACACCGGAGCTAGATGGCTCATGAAATTTTCCTGTGACAGCCGCTTCAGGCCTTCGCCGTCGCGAATGGGGTCCAGACGCGGGCCTTCGCCTTCGCGGAACGAGACCGGCTGACCCAGGGCATCCGGTACCACCAGGATATCCGAGAACAGGATGGCGGCATCGAAGCCATAGCGGCGCAGCGGCTGCAAGGTGACTTCGGTGGCTTTCTCGGGCGTATAGCAGAGATCGAGGAAGCCGTTACAGGAGGCGCGGACCTGACGGTATTCGGGCAGGTAACGCCCGGCCTGACGCATCAGCCAGAAGGGGGGAGGTGTCACCACCTCGCCGGACAGAGCGCGCAGAAAGGCTTTCTCGGATGTGCTGGACAAGGTCGTCTCCTGGGGATGTGGACCTGTGAAAAACGGGCTGTGATGGCGAACATCAATACAGGTCTTAGAAAGGTAAAGAAAGGTGGCTGTGATGGTGGATGCCTGTGGATATCGGGGATGCGATTCGCTCCACAGGCCATCCCGCGACTCTTCCACCGTTTTTCCACCATTGCCTTGATTGTGGAGAACCGGGTGGAAAATCCCGCTAAGCCATTTTAGATACAGCAAGAATCATAAGGATAAATTCTCTGGAAAAACGGGGATAACGAGATTGTCTGCGAAACATCCCCGATTCCGGCTCGCTACTCCTGACCGACATCCACAAGGGGGCCCAAGACTGGATGAGGCGATGGCGAGCGTGGGGGAAATTTGGCAGACTGTGCATGAACCCCGATTTATCCCCGGAGTTCCGAGTTATCCACAGGCCCTTTTGCCGGAAGTTTGCCCGCCGTGAAGAAGTTCCATCTGCATCTGGTCTCCGACGCCACCGGCGAAACCCTGACCTCGGTGGCCCGCGCCTGTCTGGTACAGTTCGACACCGTCGATCCGATTACCCATCCCTGGTGGCTGGTGCGCACCGAGAAACAGGTAGCCCGCGTGATCAACGGCATCGAGGCCAATCCCGGCATCGTGCTGGCCACCGTGCTGGATGGCGGGGTGCGCGGTCTGCTGGAAGAAGCCTGCCGGCATCTGCATGTGCCCTTCGTGCCGGTGCTCGATCCGGTGATGGCGTCGCTGGCCGGCTATCTGGAAGTGGAATTCGGCAGCCAGCCGGGCCGTCAGCATGTTTTGGACGCCGAATATTTCCGCCGCATCGACGCCATGCATTACACCCTGGCCCATGACGATGGGCAGATGCTGCATGACCTGAATTCGGCGGATGTGATTCTGGTGGGCATCTCGCGCACCTCGAAGACGCCGACCTGCATGTATCTGGCCAATCGCGGGCTGAAGGCCGCCAACATTCCCCTGGTGCCCGGCATCGAGCCGCCGCCCGAACTGTTCGAGGCGAAGAAGCCGCTGATCGTCGGCCTGACCAAGGAAGCCAAGGGGCTTTCCGATATCCGCCGTTCGCGCCTGAAGCTTCTGAACCATGACAAGCCGGCGGATTACGCCGATTTTGAGAAGGTGCAGGAAGAAGTCATCATGGCCCGGCGGCTGTTCACCCGCATGAACTGGCCGGTGATCGATGTCTCGCGTCGGTCCATCGAAGAAGCATCCGCCGCGATCCTGCAACATTATATCCGCCATACCGGCGGCACTCCTGAAAGCGTTGTCTGAGCAATCCCATGCCCGATCTGATCCTGGCTTCCACCAGCCGCACCCGCGGCGCTTTGTTCGAACAGGCCGGCGTGCCTTTCATCGCCGCTGCCCCTGGGGTCGATGAGGACTCCATCAAGGCCAGCTTGCGGGCCGAAGGGGCCACCGCGGCGGAAGCCGCCGAAGCCCTGGCCGAAGCCAAGGCCACGCGGATTTCCCTGAAATTCCCCCATGCCCTGGTGGTCGGGGCCGACCAGATGCTGGTCTGCGAAAATCATTGGTACGACAAACCCTCCGACCGCGCCGCCGCCCGCCGGCAATTGTCCGAGCTGCGCGGGAAAACCCATCAGCTGGTGACGGCGGCGGTGGTGATGCAGGCGGGTCGGCGCATCTGGCATCAGGTGGAGAGCGCCAACCTGACCATGCGGCCCTTTACCGATGACTTTCTGGATGGCTATCTCGATCAGGCCGGCGAGGCGGTTTTGTCCTCGGTCGGGGCCTATCAGCTTGAAGGGTTGGGGGCGCAGTTGTTCTCGAAAGTGCAGGGCGATCATTTCGTGATCCTTGGCCTGCCGTTATTGGCGCTGCTGGATTTCCTGCGTGAACATGGAGTGGTGACAAAATGATCCTGACCGGCAAGGCGAAACTGGCCGGGGTGCTGGGCTGGCCGGTGGGCCATTCCCGCTCGCCCCGCCTGCACGGCTTCTGGCTGGAGCAGAAAAACATCGACGGCGCCTATCTGCCGCTGGCGGTCCGGCCCGAGGATTTCGAAAGCGCCGTGCGTTCGCTGGTCCGCCTCGGCTTCAAGGGAGCCAATGTCACCGTGCCGCATAAGGAAGCGGCGCTGCGGCTGGCCGACGAGGTCGAACCGCTGGCCCGGCGCATCGGCGCGGTCAATACCCTGGTGTTCCGCGAGGATGGCAGCATTCTGGGCCGTAACACCGACGCCTTCGGCTTCATCGAGAATCTGCGCCATGGCCATCCCGGCTTTTCGGCGGCCAAGGCTCCGGCGGTGGTGTTGGGTGCCGGGGGGGCCGCCCGCGCGGTGGTGGCCGCC
>Ga0182039_10000696_pt1 | contig 17566 bp, 16 predicted proteins | sample sta12Can44000111_FD_125975 | JGI IMG/M metagenome (GOLD analysis project Ga0182039, IMG submission 125975) | Lab enrichment of tropical soil microbial communities from Luquillo Experimental Forest, Puerto Rico - statanox.12C.anox.44.000.111 | ecosystem: Environmental > Terrestrial > Soil >...
CCTTCCGGCGGTCAGCGTTGCCATCACGCGCGCTCCTGGGCTATGCTGCGTGGCAATCGTGAAGGCCAGATATGCCTCTCTCCGTCTCCCGGGCTTCTGCTGCCCAGCTTTCTGGTTGTGCGCCTGGGGCCTTTTGTCCGCGACCATGCTTTTTGGGCGCGCTCAGCGGGCGCAGCAGACCGAACCGGCCAAGCCCGCCCTCGTGCAGCCGGGTGCGCCGGGCAAGCCGGGCAAAACGCTCCCGGCATCGACGACGGGCACACTGCCGCCGCTCGCGCAAGCGGACGTGGAGTTTATGCAGGGCATGATCATGCACCATGCACAGGCTATCGAGATGACTGCGCTGATCGTGTCGCACACCGACAATCAGGAGTTGCGATTGCTCGGGGCGCGCATCAGCCGCTCGCAGTCGGATGAGATCAAGTTTATGAAGCGATGGCTCGCGGCGCGGGGAGAGGCAGTCACCATGCCAAGCCCGCCTGCGACAACCTCCTCGGGGACTTCTTCGAGCGCAGGCCATTCTGAAGGGGCCGGGGCCACGCCAGGAATGGACATGTCGAATATGTCCCACCGAGCGATGGGGCTTATGCCCTGTATGCTTTCGCCGGAGCAGATGGAAGCGCTCGGGAAAGCGAAGGGTGCGGAGTTCGACCGCTTGTTCCTGACCGGTATGATTCAGCACCACAACGGCGCGCTGATCATGGTGAAGGATTTGTTCGACACCGCTGGCGCGGGTCAGGACGCCGAGTTGTTCAACTTCACGACCGATGTGGACACGGGGCAAAGGGCTGAGATCCGGATCATGCAGGGAATGCTGGAGAAAAAAGCATTGGAGGAGAGACGATGAACCGATTGGCCGAGGGTTCTTTTCGTATGCTGCTGGCGGCGCTATTTTTCTCCTTCGCTGTGAGCCGAGTCGCGGCACAGGTGCAAGGCCAAACGCCTCGCACCCCTCCGCCTGCTGGGGCGACGGCACAGCAATCCGCGGACAAGGACAAAGATAAGGACAAAGACCAGGACAAGCAGAACGAGGACGACGAGAACGCGAATCCTTTTGCTCCCGAGCCCGCTCCGGTGCTTCCGCCGGGGATGATCGGATCCGACGCGAACGATCCGCGCGCCAAGCTCGGACCTGGGTTGTATAACGGCGGCGAAGCCGCGATGGGCATGAAGCATCTGGCGCTGGTCAAGAAGCCCGATGCATTTCAACTGGGCGCTGCGGATCCCGATGATCCAAAAGTGCAGAAAGTGATCGGTCAACTGGGCATCGGCAACATGACAGCAAAGATTCCTAAGGAGATGCATTTGGTGATCGCCGAGCTGGCCTTCGCGAACTCGGACATCGCCTTCCAGGGCAACCACCTGTTTCTTGGGAACTTTTATGGCGTGAATATCTTCGACATTTCCAATCCCTCGAGCACCAAGTTGGTGACTTCCATGGTGTGTCCTGGCGGGCAGGGCGACGTGTCGGTGTACAAGAACCTGCTGTTCATGTCGGTGGAGATGCCGAACGGGCGGTTGGATTGCGGCGTCCAAGGATTTCCGCCGGAGCCGCCGCCGGCGGCGGAGGAGGACAAGGGCAAAGAAAAGAAACGTCGCATTCCGGCAGCGCAAAAGGATCGTTTCCGCGGCGTGAGAATCTTCGACATTTCCGACATCCGCAACCCGAAGCAGGTGGCGGCGGTGCAGACCTGCCGCGGATCGCACACGCATACTCTGGTGCTGGATCCGAACGACAAAGACAACGCCTATATCTACGTCTCGGGCACTTCGTTTGTGCGTCAGCCGGAGGAACTGCCGGGCTGCTCCGGCGAAGCGCCGGACAAGGACCCCGATACGGCGCTGTTTCGCATTGAAGTGATTAAGGTTCCGCTGGCTGCACCACAAGACGCCAAGGTCGTGTCCAGTCCGCGCTTGTTCATCGATCCGCGAACCGGTGCGATGAACGGCCTGAATAACGGCGGCACCCACGGCAAGAAAGGCGCAGAGAAACCGCGGGACACAGACCAGTGCCACGACATCACGGTGTACTCGGCAATTGGGTTGGCGGCGGGGGCCTGCTCCGGAAACGGAATTGTGCTGGACATCAGGGACCCGGTGCATCCCAAGCGCGTGGATGCTGTGAACGATCCGAACTATTCCTATTGGCACTCGGCTTCGTTCTCGAACAACGGGGACAAAGTCGTGTTTACCGACGAGTGGGGCGGGGGGCTCGGCGCGCGCTGCCGGGCAAACGACCCGAACAAGTGGGGCGCCGATGCCATCTTCCACCTGACGGAAGACAAGCTGACTTTCGCGAACTACTACAAGATGCCTGCCGCCCAGGGCGACACCGAGAATTGTGTTGCCCACAATGGCTCGCTGGTTCCGGTTCCCGGCCGCGATATTGAGGTGCAGGCGTGGTATCAGGGCGGCGTGTCGGTGATGGACTTCACCGATCCGGAGCACCCTTTCGAGATTGCCTACTTCGACCGTGGGCCGGTTGATCCGAAGATGCTAGTGCTCGGCGGCGAATGGTCGGCCTATTGGTACAACGGTTATATCTACGGTTCGGAGATTGCGCGCGGCTTGGACGTGTTTGAGCTGACGCCGACCAAGTTTCTGACGCAGAACGAAATCGATGCGGCGAAGACCATTCGCGTGGGGGAGTTGAACGTGCAGAATCAGCAAAAGATCGCCTGGCCCGCAAATTTGGTCGTGGCGAAGGCCTATGTCGATCAATTGGAACGGTCCGCGGCTTTGTCGGCGGAACGAATCACCACTCTGCGGCAGGCCATTCAAAGCGCACAGAGTTCGCACCTGAGCCCGAACAAAGTGGCGAAGTTAAAGGGCATGGCGCCATCGTTGGAAAAGGACGCGGCCACGGCGAAAAGCGCGGCGGATTCGACACGGCTGCGCGCCCTGGCCGAGATACTCAAACATCCGTCGGCGTAGCGACCGGAGCGAATTGGGAAGATGAAGGAAGAAACGCGCGAGCCGTTGGGCTCGAGGCGAACTATTTGGTGAGGATGACGGGGGTGCCGCGGTTTAGGCCCAGCGTGCGGGCGGCATTGCCTTTGTTGACGCCAATTTCGATGAACCCGCTCGAGCCGAGATATGCGAACGGCTCAGCGCCGCTGCCCTCGGCAAACGTTTCGACGAAGCGAGTAACCGCCTGAGTTCCGGCTTGCAAATGGATGGCGCCGCCGCTCAGGGCGCTCTCCGGCAAATCTTCCTGGCGGAAATTGGTGATCAAGTTGCCGAACGTGTCGGCGCGCAGGACGACACCCTTGACAACACCATCGGCTTGCTTGGGGCGGGGGAGGGTGAAGCGCTTGAAATCCTCGATTTGCTCGCCCATGCTGGAGCTTTGCCAATTTTTCGTGAGCCACGCCGCCACGGGGGCGAAAATGTCGCGGCCATGAAACGTCTTGCTGATCGGCTGCAAGTAATAGTGTTCGGCATTGGCGTGGCGCACCATCAGGCCCTCCTCTTCGCGTTCATAGACTACGGAGAGAACGCCATTGTCCGGCGCGACGAAGTATTGATTGCCCGCGCTGACCAGCAGCGGCCGTCGCGCCGTGCCGACGCCGGGATCGACGACGACAACGTGAACCGTCTTCGGCGGAAAATAGGCATACGCCGAGCCGATGGCCAGCGCGCCGTCGAGCAGGTCGAACGGCGTGACGTTGTGAGTGATGTCCACGATGGTCACATCGGGATTGATCTTGAGAATGACGCCCTTCAGCGTGCCGACCAGGTGGTCGCTCGTGCCGTAGTCCGTCGTCAGAGTGATGATCGCGTTGGCCAAGGAGCTCTCTCGTCAGCGAAGTTGCGCGATTCGCGCGGTTCACCCGCGCGAGGGAAGGCGCTCCGCATTCTTGACGCTAACGAATGCCTTCGTTTGCGTCAAGAATCGAGACGTAGTGTGCTTGTTCAATTTGCCTACCTTCGCGCGGTCTTCCAAGGCCGCTCGATAGGCGAGCTTCGGCGCGCCGTGAAGAAGTTTTCAGACCTGGCCCTGGTCGGGCGCGCAGGGATGCCACTCGGGGTCGGGGTAGTGCGTGCGGCAGAACCACTGGCTGCAGCGCTCGCAATACTGCCGGGCAACTTTGTCGCAGGGTTCGTCTACCCGCGAAATTCCCTGACAGGTTTGTTCCTGGGGCTTAACGGCTGGTCCAGACATCGGTTCCTCCTCGGCAAGTGAGGTGCTGCCTTGGAAGGGCGGGTTAGCGGGCAGGTACGACCACGCCCACTTTGTTCACTCCGCTGCAAGCAATATACACCCGTCCGTCCGCCGTTGCAGCCATATTGCGTACCGTTCCGCCGCCGGAGGGAATGTCGGCGCGGGCCATGGTTTCTGCCTTGGGATCGAAGCGGATCATGGTGTTCGGTTTCACACCGGATTCGCTGTACCAAACCATCCCGTCCGGCGTGATGGCGATACCGTACGGATTCGATGTCGGACCGCCGGGTGAATTCCAGATTTTTACGTCGCCGGTCTTGGGGTCCAGGCGGCCGAGATGGCCGCGCTCGAAATCCGTGAAGTAGACGCGGTCTTCCGCGTCGATGGCCATTCTTCGGGGGCGCACTTCTCCCGGCAGGGGATACTCCCGAATGGTCATTGACCTGGGATCGATGCTGGCGAGCTTGTTGGTAAAGAATTCGCAGAAGAATGGCACGCCCTGGCTGTTGACCTGAATTCCGTAGGGATGGGCGTTGCCCGTCGGAACCGTCTGTAACTCGACCTTTCCACTTCGGGGATCGAGCCGCCCGACAAAATTACCGACTTGTACGGTGAACCAAAGGGTGCCGTCGGGGTCAAAAACCAACGAGTGCGGGTCTTCGGCCTTCTTGTCCGGCATTTTGTATGCTTTGACTTCGCCAGTTTGCGGGTCAAGCCTACCGATGTAGTGAGCAAAGTTTCCCGTAAACCAGATATTGCCCTCAGAGTCGGCAACCAGGCCGTGCGGACCAGAGTTGTCAACCTTCAAGGGAAATTCTTTGAACGCGCCGCTGGCCGGATCGAGCCGTCCAATTTTGTTCTGCATCTGCTCGGTGAACCACAGCGCGCCGTCCATGCCGACGGCCGGATCGTGCGGATGCGCTCCCCTGGTGGGCACATCCCACTCCTTGATGCTGACCTTCAGCTCGCCAACGTCCCTCGCGATCTCTTTAGCGCTCGAATGCTTGCCGGCGGTTCTTCCCGGCGGTGTAAGGGCACGATCTAGCGTGACCTCTTTGTCTCGCGTCGCCGAGTGCGGTGACACAATCGCCGCGCTCAGCACCACCGCTCCCGCCGCCAGGGCTACCGCCAATTGGCCGTAAGTCCACACCCTCTCTCGCCAGCTTGCTTTCATAACTGCCTCCCGGCTGGGATGTTTCCGCAAACCTCGCGACAGCTTACGCCTAAGGGGATGCCCTGGGAAGGCGGAGCAATGAGCAGAAAGCGAAGTAGGTGGATTCTGGCGGCGTCCACGGCGCCGGTCTTTCCTGGCGGGAACCGGACGTGCCTCCGGTACCAGGCGCTACGGGGGCTATCATGGTCGAGCCTTGATGGCAATGAGTAAGAGGCGGCAAACTTTCTGGGGGTAATGCACGGGGTGCGGGGAACCGGAACGCCCAACCCCTGCTCTGTTAACCATTTTCCCCTTGAGCCGTTATAACGTGTGACGGGCAACGTAGGTTTACGCGTAATCTGGATCAAAAAAAAGAAGGAGCTAATCATGAACACGGAAGTGATCCTGATGCCGATTTTCTTTACCCTCATAGGGTTCGTGATTTGGACCATATTCTCAACCATCCGACGCTACAAAATCGCAAATTTGCAAGCCGGGATGCAGACCAAGCTCCTCGAGAAGTTCGGCTCCGGGCAGGAACTGCTTGCCTATGTGCAGAGCGACGCAGGAAGGGGCTTCTTGGAGTCGCTCAGCATGGAGCAGAGGACGCCTTATGGGCGGATTTTGGGCGCCGCGCAAGTCGGTGTCATCCTGGTGTTGGTCTCGTTTGCGTTCTTGTTTTTGCGCGGGCGCGTGGCCGGCGCCGAAGAAGGATTCCTCGTGCTTGGCACCATCACTCTCTGCTTGGGCTTTGGCTTTGGACTTTCCGCCGCGCTCTCCTACTACCTGTCGAAATCCTTCGGGTTGCTGACGCAGCGGACGGGACACCGTTCTTAGTCCATGCGCATTTGGCCACACGCTCGCTCGGCCGCTATCGAGCTTTCGGAGCCCGCGACCGGTTCGCTTGCAAACCAGGCTGACCAGCCGGGTCTCGGCCGGGAGGCCTTCCGCGCTTTCTACGGTCGGACCAATGGTCCGCTGTGGGCCTATCTTCTGCGCGTTTCGGGACGCCGTGAGGTTGCCGACGATTTGCTGCAGGAGAGCTACTGCCGTTTCCTCGCTGCCAAGTTGCCGGAAATGGACGCAGCCGAAAGCAAGAGTTATCTCTTTAAGATTGCGACGAATCTGCTGCGTGACCGTTGGCGCAGCCGGGAACTCCCCGGCGAGGTTCGCGCAGCCAGGCGATCCTGTGAAGATGACTCCGCATCCGGCGAAGATGCCTTTGCGACTCGCGCCGATGTGCGCCGCGCTTTTGAAAAGTTGCAGCCGCGCGAACGACAACTCCTTTGGCTGGCCCACGTCGAAGGTTTCGGACACAGCGAGATTGCTCGCCTGACGGGACTGAAGGTAGGCAGCATTCGCGTTTTGCTCTTTCGCGCGCGCCGGGAACTTGCGGGCGTCCTAGGAGAGCATGCGCGGTCCGGCCCAAAGGCCGCGGGTCGAGATCCCAAGGCCATGCAATCAGAATTCGACCGCGGGGTATAAGCTCATGAACAGATTTTATTGCGAAAGAGAAGGGGCAATCATCCAGGCCTTGCGTGGCGGCGCCTTGGGTGGCGAACTCGAGAAGCATGTCGCCACTTGCGCGATTTGCGCCGATACGCTGGCCGCATCGGAATTTTTGCAAGCAGACACGAGAGCGAGTCAAGTCGACGCGAGTGCTGTTCAAGTAGACCCTAGACCCGCTCCGGTTCTGCCCGATTCCGACTTCCTGTGGTGGAAGGCGCAACTCGCCCGCAAGGAAATGGCAGTGGAACGAGCCACTCGGTCAATTGCGCTGGTCAGAAGAATCAGTTACCTGGGGGTTGCCGCGGCAGGACTGTGGCTGGTGTTCGCGCCGGGCCACCTCGCGTCGATTCCTAGCACCCTTCGAGCACACGAGATTTGGCCGACGAGTCCCTTCAGCCAAACCGCTGGTGCGTTAACCCAAACCGCGCTCTTCCTGGGCGCCGGCGCGCTTGTCTCTGCGCTCCTGGGTTCTTTGTACTTGGTTCGCCAAGAAAAATGAGGCTCTCTCCGGACTCGTCAATGACTCCCGATTTGGTGGATGCATTCACGTGAAGAAACAAACGGGAATCCGGAAGGGGCTTCTCCGGATTCCCGTGGCGTTGCCGCCCTCCGTTCTGGAAGGGAACTAGGGCTTGGGTGCGAGGAGGCGGGCAACAATCGTGACCTGGTCCGGCATTTCGTTGTGCGCTGCCGAGCTCTGCTCCTTTTCTTGCGGCGATTTCGTGAGCTCTCTGCCGCGTACAGAGCCTGCGATCCAGATCTGGGAAAGGAAGTAGCGGTTATCATAGCGATGGAAGACCAACTTTGACTGAGCTTGCTTCGCGTTGGCCTGCGCTGCGAGCGACATCACAACAGTCCCAGCAGCGTGGTCGGTACGCTCGATCAACAAGATCGAAGAGTCATACGCCACTTTCTGAATCCGGTACTCGCCTGCCGGAAGTGCCATCCTCCCTGCCGCGAATGCGAAGGGAATATTCACGACCAGGGGCTGCTGCGCCCGGGCAGTCTCGGTCGCGGCCATAAGGCCCAGCGCCAACGTCCCTGCCATGGTGATTCGGAAAAGCTCCGTTTTCATGGAATCCACCTCTCTGCCGACGCCGCGCGGCTCGAGGGCACCTGAGCTTTGAGCCCCCTTCAGCTTGAACGTGCGCTTGTAATGAGGGGACTCTCGCGCACGTTTCGAGCGATGACAATGCATTCGAGGTGAAGTGCGAGCCAACTTTGGGTGAACACCTAAGTCCTAAAGCATAAAGGACTTAGCAGGTTGCCCCGGAAAATGGCGCTAGGTGTCACGCCGGGTCAAAGCCGCCCGCTTGATTCTCGAGCCCGGGGCGCCATGGCGCCCGAAGCTACGTTTCTTTGAAGCGAAGCAACCGCCAGGAGCACTAACAAGTCAGGATGGGTGGCGGACGAGAGCCTCATCGAACTCCTTGTGCCGCGGCTTGGCGCGGTGGTGCTATATTCGTCCTCACAGAAGGGCTTGCGTGACGCGAGGCAGCCAATCTACGGATGTGGTGCGCTTTCACACCTTCGAAGTGCATCTTCGCGCGGGCGAACTGTATAGGGCAGGGCACAAGATCAGGCTGCAAGACCAGCCGTTTCGGGTTCTCGCCATGCTCTTGGAACATCCGGGAGAAGTCGTCGCCCGCGAAGACCTTCAGAAACGGCTCTGGCCTGCGGACACTTTTGTGGACTTCGACCACAGCCTCAACACCGCTATCAAGAAGCTGCGCCTGGCGCTGTGTGATGACAGGGAGAATCCGCGATTCATCGAAACTCTCCCCAAGCGCGGTTACCGGTTTATTGGTGCCGTGAACCAGCCGGCCAAGCCGCCATCACCCGCTCCGCAACCAACCCCCTCTCCGCTAAATACAGAGTCTGCGGCTGCCTCATCCTCGGTCGGGCGCGTAGCCCGGGTCTCTACGGACGGTAACCCAACCTTCGTCGTGGTCTCTGCTGACGAGGAGTCCGCCGCCGAAAGAGAAAAACTCGATGCCGCAAACGACGATGTTGGATTGTCACTCCTCATTGCCGCTCAAAAGTTGTTTATGGTCCACAAAGGAACATCCGTAAGGATTCTAGAAGTCCAGGAAACGGCGTCCCGCTGCCTTGTCCGCATCCTCGAAGGCGAACATTACGGCAAGACCGCGCTCGTACCACTCAAATTCCTCCGGGAATTGCCCTCCTAACTGCCGGCAACCCTTGCTGTCACTGCGAGCGGCGCCAAGCGCAGCGAGGTGCTCTGCCGCATCTTCGGGTAATCTACCGAGGTTCAGCTGGAGGTTCTTCGTTCCGGGTTGATATAGCATCAGGAGAAATAGCAAGCCAGGTTTCAGCGACGAAGCTGGCTAGTGGCGATTTGCAAAGCGTAGGGGCACGATAGACTTCGAGAATCGGGCTGGATCAGGGTTGATGGCAGCTCAGGTGACACAAGGGACAGCAAGCCGAAAGGCGGGGGCGGCGCTGGAACGGAGGCAAGGTGTGAACCGCGAAGAAGCGCTGGGGCTAGTCAAAGCAGCTTCCCTCGACGAACTGCTGGCGGCGGCCGGCGACTTGCGCGAGAAGGGGAAAGGCAGGGCCGTCAGCTACTCGAAGAAAGTATTTATTCCGCTGACGACACTGTGTCGCGACTATTGCGGGTACTGCACGTTTCGGAAAGATCCGGGGCAGCCGGGCGCGCACTTTATGACCCCGGACGAAGTGCTGGCGATGGCCAAACAAGGGCGGCGCGCCGGTTGCAAGGAGGCGCTGTTCAGCCTGGGAGATCAACCGGAGCGGATTTTTCCTGAAGCGCGGGAATTTCTGCGGGGCCAGGGCTATCGACGTACGCTCGATTATTTGGCGGCAATGTGCGAGCTGGTGCTCGACGCCACCGGGCTCTTGCCGCATGCGAATCCCGGCGTGATGGACGGCGCGGCGCTCGACAAACTCAAGGAATCGAATGCAAGCGTGGGCCTGATGCTCGAGAACGTTAGTGTGAGGCTGATGCGTGACGGCTTACCGCATGCGAATGCCCCGGACAAAGTTCCTTCGCTGCGGCTGCGCACGATGGAAGAAGCCGGGAAGCGCTCGATCGCGTTGACGACGGGGATTCTGATCGGGATCGGCGAAACAATCGAGGAACGGATCGACTCGCTGCTGGCGATCCGCGAGATGCACAAAAAATACGGTCACATTCAGGAAGTGATCGTGCAAAACTTTCGCGCTAAGCGGGACATTCCGATGGCCCATCACGTCGAGCCTTCACTCGAGGAAATGTTAAGAACACTTGCGGTTGCCCGGCTGATTCTTGGTGCGGAGATGAATCTGCAAGCGCCGCCGAATCTAAGCTACCAGGACTTTCCGCGATTGCTCGACGCGGGGATCAACGATTGGGGCGGGATCTCGCCCGTGACCAAAGACTTCATCAATCCGGAAGCAGCGTGGCCGCAGATTGCGAAGCTGCAAAAGGAAACCGAGGCCAGAGGGTTCGTGCTGCGCGAGAGGCTGGCGCTGTATCCGGAATTCTTGGCACGGGAACGTTTTGTCTCGGCGCGAGTGCGGCAAAAAATAGACGAGCTAGCCGCGGCGGACGGATTCGCAACGTGCTAAGGAGGGAGAAAGCTCGCCGCGCTCGGAATAGCCAGGCATGGCTTGCACGTCGATGATCGAAACCTGCGACGAAAGCGGCAGCAGAACTGCCGCGTGATCTCGAGTGGAGGGAATTCCGTCGCGAGCTACAGGGGCAAGCCGGTGAAGCGGATGCCGACGGAATGGGCTTTGTAGCGGACGTTCAAACCAATCAGCAAGGCGGTTAGGGATTCGACGATGCGGGCGTTTTCGAGTTTGCCGCCGTTTACGGCGCGGGCGCCTGGAAGTTTCTCAGCCAGCTCGGTTGCGACTCGCTTTGCTAGGTCGTCGTCGCTGCAGACCAGGATGTCGCAATCGATCGCGCCGCTTTGCGCAAGCAATTCCGCGCTCACGTTGTGAAATGCGGCTGCGACGGCTACCGACGCGGGGACAAGTTCACGGGCCTGTTGCGCGGCAGAGCCTTGCCATACGCCGAGCATTCTTGAGGGCGTGCCGCCGACCGCGGCGGCAAGCGGAACGGTCGTGTCGATCAGAATTTGGCCGGGCCTCCAGTGAGGCTTGAGTTGCTTTAAAAGCGCAGCCTGGCCTGCGAACGGAACGGTAAGCACCACGACTTCGCACTGCCCGACAGCGCTAGGGTTGTCTGCGCTTTCTAGCTTCGTGGTCGACCCGAGGCGCGCGCGGAGAAGCTCGGCAGTTTCCGCTGCGCGATTCGCGTCGCGCGAACCAATGACGATGTGCTCACCGGCAGCTGCCCAGCGGGCGGCTAGCCCGGAGCCTTCCGGGCCGGTACCACCAAGAATGGCTATTTTTCTGGTCATTCGATCACCTATTTTTTGCTCTTGACCGCGCTAGCAGCGGTTAGCGGATTTTCTACCGCGCCACCGCGCGCCCCGATGACGGCCGATCCACCCGCTGTCAACGGCCTTCCGCAAAGCAGCTGGTCTCAATCTAGCGGCAAGGGGCAAATTTTTGAAGCTGAGTTTTTTCGAATTGCCAGGCTCTCGAATTGCTCGAATTGCTCGAATTGCTCTGTCTCTTGACAGTTCATCAACCGCGGGAATAGGCTGCACCGAGTCTTTCCTTCAGCAGGGGGTGTGGCGTGAGCCGAAAGAACTTTGTGTCCTTGCAGGTTTTTGCTGTCCTCGGGATTCTGGGCCTCGCTTACTTCCAAGCTTCAGCTGCCTACGGGCAAGCTGTAAACGCCACTCTCTCGGGAAAGGTCGTCGATTCCTCCGGGGGATCGATCGGCAAGGCCAGCGTGACGGCCACCAACACAGCGACAGGGTTCTCCCGTTCGGTCGAAGCGTCCGATGCCGGCGAGTATACGATCCCTGCGCTTGCTGCGGGCGAATACTCTGTTGCTGCGGTGTTCACCGGCTTTGGCAAACAAGCAAAGACGGTTACGCTGCAAGTTGGGCAAGCGGCGGAATTGGACTTTACGCTGACGCCGGGAGGGGTTGCCGAAAAAGTAGAAGTCGATGCGACCTCGGAGCTTCAAGAACCGACGCGAACGCAGGTCAGCACGGTCATCACCCAGAACCAGATTGTGGACCTGCCGGTAAACGGGCGCGAATTCATCGATTTCGCGCTGCTTTCGCCGGCGGTGCAAATCGGGGACACGACGTCGGGAAGCACGGACGTGATCGTGGAGCCGGTGACGAAGCTTTCGTTTGCTGGGCAAAACATTCATTACAACTTTATCGCGGTGGACGGGGCCGATGACGTGTCCACGGCTTCGGGCATCCAGCGCGGCACGCCGCCGCAAGAATCGGTGCAAGAGTTCCGCGTAATTAACACGGATTATTCCACTGAATTTGGGCGCGCGGTCGGCGGCATCGTGAATATCATCACGCGCAGCGGCACCAACGAATGGCACGGCACGCTGTACGAATACTTCCGCAACGACGTGATGGACGTCGTCAATTTGCTGCAAGCTACTGGCGCGCACACGTTGCGACAGAACCAGTTCGGCGGTGCGATTGGCGGGCCGATCCAGAAAGACAAGACCTTTCTTTACACCAATTATGAACTGCAGCGCCGCGGGGAATCGCCGTTTTACAACTCCGCAGTTCTCGCGAACATCAAGTTCATCAACGAATTGAAGACCGGCGTGTACGGTCTGCCGGCAGAGCCGAGTCTAGGCGGCGTTCTCCGCACCAACGATACGGACAACGGCTTCGTGCGCATCGATCGCAGCTTTAGCCCCAACGAGCAGGTGTTCGTGCGCTATTTCATCAACGACGGACGTTTGTTGAATCAGTCCCCCTTGAATGATGGATTCGACCTGCCTTCGGCTTTTAAGAACAACTTTTACCGCGATCAGTCGATTGCGGGCACGCTGACTTCGGTGATTCATCCACAGCTGGTAAACGAATTGCGCATGCAGTTTGCGCGGCGGTCTTTTGATTTCCCCACCGTGACCACCCAGCCGCACCTCGAGCTTTCGAACACCTTCACGCTCGGCGTGAATCGGGGAAATCCCGATTTTTACCGGGAGTCGCGGTTTGAGTTGGTCGACAACGTGACGCGCAACTTCGACAAGCACACGTTGAGCTTCGGAGGAAACTACAACTTCGTGAAGACGACCGAGTCGTTTCCGCTGTTCTATCCGTTCGAGGCGGATTTTCCGAGCCTCGGCGCGTATTTGGGAAACGATGCGGTCAACGGGCCGCAGTGCGTTTCGCCGGCCGGCGATCCCGGCGGACCCGGGCCGGCGGGGTGCCAGCATCCCAACGTGATTTTCTTCGAGCGGTTCCAGGCACCCAATTACAACGAGCCGACCCTGCCCAATTTCGCAGAGGTGTATGCGGGAGGACGCATCAGCCCGACGATTCGCAACGCGGCGGAAGGATCGATGAATCATACTTACGACGGGCTGTACGTCGAGGATCAATGGCGAGCCACGAGCAATCTCACGCTCAACGGCGGAATTCGCTGGGAGTGGGAGACTTGGCCTTCGAACGCGCTGTCGACGCAGTGGAAAAACTTCGACCCGCGGCTCGGGGCGGCCTACAAAGTGGGGACCAAGAAGAATGTGGTGTTACGCGGCGGATTTGGGCTCTTCCACGGGATGATTCCCGCCCCCTTGCTGGCCTGTCAGATTCCGTCATGCGGCGGCACTCCTAACATCGCGCAACTCAACAATGGCAAGTACCCGGGCCGGCCGTTTGAAAATAGTCTGAACGCCAAGACCGAGCTGTTCGCGTTTGCCAGCTCGCCGGTGCTTACGAATTTTGCGATGGGCCAACTGCTCGCCAGCGGCACTTACCCGGACGCGACGACGATTTCTCCCTTTACCGGGACAACCACCGGGCCGTGCATCCCTGTTTCGACCTGCGCGTTCTTCGGACCTTCGGTGATTGTGCGGTTCGTGCAAAATCATCAAAACCCCTACGGCATTCAGGCCAGCCTGGCGCTCGAATTCGAGCCGCTGCCAGACACGATCGTGAGTATCAGCGGGCTGCACGTTCGCGGAGTCCATCTGGGGAGCTTTTTCAATGTGAATCAGCCCGATCCAGCGATTACCAACGCAAATTTCACGACCGCGGAACGGACCTTCCACGACTCGAAGGGAAATAGCGGCCTCAAGAACCTATACTGCTCGGCGCTGCCCTGCACCTTCAATCCCGGCGTGCGCACATTCCCGATCGCCGTGTACTTTGAGGCCACGTCCCGTTGGGATTCGCAATACGACGGATTGCTCATCAACCTCAACAAGCGGCTTACCCGCAATTTTTCCTATGGTCTCAGCTATACGTGGTCAAAGACGATTGATGACGGGCCGAACCCGAGTTTTGTGCTTATCCCGCAAGATAGCCTGAGTTTCCGCGAAGAGCGAGCCCTTTCTTCGGATGACGTTCGCAACCGCCTGGTGCTGAATGGAACCGTGACGACGCCAAACAGCTGGAACGTCTTCGCGCGGGATTTCCTGGCGGGGCTGATCGTGACCGTTCAGTCGCCGCAGCGTTTTTCCAAGTTTGCCGGGTTTGACGCGAATGGCGACATCTTCGGCAACAACGACCGCGTGGGCATCGAGCCCCGGAATACCTTTGTCGGCGATAATTTCCGCTCGGTCGACCTGCGCCTTGCACGCAAGTTCACTCTTCAGGAAAAGCGCAGCCTCGAGTTCATCGCGGAAGCGTTCAACCTATCGAATACGCTGAACGTGCGCTTCTTCAACACGGTTTACGGTGCCTCGGATTTTTGCCCGTTCAACCCCGCGGCATTTGGCTGCCTGGCAACCCCGTCCGGCTTGCGGGAAGGCTCGCCGAATCCGCTTTATGGCACGCCGCGCGCCGTTTTCAACCCGCGCCAGATTCAATTGGCGTTGAAGTTCAATTTTTAGATGCCTTCGTTCATCTTCGGTCGGGCGGCGGAGAAATCGGTGGCCGGGGCCGGGGTTGAAAATGCGCGACAACGAGGGGTGGCTTCCATGGCGGATTGCAATTCCAAGCGTCTGGGAAGCGTTGCGGGGATCGACCGAGGGGGAGGTGCGTTTCATCCGATGAGCGCACGGCGGCTGCTCCTGCTAGGCGGCATCGGGCTCATTCTGGTGGGAATGCTCTTTGGAGACATTTTCGCGGTTTTTGTTTTGCACCAGAATGCGGCGAAGGCAGGAGAGAGCCTATCGTCGGCGGCGCGCGCGGCGGCGGTGGGAGATGCGCGGGCGGTCGCCCTGAGTTTTCAAGCGGTTGGGAGCTTCCTTGAAAACCGCGGAACGAAAGTCGACACGCACGTCCACATGATTGCCTTCGGGTATTTGGCGCTGATGTTGGCGATGTTCGAACCGTGGGTCGAGCTTCGAGAAAGCACGAGAAAGCAGCTTGCATGGACTTTCCTTTTTGGCGCGTGGCTCCTGCCTGTCGGCGTCTTCCTGATCCACTACGTTGGTCTCGCTTACAGTCCTCTCCAAGCCATCGGCTGGGCCAGCATTTTCGCGGACTTCGGCGGCGTACTCGTCATTCTTGCCAGCCTTGCTTATCTATTCGGAGTTGCCCGACACTTGCGCCAGCCGGAGCGGACAGCGCCGGAAGACGGCCTGCTCGGGGATCGCTGCGCCGCGGGACGCGTTCTTTTCGCCGGAGGGCTCGCGCTCGTGCTATTTGGCTTTCTGCAAGGGGCCTACTACGCGGGAGTTGATCTCTACCGGCACGAGGTTCTGGATTACTCGCTGCTCTCGGAGATGACCATTACGGCTGCCGCAAAGAATGTGGCCGCCGTGGATACGGCTGTGGGGGAGTATGGAGAATTGGCGGGTGAAAAAGCCGTGGATATCGCGGCGCATGCGCATGCGATCGAGTTCGGGTTGCTGGCGATGCTGCTCGGGTTTTTTCAGCCGTATGTGAGGCTACGTGAATCGTGGAAACGGAATTGGGCATGGCTGTTGCTGCTCGGCTCGTTGGTGTTGCCGGTGTTCGTTTTGCTGGAGTTGAAGCTTGGGCTTCTCGCCGGTGGGATTGCGGATGTGGGCGGAGGGCTGGTGATTTTGGCGCTGCTCGCGATGTGGATCGGAATCGTGCGCTACACCGGAGAGATTGACGCGGGATATGTTTCGATGGGAGCAAGGGGATGAGCGCGGCGCGGCGTTTGCTCATCGTCGGAGGAATGGCCCTGGCGCTGCTCGGCATGATTTACGGGGGCTGGTATGCGGTCTTTGCGGAGCATCAGGAACTCGACGGGATCGGCAGATCGTTGGCGGCAAGCTTTAGCGCCGCGGCGGGGCAGAATGCCGCAGCTGCGCAAAGCGCCCTCGAGCAGTATCGAAAGCTGAAGTACGATTACGACCGACACGTCGACGTTCACGGACATTGGATCGGACTCGCGATGCTTTTGATTGTCTTGGGAATCGGGCTTGACCGCGTGAGCTTCGGCGAGCAGGTGAAAATGCTACTGGCGACCGCGCTGGCGGTGGGTTCGTTTCTTTTTCCGCTGGGAGTGCTCCTCGAGACGCTCGACCACGGGTCGGTGCCCCGTGCGCTGGCGGTTGCGGGCTCGGCGCTGGTCATCGTGTCACTGGCGGGAGTGACGCTTGGATTGCTGAAGAGCGAAACCGGTAACTGAGCCTGCATTGCTTTTTGTTTCACAGACATGCAGGGACCAAGGGGTGGTGAGCAGAGTTACGCGCCTTGCTACGAGGGTTTCGAGCGAACTAGAATGACGGCGCTCGGGTAGGCCACCATTCGCAGCGAGCGTTGCCGTTGCGCCGAGGGAAAAGCGAATCTAACGTGTACGCCGCGCCATTTTCGTATCATAGGGCCGCTTCGCTCGAAGAAGCCGTGAAGCTGCTCGAGGAGCTGGGCGAAGAAGCACGTGTCATTGCCGGGGGCCAGAGCCTGATTCCGCTGATGAAAATGCGCATGGCGCGACCGGCGGCGCTGGTCGATATCAATCCCATTTCCGGGCTGAACGGCATCGAGACCTCCGACGGGGAGCTGCGCTTCGGCGCGCTCGCACGCCATGCTGAAATCGAAAACTCTCAAGTTTCTTCCGCGATTCCTATCCTGCAGGATTGCGCGGCGGGGATCGCCGACGTGCAGATCCGCAACCAGGGCACGATCGGCGGCTCGTTGGCGGAAGCCGACCCGAGCGGCGATTGGGGAACGGCGCTGCTGGCGCTCGACACCTCGGTCGTTTGCTTTGGGCCGGGGGGCCAGCGCACCGTGCCGCTCGAAGCCTTCATCAAGGATGCGTACACGACGGTGCTGGCACACGATGAAATGGTCACCGGAGTGCACGTGAAACTTCCGCCCGAGGGCAGCGGCGGCGCGCACCTGGCGTTCAAGCGCAGCGCGCCGGTGTATCCCACGGCGAGCGCCTCGGTCGAGCTTACTCTCGAAGACCGCGACTTTTGCAAAGATGCCCGGATTGTTTTGGGCTGCGTAGGGCTTACGGCGATTCGCGCGAAAGAAGCAGAGGCGGCGTTGCGCGGGAAGACCCTCGATGAGAAGGGCATTCGCGCGGCCGTGGACGCCGCGCGCGCGGCTGCCGATCCACAGAGCGACATGCGCGGCTCAGCAGACTACAAGCGGGCGTTAGTGGGAACGCTGGTCGCGCGCGCCATCGCCATTGCCGCCCGGCGCGCGCGAGGGGAATCCGTCCCAGCAGGGCATGAATATGCCGGACGCTAAGAAAATTCTTGTACGCGTTCGCGTGAACGGCGAAGCGCG
>Ga0182039_10000697_pt1 | contig 17550 bp, 17 predicted proteins | sample sta12Can44000111_FD_125975 | JGI IMG/M metagenome (GOLD analysis project Ga0182039, IMG submission 125975) | Lab enrichment of tropical soil microbial communities from Luquillo Experimental Forest, Puerto Rico - statanox.12C.anox.44.000.111 | ecosystem: Environmental > Terrestrial > Soil >...
GATCACATCGCCAAGCGACAGTCGCTCGGAATGGACGCACGGGAACGGGATCGCTGAACTGCCCGACGGCGACATTCTGGTGAGTTTCCGCAACATCTCGACCGTGCGGATTAACCGCCGGACCGGTACAGTGCCGATGCCGTCACGCCGGCCCAGAAGACGACGTGATGGCGAGAGGCGGTGCGGGTCAGCGATCTTCACGTCACCGAATGTAACCATGAGGCGCCTCAGCCGGTCCAACTCAGCGCCTTTGCTGCGCAGGACATCCAGAAGGACAAGCGTGATCTGAAACGGGACACGCGCGATCTCAAGGTCGATCAGAAGGATGTGGCGAAAGACCGCGTGGACCTCAGAGACGATCGTGAGGACGGCCACAAGGCGGACGCAAAGAAAGACATGAAGGACCTGAAGAGAGATCAGCGCGACGTGAAGAGGGACGCGAAGGACATCAAGCACGACCGGAAAGATCTCAAACGCGACCGCCGTCAACGGCAGGCAGGCAAGTAGACTTCGTTCCGCCACGGCAGGAGCACTGCGTATCAGTGGGCGGCCGTGGCGGACCCTGCAGATCTATCATTCGGGTGTGACCGGCGTTTCCCCGCGCTTCCAGCACGCCCGGGTGATGATGTTGGTCACGGCGTGCAGCCTGATGCCGCTCGCCGCCTGCGCCAGCCGAGCTGACGTCCTGACGTTCTCGGGCAGCGCCGTCGGCTCCGAGGGCGCCGTCGTCCGCCGCCAACTCGAGCGGTTCGCCGCCTCTCATCCTGCGCTTCCGGTTCAGATCCGCGTGACGCCCGATGCGGCTGACCAGCGACACCAGCTCTACGTGCAATGGCTGAACGCCTGGACGCCCGACCCGGACGTACTTCAGCTCGACGTCATCTGGGCGCCGGAGTTTGCAGCCGCGGGCTGGATTCAACCGCTCGACGGCTTCGATCAATCGGCGAACGACACGGACTTTTTCAGCGCGCCGCTCCGGGCCAGCCGATGGCTCGGCCACCTCTACGCCATCCCCTGGTTCGTCGACGTCGGCATGCTCTACTGGCGCACCGACCTCCTGGCGGCACCGCCGGCAACGTTCGATGCGCTCGTCGCCGCAAGCCGTGACGCGATCGCCAACCACCGCGTGGCAGAAGGGTTCGTGTGGGAGGGAGCCCGTTACGAAGGGCTCGTCGCGGTCTTCCTCGAGCACCTCGCGGGCTTTGGAGGTCGCATCCTGGATGATGACGGACGCGTGGCTGTCGATACGCCGGAGGCGATTCGCGCCCTCACGTTCATGCGGCGGTCGATTGACGATGTTCGTGTCGTGCCTGCGTCGGTCTTGACATGGCAGGAGGAGCAGGCGCGATTCGCGTTTCAGAACGGGCAAGCGCTGTTCATGAGAAACTGGCCGTACGCGGCATCTTTAATGCGGCAGCCGGCCGAATCGGCGGTGGCGGGCCGCTTCGCAGTCGCGGCGCTGCCTCGCGACGCGGGCTCGTCAATGCCGGCGCCTGGTTCGTCGGATAGGCTGCTCGGCGGGTCCGCGCTCGGCGGGTCGGTGCTCGCCATCAACGCGCGCAGTCGTCATCCTGACGCCGCATGGGCCGTCGTGAGATACCTCACCGATCCGGAGCAGATGCTCGAGCGTGCGCGCGTTGTCGGACAGCTCCCGACCAGGCGGAGCCTCTACGATGGCGACCGCCTGGGCGGTCTGCTCCCCATCGCTCCAGCGGAAGCTCGGCGTCTGATCGACCGCGCGATTCCTCGTCCGGTCACGCCTATCTACACGCAGCTCTCGGGCATCCTTCAGATCCATCTGCATCGAGCCCTCACGCATCAGGAAGAGCCCGGCTCGGCACTGTCACACGCGGCAAACGACATGCGGCGCGCTCTGGCTGCGGCGGGACTGCCCGGAGGCGCATTGTGACCTCGGGATCCTCGACGGCCCTGGAACGACGGGAGACGCGCCTTGCCTGGCGGCTTATGGTGCCGGCGCTCGGGCTCCTGGCGTTGGTCGCCGCGGCACCGCTCGTCGCCACTGGCTGGGAATCGTTGCACCGCCATGACGTGCGCCTGCCCTGGCTGGGACGTCCCTTCGTTGGCTTCGCGAACTACCGGCAGGCGTTCCACGACGACCGATTCGTCACGGCGCTCGAGCACACCGTCGTTTTCACCGCCGTCAGCGTCACCCTGGAGCTCTCGTTCGGCCTCGCTTTTGCGCTGGCGCTCGACGCCCTCGCACGCGGGCGCGCCGTGGCACGCGTCGTCCTGCTCCTGCCGTGGGCATTACCGACCGTGGTTGCCGCGCTCGTCTGGCGCTTCCTGTTCGAGGGGCAATCGGGGATCGTCAACGCGACGCTCGTCTGGTCGGGACTGGCGCCGCGTGAATGGCTCGCGGGCTCGTTCAGCGCGTGGGTGCCGATCGTCTTCGGCGACGTGTGGAAGTCGACGCCCTTCGTGGCGCTGCTGCTCCTGGCCGGATTACAAGGCATCGACGCGAGCCTGTACGAGGCGGCACGGCTCGACGGCGCCGGTTCGTGGCGGCGGTTCGTTGAAATCACCTTGCCGCTCGTCCGTCCGGCTCTTGTCGTCGCGCTTGCGTTTCGCGCGCTGGACGCATTCCGTGTCTTCGATCTCGTGTACGTCCTGACCGGTGGAGGTCCTGGCGCAGCGACGGAAGTGGTCTCGCTCTATGCGTTCACGACGCTGCTGCAGGACCTACAGTTCGGCTACGCATCCGCGCTCGCTATGCTCGTGTTCCTCATGAGCTTCATGCTCGCGCTCTTCTGCATCCCGAGACTTCGCGTGTCGGTGGCGCCAGACCGATGATCCCGAGCCGCCTCGTGCGCCCCACGGCCACGGCGCTCCTCCTCCTGGCGTGGGCCTTCCCGCTCTACTGGATGGTGACGGCGTCCCTCACGCCGGAGTCGCAGTTGTTCGAGACGCCCCACATCGTGCCTCGCGCGTTGGTGTTCAACCATTACCAGGCACTGTTCGCCGAGCGGCGCTTCTGGATGCCCATTCGCAACTCGCTTGTGGTGGCCGCTGCGACCACGACGCTCGCGGTCCTTGTCGGGACGCCCTGCGCGTACGCCATGGCGCGCCTGCATTTTCGAGGCAAGACGTGGCTGCTCGCCGCCGTACTGGCGGTCTCCATGCTCCCGCAGATCTCCATCGTCTCGCCCCTCTTCCTCGTGCTCCGCGTCGTCGGCCTCATCGACACCTACCCGGGCCTGGTGGTGCCCTACGTGACGTTCGCCCTGCCGCTGGTCGTCTGGCTCATGACCGGATTCTTCCGCGGGCTTCCGTCGGAGATCGAAGACGCCGCCCGGATCGACGGCGCCGGTCGAGTCCGGGCCGCGATCGAAATCACGCTGCCGCTCGCGGCGCCGGCCGTCGCCACGACGGCGATTCTGACCTTCCTGTACGCGTGGAACGAGTTCCTGTTCGCGCTCTCGTTCACCGTGTCGCCCGAGCGGCAGACCGTCCCCGTCGCCATCGCGCTCTTTCGCGGCCAGTATCAGATCCCTTGGGGCGAGATCCTCGCGGGAGCGGTGGTAGCCTCGGTTCCGGTCATCGTGGTCGTCGTCGCCCTGCAGCGGAGAATCGTCAGCGGGCTCACGTCGGGCGCCGTCAAAGGATGAAGCCGGGGCGGGCACGCAACGAACATGGCTGCCATCGTTCTCGATCGTGTGAGAAAGGTCTTTTCCGGCGGTCAAACGGCCGTGGCTGATCTCGACGTGCGGATCGCGAACGGCGAGCGCCTGGTGCTCGTCGGCCCGTCAGGCAGCGGCAAGAGCACGGTGCTGCGGCTCATCGCCGGCCTGGAAGCGCCGACGTCCGGACGCATCTTCGTCGACGCGCGGGAGGTGACCGACATCCCACCCGAACAACGCGACCTCGCGATGGTCTTTCAAAGTTACGCGCTCTATCCGCATAAGACCGTTCGGGAGAATCTGGCTTTTGGCCTGCGCATGCATCGGGTCGCGCGCGCGGAGATAGACGGGCGTGTCAGCGCGACCGCGGATGCGCTGGGAATTGCCGACCTGCTCGATCGGATCCCCGCGCAGCTCTCCGGAGGACAGCGCCAACGCGTTGCGCTCGGGCGCGCCATCGTGCGTCAGCCGCAGGCGTTTCTGTTCGACGAGCCGCTGTCGAATCTCGACCCGCGCCTGCGGGGCGAGACTCGCGCCGAGGTGGTAGCGCTGCATCGGCGACTGGGCACCACGATGGTCTACGTGACGCACGATCAAGAGGAAGCGATGACGGTTGGTCAGCGCATCGCCGTCCTGCGCGATGGTCGACTGGAGCAGCTCGCAACCCCCCTTGAGCTCTACGAGCGCCCCGCGAACACGTTCGTCGCACGGTTCATCGGATCACCACCGATGAATCTGCTGAAGGGACGCGTGACGCGAGAGAGCGGAACAGTCCGCATCGAGACGTGCGGCCAGATCATTACCATTGACGCTGTCGAATCGCAGATTCTGTTCGAAGCCGTGCGCGCGGTGGGCATCCGGCCGCACGACGTGTCGCTGACCGATCCTCAACACGCGGATCTTCGCGGCCGTCTCGACGTCATCGAGCCGCTCGGCCACGCGCAGATTGCGCACGTCACGCTTGACGCAGACGTTCGGGTCGTGGTCGTTGTCCGAACGGAGACTCCATTGAGCGTCGACAGCCGTGTCGGGCTGGCGTTCGCCCGCAACCGGCTGCTCTTCTTCGACGACGCGGGTCGACGCTTAGATTGATTAGACTAGCGCGACCGGGTGACGACGACCTGACGCTCGATGACCCCCTGGCGAATGGTGACGCGCGCTCCCTCGCAGAGCGCATAGTTGCGCAGGGCGGGTTCGACGGCGCGGAACATCGCCTCGGCATCGGCGCCATAGAGAAAGATCGTCGTCTTCTCCGGGCCGAACTCGTGGCCGTCGAGCTCGCCGACCGCTTCCTCGTCGACAATCGCTGAGAGCTGGTCCTCGATCGTCTTGAGGTCGTGGTCGCGGTAAACGGCGTCGGGGAGTGTCCTGCCGTCGAGCTCGATGAGGACGGTCCCTTCGGTGCCGGCCGCCTTCGTCTTGAGAGGACCGAGATCGTGTTTTCGTACAGGAGGTGCGGTGCCGCGCAGTTGCGCCAATTGCTGTTCTACCGCCGACGCCTCCGTCAGTCGACCGATGCGCGCAAGGGCGGCTCGTTCATTCTCGAGCGTCTCGGCCAGCTGGCTGACATTGGGGCTTGGACGCTTCTCGTGTTCGGCGCGGGCTTTGCGGAACCACGCGAGCGCGTCTTCGTCGGCGTTCTGGTCTCGGAAAATCAGTCCGCGGGTCCCGTAGGCGTCCGCTAGAAGCGGATCACCTTGCGGCACCAGCAGCCTGATAGCGCTCTCCACGTCGTGGACGGCCTGCTCGAACGCGCCCATCCGGCGGTACACGTTCGCGATGTTGTTGTGAAGACTGCCCAGCCTGGCAGGGGGCGTGGCCGGGTCGCCTTCGCGGACGGTGCGTGCCTTTCCGTACCATTCGAGTGCTTCCGGCAGGCGGTCCAGCTCAGCGCACAGGACGCCAAGATTCACCCACGCCGTCGTGGCTTGCCCGACGCGATTGGCCGCCTCCCAGATTCGGGCGGCTTCCCTGTAGTGCGACTCTGCCTGCAACGGATTTGTGCCGCGGACCGCATTGCCGAGGTCGATCAGGACCACCGGCGTGCGTGGATCGTTCGTCTGCGTGCGGAAGATCTCGAGCGCGTTGCGCAGCGGTTCCTCGGCCTGCCGCTTGAAGCCGGCACGCACGTAGGTTCGCCCGACGCGCCAAAAGCGATCGGCGACTTTGATCGCGTTCCTGCCGGACAGCGCGATCGCCTGCTCGCAGAACGGAATCGCGCGCCGGAATTCGCCGATCTCAATCAGCGTATCGGCGAGCCGGTCCTGAATGGCGAGCATCGCGCCCGGAGCTTTGGCTTCGTCCAATTGCGCGTCTGCCTCATCGCGGCACCGCCGGGCATCATCAGGTTGACTGAGGCGCTCGAGGGCGCGACTCTGGTTGTAGAGAGCGAGCGCGCGCAGCTCATTGTATTCGACACCCTTGCGGGGCTCGATCGATTCGACGACCTTGGACAGTATCTGGGACGCAATGGCGGGGGAGGTGTTGAGCTCCCGCTCGGCGATTTCCATGGCGTCGAGGCAGTCTTGATGAAAGTTCATATGACTCGACTTGTGTTATCGGCCGATCGCGAGGGTGGCGCCACTCTCAAGAGTCAAAGCGCTAGCGGCTGTTAACCATCGGGGGCGCTCGATCGTTGTATGGTCAGCACGGATGGAAAGGCATCCGGCGAGGAGGCATTATGGCCGACCGCTTGGCCGGCATCGTTGGCGAGATGACGGCCATTGTGATACCGATCGCGTTTCTCGTCGCGGTCGCCTGGGTGGTCTACGTCATTGCTCAGCAACGCACGCAGCGGGATGCGCAGCGCGCCGAGCTCCAGACAAAGCTTCTCGAGCGCGCTGGATCGGCGCGCGAATTCGGGGAATTCCTCGGCAGCCCGGCTGGTGAGCGCTTCCTGCAGGCACTGGCGCCGATCCAACTCCGGAATCGACTGTTCACCTCGATTCGCGTCGGCACCTTCCTGGTCGCGTTCGCCCTGATCGTGCTCGGCGCAGCGTTCTGGCGGTTGCTGGGCAGCGAGGCGGAGGACCTGCAGGTTCTTGCGATTGTCGTGCTGGCAATCGGACTGGCCACCCTCGCGTCAGCGGGCCTGTCGCACGCGGCGGCCCGGCGGCTCGGACTCGATACACCGCCCGAGAACAACTCGCCGCCGCCGCGTTGATGTGCCCCCACTCACCGAACGCGCGTTCGAAGAGCTGTATGGGCACGCGCTTCGTCCGCTGTGGGCGTACGTCCGCCGCGTCATCGGGAATGCCGCGGATGCCGACGAGGTCGTGCAAGAGGCGTTTTGTCGTGTGCTATGTGCGGATATCTCGTCCCTGTCGCTCGACGAGCAGCGGCGCTACGTGTTCCGCGTTGCCAGTCACGTCGTTGTCGATCGGTGGCGACGGTCGAAACGCGAACGCTCGTGGCTCAGGCATGTCGAGCCAGAAAGAGCTGTCGCGCCGGAACCGCCCGCCGATGACCTCGTCAAAGTGTTCGAGATGTTGAAGCCGCGGGAACGCGCGCTGCTGTGGCTCGCGTATGTCGAGCAGGACTCTCACGAAGAAATTGCCACGGCTCTTGGCGTGAGACGAAGTAGCGTGAAGGTGCTGCTGGCGCGGGCTCGGGCTCGGCTTCGCGATCTCTTGACGGCGCGCCAGACGAGGACGTGATGTGGCACCGATTTCGTCATGACGCGGCGCCTGATGAAGAAGAGGCGATCCGAGCATTCATGCAGCGACTCTCGGAGATTCCACCCGAACGAGGCGCGATGCTCCAATCGAGCGTGATCTGGCTGAGAGCACACTTGCTGCGACGCTGGCACGCCGAGCGACGCGCAACCCTGCCGCTCGACGTGATCGAGCCGGTTCAGGTCGTGGCCGGGTTGGCGGCCGCGGTCCTGTTGCTGATCTGGTCGCTGCCTCTCATTGTCAGAACTCTCGCGCCGTAGGGTGCCGGGCAGCAGGCAGCCTTAAGTCGCATCTCCTGTCTTGCATAGGCTCGCGCTCACGGATTCACTGCCAGGTCAGGGCGCTTCGCCGTGCCCAGTAGTCCGTCGTTGGTTCCGCGATGTCGGGCCAATCATCGTTTCCCCGCGCGAAGCCGACAGCCTTCACATTGCTTTCGAGCTGAACGGTAGTGACCGCACCCGAGAGCACCACATCGGCCCAGGGTTGAGACAGCACTGCGGCAAGAGCCACGACGTCTACGGTCGTCCTGCGCGCAGCGGCTTCTTTCCTGAGCTCTCGTACATGCGCGCCTTCGGCTCGGTCGGTCAGGCGGCCGTTGGCCAGTGCCTCCTTGACAATCACGCCCCACCCGAGAGCCTTCGCATCTGCCAAGGCGGCGCCCGCCGAAGACTCGAGCAAGTTCCACGTTGCCTGTACGACCTGAAATGGATTGACGCCGTCAACACTCACGCGGAGCGCACGGCGAATCACGTCCGACTGGTTCGGTCCGGTGACCGTCAGTCCGATGATGAGTCCGCCTGAGCGCAGCTGCAATAGCTCACGGAGGACGGCAACGTTGTCGAGAACCCTGCTCTCGAGTGTAGCCGAGTGAATTTGGTACAGGCGAAGCCGATCGCCAAGCAACGAACGGCTTTCCGCGATCTGCCGGCGTAGCGTGTCGATGGACAGATCCTTCACCTCGTGAACGGTGGCATCAAGTTGCCAGGATCCCACGTAGGCGTAACCCCACTTGGATCCGACCGTGATCGAATCCTCCGGCGGGTTACGAGCATTCAGCCATGTTCTCAGAAAGTTCTCCGCCATGCCGTACGACCTCGCGGCATCGACGTATCGAATGCCGGCTGCGCGGGCGGCGTCGAGCATCTCATGGCAACGCCGCTCCAAGGCGGCGACGCTGCGGTCGAATCCCAAGTCGTGCTCCCTTCCGAGATTGATATACGCCGGTCGCCCAAGCGCGGCGAGACCAAGACCAAGCCGGCTCACGATGAGCCCGGTTGAACCGAGGCGAACGGTCGGTATTCGGGTATCCGACATGGTCAGGGCGCCGGATCAGTGAGTTTCAGGGTCGACCACCTCTGCCAAACCTTCCAACCTGCGGCAGGATCCGAAAAGTGTCGCGATGTGGCTGTCTATCAATCGTAAGGGTACCAGCTCTGCCGTTCACCGTGTTGCCGCACAAGTCGGATGATCCGACAGACCACGATGTAGCATGCGCGAGACGGAGTTGGATCGCACCGTCGCGATCTCATAGTAAGAGTGGAGGGACCGCGCCATGACCCAGGATGCCTCGACGGTTATACGAGACAGCCGACCGACTGGGCGTCAGATGACTCGCGAGGAGACCGTCGCGTTCTTTGCACGACGGCAAGCCGCGTACGACAACCTTGACGCCGCCGCGCTCGCTGCCGACTACGCGCCCGACTGCGTCGTCGAGAGTCCGATGGGCGGCACCCATCACGGTCCGGCTGCAGCCAAGCAGGTGATAGAGGCGGGCTTTCATGCGTTTCTGGACTTGAAAGTTCGGATCGAAGGCCAGGTGATTGAGGGGGCACAGGTTGTGGAGATCATGAACCTCGAGGGCACGCACATCGGTGAGTTTCTCGGGTTGCCTCCGACGGGCAAATCGTTTCGGCTCACCGCAGCGTTTGTGTACGAGTTGCGCGGCCGCCAGATCGTTCGAGAGCGGCGCATCTACGACTTTACCAGCGGGTTGTTGCAGATCGGCGTGCTCAAGGCGAAGCCCGCGTGAATTCAACTGAGTGGCGACGAGCGTTGGGGCCATCACGCCTGTTGAATGAGCAGAGCGGAGGCTTGCGCCGATGACGGTCCGTGAACGGCACTTCGCGGATGTGACTGTCCTCGACGTCGAGGGTCGCATCAGCAACGAAGAAGACGCGGCCGCGCTCCGCGAAGCTTTCGACGGTCTCACTCGGGAAGGCCGATTGAAGTTAACAGTCAACCTCCGACTCGTTCCGACCCTCGACACGCTGGGACTGTGCGAGATCCTTCGGGCTTATACCTCCGTCACCCGCCGCGGTGGGGCACTGAAGCTGCTCAACCTGACGCCCCACGTGCGCCATCTACTTGTCGTCACGAAACTGATGGGGGTCCTCGAGGCGTTCGACGATGAGGCAGCGGCGTTGGAGAGCCTCGGAAAGTTGGGCGCCTGGCGCGGCACGTCAGCGTCATAGTCTTGTGTCTCATCCACCCCACCTTGCGTGGGCGAATGCCTTAGACTGACACCGTGAAAAACGCCATCATCGTGATGCTGGCGGGCGCGTTGGTGGGCAATGCCGCGGCTTCTTTTGTCGTGCCGCCGCTGCTCGCCTGGTATACCTCGCCCGGCGGGCTGCCTCAGGGCGCCGAGGTACAAGCCGTGGTGCAAATTCCTGAGGTGATTCGCTACGCGACGTCAAAGTTGATCCTCTGGCAGTTTTTCGGTGAGGTCATCGGCGCTGCGCTGGGCGCCTGTATCTATTTCGTGTACCGACGTCCGCGTGTGGCGGCGGCCCCCCGATCGGTCTGAATCGTCCCGCGAAACATGGGCGATGCGCTGAAGACGCTTTATTGCCCGATCGGATCGAGTCCGCTGTTCTTCATCGCGCGAATGCCTGCGGGCGACGTGAGAAACGCAAGAAACGCACGCGCGGCCTCCGGATGCGTCGAGGCGGCGGCGATTCCCGCCGAGAATACGGTGACGCGCTGCGCGTCGCCCGGCAGCGGACCGACGAACGTGATTCCCTTCACCGGCAGCAGCTCGCTGATCTGCTGAAAACCGATCTCGACTTCTCCACGGGCGACGACGTTGCCGACCGGCTCGCGCTCGACGCGGGTGCTCTTCGCGGCGATCTCGCTCGCAATGCCCAGGCGCGGGAAGAGCTCTGTGGACAGATACGTACCGCTCACCTGTGCAGAGTAGGCGATCGATTTCGCCTGCAGCAGAAGCTGCTTGAGGGCGTCGACCGTGCTGATGTCCGGTGTGGGCGCGCCGGCGCGCACAGCGATCCCGATTGACGACCGCGCCAGATCGACGCGGCTGTCGGCCACGATTCTGCCGTCCTTGATCAGATCGTCGAGCGCGGCGCGCGCCAGCATCACGACGTCGACCGGATCGCCGCGCCGGACTCGTGCCGGAATCGCATCCGGGCCGACGCCTGTCGAGATCGCTTCGGTTTTGAGCGTGTGGTGAGTCGCGCGCTCGAACTCCGGCACCAGCGCCTGGTAAGCTGCCGCGCTGGCGCCCGATGTCATCACGCGGATTTCGTCGGCATGCGCCGCCACGCTGACAAGAAGAACTACGGCGACGAGAGATGCGCTCCGTTTCAACAACACATGCATGAGCGGCCTCGTTGAGCGATCATCGTGCTTCAGTCGGGCGATTGTAGATCGTACCGCCCATCGGGGCGCCAGGTAGCTGTGTCCCTTGCTCGAGCCGACTCCGTCAGGTACGCGCATGTGGACACCGCTTGTGGGCCCGAACATTCCTGTCTGCTTCACGCGAGCACCTTCTTGCCGCACGATAGCCATTACAATGGGCAGGCGCATCGGGAATTCTGATGTCTCTCGCGGTAGGTGCTCGGATCGGCCCTTATCAAGTCCTGGCGTCGCTTGGCGCCGGCGGCATGGGCGAGGTCTATCGCGCGCGTGACCCGAGACTGAAGCGCGACATTGCCCTCAAGGTCCTCTCTGGCTCGACGGCCGCTGACCCTGAACGTCGCGCCCGTTTCGAGATCGAGGCGCAGAGCATCGCCGCTCTGAACCATCCCAACATCATCACGATCTACTCCGTGGAAGAGGCGGATGGGGTGCTCTTTCTGACGATGGAGTACGTCGAAGGAAAGCCGCTCAGCGATCTCATCGTCGAAGGCGGCTTGCCGCTGCCTCAGATCCTCAACCTCACGATTCCGTTGGCCGACGCGGTCAGTGCCGCCCATCAGAGAGGGATCACGCACCGCGACCTCAAGCCGGCCAACGTGATGGTTATGGCAGACGGTCGGCTGAAGGTGCTCGATTTTGGCCTCGCAAAACTCGCAAACGCATCACCGGTCGATGACGGGCTCACCGGACTGGCAACCGCTGCGCTCACGGGTGAGGGACGGATTGTCGGCACGGTTGCTTACATGTCGCCGGAACAGGCCGAAGGTAAGCCGATCGACCATCGAACGGACATCTTCTCGTTGGGAGTCATGCTCTACGAACTCGCCACCGGAGAGCGTCCGTTTCAGGGCGACACCAGCATTTCCGTGCTGTCGTCGATCATCAAGGATTCGCCGCCGGCAGTCACGGCGCTGAGGCCGAGCCTTCCGCAGGACCTGTCGCGCATCATCCACCGCTGCCTGGTTAAGGACGCGGACCATCGGTATCAGACGGCGAAGGATCTCCGGAACGAGCTGGAAGATCTGAAGCGAGAGACTGATGGTCGCCTTCAGACGACCGGCGATCTGAGCGGCGCTCTCAAACTATCGACTGGATCGCCGCAGACGCCCGACGTCACTCACCCCGCCCCGAAGTACCGAAGTATCGCGAGAACCGTTGCGAGTGCGGCAACGGTGATCGGCGTCGGCGTCATTGTGGCGTTCGTCTACTTGGGCCGCCCGCGCGCCTTCCACGAGCGCGATTCGGTGGTCATCGCCGACTTCGCCAACACGACCGGCGTGCCAGTCTTCGATGACACGCTGAAGGAAGCGCTCGAGGTGGAGCTGCGGCAGTCGCCGTTCCTGAGCGTGCTCTCCGAGCAGCGGGTCCAGGGCACACTGCGCCTCATGGGCCGCACGCCCGGTGACAAGCTCACGCCGGATGTCGCGCGCGACCTCTGTCAGCGGACAGCGAGCAAAGCGATGGTCGCCGGATCCATTGCTCAGCTCGGCAAGAGCTACGTGATTTCGCTCGGCGCCACGAACTGCCGCACGGGCGACACGATCGACAAACGTCAGGTGGAGGCCGCGAGCCAGGAGGATGTGTTAAAGGCGCTCGGCAGTGCGGCAGGCCAGCTACGTCGCGGCCTCGGCGAATCGCTCACGTCGATCGCCAAGTACGACGCGCCGATTCAGGACGCGACCACGAAGTCGCTCGATGCGCTGAAATCGTACAGCCTGGGCTTGGTAACACGTCGGCGGCAGGGCGATGCGGCGTCGCTCCCCTTTTTCCGAAAGGCGATCGAACAGGATCCCGACTTCGCGCTGGCGCACGCGCGGCTCAGCACGGTGCTCAGCAATCTCGGGGAGTTTCAGCCATCGATTGACGAGATCCGCAAGGCCTATCAGATGAAAGACCGCGTCAGCGAGCCGGAACGGCTCTACATCATCGCGCGGTACTACACGGTCGTGGAGTACTCCCTCGGGAAGACGATCGACACCTACCAGGTCTGGATTCAAACCTATCCCAACGACTACGTGCCGCACTCGAATCTGGGGAACGCGTATCAGGCACGGAACGAGCATGCCAAGGCAGCGGAGGAGTTCCAGACGGCGATCCGGCTCGCGCCCGACGAACCGCTGCCGTACGGCAACCTTGCGCAGTCGTACATGGCACTCGGGAAGCTCGACGACGCGCACCAGACGCTGGAGAGGGCGATCGCATACGGCCTCGATTCGAGCAGCGTCCGCTCGGACCTCTACCTGATCGCGTGCTTGAGGAGAGACAACGCGGACATGGCGCGACAGCTCGAGGCGGCGCGCCGGTTCTCGGACAGCTTCTTGACGCTGCCCGCGCAGATGACTGTTTCCGCGTATCGGGGCCAGGTGGCGCGGGCGCGCCAGTTGACGGCTCTCTACGAGTCGGAGTCGATCGCGAAGAATGGCCTCAAAGGGTCGGCTGCGAACCTGTGGGCCGCCATGGCGGAGGTGAGCGCCGAAGTCGGCGACAAGACGGCCGCTCGCGCGGAGGTGCAGAAGTCACTCGCGCTCGAGCGGAGCATCAACACGCTGCTTCGCAGCGCAAGTGCGCTCGTGATCGCCGACGACGCGGGCGCCGCACGAGCGCTATTGGACGACGCGCGGCGATTGGTCCCAGTGAGACCGAGCCCGGAGGCCGAGCGTATCTTCCAGACAATCGACGCCACGGTTCGCGTCCGCAGCGGTGACAAGAGCGCGATCGACGCCGTGCCGCCACCGAAAGATGACGACGATATCTCCGCCCGCTTCACGATCGGCCTGGTGAACCTCTCGGCAGGCAGCGCGGAGATTGCGGCGACACGATTCAAGGAAGTCATGGAGAATCGCACTCCGAGGATTTCGATGAACGCCGCCTTGGTGCCGCTGTTCTATGGCCGCGCGCTCGTCAAGCTCGGACGGACCGATGAAGCGCGAAATGCGTACGAGCAGTTCTTCGACAGCTGGAAGACTCCCGATCCCGAGCTGCCGATCCTGATGTCGGCAAGGCTCGAATACAAAAAGCTGCTAAGACCTTAATCAGCCGGCCCTCACTGGCGGCGCAAGTAACGGCACAGGACGGTGGTGAGTTCCTCCGTAATGAGTCCGCGCCGGAGATCGTCCGGGCGTTCTATCGTGGCTTGATGGATCACCGAGCCCGCGATAGTTGCGACCATCCACAGCGTGAGTTCGATGTCCGGCACGTCAGCGGCCGCGGCTCGCAGAAATCGTCGGAACTCGTCGAAAACGGCCGGGTCGATCGCTGAAACGTCCGCGACCCGAAGAGCCGGCTGTTCCTCCGTGAATACCCGGTGGAGCTCAGGCGCGCCCGCGTGTGCCGCGACTCCCATGGAGACGAGGACACGCACTGTCGATTCGAGGTCCTCGCCGCGCTGCTCCAGAAGCGCCTTCCGCACCGCCGCGCGTTGTTCCGTCCCATGCCGGCGGCGCAGCTCAGCGACGATGGCCTCCTTGCCGGGAAAGTACTGGTAGAGCGAAGCGATATTGACGCCGGCGCGTTCGGCGATGCGATTCGTGGTCAGCTTTGCATAGCCGTGGCGCACCAGAATGTCAGCAGTCGCTTCAAGGAGCGCTTCGAAAGTCGCGCGCGACCGGTCCTGACGTGGCGTTTTTCTTAGTGAAAACCTTCGCCGACGCTGTGCGGTTGGCTTCCGGCGCATATACAAGCTGACAATATAAGCAATTGCTTACATTATGTAAGACAACGCAGGAGGAAGCAATGAACGCAGCCGTTCTACACCAGTTCGGGTCGCCGCCTCGGTTCGAGCAATTTACCGATCCCGTTCCGATCGACGACGAGGCGATCGTGCACGTGCGTGCCGCCTCGCTGAAGCCTGTCGATAAACAGCTTGCCAGCGGTGCCCATTTCGCCAGGCCACACCTTCTTCCACACATTTGTGGCGTCGACGGGGTGGGTGTGCTCGACGATGGGACTCGCGTGTTCTTCGGCGGGCCGCGCGCCCCGTACGGGGCAATGGCTGAACGCACCGTCGTGCCTCGGCGTTTCTGCTTTTCGCTACCCTACGAAGTCGATGACGCCACAGTGGCTGCACTGCCGAACCCTGGCGTGTCCGCGTGGTTGTCGCTTGCCTGGCGCGCCCGACTGAAACAGGCCGAAAGCGTGCTCATTCTCGGCGCCACCGGAACGACCGGCCGCCTCGCCGTCCAGATCGCGAAGATCCTTGGAGCCGGTCGGATCGTGGCGGCGGGCGGCAATCAAGCGGTGCTGCACACCTTACCCGTCGACGCCACGATCCGCCTTGACCAGTCCCGCGAGGAGTTGATCGCAGCATTCAGGCAGCAGGGAAGCTTCGACGTGATCATCGACTATGTCTGGAACGGGCCGACTGAAGCCCTGCTCGCGGCCCTCACGCGCGACGAGTTCGTGGTGGCCGGTCCCGAGATCCGACTGATTCAGGTTGGCGAAAGCGCCGGGTCGCAGATAGGACTGTCAGCTGCGGCGCTTCGCAGCACGCCTTTGACAATCCGCGGGACGGCCGGAGTGCCGCCGCCCGACGTACTCAGCGAGGCCTTCGCGACCGTGATGCGTTACGCGGCTTGTGGCGACCTCCGGATCGAGACGGAGCGCGTGCCGCTTGCCCTCGTCGAGGAAGCGTGGCAGCGCCACTCTCACGGTCATCGGATCGTGCTGGTGCCATAGACCCCATCGTCATTCTCGTCGGCAGGCGCCGAGGAGATGACTTGAATCTTGCGATTCTCTGCTCACCGGGCCAAGTGGCCACGGTGGCAGGCTAAGGCCGGCAGACCGTCACGGTCTGCCGGCCGCTCGACTACGGCGTGCGATCGAAGACGGCGATGTTCAGTTGCGACGGGTCATGGCTGGTCACCGCGAGGCCGGCGAGCGGTGATGCCCAGGCTCCGACCGGCACCGCCACGGAGCCGATGGAGACCCACTGGTTGACGTCCGGGCCGATCCATGCCGTGACGGTCGTCGCGTTGTCCATGGTCAGCTTGAGCCACACGGGCGTGGACACCTTGGCCGAGCTGATGAACTGCGTCGGGGCGCCCGTGCTCGTTCTCACCATGAACTCGATGTCGCCCGAGGGCTTCACGTCCAGGAGGATATTGGCGGCGTCGGCGGCGAGCGACTCGCGGATCATGATGCCCGCTTTGGCGAATGGGTTCGTATCCTGGAGGCTGACCACGCGCGCCACGAAAACGCATTGGTAACAAAAAGCCTCGTACGCATACTGGAAGCTGTCGGAGGTCCCCCATATGTCTGCACCGGCGCCGGCCACCGTGTAGGTGCCGGATTGCCCGTTGTATGCCACGCCGCCTGCGATCCCGACATCGCCGATATCCTGCGAGCGAAAGGCCCCCGAACCCGCAGCGACGGTCGTCGTGCCGAACACCGCGGTCGTCAGGGTCCCGGCCCGATGGCTGGTGACAGCGAGGCCGGTCAGGACCGCAGGCGGGAGCGACGAACTGACCGACCCCACCGCTGTCCATTGGCCGCCGCTCAGGACGCTCAGGACGTACCCCGTGATGACGGCTCCCGTGCGGACCAGGCGCAGGGACACGGGGAAGGACACCATGGTCCCCGCGATGAAGGCCGTCTCGCCGCCGGACGCCCCGCGCATCATCAGCTCGATCTGACCGCCAGGGCGCACATCCAGGATGACGTGCGCCGACGACGGATCGAGGGACGCCCGCATCATGACGCCTGCCTTCGCGTACGTGTCGGTGTTGTCGAGGCTCGTGACCTGGGTGGTGATTTGCGAATCAGTGCTTACCGACTGGAACAAGAAGGTGAAGGCATCGGCAGTGCTCCAAATGTCCGCGCCGGCGCCCTGGACCGTGAAGTTGCCACCGGCAAAGACGGCGCCACCGGCCGGTCCGACATCGCCAATATCGGTGAGCGACCAGGGAGAAGGCAGCGTGCTCGCGCTCATCGACACCTGGGCGACCAGCGATTCCGCAGTCACGCTGTCGTCGTGACTCGTCACGACCATTCCTGCCAGGAGCGGTGTGGTCGGCAGATCCGCCCTTCCGACGACCGTCCAGGAGCGGCCGTCCGCCGAAATCGAGCCGATGATCGTCGTCGCCGTGCGGGTCAGTTTCAGCCACACCGGGAACGGCTGCATGGCACCCGCGATGAAGCTCGTCGAGTCGCCACTGGCGCTGCGCGTCATGAATTCGACGCCCGTTTCGGGTTTGACGTCAATCAACACGTGCGCGGACGCGGTGTCGGCGGACTGCCGCATCATCAGGCCCGCCTTGGCGTACTGATTTGTGTTCGTGAGGGTATCGATGCGGGCGATGATCTCGCCGTCGGACATAAGCGGCTGATACAGGAATCGAAAGGCATCTGTCGGGCCCCAGATGTCCGCGCCGGACCCCCTGATTGAAAACGAGCCGTTCGAGAACACTGCGCTACCAGGCTGGCCGACGAGGCCAACATCCGCGGAGAGCCAGTCGGCAGGGAGATCGTGGTTCAGCGAATAGAAGAGGCGCGTGACGTACCAGCTGCCCGGATAAGCCGAATGGGCTTTCAGGGAGACGGTGACGGTGCCGCTGCCGTTGAGCGATTCGCGCGTGACCTCTGGC
>Ga0182039_10000703_pt1 | contig 17489 bp, 17 predicted proteins | sample sta12Can44000111_FD_125975 | JGI IMG/M metagenome (GOLD analysis project Ga0182039, IMG submission 125975) | Lab enrichment of tropical soil microbial communities from Luquillo Experimental Forest, Puerto Rico - statanox.12C.anox.44.000.111 | ecosystem: Environmental > Terrestrial > Soil >...
AGCGGGGCTTTCTGCTTTTCGTCTACGGTGGATCCCTACTCGCTCAGCCGTTCGACCCGCGCGCGTTGGAACTCGGGGGCGAGCGAATGGTCGTGGTTCCCAAAATCCCATACAGGATTGGGCACGCAGACTTCTCGGTCTCCGCAAGTGGCGTTTTGGCTTACCGGGCAGGCACTCTAGCGAATCGCCAGCTTGCTTGGTTCACGCGCGAAGGCAGGCTGCTTGGAACCGTCGGCTCGCCCAATGACTATTATGCGTGGAGCCTATCCCCGGACGAACGCCGCCTGGCCATAATGCAGAGTGATCCGAGCGGCGCAGGATCGTCAATCTGGATCATGGAGTTGGCCACCCTAGCGTCTTCAAAGCTTACCGGTGGCTCAGGATTTGCTTTCACCCCCGTCTGGTCGCCGGACGCCAGCGAAGTTCTGTTTAGCACAGGCACAGAACGTGCTATGAGTCTCCGGCGCCAAGCGGTGAATGCGCGCGTCTCCGTGGACGTACTCGAATCTGAGGGGCCCAAGTTTTTGAGCGACTGGTCTTCCGACGGGCGATTCGTGGCCTACTTCACGCCTTGGCCAGACTGGAAGAAGCTGAATCTCTTCTTCGCGGACGTTGCACGGCCAAGTGGAAAGGAAAATCCGCGGCCAGCGTGGCCCAGTGATTATAGCGAGGCGAGCGGCTCCTTCTCCTCATCACGGGTAGCCGCAGCAGCGCCTCGATGGATTGCTTATACTTCGGATGAAACCGGCCGCGATGAAGTCTATGTTCGGAATTTCCCAGCGGGCGACCGTAAGTGGCTGGTTTCGACCGCAGGTGGATGGCTGCCCCATTGGCGCCCTGACGGAAAGAAGCTGTTCTATTTGACGCTAGACGGAACCCTGACAGCCGTGGATGTCAAAGAGGGCAGGATGTTCGAATCCGGTTCGCCCCAACCGCTATTCCACACTGGGATTCCACCCTGGGAAGGTCCACCCGAAGTTCCCACAAGCGACTACGCCGTAAGCAAAGATGGTCAGCGGTTCCTGATCAACGGCACGGTCGAGGCGGGAACCGCGTCTCCGATCACGGTCGTAATACAGTGGCAAGCAAACCTCCGATGACGCGCTGAATTCGATGCGTACGTACGTGTACGATACCTTTCACTTAACCCCTAAGTACTTCCAAGTCCAGCGTTTCAGGGTGCACTCTCAGCGGGCACGGCAAGCCGTGAAAGAGAAAGAGGAGGCGCACCATGAAACACGTCGGAACGAAGGCTTTTGCAACGGTGGTTCTCTCAGCCCTTGTGGCTTTGGGCATCCCGCTGAGCGTCCAGGCTCAGCCCAATTGCTCAAACGCCACCCTGAACGGAAGCTTTGGGTACACCAATACGGGAACGATCCTCGCCGGGCCGGACGCCGGTCCTTTCGGGGGCGTGGGTCGGCAGACATTCGACGGGAAAGGTAACACGGAGGCAACTGCCACCGTGAGCGTGAACGGCACCATTTCTCACGCGACGATTAAAGGTACTTACGTCGTGAACTCGAACTGCACGGGATCAATGACGCTTGTTGTTTCTGCCGGGGGTGAGACATTCACAAACCATGTGGACCTTGTGATTGTCCGCGGGGGGACGGAGATTCGAGCCATCAACGCAGATCCAGGAATTGTCCTAACCACTGTCGCCAAGAAACAGTCTCGCGGCGACTAGTTGAGACAGAACCTGCAAAGACTGGCGAAAGCAGCCCGATTTTCACGCAATCGCTCTGCCCCGTATGAAACTCCCCCGTCATATGGGACCGAGCGATTTGACGAAATGGATCGATCTTGGCAAACCGGAGAATGTGAAGGGTAGACCGTCGGCGCAGCACCGGCGCGACGGGCTCACTGTTCCGCCCGAGCGACGAGCTACGCGGAAGTCAGCGACACGCTCGAAAAATCATCTGTGGTTCCCACCCGTGGTGTTTCCGTTTTACAGGACTTATCACGTGCTAAGGCAGTCCTCGGCGGCTTGTAAAGCGTTGAAAGTACTCAAAACCACGGTTCTGAAACGGCTGGCGTCGGCGGTTCAACTCGGTCCCTGCCCACCATGTTTTCAAGCACTAGCTCCCCTCAAAACTCAAATCACGTTCCAAAACGTTCCAAAAAATCTGCGAACGGCTGCCGGTATTTGCCTCAACAAATGCCCCAGCCGGGTCGGAGAAATTCGCTGGCGCCGTGAGTGAGCGCGGCAGCTTGGGGCGCAGTCGTCCGCCGGTATGGGGGCCAGTTCTGCGATATAGGCAGCCAGGAAGTAGAGGCGGTGCCGAATCCAGCCGCGGGGACATGACCGAACGAAAAAGCAGAACTGCCGAGCGTTTGTGCATGTCGACAGGGCCGGAGTGCTCCCACATGGAGACTCTTGGCCAGTGCGCAAGCAGAGGAACACGTGAAAGCCGAGAACTCGTCCGGTACGGCGTGGGCGGCGCACGGAAACCTAGGCAAAGGGTGTTCGTGTGCCTCGAATCTGAACCGGAGTAGCGTTGGCTCTACGAACAAAGACATCTTCCGTTTTGAGCCGGGATGGGGGTGCGAGGGCAAGGGACGGCGCTTGAGTTCCCTGCCCCTCGCATCTCTGTAGAACTTCAACAATCACAAACGAACGAATTCGATCACGACGGGCTCGGCCAGACTTTTTCCCGTGGATGCCGGTGCGGACCACAAGGTGTGCTACGCACTTCCCTTCGTGTAACGGATGCGAAGGGAGAGGAGAGAGAACGGATCGCCATCTCACGACCTTAGCGTAGGGGACCGGGGCAGAGACTGTAAGTACTGCCAGCAGTTTGTGACGACACTCGAGGTCTACTCTAGAAGTGGGTTTTTGCATGATGTTGAACGAACGACAGCGTCAGTACCTGCGGCAATTCACTGAGAAGTAGTTGACGGCGAAGGAACCTGTACGGGGAACAATCAGGAGCCCGCACATCCGGGCGGCCCACCATACTGTTAAGTTCAGGAAGACAAAGAGGGAGATCCTATGATTCAGAGCCAGAACTCTCCAATTGCGTATATGGAAACGAACGAGCAACGGCGCCTGAACGAAGCCCGTGAAAAAGGAATTCAGTGGAAGAAGTGGGGACCGTATCTGAGCGAAAGACAGTGGGGGACAGTTCGCGAAGACTACAGCAAGGACGGCAATGCCTGGGACTACTTCAGTCATGACCAATCCCGTTCCCGCGCCTATCGCTGGGGTGAAGACGGTCTGGCCGGAATCTCCGATGACAAGCAGCAGCTCTGCTTCGCGATTGCGTTGTGGAATGGCCGGGATCCGATCCTGAAAGAACGTCTCTTCGGATTGACCAACAGCGAGGGTAACCACGGCGAAGACGTCAAGGAATACTACTTCTATCTTGACAGCACACCGACGCACTCATACATGAAGTACCTGTACAAGTATCCACAACGGGAGTTTCCGTATCGTGATCTGGTGGAGACGAACCGTCGGCGATCGCGCGAAGAGTTCGAGTATGAATTGCTCGATACGGGCATTTTTGATGACGACCGCTATTTTGACGTCTTTGTGGAATACGCCAAGGCCGAACCCGAAGACCTGCTGATCCGTGTATCCGTTCATAACCGTGGCCCGGAGCCTGCAGTGATTCATTTGTTGCCGACGCTCTGGTTCCGCAATACCTGGTCCTGGGATAAGAACGAGGCCAAGCCCTCCTTGCGTCAGGTGGAAAAACAATCTATTCGTGCCTCGCACGCTCTGCTTGGAGAAGTGACCCTGGACTGCGAAGGCAATCCGGAACTGCTGTTCACCGAAAACGAATCCAACGCCGACCGCTTGTGGCAACAACCAAATCCATCGCCATACGTGAAAGATGCATTTCACGAATACGTCATATCAGGTAAGGGAGAGGCGGTGAATCAAACCAGGACCGGCACGAAAGCCGCTGCCCACTACCGGGTGGAAGTGCCAGCTGGGGGTAGTAAGGTCGTACGGCTGCGCTTGAGTGCGAAGCCCTCCGCTGATGCATTCAGCACGTTCGACAGAACTTTCGCCGCTCGTTTAGCGGACGCGGATGAGTTTTACGATCGCATCACACCAAACTCGTTGAGCGAAGACGGGAGACGTGTTCATCGCCAAGCTTTGGCAGGAATGTTGTGGTCCAAACAGTTCTACTATTTCGATCTCGACAGATGGTTGGTGGAACACGAGTCTCACCCGCTCACCGGACTTGGCCAAGGGAAAGCGCGAAACCCAGAATGGTTTCACATGCTCAATCAGGACGTTATCTCCATGCCCGACAAGTGGGAGTATCCCTGGTATGCGGCTTGGGATCTTGCCTTCCACACAATTTCGCTTTCCTTGGTGGACTTCGACTTCGCGAAGGAACAGCTCCTGCTGATGCTGCGGAATCTTTACGCTCACCCCAACGGACAGATTCCGGCGTATGAGTGGAATTTCAGCGATGTGAACCCACCTGTCCATGCCTGGGCGACTTTGTTTCTTTACCGGATTGAGACTGAGTTGGGCCGCGCCGACCTACGTTTCCTGGAGCGCTCGTTCCAGGGTTTGATGCAGAACTTCAACTGGTGGGTCAACCGAAAAGACCCACAGGGACGCAATGTATTCGCCGGCGGATTTCTGGGACTCGACAACATCGGAGTTTTCGATCGTAGCGCGCCCCTACCCACCGGAGGATACCTGGATCAGGCCGACGGCACTGCTTGGATGGCGTTTTATTGCCTTTGCATGCTGGACATCGCACTGATTCTGACCGAGTACGACTCGATGTATGAAGACATCGCCTACCGCTTCCTCGAGCATTTCGCATGGATCACCTACGCCATGGACCGCATTGGAGTGCATCACGACGAGATGTGGGATTCAGTGGACGGATTCTTCTACGATCTGCTTCATTTCCCGAACGGCGATGCCGCGCAGCTAAAGATCCGCTCGATGGTGGGGCTGCTCCCGTTGTGTGCTGCCACAGTATTCGAGTCGGGCATCGGCGCGAGCCATCCCCGCTTGATGGAACTGATCGAGCTATTCCGGAAGCGACATCCCGACGTTTCGAAAACGATTGCGACAGCCGATGATCCCACGGTCGGCGGATATGCCGGGCGCAGGCTGGCGGCGGTCTGCAACAAGGAGAAGCTACAGCACATTTTGGCGTATATGCTCGACGAAAACGAGTTCTTCAGTCCGTATGGCATTCGCTCGCTGTCGAAGTATCACCGCGATCATCCCTTTTCTTTCTGGCTCAGCGGGCAGGAATACAAGGTGCAATACCTTCCTGCCGAATCGAATACGGGAATGTTTGGCGGTAACTCCAACTGGCGAGGCCCGATCTGGATGCCGGTTAACGGGCTGATCATACGCGGGTTGCTGCAGATGTATCCGTTCTATGGTCCCGACTTTAAGGTCGAATGTCCGACCGGCTCTGGGAAGTACATGACACTGTTTGAGGTTGCCAAAGAAATCGGCCGTCGTCTTTCGAGCGTCTTTGTGCGCGACTCCAATGGGAAGCGCCCCGTATACGGAGGAACGAAGAAATTCCAGGATGACCCTCACTGGCGTGACTACATCCTGTTCTACGAGTACTTCCATGGTGACAACGGCGCAGGACTAGGCGCCAGTCATCAGACGGGTTGGACGGGGTTGATCGCCCGGATTCTTGATTTGTTTGCGCGTATGAACCCGGCAGATGCACTAAAGGAACCCACAAAAGTCATGGCCCGAATGACTCGTGAACAAGTTGAAGGAACCAAAAAAGCTGGGTAAGGGGCGGCGCAGCATCGAGAACCATGCGATTACCCCTTCGTTTCTTTGCCGCCGGAGTGATTGCAAGCTGTATTTGGAAGACCGCAGCCGGCCAGGATCTTGCCCCGCGCGCTTATATCGTAACGCCCATCCATTCCAATGCGATCACCCTAACGTACGCCTTTTACAGTGGGAATCTTGATTTCGGAAATGTTCCGATTACGGATGCAACCGCGCGTGCCTCGGTTCCGGTGCTCAGCTACTTTCATTCCCTGAATTTCTTCGGACGCACAGCGAGTGCTGTTGTTTCGTTGCCTTATGGAGTGGGCAATTTCCGGGGAACGGTATTGGGTACGGAAACAAACGTCTATCGCTCAGGACTGCTGGACTCGGTATACAGATTGTCGGTAAACCTCAAAGGTGGCCCCGCCATGACGGTCCAGGAGTACGGTGGCTGGCGGCAGAAAACCATTATTGGAGTAAGCCTCCGTGTGGTTGCACCAACCGGACAGTACGATTCCACGAAGTTGATCAACTGGGGAAATAACCGCTGGGGCTTTAAGCCCGAGCTCGGCCTGTCACGGCGGTGGGGCTACTGGGTGGTCGACGCCTACGGAGGAGTGTGGTTTTACACGACCAACCCGGAATTTTTTTCCAAGAACCACTACAACCCAAGGATCACGGCGCAAACTCAGGCGCCGATTGGCGCCTTCGAAGGACACCTGAGCTACGATGTGAAGCCCCGGCTTTGGGCTTCCTTCGACGCCAACTTCTGGTTCGGCGGCACGACGAGTCTAAATGGAATCGAAAACGCCGCTTCATCCCTGCGCAGCTCACGCCTTGGCGGGACGGTATCATTTCCGATAAGCAAACATCAGTCCATAAAGGTTAGCTACAATAACGGCGCCTATATCAAATATGGAGGCGATTTTCAGAACATCTCCGTGGCCTGGCAGTATTCCTGGATAAGTCGTCCGAAATGAGCTCTCACCTTCTATTCCGACCCAGAGCACAAGTGGGAAACGGAAACTCGCTGGCGGACAACCTTGAAAAACCTGCGCCGGATGGGGTTTGCGGGGACTACCAGCGTAACGAACCTTCAACGGGCCCACGGAGCGACCTGAAGTTTTAAGGCAAACCGCCTACCCGAATTCAATGATGTCAGCGCACTTCGATGATTGATGGCCACACTCATCTCACCGCCTAGTGAAATCCGCTGGGCGCTGTCTGATGGGCACCAATGAGCGATGAGACCATTCTGCGCTATCGTTCGCAAGGCAACGGTCGTATAGCGACGTCCTCTTACGAGAGTTGCCAGGGCTTTGGGGGCACCGTCGAGAACTCGATGACTTTGGGCGTGATTGCCCGCTTCGTTTCCGCGAGATAACTCTTTCAAGCGAGGGACAAACACATGCTTTCGCCAATACAAGACCGACGCACACGAAGCAACTTATCGAAACAGAACCGCGTTTTGGTCATGGGGCTGGCCCTTTTCTTATTCGCCGGTTCATCGGCGACTGGTTTGGCACAGCTTCCACAATCTCCGGAAGCTCCGTCGGCTAAACCCGAGCATAACGATCCGCTCCAACGCGAGACTCCCCGCAGGGCGCTGGAGGGGTTCCTTAAGCATGAGCAACGCGAGGATTTCGCGACCGCCGCTCGTTACCTCGAGGCACCGCCGGGCCAAGAAACAGATTTGCCCGAGGTGGCCAGGGAACTGGCGGCTTTGCGCGGCAGATTCAAGAGTAACCTCGCTTTGGTAAGTGATGAGCCCAATGGCACGGTTGAAGCGGGACTCCCACCGGGACAAGTACGGGCTGGTGTGTTGCAGGTGGGAACTGCAAGCGCGGACGTCATTCTGGTGCGGGTGGACGATCCTTCTTACGGCAAGATTTGGCTCCTTTCCAAGGAGTTGGTGGCGAAGGTCCCTCAACTCTACGCTGTAAGGCAACACGAACGGCCAACAGCGGTTGAACGGATCCTGCCAGCCGCTTTATCCAGTGAGTACATGCTGGGAATGTCACTCGCGCAATGGCTGGGGTGGCTGCTCTCAATCCCGATCTCATGGGTCCTGGCCTGGCTAGCGGCGCTCTTGCTGAGTGTTCCCCGACGAATCTGGCGCAGAATCCGCAAGGCTGACTTGAAATTAGTATGGGAAACAGAGTTTGGCCCGCCGCTGCGGTGCACCATCGCCATCCTGATACATAGCGTTTTGGTATATCTTCTGGGACCTCCGCTCTTGTATCGCGAGTACTACTTCCGTTTCCTGGCAGCGCTGCTAGTGGCGTGTCTTGCCTGGTTTGTGAGTAGGATCAGTGACCGCGGATTCAAACATGAGGTGAACCGGCGCCGAGCCCAACGTAGAGGTGGGGAGGCGATTGTAGTTTTGGTGCAGCGAGTGATTCGAATTGTCTTGGCGATCATCGCGATCGTTGCCGCGTTAGCCTTTTTGGGTATCGATGTGAAGACGACACTCGCGGGTTTGGGAATCGGGGGAGTCGCGATTGCACTTGCAGCCCAGAAGACGCTTGAAAACCTGATTGGCGGAATCTCACTGTTGATGGACAAGGCTATACAAACCGGCGACTTCTGTTCGATCGGCGGTCGACTGGGTACGGTCCAAGACATTGGACTTCGCTCGTTACGGCTCCGGACCCTCGACCAGAACTTGCTGGTTGTTCCTAACGGAGTGCTGGCGTCTTCGCAGTTCGAAAACATGAAGAATCGCAGCAAATTGCTGATCAGCCAAAAATTCTCACTGCGCATCGAAACGAAGGTCGAACAACTGCGCTTGGTGCTAGATCGCGTGCAGCGCATGCTCGATCAGCATCCGTCTATCGAATCCGGAACCTCACGAATTCGCGTGGCTGATTTTGCTGACGCCGCGTTTGAGTTGGAATTGTGGGCGTATGTGACAACCGGCGATTGGGCATCACTTACTGTCGTCCGCCAGGACATCGTTTTGAAGATAGCGGAGATCGTCGAGCGAGCGGGTACTCAGTTGGCGGGGCCAACGCGTTTAATGTACATCTCGGCGCAGGCAGGAATGGGCACGGGGAAAGTGGCTGGCCTCGAGGCGGCATGAGGGAATAAAGGCAAGTCGAACGCAGACCTTATGCCACATGCTGCCAGGCCTCAACCCTCCATGAGCAAGAGTGTGATTCGCGACAACTGGACAGACTTCTTTCAATTGAAGAACGCCAGCTACCCAACTACTGCCGACAAAATACCTGTGACGGCGAAGGAAAGGCAGCGGCATCCAGCAGGTCCTGAACGCCCCAAATTAGCAATGCCACAGCTACGACGTCCTCGTCAGCCGACCGATCAGGGAGGAAAACTGCGGATACTGATCTTGCAATGCGCTTCGCGCTCCCAGTTCAAAATCCTGGTAGTCGAACCCGGGAGCCACGGTGGTTCCCAACAAAGCGTAGCGTCCACCTTCAAGCAATCGTGATCCCTGCCACACGCCTCCTGCCACGACGTGCTGCAACTTCATGCCGCGGGCAAGATCAGGGCCGAGCGTAACGATCTTGGCCTTGCCCTCGGGGCCGAGTTGGAGCATCTCCACCGGGTCGCCGCGATAGAAGTGGAAGATCTCATCGCCCTGAAGGCGATGGATCGCCGAGAACGTTTCCGGGGTCAGCAGGTAATAGATGGCCGTACACACGGAGCGTGCTCCGGAATAACCGGGCGGCAACGCGCTTTTGGGGACGAAGTCCTTCGAGCGGTAGGTTTCGACGAAGAAGCCGCCCTCTTGGGGCAGGGGCTCGAGATGCAGCAGTTCGATGAGTGCGTCTGCCTTGATCACGTAGGTGACGTTAAGGCCGTCAAGTGGTCAGTGGCAACTGGTTTTCGGGTCACTAGTGCGGAACAGTTTATCCAAAGCCGATGTTTTGAAGCTTGCGACGCTAGAAAGAGAACCAAAGCCAGACCACTGCCGACGAATTTCATTTCGGCCTCTTCCGTCGGAGATTCTTTGGGAAGCGGGCTCGATCTTCAGTGGCGCCCTGTTCCGCACGTTCACGCAGACGTTCTAGCGCGAGAGTCCAATACTTCTGGTACTTCGCAATCCACGGTGTCAGTTCAGCGGCCAGGGTATCGGGCTCCAGCTGATAAATCTGCTTGCGACCTTTACGAGTTGCAGATACCAGACCCGCTGCCCGCAGGCTCATGAGGTGTTTGGAGATGCCCGATGCCACCAAGTCGGGGAACTCAGCGGCCAATTCACCAACCGTCAACCGACCACGTTGGGCCAAGAGGTCAAGGATGAGCCGGCGCGTAGGGTCGGCCAACATCCGGAACAGGACATCGCTATTGCTGGACATCAGCTGCGCTCACGAGATCGCCCAACTTATCGAGAACTCGGTGGAGGTCAGCGCCGCGCTCGTAATCTTCTAGTGTATCGGGCCAGTCCGGACGACCAATGCCCTCGAAACCATCGTGAATGAGAGTAACCCGAGTGCCGGCATCAGTAGGAACAAGTGTGATGACTAAGCGCGCCGGATGCAGCCACCCACTGCCCTCCTCCAGCCAGGAGAGACTCAGGTTTCTCTCTGGCTCCAGTTCAATGACAGTACCGCTGACCCAAGTCTGATCATCGGGGCCGAGAAAGCGGTATGCGCCGCCCACACGCAAATCAATCTCAATATTGGAACTAATCCAGCGACGCAGTGCTGCCTGTGTAGCTAACCAGTGCCAGACTTTGCTCGGTGCCGCTTTGATCTCAATCGAACGAATGACTTGTGGCATGCGCCATCTCCATATATTACCGCCTAGTAATATATTACTGTATGGTAATGCTTTCGTAAATGTCAAATTGTAGATGTGGTTCGTTGTGTGCCGAAACCCGGCCGTTGATGTCGGAGTTGTATGGATGTGACCGATATTAACGGATCTATCCACGCACGATCGTTGTTGTTGTTGCGCACACCTCAGAAAACGGGTAAGCTTCGCCCCGTTTATCGGGACTGACAACCAACGGGCCGAGCCTCCGCTGCCTTCCATTTGCCATGATTCGTATCGATGAGCGGCGTGGTTCTCTGCGTGCGTTTGCAGCTGCGCTTGCGCTCTTGGCCGTCTCTGTTCTCATCAATTACATCGATCGCGGCAATCTCGGTGTCGCGGCGCCGGTGTTGAAAGCCGAGTTGCAGATTTCTGGCTCACAGCTAGGTGTGTTGCTGGCAGCTTTCTTCTGGACCTATACGGGACTGCTGTTCGTGGTCGGATGGGCCGTGGACCGGTTTGACGTCAACCGGGTTCTTGCCGAGGGATTCTTCTTGTGGTCACTGGCTACCATCGCAACAGGATTTGTCGCCGGCTTCGCCAGTTTGCTACTGGTTCGCCTGTTACTCGGGATCGGCGAGAGCGTTGCCTTCCCCTCATACTCAAAAATTCTGGCACGTCACCTACCCGAGTATTACCGCGGTTTCGGAAACGCCGTGATCGGAGCCGGCCAGTATTGCGGCCCAGCGTTTGGAACGTTCGGGGCGGGGTTGCTGATGGGGCGCTACGGCTGGCGCTCTGTGTTCGTTGGTATCGGCCTCGTGAGCCTGCTGTGGCTGCCGGCCTGGAAAAAGTGGATGCCGCGCGGCCAGGGAGTCTGTGGGCCGCTGCGGTGCAAATCTATTCCGGTGCGCCAAATTCTGCGCAATCGCTCATTCTGGGGAGCCTCGGCAGGGCATTTTTGCAGCAACTATTTCCTCTATTTCTTGGTGATGTGGCTGCCATTCTATCTGACGACGGAACGCCACCTAACCATGACGGCGATTTCAAAGGTCGCCGGCGGGTTTTACGCGTTGGTCGCCACTGCATCGCTGTTTGCCGGCTGGAAGTCGGATGCCCTGATTCGTCGTGGCGTCTCCCCGACGCTGGTTCGAAAGGCGGCGATGTTGATCGGTCATACAACGGCGGCCATCGGGATGGCCGGGTGCTGCTTCGCAACTCTCGACCACTAACTTGTCCCTCTCGCTTTAGCTGGCATCGGGGCGGGCGTCGGGTACCCGGGAATCTGTGCTATCGCGCAGACCCTCGCCGGTCCGGAATCCGCCGGCAAATGGATGGGCCTGCAGAACGGTTTTGCCAACTCCGCCGGCATCGTGTCGCCGGCGCTCGCTGGCTTCTTGCTGGATCGTACCGGCGATTTCACGGCCGCATTCATGATCACCGCCACGATGATGCTGGGCGGCGGTTTCGCGTGGGTGTTTGGCGTCGGCCACCTGGAGCCGGTTGTCCCGCCGCTCCCCGAAGGAGCCGCTGATGTCGCCTGAACATCGGTGTTCAGAGCATGTAGCGAATCAGCTCAACACCGTATCCATTTATAAGATCGACGCTATCAGCGGCGCTCTGGCATCTCTGGGAACTGCTCCCGCGGGAGCGGGCCCCATGTCCCTGGCCGTGGATCCCGCCGGCAAATTCGCCTATGTTGGGGACATTAGTTCTGCCAATCTAATCTACAGTTTCAGCATTGATACAAATACTGGACTGCTAACGAATACGGACTCGCTGCCTGCGGGTGGACTTTCTCCTTACCCTGTTCTTGTTGAACCCGCCGGAAAATTCGCTTACGGCGCCAACATCAATTCCAAGAATATTTCGATTTTCTCCATTGACCCCAACACTGGCGAGCTGAATGCCGCTGGGAATGTTGCAACCACAACCGCGCCTGGCGCGCTCACTGTCACCTCCAAGATCCAGGAGCACGAAAAGGGCCATTGTCCGGTGCTAAGACCGTGAGACTGACAAAGCCTGGAGCAAGCCATACACGGTTTGTTTAATGGCAGACCGCTCTCTTTTTCCATCGCCTCCCGGCTGTCGAGCTCAGGCGTCGAGCGAGCTACCTGCTGGGCCAGCGCGGCCCATGTGCAGCCATCGCCGGGATTGTCTCGGTGCCGCGGGCTCAGTTACCGGTCCCGTACGACCGAGCCAGCGTCCGGTCTGTCGATCGCGTGTCGCGCGCGGTTCGACCTTGGAAGACGGTATAATTTGGCTCGCCGGCAGCCTCGCGCCAGCTTGCCGGATTCACTCTTATGAGTATGAGGGAGGCACAAACACCGGCTACCCTGAAACTCCGCGATTTCATCGACGCCGTTCTGGCGATTGCCTGGTCCGCTCTGCCGGATGGCTCTCTGGATTTCGTCAACAAACGATTTCGCGATTACACTGCCCTTCCTTCGGAACAGTTGACGGGATGGGGGTGGAAATCGGTTGTCCATCCGGACGATATCCCACAGCTCCAAACCTGGTGGCAGGATGTCAGGCAGTCCGAGGAAGCTGGCACGACGGAAAAGCGCCTTCGCCGCTTCGACGGAGCGTATCGCTGGTTCCGGATCGCCGCCGCTCCGGTCCACGATGAGCAAGCAAACCTTGTCCGCTGGTGTGGGATCAATACCGACATAGATGATCTTAAGAGCTTCGAGCAGAAGCTCCGGCAGGAGGCGACGGACCTTCGCACGGTCACTGATAGCATTCGCCAGGCTATCGTGGTCCTGTCGCCTGATGGCACGATGCTCTACGTGAACCGGGTGTTTCGGGAGGTCACCGGACTCACGATTCGCCAGGTGAACGACAACACCTTCCTTACGCGCGTCTTTCATCCGGACGAGCTGGACCGCGTCCTCGCCGGACGAAAAGAGGGGCTTTTGCGCGGGACTCCATTCGAGATGGAAGCGCGCGTTTTGATGAAGGGCGGACAATCCCGCTGGTGGTTGCTTGAGTACAACCCGCTAAAAGACGAGCGCGGTCAGATCATCCGCTGGTACGGTACGGGAACCGACATCGACGACCGCAAGCGCGCGGAGCAGGAATTAAAGCGAAGTGAGGCGGACCTTCGCACGCTGATCGATGCTGTTCGGCAATATGTCACGGTCCTTGCGCCCGATGGCAAGGTACTCTACACGAACCGGGTAGCTCTGGATCTCACCGGACTCACTGTCGGAGAAGTAAACGACGGGGGCTTCTTTCCGCGTGCCTTCCATCCTGACGACGTAGACCGTGTCCGGGCCGAGCGCCAAGGGAACCTTTTGCGTGGAACTCCGTTCGATTTGCAAATGCGTCTGCGGTTCAAGAACGGCCAATATCGGTGGCACCTCTTTCAGTACAACCCACGAATCGACGAATCGGGCCAGATCATCCGCTGGTACTGTACGGCTACCGACATCGATGACCAAAAGAGGACGGAAGAGCGGCTGCGGAACGAAAATCTTGTTCTCCGAGAGGAAATCAATAGCTCTTCGATGTTCGAGGACATCGTCGGTTCCTCAGAACCACTCCGTAAAGTACTTCGCGAGCTGCGGAAGATCGCGCCTTCCGATTCCACTGTTCTGATTCTGGGGGAAACGGGCACTGGGAAGGAACTAATAGCCCGAGCGATCCACAAGCAATCGAGCCGTTCGGCGCGAGCTTTTGTTGCCGTGAATTGCGCCGCAATCCCGCCGTCGCTGATTGCTTCGGAACTCTTCGGACACGAAAAAGGAGCATTTACCGGGGCGACGGAGCGACGGATTGGGCGTTTTGAAGCCGCGAATGGTGGGACGATTTTCTTGGACGAAGTTGGCGACTTGCCAGCGGAGGTTCAGATCTCGCTCCTGAGAGTGCTCCAGGAACGCGAGGTAGAACACGTCGGCAGCAACAAGCCGATCCCCGTTGATGTGAGAGTGCTCGCAGCAACACATCGCGATCTCGAAAGGCTGGTGAGCGAGGGCAAGTTCCGCCAGGATCTGCTGTACAGGCTGAATGTGGTGCCCATTGAGATGCCATCGTTGCGGGAACGAGCGGCTGATATTCCGTTGCTGGTCGAATACTTTATTGCCCGGTTTGGAAAAAAAGCTGGCAAAAAGTTCAAAACAATCGACAAAAACTCATCGAAGCTCTTGCGGGAATACGAGTGGCCGGGCAACGTCCGGGAGTTGCAAAACGTAATTGAGCGCGCGGTCATCCTGAGCGACTCGGACACCTTTGCGGTTGATGAGACATGGCTCCGGAGAGAAGAATTGGAATTACCCCGGATTACCAGGCCGCTCAACGGCGCATTGCTCGAGCGGGAAAGAGACATGATCGAAGCGGCACTCGCCGCGAGTCGTGGGCGGGTAGCTGGCCCCGCAGGCGCAGCTGCCAAACTCGGTGTTCCTACTCGAACACTCGACTCAAAGATCAAACGCCTCGGAATCGACAAGTACCGCTACAAATCCCACCCCAACTAACTGCTTGCAGCATCCGCAAGGCGACCCATCACCCAACTCACGAACGCCCTGCACACGGTGTCTCGCACGGCAGTGCTCACCTTGGCTTCTGCCGATTTGCACTGAGCGAACGTTGCGTCATTTCCTCATCGCTCAGGAATTCCCTAAAATTCATGAGCCGCCCCTGCCTGTAAGTGATTGATTCCCTGGGCAATCCGATTGGCCCCAGTCTTGCATTTCTTACGTATGGATGCCGGATCTGAGATGACGCTGAAGATGGAACGCGTTTCTGTGAGGCACGGAGTTCGAATCTGGCTTAGCGGTGAACTTCGCAACCAGCAGCTCGACGCTTTGCGCTCTGAGATCGAGGGCGGTGGCCCACATGTGACCTTGGATTTGACCGAACTGAATCTGGTGGATATCGATGCAGTTCGGTTTTTGAATACCTGTGGCGCCCGAGGAGTCAAAGTCGTTAACTGCTCGCCTTACATTCGGGAATGGATGTACCGAGAACGAAATCAGGAGAAAGACTGACGGGGTTCGGTACGCAAGGGCGAAGAAGTGGTGAGGCAATGAAGGTCGGCACGAATTCCACACAGGAGAGTAATGCAATGGAAGCAATCGGATTGTTAGTCACGCTCGAAGCACGCCGCGGCAAGGAAGCTGATGCCGAGGCATTTCTAAAGTCGGCCCAGCCACTCGCACTCGATGAAAAAGGGACCTTGAAATGGTATGCGATCAAGCTCGGGCCGGGGAAGTTCGGCGTCTTCGACACCTTTGCGAATGAAGCGGGCCGCGAGGCCCACTTGGCGGGCAAAATCGCCAAGGCATTGGGAGCGCGAGCCAACGAATTGTTGGCGGTGCCCCCGCAGATCGAGAAAGTGGAGGTCCTTGCAAGCACACCCTTCAAGGGCTGATTGCAAGGTTCCAAGCAGTAAGTGGTTAGGAGCAAAGAGTAAGGAGAAAGAAACAACAATTAGGGAGAAAAAATAATCATGAAGGAGAAAAGAATGAAAACCTCACAGATATACCGAACTGATTCCGCACTCCAGCCGGCCAAGTCAGCCCTCCGAGGCCTGATGCAACCGCTTGGACTAACCCTTCTCGCGTGCACTCTCATCATCGGTGCGACCGGTTCTGCGAGTGCCAGCGATGCTCGAGACGAAACAGCCGTTCGCGCGCTCGCGGACAACTTCGCGAAAGCCTTCGTTCAGAAAAATGCGGAGGCCCGGGCGTCTCTATTCGTTGAAAACGGAACCTTCCTCACGCCGGTGGGGGACTTTCTGCAAGGGCGAGCCGCAATGGTGAAGGACTTCGGTCCTGAGGCGCAGCAAGCCGTCACGCCCACCACGCAGGCAACATTCTCCAACTACCGGATCCGCTTCATCAAACCCGGGGTCGCGGTTGTCGACGCGCTCCTCACTGTGCGCAACGTCACTGGTCCCGATGGGAAGCTGATCCCCCTGATCCCGATCAACTTTTTCTACGTTGCCAGCCAGCACGGCGATAAATGGCTGATCGAGGATGGGCGCGCGCACTTCGCGCCAGCGCCGTCGAACGGGATGGCCGCTCGAAACTAGAGTGGAAAAAACTTGTGCCACCATCTACGCAGTCCGGAGAACGAACGGATAGCTACACTCACGCCGGGGTCTGACGCCTGCGTGAGTGTAGTTCGCTAGCACCACCTGCTGCTGGATAGTAACCGGAACGGGTCGACGCGTGGTGAAGTGACAGCATTTGAGGTAGATCATCATAACTGTCGAAAACAGATGGGATGAGTTCTACATGCGCTTTCGAGCACAACGGGCTATGAACACGGGTTAAGCTGCCGGAGCGGTGAGACGTATGTGGTCGTCGGCCTTGGTGGCGCCAAAAGCCCGTGGATGAGTTCGACCCTCGAGGCCGTCAAGAACAACAGAATGTCGCCTTCTCTTCGGCGGGGTGGACTGCGATCTCCGACGCTGGGGGCTGAAGCTGGCGGAGCGGGGTGGTAAGAGCGGGAAGAAACGAGCCCTCGTGGCCACGCCAGAAAGCGGGCCATAATGCTGCATCACTTGTGGGTGAGTGGAGAAGCATACGAGCCGCTGGACAACCGCAGTCGAATTACAGTCGGCGGCGTAACGCAAAAGGCACAGACAAAATCATTCCCGGAGAGAAAGGCCAAAGCCCCAAAACCGAGTTCCGGTGACTGCGTTCATCGCCAGGCCCACTTTCATCGCAAGGTGAAACGGAGGCCGATCATCAGGTGGCAGCACCGGCTGAAACGAGAACGCCCAGCATGCACCGAGCGACGAGATCGCTCCTCAAGAGTGCGAATGGAAGCATGACGACAGTGGCCACTCGGCAGAAGAGAAAAGACCTTGTCCAACGAAAACAAAAACGAATCCACTTGACTCCGACCGGCCTTCTCATGGAAGGCGTTTGCACAAGCTTGCGCCGTTTATTCGCCTTTTTCGGCGTCAATGTGCGTAATTGATTAGATAACAACGACGGCTCCTCCCCAGAGGCCGAGTAGACTTGGCAGCGCAGACTGACCAAGGCTCGGAAGGAAAGGAGCCGAGTATGTTGATTATAGGGTGTGATTTTCA
>Ga0182039_10000704_pt1 | contig 17462 bp, 18 predicted proteins | sample sta12Can44000111_FD_125975 | JGI IMG/M metagenome (GOLD analysis project Ga0182039, IMG submission 125975) | Lab enrichment of tropical soil microbial communities from Luquillo Experimental Forest, Puerto Rico - statanox.12C.anox.44.000.111 | ecosystem: Environmental > Terrestrial > Soil >...
GCCCAAACCACCTGATTGCGGGCTCTGCCCGCAGGCCCGCCAAGGGCCGAGAGGCCCTTGGAACCCGGATAATGGAACTAAAACTTAGCCCGAATAGGAATCTCAGAAGCTACAATTTTTCCTCCAGCATCTTTGACCCCAACACTCGTCAGTGCATCTGAGAAAGCCTGATACATAGCCCACGGGTATGGAGAAGGGCCCAAAATTACTTTTTCAAAGTGTTCGGCCATTGGGAATGGAGAATCCTCGGCCATTGGCAAAAGATGAACTACTTGCGGAACTCCACCTACATCATTCACCTCTGAAGTGATAAATTTTGACGGTCTCATTTTAGGAAAATATATAATTCGCCACTCTCTTTCCTCACGAAAACCCTCATGCTTCAGGCATGTAACCCCAACGACAAGCATATTAAATAATGTATTTTTAATAATCCCCCTATCTACACCAGATAGCGCGTCAGCATTATCTCCTATTTTTGCAAAAACAGCATCAAGACTACTGTGATAATAATCACCTCCACCATACATTACAGGGCAAAACAGAACATTAAGATCAATTGCCGCCCCAGAATATAGTGGGACGTTAAAAACGAAAGCCATGCTCGCCGACGTGCCCCCAAATGCACGCCACATCGACAAACGGCCATGTCTATCTTCTGATTTAAGATGCTCTGAAACAGATGTAATATATGTGTTGTATTTAATTTCGCCCCACCACTTATTAAACATTTCGATTACCTCTAAAAACACTCCGCGATGACACGGCGGCAATGCAGCATCAAATTCGGCAACCTTATCCTTTTTAAAATATTCAAGCAAAACCCCATGACCATATTCAATTTCACTATAGTCACTCATGCACACCGCATTCCTCATCCAAAACCTCTTTTTATTAATAATATTTAGACCAGATGATGCCGCCGTATAGTGAGAGAAGCGTAAATAACCACCATCCTCACCATCTACTTTAGAGCGCCCAACTGCTTCTGCGCGCTCCCTTGCTGTCAATGGCATAAATATGCCCTCAAGAAAGACCGCCAAATTAATTTGCTCTTGAGAAAATTCAGATGAAACATCCATTTTATTCACCCACGAATGAGAACATATGGCTTTAATTATATAAAAAAACCTCCCGCAGTCCAGGGCCGCTGGCCCTGGCGGGTGCAGGGCGGAGCCCTGCGTCTTTCCCCCCAAAAAAACGTGGATGGCCGGGGCAAGCCCGGCCATGACGATAGAGAGTTACCGCTCCAGCACCTTGATCACCGCCATCACGTCGGCATCGCCCAGGCCTTGGGCTTCGGCTTGCTGGAAGTTGGCCGAGACCACGTTGGCGACCGAGGTGTCGGCCTTGCCGGCGGCGGCCAGCATCAGGCGGAAGTCTTTGGCCATATGTTTGAGCGGGAAGGCCGGGGAATAGTCTCCGGCTTTCAAGGGGCCGGTCTTCATGGCCAGGATCGGTGAGGCGCAGGGGGTTTCGGCGAACATATCCAGCAGTTGGGCGCGGTCCAGGCCCAGAGCCTCGCCGAAGGTCAGGCTTTCGCCGACACCTTGCAGCAGGATGCCCAGCAGCATGTTGATGGACAGCTTGGCGTTCGCCCCCTGCCCGGCGCCGCCGAAATGGAAGGTGCGCTTGCCCAGCACGTCGAAGATCAGCTGAACCTTTGCTAACGTCTCGGCCTCGCCGCCGGCCAGGATCACCAGAGTGCCGTCGGTGGCAGGCTTGACCGAGCCGGCGACAGGGGCATCCAGGGTCTGCACGCCCAAGCTTCCAAGGCGCTCGGCGGCGGAGCGGCTGGCGGCGGGGGAGATGGTGCCCATGTTGACCACGATCTGCCCGGCGGAAAGGCCTTCGGCGACGCCGTTCGGGCCGAACAGCACCTCGTCCTGGCTGGCATCGTCGGACAGCATGGTGATGACGATATCGGCGGAGCGGGCCAGCTCGGCCGGACTGGCGGCGACGAAAGCCCCGGCAACCGCCTCGGCCTTGGCAAGGGTCCGGTTCCACACCATCAGGGGGAAGCCGGCCTTTTGCAGGTTGGCGGTCATGGGCATGCCCATATGGCCAAGGCCGATCCAACCGATACGAGGCTTCGTCATCACTGATCACTCCCAATGTGAAAAAGGCCGGAACAGAAAGTCCGGCCTTTTTCGGTCATAACCAACAGCGGATCACTCCGCCGCTTCATTGTCCTTCAGACGCTCGATGGTGGCGCCACAGGCGGCCAGCTTTTCCTCGACCCGCTCGTAACCGCGATCCAGGTGATAGACGCGGCGCACGACGGTTTCGCCATGGGCGGCCAGACCGGCCAGCACCAGCGAGACCGAGGCGCGCAGATCGGTGGCCATCACCGGAGCGCCCGACAGCTTGGGCACGCCGCGCACGATGGCCGACGAGCCATGGACATTCACCCGAGCGCCCATGCGCGACAGTTCGGGAACATGCATGAAGCGGTTCTCGAAGATGGTTTCGGTGATCATGCTGGCGCCCTCGGCGGTGGCCATCAGAGCCATCAGTTGGGCCTGCATGTCGGTGGGGAAGCCGGGATAGGGCTCGGTCATGATATCGACGCCCTTAATCGGCTTGCGATCAGCGCGGACACGGAAGCCGCGCTCGGTGTCTTCGATCTCGACGCCGGCTTCGATCAGCACTTTCTCGACGGCGGATTGCAGATCGCGACGGGCACCCACCAGCTCGATATCGCCACGGGTGATGGCGGCGGCAACCATATAGGTGCCGGTCTCGATGCGGTCGGGCAGCACCGAATAATCGCAGCCATGCAGCTTCTCGACGCCGGTGACGCGGATGGTGCCGGTGCCGATACCCTCGATCTTGGCGCCCATGGCTTGCAGGCAGTGGGCCAGATCGCAAACTTCCGGCTCGCGGGCGGCGTTCAGAATCACCGTCTCGCCCTCGGCCAGTGCTGCCGCCATCAGGATGTTCTCGGTGCCGCCGACAGTCACCTGCGGGAACACCACTTCAGCGCCCTTCAGGCGGCCCGCCGGGACCGAAGCGACGATATAGCCGCCCTCGACCTCGATCTTGGCGCCCATGGCCTCCAGGGCCTTCAGATGCAGATCCACCGGGCGGGTGCCGATGGCGCAGCCGCCGGGCAAGCTGACCTTGGCATTGCCGAAGCGGGCCAGCAGAGGACCCAGCACCAAAACGGAAGCACGCATCTTGCGCACCAGATCATAGGGCGCGGTGGTGTTGGTGATCTCGGCCGCCGTCAGTTCCAGCACCCGGCCGGTATGACCGCCGTTCGGGGAATTGCCGTTCAACGCCATGGCGACGCCATGCTGGGCCAGCAGGTTCGCCATGGTGGTGATATCCACCAGATGCGGCAGGTTCGACAGGCTCACGGTCTCGTCGGTCAAGAGACAGGCGGGCATGAGGGTCAGGGCGGCGTTCTTAGCGCCGCCAATGGAGATGGTGCCCCGCAGAGGGGTGCCGCCGACGATGCGGATCTTATCCATGAAAGATGCTTTTCCTGAAACTTAGAGACGCGGCAGGGTGACGCCGGTCTGGGACTGATATTTGCCCGAGCGGTCCTTGTAAGAGGTCTCGCACGACTGGTCGCCCTTCAGGAAGATGAACTGGCAGGCGCCCTCGTTGGCGTAGATCTTGGCCGGCAAGGGGGTGGTGTTGGAAAATTCCAGTGTCACATGGCCTTCCCATTCGGGTTCCAGCGGCGTGACATTGACGATGATGCCGCAGCGGGCATAAGTAGACTTGCCCAGGCAGATCACCAGGGTGTCGCGGGGAATGCGGAAATATTCCACCGTGCGGGCCAGCGCGAAGCTGTTAGGCGGAATGACGCAGCAGTCGGTGTCGCGATCGACGAAGCTTTTTTCCGAAAAAGCCTTGGGGTCCACCACGGCGGAATCGACGTTGGTGAAGATCTTGAATTCGCGGGACACCCGGGCGTCGTAGCCATAGGACGACAGGCCGTAGGAGATGACGCCTTCGCGCTGCAGTTTCTCAGTGAACGGCTCGATCATGCCATGCTGGGTGGCCATCTCGCGGATCCACTTATCGGACATCACGGGCATCTTAAGGTACTCCCCCTTCGGTCAACATGCTCTTGTAGCAAAACCGGCATGATGACCACAAGACTTTGTGGGACAGGTTCAGTCGTCGGAGGGTTCCGGCGAAGCGGCGGCATCTTCGTCCTGGCGGGCGCGCGACTGGGCCTTGCGGCGGTGCAGATTGGCGCGCAAGGCATCGGCCAGGCGCTTGGCCTTATCCTCCTGGGCCTTTTTGGCCTTGTCGGTCAGGGTGGGTTTCTGCTCGGACATCACGGAACTCGCTGAACTTTGGTGGGGCGATTTGTGCCCCGCCAGAGAGCCCCGGTCAAGCGGCGTGAAAAAAGTTTGAAGAAATGCTCTTGCATCCTCCGAAACCCTGTGGCATACGATGCGCCTCTTCGCCGCTGCCGACGCCGGCAACGACCCCAAGCGAAGAAAATGCTGTCGTAGCTCAGGGGTAGAGCACGTCCTTGGTAAGGACGGGGTCGGAGGTTCAATTCCTCTCGACAGCACCATCGAAGCCCCAAGGGAAACCTTGGGGCTTCGTCCGTTTCTGGGCTTTGCAACCGTATCCATACTGGCTTTCCGGTCTATTGACTGCCGCCCTGCCCGGTGACATGACAAAGCCACCATGTCAGCAAGACGCCATAAGCCCCGCCACTGGATCGGACCGAGACTGCCCCGGAATGCTCTCCGTCGGCTGGCGTCCTGGCTGGCCTTGCTGCTGCTGGTCTTCAACATCTCGGCCGGCAATCTGCTGGCTGCCAATCCTCCTATCCCTGTCGGCGATCAGGCCTCGGTCCTGCTGGCCCAGGCCATGGAGATTTGCGCCGAGCATGCTCTGGATGGTCCGCCCGGCCTGCCGGATTCCCATGCCGACCATGAAAAGCGCTGCGTCTGCTGCCTGCCGGCACTGGCCGGCTCGGCGGCGTTGCCGGTGGCCGAGGTCCGCTTCGAGCGCCCTCTGCCGCTGGAGCAGCCGGTCCTTCCCGAAAGCGAGCTGAGCAGCAAGGCTCCGGCCCGGCGTCTCGTCTCGGCGCCGCCCAGAGCACCCCCTTTCGCCTGACATCCTGATCTGAACTCCATTCATCAAGACGTCTGCTCCGCAATGGCGGAGCGATGGGCGCGTGCTTTCGTGCCCGCGAAAGGATTTTGTCATGTCTCCTGTTCATTTCCGGCGCACAGCATGCGCCGCCCTGCCGCTGCTGTTCTGCATCGGCCTGCCCTCGGCCGTCTACGCCGAGGAACCAACCCAGCTTCCCAAGGTGTCGGTGGAGACCGATCCATCACCAGCCGGCTGCCCGTTGGACACCACCACCCTGAACAAGAAGCAGATCGATACCAAAAGCATCCTGGGCGCCACCGATACCGCCGGGATGCTGTCCGGCGTTCCCGGCGTCAGTTTGAGCACCGGCGGCGGCATCTCCAGCCTGCCGATCATCCGCGGCATGGCCGATGATCAGAACGCCACCCTGGTCGATGGCATGCCGCTAACCTCGTCCTGCCCCAACCATATGAACCCCGCCATGTCCTATATCGCCCCCGGCGAGACCGGGCATGTCACGGTGATCTCGGGCATTTCGCCGGTCAGCGCCGGCGGCGACAGCATCGGCGGCACCATCATCGTCGATCCCAAGGCGCCGATGTTCGGAAGCTCGGCCAATGCGGTGGATGTGCATGGCTCGGCGGGAAGCTTCTTCCGCAGCAACAACGGCCAGACCGGCGTCAATGGCGACATCACCGCCGCCACCAGCCAGTACAGCGCCGGCTATAGCGGCTCCTGGACGCGGGCCGGCAATTACCGGGACGGCAACGGCGACGGCATCCGCGCCAGCAAGTTCGAGACCCAAAGCCACAACGCCACCCTGGCGGCCCGCAACGACGATGCCCAGCTGACCATTCGGGCCGGTCATGAACTGACGCCGCTGGAGGGTTTCCCCAACGCCCGCATGGATATGCTGGGCAATAGCAGCAACCATCTGAACGCCGGTTTTACCGGCAGTTATGGCTGGGGCAATCTGGATGCCAAGGCCTACTGGGCCAATGTGAAGCATTACATGAACTTCCTCAGCAACGACCGCAACATCAGCGCCTCGAGCGCCGGCATGCCGATGAACACCGAAGGCACCGACACCGGCTATTCAGTGAAAGGCGAAGTTCCTTTGAGCAAGGAAAACACCCTGCGCATCGGCAACGAGCTGCATATCTATCGCCTGAACGACTGGTGGCCGCCCATCAGCTCCGCCGCCAACGGCATGATGAGCCCCAACACCTTCTGGACCATCAACGGCGGACGGCGCGACGTGCTGGGCACTTATGCCGAGCTGGAAAAGAACTGGGCGCCGCAATGGAGCAGCGTCCTTGGCCTGCGCAACGACACGGTCTGGATGAACACCGGCAATGTCCAGGGCTATTCCAACAACGCCATGGCGCATTACGCCACGGACGCCGCCGCCTTCAACGCCCAGGACCATCATAAGACCGACGTCAATTTCGACCTGACGGCGACCACCCGTTACGAGGCGTCGCAGACCAATGCCTATGAGTTCGGACTGGCCCGCAAGACCCAGTCGCCGAACCTCTATGAGCGCTATCCCTGGTCCACCGGCACTATGGCGGCCAGCATGATCAACTGGCTGGGCAACGGCGCTTATTATGTCGGCAACGTCAATCTGCGCCCGGAAACCGCCTATACCGCCAGCGTCAGCGGCGAATGGAACGATGCCCAGAAGCGAGATTGGTCGATCAAGCTGACGCCTTACTATTCCTACATCCAGGACTTCATCGGGGTGAACAAGATCACCCCGCCCAGCAGCATCACCGTGGCCGGCATCAACGAGTTGCAGTTCGCCAACCACGACGCCCAGATGTTCGGCTTCGACTGGTCGGGCAAGAAATCGCTGGTCAAGGATGGCGCTTACGGCAGCTTCGACCTGGGCGGCACCGTCGGGCTGGTGAAAGGTATGCAGGTGAACAACGGCAACAGCCTCTATCACATGCAACCCTTGAACGCCGACCTGACCTTAAGCCACAGCCTGGGCCGTTTCAGCCAAGCCCTGGAAATGCGTCTGGTGGATGATAAGTCGGTGACCAACCCCTTGCAGAACGAAGGCGTCACCCCCGGCTTCGCCGTCCTGAACTGGCGGGCGGCCTATGCGCTGGAGGATGGCGTCACCTTTGCCGTGGGCGTCGACAACATTCTGGACAAGCAATATTACGATCCCAACGGAGGTGCTTACCTGTCGGGATGGCGTGCCACAGGCAGCTCCAACAGCGGCGTCGGCAATCTGCCGGCTCCGGGGCGGTCTTATAACGCCGGCATGACCGTGAAGTTCTGATGAGCATGCGCCGGACGACAACCCGTCACGGCGGATTTTGGGGGCCGGGCCTGTCCATGCTGCTGCATGGGCTGGCCCTGGCCTTGCTGGTCGCCTTGCCGATCAGCAACGCCTTGCAAGGGCAGCATGGCAACGAAGTGGTGATCAGCCTTGAGATCGCCCCGCCGACGCCCCCAGATTCTCCGGCCAAGATGGAGGAAAAGCCGCAAGCCGAGCCGGAACCGGCAAAGCCGGAACCGGCGATCAAACCTGCTCCCAAGCCAACCCCGCAGGCCGCCAAACCCAAGGTTAGGACCGAACCGAAGCTCGAAACTGCGCCGGCATCATCGGCACCGCCCCAGACAGTTCCGACGGATGAGGCCGGCACCGCCGTGCAAGCCCCCTCTCCATCCGTCGCGGCGGGACAGACGGGAGCGGAAGACGCCATGCGGGCCTATGCCCAGCAGCTTTGGGCGCAAATTCTGCGTCATAAGCCACGCAATATCCGCTTTCAGGGAACGGTGCAGCTGTCCTTCCGGCTGTCGCGATCCGGGGCGTTGCTGGACTCTGGTATCGCCCGTTCCAGCGGCATGGCTGCGCTGGATCGGGCGGCGATGGAGGCCCTGACCGACGCCGCTCCCTTTCCACCGCCACCGACCGAGCTTCCTGACGAACGCTTGAGCTTCGTCATTCCGTTCGCCTTCGAATAAGAAGATTATGACGCAACTTTCCCCCCCGACCTGGGAATGATAGTTTGGCGAAAGCCGTGGAGAGTTTTCTTGAGCTTGCAGTCCGCCCCCTTGCCGATGCGAATGCTGCGCTGCCTGATGGCGGCATTGATGGCGTTTGTGCTGGCTCTGGCGCCGATTGACTGTCGCCCTGCCCGCGCCGACGGCGCTCTCCAGGCCGGGGCAGAGATTTGCAGCCTGCATGCCCAGCACGATAAATCCGGTAAGACGCAAGATAAGCAGCAATGCCTGATCTGCGCCTTCTGCGCCGCCGCCACGGCTGTCATGATGCCCGAGACGGCGCCGACGCTGGCCATGCCGGCCCGCATCGAGCCCGTCGCTTACGCAGCTGCGCAAGATATTCTGAACGCCCGCCCGGCCCATTCCGCACCCCATGCCCGTGGCCCCCCGTCCCAAGCCTGAGCCTATTTCACCATCTTTCCGCTCAGTTCAGTCTTGGGACCTTGATCCATGAAGCTCACCCGTATTCTGCCCCTCGCCCTGCCGCTTGCCCTCGGCCTGGCTCTGCCCACCGGCGCCGCCTTCGCCTGCTCGGCCTGCGGCTGCAATCTCGACACCGACGAACAGACCGCCGGCAACCCGAATGCCTCGGGCTGGAGCGTCGATGAACGCGTCGATTACGTGAACCAGAACCACCAGATGCAGGGCGGCAAGGATGCCAGCCCGCAGGACCCCAGCCAGAACGAGGTCCAGAACAACACCAGCACCATCTTCTACACCACCACCCTTGATTATCAGTCGCAAGACGCCTGGGGCGTCAATCTGGCGGTGCCGTTCGAATATCGCACCCACAGCACCAGCAACGACGGCCAGGACTGGGCCTTCTCGAAATCCAGCTGGAACGCCCTCAGCGACATCAAGCTGCTGGGCCGCTATGACGTCAGCGGTGAACGGCGCTTCAACATTCTGGGCGGCCTCAAGCTTCCCACCGGCTATACCTCGGAACATTTCCGCACCGGCACCACCGATCAGGTGGTCGATCCAGGCCTGCAGCCGGGCACCGGCACTTATGACCTGCTGCTGGGCCTGAACCAGAACGGCCAGTTCACCGACAAGCTGGGATGGTTCGCACAGGAAATGTGGCAGCGCCCGCTGACCGAGCACAACAATTTCGCCGAAGGCCAAAAGCTGAACGCCAGCGTCGGTGTCCGCTATGCCATCAACGAAACCTTCACCCCGCAATTCCAGTTCAACGCCCAGAACCGCTGGCGGGATCATGGCGAGAATTCCGACCGAGCCAACAGCGGCGGCCAAGTGATCTATGCCAGCCCTGGCCTGTTCATCAACGTCACCGACAGCACCGCTCTTTATGGCTTCGTGCAGGTTCCGGTCTATCAACGGGTCGGGGGTTTGGAACTGGTGCCGGATTATTCCGCCTCGGTGGGCGTGAAGTTCCATTTCTAAGACCAAGTCGTGGTGAGCGCTGCTCATCACGACGCCGGTTAGGAGCAAGGCGACGCGCGGCTGATGCCGCGTTAGGCAAGGGAGCAGAGGCTCCCGCCCGCCGACTGAGGGACCATAGCTGATCAGTCATGATCAGCGAAATTGAAGGGAAGACCAAGGTGTGATGCCGGGAAGGATTGCGCGCATAACCGCCGCACGGCGGTCACTGGCGAGGCTGCTGGCCTTGGCGGTGCTGTGCGCCCAGGTCTTCCCAGCGCCGATGATGGCGCAAGCCGAGGCGGTGCCCGGCCTTTACGCCGTCACCGATATCTGCTCGGCCCGGACCGGCATGCCGGTGGGTGCTCCCAATGCCAAATGCGATCTTTGCTGCTGGGGACAGGCAAGCCATTCCATGGCCGGCCTGCTGCCCCAGGAGACGGCGCTGATCCGTCCTGGCGCTTGGAATCTGCGCCACCCCACCTCCCCCGTGGAAGGCCAGAGCGACAGACGGATACGCGATGCGGCTCAGCCCAGAGGGCCGCCGACCGCTTGACGCATTCGGTTATGCCTCGATACCCGGCCGCCCTTCCGATTCCCCCTCGGAGGGGCGGTTTGGTTTTAAAGGGGCTTTCGTGACGCAGGGCATTACGATCTAGAGCCGATTTCGATCAATCGAAATCGGCTCTAAACATTTGCATGATGCGGCCCTTACCGGGCCCGCTCAAACGCCGCGCGGGCTTATCGCAAATTTCCATCTGATCCAGTCAGATCGAAATTTACTCTAAGAATACCGGGACCAGTCGATCTTGCCCGGCTTATCCTGATGGCCGCCATCCAGCAGCTTGCGGGTGGTGTCGGTCAGTTCCTTGGCGGTGAAGGGAACCGGCAAGGAAGCCGAGGCTCCGGCCTTGGCGGCCTGCCCGGCGGCATCCGCGTCGGTGCGCGGCACCAGCATCACCAGCGGCGTCTTCATCATATAGGCGTTGCGCAGCTGACGGGCGAAGTCCAGCCCGCCCAGCACCGGCATCTGCATCTCGCAGAAGATGATGTCCGGGGCGAAGTCGCGCACGGCGCGCAGCATCTCGACGCCGTTTCCGAACAGGAAACGGTCGGCTCCGGCCTGTTTGAGCAGCGTCACCAGCAGCTCGCGCAGCAGCTTGCCATCCACCGCCATCAAAACTTTGCGGTTGGAAAGAAAGGGTTTGATGATCCCTTGAGACATGTCGCTTCTGGCTTGTTGTTCACGGCTCCGGCGTCCCTCAGCCCATGTATCGCCGGAAAGTCATGACATATGACACGAACGCCCAAGCCTGTTCAAGCGGCGGAGCCAGGCCTTCGCGCACAAAAAAACGCCCGTCAGGATGACGGGCGTTCTCAAGGAAAGCTTTACCTCGAACCGAGCGGTAGGCTCAGTTGTCAGAGGCCGGAGCGAAACTGCGCACCATCTCGAGGAAGGTGCGGCGCACGCCCTCGTTGCCGATGCGACAGTAGGCGCGCACCAACTGCAGGGCTTCGCGCTTGCTGGCGTCGTCCTGCTCGATGCTTTCCACCGCTTCGGTGGTGTCGATGCCGGGATGGACCTGGGCCGGGCTGGCCTCGGCCACCGCATCCGACATTCCCTCGAAGAAATAGGTCACCGGAACGCCCAGCGCCTGAGCCATTTCGAACAAGCGACCCGCCGAGATACGGTTGGAGCCGCGTTCGTACTTCTGGACCTGCTGGAAAGCGATGCCCACCTTGGCGCCAAGCTGTTCCTGGGTCAAACCGCGCAGGGTGCGGGCTTGGCGCAGCTTGTTCCCGACGAACAAATCGACGGGATTGGGGGCGCCATCGGGCATGCGAGCCCGGGGGACTCCACGGCCATGATTTTTTTGTTTGAGTGTGGCAGTCAAGATCGATACCCCGTAATTCTGAGTTCTGATTACTATATTACTCGCGCAGCGTGCTATAGCAAGGGTTGGCTGAGAATTTCGTCTGTGATTGACCGATTTCTCAAGGGTAATCCACCTTTAGATGCCAAAATGGCACACAGAAGTTATCATACCCCACACTCTTGAATGTATGCTCTTCGGACTTACTCTACTTAGATTGATCAAGCCATGTCATCCAAGCCGAAAATCCGCTTTGCTATTCCTGCCGACAGCCGCAGCGTGCTGAACCTGTTGAGCCAGTTAGCGGCCTTCGAGGGCGAACCGGGCGGCATTGCCTTGGACGAGGCGACCCTGACCCGCGACGCCTTCTGCGATCAACCGCGCATCGAAATCCTGCTGGCCGAAATCGATCATATCCCCCTTGGCCTGCTGATCCTCTACCACAGCTATTCCAGCTGGCGCGCCAAGCCGGCAGTGATGATCCACGATCTGTTCGTGGAAGAAGCCGCCCGTGGCAGCGGCGCCGGGCGGGCGCTGGTCGAGGCGGCGGCCCGGCGGGCGATCGAAGTGGGCGCCTGCCGCCTGGACGTCAATGTCTTGAACTGGAACCAGCCGGCTCGGCAGTTCTATGACAGCCTGGGCTTCATCGCCCTGCCCGACTGGATGCCGCATCGGCTGGAAGAACAGGCGATGATCAGGCTTGCCGAGGGAAAATCCTGACCTGCACCTCGGCGGGCGGAGCGTTATAGGGCGCGCTGGTCACCAACACTTGGGCTCCGGCGCGGGCATAGGCTTCGGCATTCTTGGCATTCACCCCGCCCGCCGCCGCGATCACCGGGCGCGGCGAAAAGCCGGCCAGAGACTGCACCAATTTCTCGACCAGTTCCGGCGGGAACTTTTCCAGCTGAAGCACATCCACGCCGGCCTCGGCCAGCAGCAGGGCGTCCTCGAAGCTGGCGGCTTCGGCGACGATCTTCTTTTCCGGAGCGCCCTGACGCAGCCTTAACAGATAGCTCGACAGATCGCCGCCGATGAAGGCGCGATGTTCGGGAAACAGCAAAATAGTATCCGACAGCCCCAGCCGATGCGGCACGCCGCCCCCGGCCAGTACGGCTTTCAGCGAGATTGCCCGCGTGCCGGGGAAGCTCTTGCGGGTACAGGCGATGGTCGCCCCGCCGCCGGCCTGGGCGGCATCCACCATACGGCGCACGGCGGAGGCAATGCCCGAGGCCTGTTCGACCAGGGTCTGCGCCACCTTCCATCCCGCCAGCAGACATTCCGCCGGGCCCTCGGCGGTCAGCAGCGGCCTCTTGTCTTCGGCCCAGTCGCCGGACGCCGCATGCAGAGTGGCCTTGGCTCCCGCCAGTTCGATAATCCGCGCCGCCTCTTCGATGCAGGCCACCACCATCGCCCCTCGGGAGGCGAAGGTCATCACCCCAGCCGCCCCGCCGATCTTCAGCAAATGGGTGGTCAGATCGCCATGGGGCAGATCCTCGGACAAAAGGCGGGAAAGCAGATCGTCGGGCAAACGGTGCATAGCGGGAATGACCTCCACTGTTGAGCCTGGGGCCTCATGATGTTATGCCCTTTCCGCCATGCTGCATATCAACGACCTTACCTATCGTATCGCCGGCCGCACTTTGTTCGACGCCGCCACCGTGCATATCGCCGCCGGCCAGAAGGTCGGTCTGGTGGGCCGGAACGGCGCCGGCAAATCGACCCTGTTCAAGCTGATCACCAACGAGCTGCATGCCGATGCCGGCTCGATCACGGTGCGGCCCCGCGCCCATCTGGGCCAAGTGTCCCAGGATGCCCCCGACGGCGAGGAAAGCCTGATCGACTGCGTGCTGGCCCATGACCCCGAGCGCACCGCCCTGATGGCCGAGGCCGAGACCAGCCATGACGGCCACCGGCTGGCGGAAATCCACGAGCGCATGGCCGCCATCGACGCCCACTCCGCCCCCGCCCGCGCCGCCGCCATCCTGGCTGGCCTAGGCTTCGACGCCGAAGCACAGACCCGCCCGGTGAAAAGCTTTTCAGGCGGCTGGCGCATGCGCGTCGCTCTGGCCGGCGCTCTGTTCGCCCGCCCTGATCTGCTGCTGCTGGACGAACCCACCAACCATCTGGATCTGGAAGCCTCGCTCTGGCTGGAAAACTACCTTGCCGGCTATCCCGGCACCCTGGTGGTCATCAGCCATGATCGCGGCCTGTTAAACACGGTGGTCGACCGCATCGTCCATATCGACCAGCTGAAGCTGGTGGCCTATGGCGGCAACTATGACCGCTTCGAGCAGGTGCGGCGCGAGAAGATGGAACTGGCCGCCAAGGCCGCCTCGAAGCAGCTGGAGCAGCGGCGCAAGCTGCAATCCTTCATCGACCGCTTCCGCGCCAAGGCCACCAAGGCGGCGCAGGCGCAAAGCCGCGTCAAGATGCTGGAGCGCCTCGGCCCGCCCATCTCGGTGATCGAGGACCGGCCTGTCAGCTTCGACTTCCCCGACCCCGAGCCTTTGTCGCCGCCGGTGATCGCCATCGAGAAGGGGCAGGCCGGCTATGCGCCCGGCAAGGCAATCCTGAAGAACCTGTCCCTGCGCGTCGATATGGATGACCGCATCGCTTTGCTGGGTGCCAATGGCAACGGCAAATCGACCTTGGCCAAGGTGCTGTCGGGCCGTCTGGCCTTGCTGGACGGCAGCTTGCAGAAGTCGCCGAAGCTGAAGATCGGCTATTTCGCCCAGCATCAGACCGAGGAACTGCGCTCCGAAGCCACCCCCTTCGATCATATGGCCGAGCTGATGCCGATGGCGCCCGAGCCCAAGGTGCGCGCCCAGTTAGGCCGTTTCGGCTTCGAGCAGGACCGTGCCGACGTCAAGGTCGCCAATCTGTCGGGCGGCGAGAAGGCGCGCCTGCTGTTCGCTCTGATGAGCCGCGACGCCCCGCATCTGATGATCCTGGACGAACCCACCAACCATCTGGACATCGACAGCCGCGAGGCCCTGGTCTCGGCGCTGAATGCCTATGAAGGGGCGGTGGTGCTGATCAGCCATGACCCGCATCTGATCGAACTGGCCGCCGACCGCCTGTGGCTGGTGGCCAATGGCCAAGTGCAAAGCTTCGATGGCGATCTGGAAGCCTATAAGAAATATCTGCTCGATCAGGCCCGCGAAGCCCGGCGCGAGGGCAAGGAGCCCCGCGAGGCTACGCCCAACCGCAAGGACGAGCGCCGCGCCGCTGCGGAAATGCGCGAAAAGCTGGCCCCCTTGCGCAAAAAGGTGCAAGAGGCGGAAAAGCGAATGGAAAGCTTAGGCAAAAAGAAAAGCGATCTTGAAGCCAAGCTGGCCGATCCCAAGTTGTACGAAGGGCCGAGCGACAAGGTGCAGACCTTGCAGCGCGACCTAGGCGAGGTGGAAAAGTCCCTTGCCGCTGTCGAAGAGGATTGGTTCGCCGCCCATGAAGCTTTGGAAGAAGCACAGAACGCAATCTGACTTGGACTCAACTGAGTACCGGAGTATTATCCCTTTTGCACCGTTGGGGAACGGTGGAAAAAGGGGATTAGGTGCCGTGGGCAGACTTCTTGTAGCGGTTTGTTTTACTTTCGTGCATTTTGTCGCTCTGGTTGAGCCGGCCTGTGCGAAGGTCGTGCATCTCTACACCCTGGAATGGCCACCCTACACCACCCAGACCGATGGGCATGGGGGCTCCGACGCCGTGGTGCGCGCCGCCTTCACCGCCATGGGCTACGAGGTGGATGTCCATTACGTCCCCTGGCAGCGCGCCATCGCCGGGGTGCGCCACGACCCGGCGGTGGATGGCGTATTCCCGACCTATCAATCCGACGAGCGTAACAGCTATTGTTACTGGTCCCATGCCATCGGCCAAAGCCCGGTCGGCTTCGCCGAGCGCAGCGACGCCCCGATTTCCTGGCAGACACTGGATGATCTGGTGCAAGCCCAACTGGGCGCCGTGCAGGGATTCGTCAATACGCCAGAGTTCGATGCCCGCGTCGCCAAGGGCAGCTTGTCGGTCGAAAAGGCCACCGACGACACTGCCAATCTGCGCAAGCTGCTGGCTGGCCGCATCCAGGCTGCGGTGATCGACCGCAATGTCATGCGCTATCTGCTGGCCAGCGAACCCGATCTGAGAGGCAAAGCCGCTCAGCTTCAGTTCAACAAGCATCTTTTGGAAAACAAGCCGCTGTTCGTCTGTTTCCGCAAGGATCCCGCCGGAGCCGTTCTGGCGGCCGACATGGACGAGGGGCTGAAAAAGATCGATGCCGCCACCGTCGCCGCCCGGGCCATGGAATCCTTGGGCTGGTAGAGGCTCGCGCCTCAGCCCGTCAATTACACTCCGGCTTGCCCTTGATGGCTTTCAGGAAGGCGACCACGTCCTTGCGCTTCTGCTCGTCCTTGACGCTGAAGAACATGCCATGCTTCAGATCGGGATTGCCGGTCACCTCAGCCAGAAACGCCTTGGGGTCGGCCAGATAGTCGAACAGCCGCGCCTCGTTCCAGGTCAGGCCTTTGACATTGGCGGCGATCATCGCCGCGGAATAATTGGGATAATCCTTGCGGGTCGCCGCCCGCTCGCCGAACACATCATGCAGATTGGGGCCGAAGGAATTGGCCGAGGATTTGTCTGCCTCGAAGATATGGCAGGTCTTGCACTGGTTCGAAATCATCTTGCCGTTCTGCGCATCCGCCGGCAGCGAACAGTCGGCATAAGCGGCACTCGCCGCCATCATCAACATGGCGGCAGTCGCCAGCATGGTCTTTCCGGCCATTTTATCCCCTCGACAAGATTTGTTATCCCCCGGCGGATATTATTCCGCAGCAGCGAGGTGCGCGCAAGCCGCCCCAAAGGCGTAAGTCAGGTCTCGGAGGTGTCGGGCAATATCTCGCGCAGCAACGGGATCGTCACCGGGCGCTTCATCGCCAGGGCGGCGGCATCCACCTCTTCGACCAGAGCGCGGGCGGCCAGGAAGCTGCGCTCCATGCGCGGCAGCAGATAGGCCAGCACATCGGGCCCGACCTTCAGCTGTCGATCGGCGAACAGCTTCAGCAACAGAACCTGCAACAACGCGTCGTCGGGGGCTCCGATAGAGGCGACTGGCAAGGTCGCCAGCCGCGAGGTCAGATCGGGCAGCCCCAGGCCCCAGCGCGACGGAGCCTCGCGCCCGGTCAGCAGCAGCCAGCCCTTCATCTCGCGCATCAGGTTGAACAGATGAAACAGCGCCGTTTCGTCCACTCCCTGGTCGGCGTCTTCCAGCGCGATGGCCTTGCGCTCGGCCAGATGCGGCACCGACTCGACAGTCAGCGCCGCCGCCGCCAGCACCTGCCCGCCACTGCGGACGGCGAACAGATGGGCGAGATGGCTTTTCCCCGAGGCCGCCGGGCCGGTCAGGGCCAGGGCAAAGCCCGGCCAGTCCGGCCAACGGTCGATCCAGCCATGAGCCTCGACATTACAGTCGGTAACCAGGAAATCCTCTTCCGCGAAGGCCGGCGCATGGCCGAAATCCAACGGAATCTGCACGGGACGTGAAATCAAGGCGCCGTGCCCTCGGGCTTGTCGCCGGAATAAAGGCTGCTGGACAGATAGCGGTCCAGCGCGAAACGGGTCAGCACGCCCACCACCGCCGCCACCGGCAGCGCCAGCAGAACGCCCAGAAAGCCGAACAGAGCGCTGCCCGACAGCAGAGCGAAGATCACCCAGACCGGATGCAGCCCGATCTTCTCGCCCACCAGCTTGGGCGACAGGACGTTGCCCTCCAGCAGATTGCCGGCCAGGAAGACGCCGCCCACCATCAGCGGCAGGGTCCAGTCGGGGCTTTGGGCAAAGGCCAAGCCGACGCCGATCAGAAAACCCGAGGTGCTGCCCACATAGGGGATGAACGACACCATGCCGGCGCCGAAACCAACCACCAGCCCCAGATCAAGCCCCACCGCCGTCAGGCCGATGCCGTAGAACGCGCCCAGAGTCAGACAGAGCAAGGCCTGGCCGCGCACAAAACCCGACAGGATTTCGTTGATGGCGGACAGCTGCGTGCGGATGGTGTCGGCATGATGGCGCGGCAGCCAATGATCCACCCGCTCGGTGATCTTCGGCCAGTCCAGCAGCATA
>Ga0182039_10000707_pt1 | contig 17434 bp, 12 predicted proteins | sample sta12Can44000111_FD_125975 | JGI IMG/M metagenome (GOLD analysis project Ga0182039, IMG submission 125975) | Lab enrichment of tropical soil microbial communities from Luquillo Experimental Forest, Puerto Rico - statanox.12C.anox.44.000.111 | ecosystem: Environmental > Terrestrial > Soil >...
GCCGCCCGGCCCATGGCCTGTCGCCGTGTCGGATCGCCGGCCAGCTCGGCCATCGCCTGAGCCAGAGGAGCGGCTTCGCGCACCGGCACCAGCAGGCCCTGCTTGCCGTTCTCGATGGCTTCGCGACAGCCCTGCACATCGGTGGTGATGACCGGACGGCCGCAGGCTTCGGCCTCCAGCAGCGCCTTGGGCATGCCCTCGCGATAGGACGGCAGCACCGCCACATGGGCATCACGCCAGACGGCGGCGATGTCGCTTTGATGGCCCAGCCATTCCACCAGCCCCTCGGCAGCCCAGGCCTTTAACTGGGCTTCCGGGATCGAGGTGGGGTTCTGCTCATCAGTCCCGCCCACCAGCCGCACCAGGGCGGGAACGCCTTGGGCTTTCAGAGTGCGGGCGGCCTCGACCAGCTCCAGGATGCCCTTGTCTTTCAGCATGCGGGAAACGCAGGCAAACACTACCGGCGGTTCGGGCGGAAAGGGCGTCTCGGTCAAGGCGGTCAGATCGACGCCCGAGCCGGGGATCAGCTCCAGCCGGTCGGGGCGCACCAGCCCTTGCTCCAGCATGAAGGCCTTGTCGTCTTCGTTCTGCACGATCAGGGCCCCGCCGCGCCAGCGGATGCAGAGACGCAGAGCGGTCAGGATCGCCAGCCGGATCGCCACCAGATGCGGGCGGCTGCCGGTGAACAGATAGCCCATGCCGGCCATGGCGCTGACGGTGGATTTCACCCCCGCCAGCAAGGCGGCAATGCCGCCATAGAGCACCGGCTTCATGCCCACCGAATGCAGGATGTCGGGCTTCTGCCGCCGCAGCATGGCGCGGATGCCGGCCAGGGTCTTCAGATCGCGCAGGGGATTGATGCCGCCGCGGTCGAAATCCATCGGTTCGACGATGCAGCCCATGGCCTCCAGCTCGTCGCGATGGCGCGAGATATTGGCGGCCACCACCACCTGCCAGCCGGCCTTCAAGCAGGCCTCGGCCAAGATGCGGCGGTGAGAGAGGAAATACCAGTCTTCGGCGACCAGGAAGGTGATCTTGCGCATGGACTGCACCATAACAGCCTTCAGGCCTCTTGGCAGCTTGCGAAAAGCCGGAACAGCAGCACCATGCCCGCCAGCGCCGCCCACCAGGAATCGGTGGTGAATTCGAAATCCGACATCGCCACCACGATCACCGAGGCAAAGGCGCCATAGCCGAAAGGCCGCATGGCCTGAGACATCTTACCGACCTGGCGCAGGGCCCCCCACAATCCCGGCAAGGCCGCCACCATGCCCAGTCCGCCCAGTTCGACCCAGATTTGCAGGAACTGGTTATGGGGATAGTTGGGGACCTTGGCCCAAAGGTAGGAAGCCGCCTGCTCGGTGGTCATCGGCAACAGCGAAGCAGTGGACAGGCCCCAACCCTGCCAGGGCCGTTCCAGCAGATGCAGGGACAAATAGTCCCACAGCTCCAGCCGGTGAATGGCCGAGAACTTGATCACCCCCACCAGCTCGGGGCGATAGCCCTCCAGCAGTCGGACCAGCGGCGGCAAGGCCGGCAGCAGCAGCAGCAGGGCGGCGAACAGACCCTTTTCCACCAGTCCGGGCCAGCGCGAGGCCAAGGCCCAGACCCCCAGACCTCCGACCAGCGCCATGCGAGCGGTCGAACTGGGGCCAAGACCGATCTCGACCATCAAGACCGCCAGCAACAAAAGGAAGCCCAGCTTCTTCTTGCCTTGCCCGCCATTCCAGCGCCAGGCCAGCTGCGGCCAGGCCAGCATCAGGCCATAGATCAGGCCGCGATTATATTTGGTCTGGCTGCTAGGCAAATCCATGGCAGAGGCCGGCTGATAATACCAGATCACATTGATCAGCAGATAGACGCTCGCCACCAAGGTCAGGATCAGCATCAGCCGGTCCAGCCTCTGGGCGTCCTTTGGCGAGAAGACCGGAGCAAAGCTCCATAAGGCGGCAGTGCCGATCAGAACGCCGCTCAATTGCAGTGCGCCGCGCAGGCTGCGATGAGGATCGAACGACCAGATCAGGCTGAGCCAGCACAGCGCCAGGAACGGCAGCGCCAGCAGCAAAGGCTTCACCGGCTCGACGGCGAAATGCCGGTCGGCGGCGGCGCTGATCAGCAGCAGTATCCCGCCCAACCCGAACAGCGCCCCGGCATAGGCCGGGCCGAACGGCAGTCCGCAAAGCGGCAGCGCCGCGAAGACCGCAAGGGTCAGTTGGACTTTAAGGCGCCCTGCGGTCATGGTGCGTCGAACCCGGAAACGGCAATGATCTGTGGGCCGGGGTTATACATCATTGCGCCTTTGCCAGAAAGCCTGCTCCCTCCGCCAAAGCCTTGACCGCGACATAGTCGGTCTTGCCGGCGCCCAGCAGCGGCAGCTTGTCGACCACCATCACATTGCGCGGAACCAGTAGTTCGGCCAGACCCTTGGCGCGGAAATGCGCCAGCATGGCCGGGCGGTCGGCTCCGGCATGGTCGGTGACCAGCACCAGCTGTTCGCCCTTGCGGTCGTCGGGCACCGCCACCACCGCATGCTGATGGGCGGGCCACAGCTCGGCCAGTTCGGCCTCGACCTTGCCCAGCGACACCATCTCGCCGGCGATCTTGGCGAAACGCTTGGCCCGGCCCAGGATGCGGACATAACCCAGTTCGTCGATGGTGACGATGTCGCCGGTGTCGTACCAGCCGTCCGTGGGCGGCTGAAGCTGGCCGGGAGCCTCGGCGCGATAATAGCCCAGCATGACGTTCGGGCCCTTGACCCACAGCCGCCCGCCTTCCTCGACGCCGGGCACGGGTTCCAGGCGATGCTCCAGACCGGGCAGCAGTCGGCCCACGGTCCCTGAGCGGGCATGCATCGGCGTGTTCACCGCCAGCACCGGCGCGGTCTCGGTGGCGCCATAGCCTTCCAGGATGCGAATGCCGAAATTCTCCATCCAGACGCGGCGGGTCTCGTCCTTGACCTTCTCGGCCCCGGCGAAAACATAACGCACCGAATAGAAGTCGTAGGACGACGCCACCCGCGCATAGCCGGCCAGGAAGGTATCGGTGCCGAACAGGATGGTGGCGTTGGTGTCATAAACCATCTCGGGGACGATGCGGTAATGCAGCGGGCTGGGATAGAGGAACACCTTGATCCCCGCCAGCAGCGGCAGCAGCAGACCGCCGGTCAGGCCGAAGCTGTGGAACAGCGGCAGGGCGTTGAAGACGATATCCTGCCCCGAGAAGGGCACCCGCGCCGCCAGCTGGGCGCAGTTGGCCAGGATGTTGGCATGGCTCAGCACCACTCCCTTGGGCGTGCCCTCGGAACCCGAGGTGAACAGGATCACCGCCGGGTCGGAGGCCTGACGCTCTGCCGGGCGCTTGAAGCGGGCGGCGGCCAGCCCATACAGCTTGTCGGTCAGCTTCAGCCCCGCCGCCACGTCTTCCAGATAAAGCAGCCGGGTGCTGGTCGCCAAAGCTTCGGCCATGCTTTCCAGCCGGGCCTGGGCGATGAACTTGCGGGACGTGATGACGGTGCGCAGGTAGGCGGTCTGGCAGGCCGACAAGACATTGCCGGTGCCGGTCGAGAAGTTCAGCATCGCCGGCACCCGACCTTCCGCCTGCAAGGCGAAGAAGGCGGCGGCGGCGCCGTTGGCATTGGGCAGCAGCAACCCCACCGCCTCGCCGGGCTCGGTGCCCTGGGCCAGTTCGCGGCCCAGGGTGAAAGCTCCGGCCAGCAAGCGGCCATAAGACATCGGCTTGCGGTTGACGTCTTCCAGCGCGGCGGCCTTGGAGCCTTGCGCCTTGCGGGCGTCCTGCAAGGCCTGGAACAGCGTGCGCGGCTGGTTCGAGGTCTGGAAGATCATCCCCGACATGGCGTCATAGAGTTCCGCGCCGATGCGGCGGCGGCGGGCGCGGCCCTTGATCTCGGCCGCGACCTCGAAGCTTTGCGGCGGCAGAACGGTGATGGTGATGCGCGGGAACCATTGCAGCCGCAGCTTACCCTTGAGGCGCGAGAAGGGGGTGAACTGGGCTCCGTCGATGCGCACCGGCACCAGCCGCGCCCCGGCCCGGTCGGCCACCATGCCGGGGCCTTCATAGATCTTCATCAAGGCGCCGGTAACGGTCAGCCGGCCTTCGGGGAAGATCACCAGACTTTTGCCCGAGGCCACCTCGCGGATCAGCGCCTTGGTCGACATCGGATTGGTGGGATCGACGGGAAAAGCCTCGACCAGCCGCAGGAAGGGCCGCACCCACCACCATTCGGCGGTGAAGCTGTTGACCGCGAACACCGGCTTGTCGGGCAGGAAGGCGGCCAGCAGAACCGGGTCGAGGAACGAGACATGGTTGGCGACGATCACCGCCTTTTCGCCCGGCTTGGGCAGATGCTCGGCACCTTTCAGCTCGACCCGATAGGCCAAGCGGAACAGCAGCGTGAACAGACCCTTGAACAGGCTGTCGGGCAGCAGGCCGCAGATATAGACCGCCACCCCCAGATTGGCGAGGCCGACCACCAGGAACACGCCGCTGACCGTCATCCCCGCCGCCAGCAGCCCGCCGCTGATCAGTGCCGCCACCACCACGAAGGCGGCGTTCGAGATGTTGTTGGCGGCCACCACGCGGGCGCGCACCCGCTCCTCGCTATGGGACTGCAAGATGGCGTACAAGGGCACGATATAGATGCCGCTGCAGATCGAGAAGGCCAGCAGATCGCCAAGAATGCGCCAACTGGCGGGATGGGACAGGAACTCGGACAGGCTGGCCAGCCCCTCGCCGCCATGCACCGGGCGCGAGGCCAGCCAGAGATCGAAGGCGAACAAGGTCATGCCCAACGCCGCGAAGGGCACATGCTTGGCCGAGACCTCGCCCTTCAACAGCTTGCCGCACAGCATCGAGCCGACGCCGACGCCGATCGAGAACATGGTCAGCATCACCGTCACCACATGCTCGTCGGCGGCCAGCACATGCTTGGCGAAGGCGGGGAACAGCGACAGATAGGTGGCACCCACCAGCCAGAACCAGGAAATCCCCAGCATCGACAGGCGCAGATCGCGCTTCTCCCCCACCATGCGCAGCAGGATGGCGGTCTCGCGCAAGGGATTGCGTCCCACCGTCACCTGGGCGTTGCCGCCATGGGCGCGGGGCAGCAGCAGGCTGGTGGCGAAACCGCCCGAGGCCAGCAGCACCGATCCGACGCCGACGATGATGGTGCCATGGTCCAACAGCACCAGCAGCCCGCCGGCGATGGTGCCGGCCAGAATGGCCAGGAAGGTGCCGCCCTCGATCAGGGCGTTGCCGCCGATCAGCTCGGACTCCACCAGATATTCCGGCAGCACGGCATATTTGATCGGGCCGGTGAAGGTGGCCTGAAAGCCCAGCAGGAACAGCACCAGCAGCATGCCCGAGGTGTTTTCCGCCATCAGCGACCAAGCGCCGATGACGGCGATGGCGATCTCGATGGCCTTCCAAATCTGCATCAGCCGGCTTTTCTCGAAGCGGTCGGCCATCTGGCCGGCAGTGGCCGAGAACAGGAAGTAAGGCAGCATGAAGATGCCGGCGGCCACGGTCACCAGCACCTGCGGCGACATGCCGGATGCCGCGCCCAGCCGATAGACCACCAGGATCGCTACGGCGTTCTTGAACAGATTGTCGTTGGCCGCGCCCATGAACTGGCTGACGAACAGCGGCAGGAACCGGCGCTGGGCCATAAGGGAGAAAGAGCCTTGGGACATCTTGGCCTCTAAGGTCTTGAGAGAATGGGAATATCAGGGGTTCAGCACACGCCAGCAGGCGGCGAAGATGGCATCGGCATGCTGGCCGAGCGGCCCATCCAGGCGGCCATAGACCAGCGCCACCGCCGGCTGCAGCATCAGCCCCAGCATCAGCGCGGTGGACAAAGCCGGGGGCTGCGGCGGCAATTCGCCGTCTTCAACCGCCTTGGCGACCATGGCCTGCAACAGTTGCACCGGATTGTCGTCGCTTTCGGAATCCACTTCCGGCAGCGCCTGATGCTGGGTCAACAGCAGGAAGCGGAACATCACCGGCTCCTGGTCATAAAAGCCGCAGACGGTATCGACCACGGAGCGTAAGGCGGATGGGAAATCCATTGCCTCGGCCTGCATGGCCTTCAGCCGTCTGGCAAAGCTGGCATAATTGGACAGGAACAGATCCTCGATCAGCGCCGCTTTCGAGACGTAATGACGGTAAAGCGTCCCCTCGGCGATCCCGGCGGCCTGGGCCAGATCGCGGGTGGTGGTGGCGTCCAACCCCTTCTTGACGAACAGGGCCAGAGCGGCCTGATGGATTTTCTGCCGTGTGCTGGTGGCGTCGCGCATGATCGGCCTACTGCAAGTGAGCGTTCACTCACATTAGGGCGGATGGGGGAGGGAGTCAAGGGAGGATGCAGCGTAGGGGGGAATATTATCCTTGCCCCAACGGCAGAGTCAGCTCAAAGCAAGCGCCCTGACCCGAGGCGACCAGCCGCACCTTGCCACCATGGGCCTGGGCCATGCTGGCGGTGATGGCCAATCCCAGTCCGGTGCCGCCTTGCTTGCGGGCGGTGGTGAAGAAGGGGGCGAAGACCTTGCCGGCATTGGCATCCGAGATGCCCGGCCCGTCATCCCTGACCGTCAGCAGGGCAGTATCTCCGTCCTGGCGCAGGCTCAGATGCACCGCCACATCCGCGCCGCCATGCTGGCGGGCGTTTTCCAACAGATTGACCAGCATGGCCTCCAGCACTTCCGCCGGCAGCGCCAGGGTCAAGGCCTCGCCCGGCTCCAGCGTCAGCTTCAGGCCTGAAGCGCGGTAACGGGCGGTCAGGGCGTCCAGAACCAAACGGCCATCGCAGCCTGTGGCCTCGGCATGGGTCATCACATCGGCGCGAGCCAAATCCAGCAGGCGGCGCACCAGCCGGTCCAGCCGTTCGGCGTCCTGGTCCAGATTACCCAGGAAGCGGTTCCGCTCCGCCTCGCTCATCCCCGCCAGATGGTCGCGCAGCAGCTCCACCGTGCCCCGGATCGAAGCCAGCGGCGTCTTGAATTCGTGGGAAACATGGGCGGCGAAGTCGCGGATATAGCCGGCGCGTTGCTCCAAAGTGGCGGTCATGCGCGACAGCGCCTGCGACAGCTCGGCCACCTCGCGCACCGGAGTATGGGGCAAGGCGGTCACTGCGCCTTGCTCACCCTCGGCGGCGCGTTTGGCCTGGGCGGTGACCTGCCGCAAGGGCCGCGCCACCACCAGCAGACCCAACCCCGCCGGAGCCGCCACCGAGGCCAGCAGCAGCAGGACCAGCACCGCCAGATGCCAGCGTTTGCCATACAGCGCCTCGGCCAGACTGCGGGGCGTGCGCGACAACAGCACCACCCCGGCCAGCCGGTCGCCCTCGACCAGCACCGGAAGTGCTGTGAAGACCCGCAAGGCACTGCCGCGACTGAGGGCGATGGCCGAGGGCGCCGGGCCCTTGGCCCGCTGACGCAGCAGGCTGACCGGCTCGCCGGCCAGGGCGCGGGTGACCTCGGGCAAGGCGGCCAGCGACTGGCCCAGACCCTCCTCGCCGGTGCCGCCGACGATCAGCCCTTGGCGATCCAGCAGGCGGATGCCGGCCAGGGTGTTGCGCTGAGCGTCCTTCAGCAGGGCGGCCATGGCGGCTCCGGCCTTTTGCGCCGCCGCGTCGGGATGCTGGCTGGTGGCTTCTGGATCGGACGGTGGAGGCAGTACCGGGTCGGAGGACAGATCAAGGCTGGGAAACAGCGGCTGCCAGCGTTCATCATAGCCGGGCTGGCGGGTCCAGCGCGGGTCGATCGGCCCACCGGCTTCCGCGCCCCTGCCTCCGGCTGACAGCCAGGCGGATTTATAAACGGCGGCGACGATGGCTCCTTGGGCGATCAGCTCGGACTCGGTCTGGCGGATCAGCGCACTTTCATAGACCCTGAGCATCCACAGCCCCCCCAGCGGCAGGATCAGCGCCGCCAGATTGACCAGCAGCAGCACCGCCGCCAGGGATGGCTTGCGCCTCATCGGCAGTCCGACAGCTTGTAGCCCAGACCGAACACCGTCTCGACCGGCTCGGCCCCTACCGCCAGGAACTTGGCGCGGATGCGACGGATATGGCTGTCGACCGTGCGGTCACTGACGAAATGGCCCAGGCCGTAGGCGCCGTCCATCAGGGCATCGCGGCTGAACACCTTGCCCGGCCGCTCGGCCAGGGTGCGCAAAAGGCCGAATTCGGTGGCGGTCAGGGTCAGCTCGGCCTGATCCCAAAAGGCCCGCACCCCCTCGGGATCCAGGCGCAGGCGGTGATGGCGGATATCGCTGGAAACCAGAGCCGCCGGGACAGGAGCCTCGCCCCGGCGCAACACCGCCTTGACCCGGGCCACCAATTCTCTCGGGCTGAAGGGCTTGGCGACATAATCGTCGCCGCCCATTTCCAGCCCCAGAATGCGGTCAATCTCGTCATCACGCGACGACAGAAAGATGATCGGCACCCGGCTGCTGCTTTGGCGCAGGCGGCGGCACAGCTCGGTGCCGTCCATCTCGGGCATCATCACGTCGAGGATGATCAGGTCGGGCGTTTCAGATTCGGCCAGCGCCAATCCCTGGCGGCCATCCTCGGCCTCGACCACCGCGAAGCCGTCGCGGCCCAGGGCGAAGCGCACCACGTCGCGGATATGGGGGTCGTCATCGACCAGCAGGATTTTCGGCATGGCTCGAACGGCTGTGAAGGCAAGACGCGGTCACTCTACCCCAAGGCTTGCACGAATTCTGCACGGACTTTGCGGAAGAGTTGCACCGCCTTGTCATCGCCAGGGCATAGCGGTCGGGCAAGCTAACCCTCGATCCGTTCTCAGGAGAGCTTGCCATGACCCTGCGCCCCCTGCTCCGCCCCCGCTTGCCGGCCTGCCTGAAGGCTCTGCTGGCCGCCTCTGCCGCCGAAACGCCCGACCAAGACGCCGCCCGCCGCGATTTGGCCGAGCGTCTGGCCCGCTGGAGCCGAAAAGCCGCCCGCGCCGATGGGCTGGAGGGTTGACATGCTGGCCGTCTACGACCTGACCGAACGTTTGGTCCGTCCCCTGGCCGGTCCGAAATGGGCGGGTTATTTCGCGGAATTCCTAATGTTTGGCCTGCGGGAAGCCCAGGCCTGCTGCTTTGCCGGCAGCTTCTTTCTGCTGCTGGCGATCTCGAAGCATCTGCAGATATCGGGTCTGGCGCGGTACGACATGCTGTTCCTGGGCGGGCTGGCCATCCAGGCGACGCTGCTGGCTTTGCGGCTGGAAAGCCCGCGCGAGGTAGCGGTGCTGTCGCTGTTCCATCTGCTGGGGGTGGGGCTGGAGCTGTTCAAGACCTCGCCCGCCATCGCCAGCTGGAGCTATCCCGAGCCGTCCTTGCTGCATATCGGCAGGGTGCCGCTTTACAGCGGTTTCATGTATTCCGCCGTCGCCAGCTATCTGATGCAGGCCTGGCGATTGCTGCAAGTCAGGTTGGAAGATGCGCCGCCGGTTCCCTTGTCATTGGGACTGGGCGGGCTGATCTATGCGAATTTCTTCACCCACCATCTGTGGATCGACCTGCGCTGGGGGCTGGCGCTGGCGGTGGTGGCCCTGTTCTGGCGCTGCCGGGTGCGCTTCATCGTGGTCGGACAGGAACGCCGGATGCCGCTGCCGCTGTCGTTTCTGCTGACCGGCTTCTTCATCTGGATAGCCGAGAACATCGCCACCTTCTTCGGCGCCTGGACCTATCCGCATCAGCGCCAGGGCTGGGAGGTGGTCGGGCTGGGCAAGATCAGTTCCTGGACCCTGCTGGTAATCGTCAGCTTCATTCTGGTCGCCTGTCTGCGGCAACAGAATGAGTCACGATGTCTGGAAAGAAAGGTGGCTGGGGCGGCAGGGATCGAACCTGCGAATGCCGGTACCAAAAACCGGTGCCTTACCGCTTGGCGACGCCCCAACAGGGAGGGATCGGCACCATAGGCTAAGGCGCGACAGGATGCAAGATAGAGCAATTCATTCCACGGCCCCCACTCCGACCCACCAGCCGGAATGATTGCGCGACAAGGCTTGCTCGGCGGCGCGGGCTTGCGTCTCGCTGGCGAACAGGCCGAAGCAGGTGGCTCCGCTGCCCGACATGCGCGACAGTTGGCAGCCGGGCTGAGCCTCAATCGCCGCCAGCACCTCGCCGATCACCGGGGCCAGTTTTTGCGCAGGGGCGGTCAGGTCGTTGCTCCGCAGCCGCAAGGCCGCCGCCAAGGTCGGCAGGTCGGGGCAGGTCTCGGTCAAGGGCATGGGGTCCGAGAAACCGGCATCGCGGGCCTTGAACACCGCCGGGGTCGACAGCGCCACCCCCGGATTGACCAGCAGCATCCAGAACGCCGGCAGCGGCGGCACATCTTCCAGGATTTCGCCGATGCCGGCCATGCGGGTGGGGCGGCGGCGCAGGCAGACCGGCAGATCGGCGCCAATCGCCAGACCCAGTGCCGCCAGCCGCTCTCCGCTGGTCCGCAGACCCCACAGTTCGGCCAGGGCATGAAAGGCGGCGGCGGCATCGGTGGAACCGCCGCCGATGCCCGACGCTACCGGCAGGCGCTTGGTCAGGGTCAGAGCGGCGCGGGGCTCGATCCCGGCCTCGGCGGCCAGGGCGCGGGCGGCTTTCAGCACGATATTGTCGGGCTCGGCGGTCAGGCTGGCCGAGGTCGGGCCGGTCAGGCTGAGCGAGAGGGTATCGCCAGGCTCGACCGTCACCTCGTCGCCGATGGCGGGAAACACCGCCAGACTGTCCAGCAGGTGATAGCCGTCGGCCCGCTTGCCGACCACATGCAGGAACAGATTGACCTTGGCGGGAGCAAAGACCGAGACGCCCATCTTATTTGACAGGCGTCGGGGCCTTCAGGCCGGTCTTCAGCTTCTTTTCCAGCGCGATCTTCTGGTCGGGCTCGGGATTGAAGCTGAGGGCGCGCTGCCACTGATAACGGGCTTCTTCCTTGCGCCCCACCATCCACAGGGCGTCGCCCAGATGTTCGTTGATGGTGGATTCCTCGGGATGCAGCTCGACGGCCCGTTGCAGGGTTTCCACCGCCGAACGGTAGTTGCCCAGGCGGTAATAGGCCCAGCCCTGGCTGTCGATGATGTCGCCATCCTCGGGCAGCTGCTCGACCGCCTTGTTGATCATCTTCTGGGCGCGGTCCAGATTCATGCCCTTGTCGATCCAGGAATAGCCCAGATAGTTCAGCACATGCGGCTCGTCCGGCTGCAATTCCAGCGCCTTCAGGAAGTCGGCCTCGGCCAGCGGCCATTGGTTCGAGCGCTCGTAGGCGATGCCGCGGGAATAGATCAGCGACCAGTCGCCGGGCTTCAGCGGGCTCATCAGGGCGATGGCGCGGCTATAGGCTTCGGCGGATTCCGCCCAATGCTGATGGCTGCGCTGCAGATCGCCGATGGTGATCAAGGCGTCGGGGCGGTCGGGATGCTGGGCGGTCATCGCCTCCAGCGCCGCCACCGCGCCGTCAAGATCGCCCAGCGCATCCAGGTTCGAGGCCAGCCGCAGCTGAGTCGCCCAATGGATCGGGGTGGCGGGATCGATGGCGGCATAGATGGCGTTGGCTTCCTTCAGCCGTCCCATGCTTTGCAGGATGTCGGCGACCAGCACCTGGCAGGCCGGCAGATTGGGATAAAGATCCAGCGCCATCCGGCCGAAGATCAGCGACAGCTCGGCGGTCTGGGGTTGGCGCAGGGTCACCGAGGCGCTGAAATAAGCTTCGGCCAGACCGGCGGTGGCGCTGTTCACCAGACGCTCGTTCGAGGCATTGCCCAAGATTTCGAAGGCTTCGGGGTGATCCTTGCGGGCCACCTCCATCAGCTCCTTGACCTTTTCGGGCTGATTGGTGCGGCGATAGAAGGACAAAGCCGCCTGAAGCGTGCGCAGGGAAGCGCCGGTGGGCGTGCTCAGGATAGCGCGATAGCGCTCGTCGGCGGCCTTGTTGCGGTCCGCCAGATCGTTGATCAGGGCGGCGTGGAAATCATAGACCGACACGAAGCTGCTGTTCTGCGACAGCGGCTTCAGGGCCTCCAGCGCCGCGTCAACATGGCCGTCGCCCATGCGGCTCCAGGCGATGATCAGCGGCACGATGGCGGAATTGATGCCGCGCCGAGGCAGCTTGGCCACCCGGTCTTCGGCATCCGACCAATGGCCGGCATGGGCGTCCTGCTCGGCCACCAGCATGGCGGCCAGGGCGGCGTCGGCGTCATAGGTCAAGAGCCGGCGGCCCAGAACGGCGGACTCGGCCAGATGGTTGTTCGAGGCCAGCGACATCATGGCCCGCTGCAACAGCTCGCCATTTTCGGGGTCGGCCTTCAGGGCCTGCAACAGATAGAGGGACGCCGCCGCCGAATCGTTATGGGTCTGGGCGAAGCGGCCCGCCAGATAGGCGCCGGAACCCGACCATTCCATCGCCATGGCGCGATGCTTGCTGTCGCCCTGAGCGGACATGCCGCCGGTTTCGCCGGCGCAGGCCGCCAGCAGCAGAGGCACCGCCGCCGCCAGGCTCCAGGCGAAAACACGCCGCCGCAGGAAACCTTCGCCGCCGGTCGCCGATGCATCTGTCACTCGGTTTACTCCATATTTCGCGGCCCGACGCTTGGCCGCATCACCAGGAAATCAGGGTGGGAAGGGGAGCCATGAACAGGCCCCCGCCCCCAAAGACATCATTACATATTGGGATAATTCGGCCCGCCGCCACCCTCGGGCACCACCCAATTGATATTCTGGCTGGGATCCTTGATGTCGCAGGTCTTGCAGTGCAGGCAGTTCTGAGCGTTGATCTGCAACCGCTCGGGCTTGCCGGCATCGTCCGCCACGATCTCATAGACGCCGGCCGGGCAGTAACGCTGCTCGGGCGCGTCATAGAGCGGCAGATTGTGCGACATCGGGATGCCGGGGTTCTTCAGCTGCAGATGCACCGGCTGATTTTCCTCGTGATTGGTGTTCGAGATGAACACCGAGGACAGCCGGTCGAAGCTGACTTTCCCGTCCGGCTTCGGATAATCGATCTTGGGATGATCGGAAGCCTTGCCCAGCGACTCATGGTCGGGATGATGATGGAAGGTCCAGGGCGCATGGCCGCGGAAGACATAGGTGTCGATGGCCGAATAGGCGATGCCGGCCCACAGTCCCTTATGGAAGCTGGGACGGATGTTGCGAGCCTGATAAAGCTCGGACCAGACCCAGGAATCCTTGACCTTGGCGTCGAAACTGTCGATCTCGAAAGGACCGCCCTGCTCGACGCTCAGCACCTCGAACACCGCTTCGGCGGCCATCATGCCGCTCTTCATGGCGGTATGGGTGCCCTTGATCTTCGGCACGTTCAGGAAGCCGGCGGTGTCGCCGATCAGCAGACCGCCGGGGAAGCTCAGCTTCGGCACCGACTGGACGCCGCCTTCCGACAGCGCACGAGCGCCGTAGGAAATGCGACGGCCGCCCTCGAAGATCGGGCGGATCGCCGGATGGGTCTTGAAGCGCTGGAATTCCTCGAACGGCGACAGATGCGGGTTGGCATAGTCGAGGCCGACCACGAAGCCCACCGCCACCTGATTGTCTTCCAGATGATAGAGGAACGAGCCGCCATAGGTCTTGGTGTCCAGCGGCCAGCCGACCGTATGCATGATGGTGCCGGCCTTGTGCTTGGCGGGATCGATCTCCCACAGCTCCTTGATGCCGATGCCATAGGTCTGGACGTCGCAGTCCTTGCGCAGATCGAACTTGTCGAACAGCGTCTTGGTCAGCGAACCGCGGCAGCCTTCGGCGAAGATGGTCTGACGGGCCAGCAGCTCGACGCCGGGGGTGAAGTTGTGGGTGGGCTCGCCATCCTTGCCGATGCCCATATCGCCGGTGGCGACGCCGCGCACGGCGCCCTGCTCGTCATACAGCACTTCGGCGGCGGCGAAGCCGGGGAAAATCTCGACGCCCAGCTCCTCGGCCTGGCTGCCCAGCCAGCGGACCACATTGCCCAGACTGACGATGTAATTGCCGTGATTGTTCATCTGCGGCGGGGTCATCAGGCGGATCGCCTTGTCCTTGGTCAGGAAGATGAATCGGTCGTCGCCCGCCGGGGTGTTCAGCGGCGCGCCCTTTTCCTTCCAGTCGGGAATCAGCTCGGCCAGGGCGCGGGTTTCGATCACCGCGCCAGACAGGGTGTGGGCCCCCAGTTCCGAACCTTTTTCGATGACGCAGACCGTCAGTTCCCGCTCGCTGGCGATGGCCAGCTGGCGCAGACGGATCGCCGCAGCCAGACCGGAAGGCCCGCCGCCGACGATGACCACGTCGAATTCCATCGATTCGCGTTCCATTTCAACCCCTCTATAGGTCTTTTCGTTTCGGTTCTGAAGCCACGGGGAAAGTCTATAACACGTCTGCGGCTCTGTATCGACGGATAAGCACGTGCTACTTTGCGGCCATGAGTTTCGATATGTCCCCCCATCACCTGCTGCGCTGGTACATCGAAGCCGGCGTCGACGAGACCATCGGCGAAGAGCCGCTGGACCGCTATGCGCTGTCGCAGGCAGCCGCCCAGGCTCCGGCGAAGGCGCCGCCGGCGGTGGCTCAGCCCCAGCAGCGTTTCACGGGAAACGCTCCGGCGCCCGCCCCTGCTTTCGCAGCGCCCCTGCCCAACCAGGCCCGGGTTTCCGCCAGCCATCTGGCCGCCGCTTGCAAGACCCTGCACGAGCTGAAAGAGGCGCTGGAACAGTTCGACGGCTGCCTGCTGAAAAAGACCTGCCAGCGCACCGTCTTCGCCGACGGCAATCCCGAAGCCAAGGTGATGTTCATCGGCGAGGCTCCGGGGGCCGACGAAGACCGCCTGGGCCTGCCCTTCGTCGGGGCCAGCGGCAAGCTGCTGGACAAGATGCTGGCTTCGATCGGGCTGAATCGCTCGTCGGCCTATATCAGCAACGTGGTGCCCTGGCGTCCGCCGGGCAACCGCAAGCCCGAACCGACCGAGATCGAGCTCTGCCTGCCCTTCATCCAGCGCCATATCGAGCTGGTGGACCCGGCGATCCTGGTGTTCTTAGGGGGTGCGCCCGCCACCGCCCTGTTGGGACGGCAAGACGCCATCAGCCGTCTGCGCGGCAAATGGTGGGATTACCAGTCGCATGGACTGGCCCGCCCGGTGCCGGCCTATGCCACCTTCCATCCGGCCTATCTCCTTCGGACAGCAGCCCAAAAGCGCGAGGCCTGGGCTGATTTTCTGGCGGTTTACAAGCGTCTCCAGACTCTGAGCTAAACCGCTGGGACTCCTCGGAATCCCACAATAGTTGTATGGGCAATGGCATTTTTATTTGATTCGACCCTCGCCTCTCATTTATAAACTTGAACCATGCCATCGGGGAAACCGATTACCGACCCCATTTTGGCCCCACTTCGGCGAGGAGAGTACGTGCTGAAAGGCAAGCATCTCTCGGGCCCGGCAGCGCTGCTGCTGGCGGCCATGACCTTCGGAATGGCCGCGCCCCAGGCGCTGGCGGCCCCGAAGTCCGCCGCCGAGGCCGAGGCCGACAGCATGTTGGCCGCCATCACCGGCGCGCCCGTGAAGATGGGCCGCCAGGCCAACATCCCCGCCGTTCTCTCTGAAACCGACGAGCAGTTCTACCGCGCCGCCTTCCAGGCTCAGGACCGCGGGCAATATGGCTATGCCGATCGCATGATCGAAAAGATCCATGATCCGATCCTGCTGGGTCCGCTGTTGGCGCGCCGCTATCTGTCGGACGGCTTCCACCCCCAGGGACCCGAGTTGAAGGACTGGCTGTCGAAATATTCCGACCAGTCCCAGGCCGACGCCATTTTCCAGCTGGCCCGCCAGAAGGGCATTCCGGCCTCGGCCCTGAAGACCCCGGCGGTCAGCCGCCCGGTGGTACAGTCTGCGGTCAGCCGCGACGATCTGGCCATGCTGTCGGGCGACTTCCTTTATGAGCAGAGCCGCCCCGCCGCCGACCGCCGCCGTCTGGACGCCCTGAAGGACAAGTTCCGCGACCGTCTGAGCGACGAGGCCTATGATCAGGCTGCCGCCATGCTCGACGGCCCCGATATGCGCCGCGTCTTCGACAAGGTCGATTACGACGAGATGAAGACGGCGATGGCTCAGTCGCTGTTCGCCAATGGCCGCGATGCCGAAGCCTTGGCCCAGGCCAAAGACGCCGCCGAGCGTTCAGGCGACGTTCTGCCGGAAGCCAATTGGATCACCGGCCTGATCCTGTGGCGGATGAACCAGCATGCCGAATCGGCCCGTTATTTCGAGGCTGCCGCCAATGGCTCGCACGCCGCGCCCTGGCTGAACGCCGCCGGCGCTTATTGGGCGGCGCGCGCCAATCTGGCCGCCAAGCGCCCCGAAGTGGTGAATCACTGGCTGCTGGAAGCTGCCGCCAATCCCCGCACTTTCTATGGCTTCCTGGCCCGCCGGGCATTGGGTCAGGACATGCAGTATAGCTGGGATTCGCGGCCCTTCACCGATCTGGATGCCGAGACCCTGACCCACGTTCCCGCCACCCGCCGCGCTTTGGCGCTGCTGCAGGTGGGTGTGAAGGATCTGGCCGGCGACGAGCTGGGGGCCCTGGTGCCTCAAGCCAGCCCGGCTTTGGCGCAAAGCATGCTGTCGCTGTCGGGCGCCGCCGATCTGCCCGGCCTGACCGTGTCGCTGGGCGGCGTGGTGGCGGCGCAGGATGGCCGCTCCCACGACAGCGCCGCCTATCCGGTGCCCGACTGGCATCCCACCAGCGGCTGGAACATCGACCGCGCCCTGATGCTGGGCATCGCCCGACAGGAATCCGACCTCAATCCCCATGCCCGCAGCCCGTCCGGCGCGGTGGGGCTGATGCAGCTGATGCCGCGCACCGCCAAGACCGTGGGGGCCGGCAAGCTGACCGACCCGGCGGTCAATCTCGAGCTTGGCCAGCGCTATATCCGCCGCCTGCTGGATGACCCGTCGATCAAGGGCAATCTGCTGTTCATGGCCGCCGCCTATAATTCCGGCAGCGGCAATCTGTCGCGCTGGCAGGCCAGCATGCATCACAATGGTGACTCGCTGCTGTTCCTGGAAAGCATCCCGGTACGCGAGACCCGCCATTTCGTGCAGCGGGTACTGACCAACTACTGGACCTATCGCAACCGCCTGGGCCAGGACGCGCCCTCGCTGGACGCCATCGCCGCCGGCAACTGGCCGACCTATGACGGCCAGGGTGTCAGCCTTCGTCAGGTTAAGGACTAAGGGGTTTTTTTAGTCCCTCAGTCGCCGGGCGTCGGCCTTTGGCCTCCTTGGCTTTCCTCCGCTAAAGCTCCGGCGGCCTCAACGGCCTAGTCAGCCGCGATGCGGCTTCCGGATATCTCCCTCAATCGCCACGATGTCGCTTCCCAAAGGGTTCTTTCCCGCGCCCTGCATTCCGACTATTCTGCCGCCACTGTTGCGAACCAGCCGGAAGACATA
>Ga0182039_10000708_pt1 | contig 17421 bp, 13 predicted proteins | sample sta12Can44000111_FD_125975 | JGI IMG/M metagenome (GOLD analysis project Ga0182039, IMG submission 125975) | Lab enrichment of tropical soil microbial communities from Luquillo Experimental Forest, Puerto Rico - statanox.12C.anox.44.000.111 | ecosystem: Environmental > Terrestrial > Soil >...
CATTCAGACGCTGAGAATCTACGCTCGGGTGCTCCGGAAGACCAACCGCCAGGCGCAAGGTGAGTTGCTCGAGACGAAGGCGATGGTCTACGAGGCCAAAATGAAGAATAAACCCAAGAGCGACATCGCACTTGTGTCTCCCTGATCATCGGCCTCCGCCCTCATCACTTGTACTACGAAGCACCCCAATAGAAGTGTGAAGTTGACAGCCCTTTGTACCCCCGCTCATAATGCCGGCCAGGCCCCCAAAACGTCCCTTTGGGTGCGAAAGGGACGGGTTTTTCCCAGGCAACGCCCTTCGTCGCTGGAACTTTATCGGACCGCAGGTGTTGTACCAGTTGTCAGGGACGGAGTCGGCGCTTGTCCAAAACCCGCGTACTATTGGCTGATGACAACCTTCAAGTCCTCGAGTATGTCCGTGGATTCCTAACCGCGAATTGCTGCGAAGTCGTTGGTGTGGTAACGGACGGGGAAGCGGCCATTGGCGCCGCGGCCCAATTGTGTCCGGATGTTGTTGTGCTCGACATTTCGATGCCCGTTCTCAACGGAATCGAAGCGGCCAAACGCTTGGTCGAAGCCGACCCGTCCACGAAGATTGTTTTCCTCACGGTTGAGAAGGATAAAGATACGTGTCGCGCCGTGCTCGAAATGGGAGCCTGTGGCTATGTTCTCAAACCTCGCTTGGCTACCGACCTGGTTGCAGCAATCGGGCTGGCAAAGGGCGGCCATCGCTTCGTGTCTCCCGGCTGCGAGTAATTCTCACCTTTCCCTCGATGCTGGCGTGCGCTTTCGAAACGGCTTCCTGGCTCGGGAAGTTCGTGAATCAGTTGGTTCTCCAACGAAGTGCTTTAGGGCAGCGACGACCATTTTCCCTGGTGCATTTTCTCTAGTGCTTTTTCCCTAGTTGACTTGTTTCTAATTTTTGTTTAGTTTAGACAGCCCTTAGCCGATTTGGTGACCTGGCTTGTAGGGGGTCGTCAAATATGCTGAATCAGAAAGCGGTTCTACCTCCGTTTCGATTTGCGACGGCTGCCGAATCTCTGGATGTACCCGACAGCAACGAGAATTTGGCCGGCGCCAAACTATTCAACACATCTGTAATCGCTCTGGTGGTTGCCATCGGCTACTACCTCGGCTCACGAATTGGTTTTCTACTGACACCAGCCAGCACGCCGATTGCGACCTTTTGGCCTCCTAACGCAATTCTGCTCGGGGCGCTCTTGCTGACTCCTGCGCGAATCTGGTGGGTCCTTGTGTTGGCGGTGTTCCCAGCGCATCTTTTCGTTCAGCTGAGGGCCGGCATACCCTTATTGTCCGCGCTCGCATGGTTTGTTGGAAACACGGGCGAGGCGCTGCTAGGTGCTGTCTGTGTCCGAATCTTCAAGAAAGACAAGCCACTGTTTGAAAGCGTTTACGGTGTGGTCGTTTTCTTGGCCTTTGGGGTTCTCCTGCCGACACTGGCAACGTCGTTTTTGGATGCCGCAGGTGTGCTTTTGACCGGACTCGGTAAGGATTATTGGATGCTGTGGACCACCCGGCTAACGTCCAACATCGTCGCTGATCTGACCATCGTGCCGAGCATCTTGATCTTTGCACTCAAAGGGCCCTCTTGGTTCCGCCGAGCAAACTTTTCGGCATATTCTGAGGCAGCAGTGTTAGCGATGAGCACGGTGCTGGTCGGTCAACTCGTGCTTGGCAGGGAAAGTGCCATAAGCAGTTTCTGGGCATTCACTTATGCTCCCCTGCTGCTCCTGATTTGGGCGCTACTGCGGTTTGGGTCCGGAGGAGCGAGTGCATCTCTGCTGCTTGTTGCATTGATTTCCGCCTGGAACACCATGCATGGACGCGGTCCGCTCGGGATGCAGTCTATGGTTTACGCTGTCTTGTCGCTTCATTTCCTGCTGACCGTGCTCGCCATATCATTCCTGTTTTCGGGCGCGCTGATCGTTGAGCGGCGAACCAGCGAAGAAACCCTGCGTGCCAAGTATGGCCATTTTATCCATGCACAGGAGCAGGAGCGTTATCGCATCGCACGAGAGCTGCATGACAACATTCTGCAGCGACTAACGCTTTTGGGCCTCAACCTCGATGAGCTCCGGGCTGCTTCGCTGGTCTTTGCGAAACCACCCCTGAACAAACTCTACGAGCAGATTTCCGATATTTCTAAATCCATTCGTGACCTATCCCACAACTTGCACCCTTTCATGCTTGAATACCTAGGCCTCCCCCTCGCTCTAAGAAAGCTGTGCCGGGATGCTGGCGCTCAGTGCGGCATCGCCATCGACTTCTCAGGAGACAATCTACCGTCTCCTTTGCCATCAGACGTTGCAAGCTGCTTATTTCGCGCCGCCCAAAAAGCCTTACAGAACATCGGACAACACAGCCAGGCCAAAACTGCTCTCATGGAGCTGAGGCTCGCCTGCCGGGCAGTGCAATTGCGAATCTCCGATGACGGAGTCGGCTTGGGGAGCAGCGAAGGCGCTGGGCTGACACTCTTGCGCGAGCAGCTCCTCGCTCTGGACGGTACGCTCCACATCAGGTCTCTGCCCTCAAAGGGCACAGTTATCGAAGTGTCCGTGCCGCTCAAGGCATCTCCTTGAATCCCAGCCAGGCTGGATCCGGCCTCCAAACGAACCCGCGCTCTCCTGAATGTTTGTGGCCCATCCTCGCCTGAGAGCCACGGCCATACGACTTGAACTGCCCCATTTTCTCGGCAGACCTTGCTTATCCCTCCACAGCGCCAGGCTGGTACTTCTAACAGTTGGTGGCTCTTGAGGGGAACGCCACGATTACCGTTGGCCTTGGAGGCCTGCGTGAGCTCACTTCGCATCTTATTTCTGACCACGCAGTGTTCGAGCGAGCTCAGAAAATGGCGTGTCTTTTTGCTTTTTGTCCTGGGTCTTTCCCTTGCGGCGTGTAGTGGTCGAGTTGGGTCGAGCGTGGCAGGCGGCCAAGGGGGCGGTACAACATTGATCGTTACACTTCGTGCCTCACCCCTGTCACCTCCTTCTAGTACTAACCTTCTTGCTTTCAGGACAACGGTGCTGGGGATTTCTCTGATTCCATCGACGGGAGGTTCCCTAAATGTGCCCTTGAATTCCGATCTCTACCGCGTAGATCTGACCAGGCTGCAAAGCGACACGGTCCTTCTCGCGTTGTCGGATGCAATTCCAGCTGGAACCTACACGAGTATGGCGGTAAGCCTCTCGAATTCCGCGGTCACCTCTTGCACGCAGACTCAGGGAATAACGGGGTGTGCGGCAGGCAGCGTAAGCACCTTGAGCGGTGGACCGGCCATCCCGGTAATCACAGCGGCGCCGTTTCCCCTGGTTGTCACTCGTGGACAAAGCATTGGGCTGGCAGTCAACATAAATGTCGCGAATGCGTTGACTGTGGACGAACACACGCAGGTCATCGAGGGCGTAAACCTGGGCGCAGCTAACGTTTTGACCGCCGCCATGCTTCCACCCTCATCGAGCAGTCTACCGTCCTCGACATTGGACTTTGTTGAGGACGTAACCGGAGTCGTTTCGTCGGTTGATGCGGCTAAGCAGAGCGTCACGGTCGAAACAGCTACGAAAGGCTCAATCACCGCCATCGCCGGACCTGCAACGACCGTATCTCCCAATTGCACGACGTTCAATCTTGGCAGCGCGTTTACGTGTGCAAAGCAAGGTCAAGTAGCCAGTCTCGAAACGGTTCTGAATGCCGATGGCACATTCACTCTCTTGCAATACGATCCCTTGGGAACCACCGCCGGCGACTGGATCGAGGGCGTTATTGGCCTGCCGCCTTCGTCGTCTACAGAATTTCAACTTATTACAAATGACCTCGTTCTTGCGTCCGCCAATAGCCTTATTGGGAACAACCTCGAATTAGGGGCTCCTGTGAAAGTCACCTTGGCGAACCCTAAACCGTTTGTGGTGGATACCAAGGACCTTGTTGTTCCGAGTACGTCTTTCAGTGGAGCTACAGACGCCTCTGTTCTGACGCCCGGCCAAACCCTTGCAGTCCGTGTTATTTCTTTCACACCAGCTTCCGGCACCGCCCCGGCAGCTGCCAGCGTGGATTTCGTGTACCTCCGTTTCACTCGCGTCACCGGAAGCGTGGCCAGTGCCGCTCCTCCCAACGCTTTCACCATGCAATCCTTTCCACCGTTCCTCGGGCTGACCCTTCCTGTGACCGTACAAGTGTCGAGCGGCACGTCAAAGACGAATTTTGACGGAATTACCGACGCAAGCGGTCTGGTTTCCGGGCAAACCGCCTCGATTCGAGCGCTCTATTTTGGTCCTCCGACGGGCTCAACACCGACGCCCAATCCCTTTAGTGCGGCGAAGGTGCGAATTCATTGAAGACATCCGGTTTCCCACATAAACTCGCAAGGCGGGCCGGTCGAACGACCATCAGGGTCGGTATCCCGTTCTCAAGAACGGAGCCTTACGGCGCTTCTGGTAACGTTCTCGAGAATCCTGGCACGGTGGTGCCACGGTTCCTACTAAATTCTTTGTTTAGATTCAGTTATTCATTTCCGATTACCCGAGGTACAGGTTTTATTGGAAACCAGCTTTGCGTGACCGGGGCCCAACTGTAATTCTTGACAGTATTCTCGGGGCTCGCTGACCACCCATGCTGCGTCCTCCCCAGCGAGAAACATGCTAGGAGGGAGACATGCAGAGTGCTTTTGAATCGTGGGTTGGTCAACACGTGCTCGTGCGACTAATCCTGGGGAAAATCAAGGTAAGCCTGCGCGGGATTTTGTTGAAGGACCGAACCGAGACTCTGCTGATGGGACCTGAAATTGGTTCTGAATTGGAAATCCCGAAAAAGGTGATTTTGGCTATAGAAGAGGTGGGTGCCGCTCACCTCCCTGTCTTGCTCGCGCCTTTTGGAAGGTCAGCTCGCTCGAACTGGCACGTAGGATGGACCAACCCGTTCAAATGCTTACCGTGTCGTTAGGGTTCAAAAACCGTCGCGCTCCGCTACGGCAGACTTTTCCACAGATTTTCACAACCACAGATTTTCACATTGACAGAAGGGCCCGCAAAACCCTAGCCTAGCATGCCGCGGGCCTGCGCGAGGAATCCAGGGGCCCAGTCTGGGGACCTCCAACTCGGCTGAATTCTTTACCTGACAGGAATGCTCTACCGGAAACGGTTAGGAAGCAATTTCGCGGTATGTTGCCCATGCCCGAAGCAGGCTGATGCCCATCCGCATTCTCGTCGTTGATGACTTCGACCCCTGGCGCCGATTTGTCTCTTCAACGTTCCAGCAACGGAAAGATTTACAGATCCTCCTCGAAGTGTCTGACGGCCCAGAGGCGATTTACGGCAGCGAAGATTTGCGCCCAGACTTAGTTGTGCTGGATATTGGACTTCCAACGCTGGATGGGATCAAGGTTGCGCAAAGAATTCGTGAGGTTTCGCCTGCTTCGAAGATCCTCTTTTTGAGCGAAGAGCACTCTCCCGATGTAGCAGAAGCGGCCTTGCAGGCTGGCGGGGCCGGCTATGTCGTCAAGTCCGATGCGGGACGGGAATTGTTAGCTGCGGTGAAAGCGGTTAGTGAGGGCAAGCGGTACATTAGCACCAGATTGGTGGGCCAGTTTTTTTCCACCACGCCGAACGACGCGTCGGAAGATTTCAGCCGCCACGAGCTTCAAATCTATCCGAACGACGCCTCATTCTTGGATGGCTTCGCAAAGTTTATCGCTAGCGGTTTAAACGCCGGCGATGCGGTTGTTGTTGTGGCGACGAAGACTCATCGGCAGGGCCTATCTCAGAAACTGCAGACTCGAGGCTTCGACCTGGACGCACTGATCAGAAGCGGCAGCTATATTTCCACCGACGTTTATAAAACTCTCTCAACATTCATGCGCTATGACCAGCCTGACCCAGCCCGACTGGAGGATGTGCTAAGTCGCCTGGTTGAGACAGCCAGCAAGGCGCGCACGGGAGCGACGCGACGCGTTAACGCTTGCGGTGAATGCGCTCCCCTTTTATGGACGCAAGGCAAGTTGGATGTGGCGCTGCGGGTCGAAGAGCTCTGGGATGAGGCCGCCCTCAAGCATGGTTTAAACACTTTGTGCGGTTATCTGTCGGGAACTCTCGAAGGCGAGAAGGGCCACCAGAAATTTCAGGAAATCTCCTCGATTCACTCAGCAGTTATTCCCTATCAGTTTTCTTAGATCTGCGGACCGATGCGCAACGCAATTTGGTCAAGCTCAGCCTGTTTGTTTTGACAGTTTCCATAGATGCCCGACGAGAATAGCATGCGAGTGGTGCAACCGGTTACCTCTCGAGTCATATCGAGCCTGCGGTGAGTTCCGGTAAAACTGGCGCAATTCTGGAGAAACAGTGAAGCGCGAAGTACCATCGGGGGCTTTCCCGTTTGTCTTTGCTGTCACCCTCACCTTCGTCTCACTGGCTTTCGTCCGCTCGCCCCGGTTAGCTGCTGCCCGACAGTCTGCCACACCCGCCGATCAGGGAGTCTCGAAATCTCAGCCCGACGATGTCAAGAAAAACACTTTAGCTATCCCCTTTAAGCCTTCGCAAGGCCTGCACATCGATGTCGACCTCGCTCTCGTAAATGTGGTCGTTACGGATCCCGACAATCGCTTGGTTAGTGGTCTCGATCCCGATAATTTCCGCGTTTTTGAAGACAATGTCGAGCAGGAAATCGTTACTTTTTCCTCCGAGGACATCCCCATTTCAATCGGCGTGATCTTTGACTGCAGCGGCAGCATGAGCAACAAACTCGGCAAGGCTCGCGAGGCTGCCATCCAGTTTCTCAGGACCGCCAACCCCCAAGATGAATTCTTTCTCGTAAGCTTTAGCGAGCGCGCCGAGCTCACCAGCGACTATACCAATAGCGTTGAGGCTCTGCAGGGCCGTATGATGCTCACCACGCCAAGGGGTCGCACTGCTCTCCTCGATGCTATTTATTTGGGGCTCAGTCAGATGCGGGGCGCGCACAACGCCAAACGTGCCTTGCTGATCATATCGGACGGTGGCGATAATCACAGCAGGTACGGCGAAACCGACATCAAACGGCTGGTCAAAGAGGCCAATACGCAACTTTATGCCATCGGCATCTTTGATCCGCTTGGATTTCGGAGCCGCACGGAAGAAGAACTTAATGGCCCCTCGCTATTGGGCCAAATCACCGAGATGACCGGCGGGCGGGTTTTCGCCGCTGAGAATCTCAGCGAGTTGCCCGACATCGCGACGAAAATCGGCATTGAGCTTAGAAATCAATATGTCCTGGGTTATCGCCCAAGCAACAAGGACCACGACGGCCGCTGGAGAAAAATCAAGATCAAGCTGCGCCCTCCAAGAGGGCTTCCGCCCCTAAGCGTTTACTCAAAGACAGGCTACTACGCCCCCAACCATTAACCTCGCACTCCAAGTTTCCGTACGGAATTCCACAGCGCGATGGCCAGGAGGTCTTGTTTCCTTTTTTGCGGGCAGTCTGACAGACCATGCGAGCATGTACGGTGTGATTTTGGCACAGCCGATGTTCTGCTTCACCGGGCCCATTACCCCGGTGGATACACGTGCTCAAGGGGATTGCGTAGGGCCAGGCGAGGTTTGAATTGAAGATCCCAGATTCGATGACGTTCGGAGATTCCTCGTGCGGAGAATCGCGGATCAGGGAGTGGCTGAAGCGTAGTTCGGAGCGCGTGGTGTTAACTTCCGAAACAGGAATTCCTGTAAGACGTTTGTCGCCGCAGATGAGCCAATCCCGATCAAGGCATTTTCGACCGTTAGTGCCCCTCGGCCTCGATCTGCAGCCGGTGGATAATACAGATTCGCGATTCCGGCGGAGGCAAAGCCACCAACAATGGCCGAGTAATTGGCCTGCCAGCGTCCATTGTCGCTTTTGCAAATTACCGATGCGGCGAGCGCGTAAAGGATCCGAGAACGGACAGTCCCTGTTCCTTTATAAAAATATCGCGGATCTTGTTTAAAGACTGAGGGAAGTATGGCATCAGCGAGAAAGGTTCCTGTTACGGAGTCTGCGTAGGCGGCGGCGAATCGCTTGGCGTAGCCCTGTGCACCTTGTCCATATCCAGGAGAAGAATTTGCCGCTTGCTCCATTCCCGCAGTACCCGCGGCCACAGCAATGTTGACAGGATCGCTTGTGGCCTTCCACGCAAGCTTGAACTTTTGCTTCGAGCTAAGTGGAGGTGCAGCAGGGTCATAGGTGACATAGAAGTTTGGAAGGGCACCGAATATACGCTGCTTTTCTTGGTCCTTAATCTCCGCCTCTGCGAGTTCTTTCTGTGACATAGAGACCCGCACATTTGTCACATTGGTGGCGACGATGAGCATGACCGGCGGAACGACGTAGCTCTCTCCCGAACTCAGGGTCCCCGAGTATGTCGTCGATGCGAAGCCCGCGTGCGTGATCGTCAACTGAAACAGCCCGGGGGTTACATTGCTAGCAGAGAATTGCCCGTCATCGTCTGAGATGAGCTCTTGATCCGGGCACCCTTCGCGCGAAAGCTTGATGTGGGCTCCGGAGATGAGTGCTTCGGTTCCATCCACAATGGTTCCGCTGATGGTGCCACCGAGTTCCTGGCCTGGCGGTTGCTCATCAGCGGCTGATCCCGTTTCTGTCGACTTAGGTCGGGAAACTTGCGGTGTCTGGGCTACGGCAGACTGCTGAGCTAGAACCGAAACTCCTAAAGACGGCAACAGTCCTACGCTCAACAAAAAGGCTCTTAGCCGACGCGAAAACTTGCAGACGTTAAAGCCTCGGAATTTCATGCAAAAGCCTTTTTGCCAGAATTGGTCACTGCCGAAACGGACCCGTGGTCGGTTTCTCATGAGGCCTTATCAACCTTCGCTCGACACATCCAGCACAGCCGGGAATCGATGCCTTCCGGTGAAGCATCTGAAATTCTCGTGTGGATTCTTCCCGCACCGTGCCGCACGGTCACTAAGAGATGGACCCCACTTCTTCCAAGAAACAGCGATCTGCCGGGACTAGTTCTCGGGCTTTGGATCATTGGCTGACCACTTCGAAGCTCCCAAGTCGACTTATCGAACCCAGGCAGGGGGCGCCGGTCTCCTGAGCAATGCGTAATAAACCCTGAATCCTCCGCGGCAAAATGGCCCTGCCAAGAATTATCCGCGGCGCGAGATCTCGTCAGAACCGACAACTCGTCCCGCGAGACACAATTAGCGGCCATCGATCGCATGACCGGCCTCGGCGAAGATAAGAGAGCCTCGTTGAGCGAAACACTGGTAGAACTTACAGTTCTGTGGCGCTCTGGATTGGCTTTGCGGCCAGGACACACCGCAAGGTTCGGTAAGAATGCGCGGTCCCGAGAAGATGTTCAGGTACTTGCCGTCAGGCAGTTGCGGTACTCCTCTTGGCATCGTCGGTGCCTTGCCCCAGGGTGCCCGACAGCGGAATCCGCGCTCGAATTTGCGTGCCATGCGACACCTCAGACACGATCGCCAGGTGGCCCCCCACCAATCGCAGGCGCTCGCGCATGCTAATCAAGCCGAGGCCCACATCTGCCTTAGCAAACGCAGGGTCAAACCCAGCGCCAGCGTCCGAAATACAAAGATCGACTCGATCGCCACGACGCGTCAGTTCTACCTTAACTTCCGACGCCCCGCTGTGTTTTACAACGTTTCTCAGCGCTTCCTGCACGACTCGAAAGAGACAGAGGCTTATGTCCTTCGGGACCTGTTCAGGAATGTCTTGATGAACAAATTGCACTCGAAGGTTGTGCTGCAATGAAAATTCTTTGCAGAAACTCCCCACCGTGGTCACAAGCCCCAGCGTGTCTAGCCTTGACGGATGAAGCTGGTGGGAGATGTCATGGAGTTCAGACGAACATTCTGAAGTGAGCTCCGCAATGTTGTTTAATTCTCGTCGCGCCTTGGACGGAAGCTCAGCCGTCTCGTGTTTGAATCGCTCGACGTTAATCTGGAGAAGGGCCATCCGCTGCCCCAAATCATCGTGTAATTCTCGGGCAATGCGGGCGCGCTCTTCTTCCTGCGCATGGATCAGCCTGCCGCTCAATTCGGAAAGCTCTCGTTCCGCACGCACCCTCGCCGTGACGTCCGCCACCATGCCTATCATTCGCAGCATCTTGCCTTGCTCGTCGAACTGCGCACGGCTGTTCCGTTCTACCCAGATTACCGTACCGTCCGCTCGCACCATGCGATAAGTGATTTGAAGATTGGGCTTCTCGGGACGAAGCTCTCTAATCGCGTACTTAAGCCGTTCGAGATCGTCGGCGTGGACGTTGGTCAATATTTCCTCACCAATCGTGCTCACTCCCGGCACCATGCCGAGAATCTCCGCGCTCCCCGACGTCCGAACCATGACATCGGTGGCGACGTCCCATTCATAGGCAAACATTTTTCCGGCCCGACTTGCGAGACGAAACCGCTCTTCGGTCTTCCTTAGAGCCTCTACATCCCTTTTGTGTTCCTCCACAACGCCCGCCAGAACCATGAAAGGAGTCGCAGTGCAAATGAGAAAAAGCTGTATCGAGAGCATGCTGTTGAATGGAACGGGGTCGAGGAAAGGTCCGCGGCCGTGAACTGCGCCCCAAATCGATAAAAAGGCAACAATGATCACCGCAGAGCTGATCCCAATCGATCCGAACCGCAGCGCGGCCCACAGCAAAAATGGCACGAGAGAGTAAAGCAATACCGGCCAGCTGTTCCCGACGGCGGCTGTGAAGCTAAGGTAGCTCAGAAAGCCCAACCCGGCGAACAGCGTCGCCGCCTCCAGCTGGTAGGAACGTGGTTTTCGCAACCAGGAACGCCCGTTACTGACCCAACTCAAGACCGCCGGAGTCAAAGTGAGGAACGCTAGCACCTCGGAAAAAAAAGCAATCCCCCAGCTATTCCAATAGCCGCCGCTCCGGATGCCAGGCGCGCTTAGGAATGCTGCTGTGAATGGCGCAAGGATCACGGCAAAGCACAGGTATTTGGCCAACGCCTCTACGCTATTTAGCTCGGGAGTCTCTCCGAGGAAATAACGAAGACACAGTGCGGCGATAAGGACTTGCACCACATCGGCTGGAAGGAACCAGGCAATCGAACGAAGGGGCACCCCGGCCTGCAAGTCGTACAGGGCAAACGATGCAAGGGCCACGGGGAGGAGTATTGGCCAAATCTTTCGCGGAACCAGCAACAACACTGGCACCAAAAGGGCGCAACCCGGCCAGAGCGGCCAGATCGTATGAGGATGCATCATCAAGACCCCTTCCAGTCTTGGAGCGAGGTAAGACAGCGCGGCCACGAGGCACACAAACATCGCGGTTTGAGGAGGGGAAATCGATTTCCGGTGATTCCACAATGGACGACTACGGCCGGTTTCCACGGTTTACCTCCCGATCTCGCGGACCGGCGCCGGCTGCGACCGACACTGCTGGTCGTGTTTACAACAGGAAGTGTACCGCTGCCATATCTTAGCGGTAGTAATTATACGTCGATCTGAATCAGCACGTCACTCCGGTTCCGCTTTTGTACACCGGACTCGCTGGCCACGAGCATTGAAGAAATTCTGCTGGGGCAAATGAGCGTGTTTGGCCGCAATGGATGCGATGACTGCCGGTTTTCAAGCCGCGCCGGAAGTTCCAGACGTAAACCGCCGACAGGAACTAGAACGCTACTTGCACTCGGAATTGGATACTTCGCGGACTGTTCGCCGGACTGGCCGCGTTAAACGTACTGCTTTGGATGTTGACATACTGTGCGGGGTTGTTGGTGCCGAACGAGAAATTGTCCGTTATGTTCCAGTTTGGATGATTGAAGGCGTTCAGGAATTCGGCATAAATATTAAAGCTCACCTTCTCGTAGAGGTGTATCGATTTTAGAAGGGAAATGTCCGCGTTCGCATACATCGGCCCGGTCAGGAAAATGAACTGTCCCAGTTGGCCAGGCGTAGTGACCGGCAAAATGGGTTGCGCGCCGTTTGCAAATAATTTTGGGTTCAAGAAAACGACAGGTTCACCCGGAGTTGGTCCGGAGAAGACACCGACGTTATTCTGCAACTGGCTTGCCGTAATTCCGTTCAGGACCACACCCGAGTCAGAAGCCACCGGAATATTGTAAAAGTTATTATGGAAATTGAACGCGTTAAACCCACCCTGCAGCTTGAAGTTGCGCCCCGACTGTGCTGTGACAATCGTTCCGGCTGTCCAGCCTCCAATGACTTGATTCACAAGCGAACTATGAGTCTTGAACTGGCGGCCGGTGCCGAAAGGCAAATCATACGTGCCATAGATTCGGAAGACATGTCGCAAGTCGTAGGGAGAGGGTCCGCGACTCAGATTGGGATTGCGCAAGGTGATGAAGTTCATCACCGCCTGATCGGCCGTGAAATAGTCTCCGATGTAGCGGTTGGTAAAGGCGTGGCTGTAGGTGTAGTTGGTCATCAGCATAAGTCCACGTCCCACAGGATGCTTTACCTGCACCTGAAGGCCGCTGTAAGACTCGCTTCCCGGGTCCGACAACAAGAGGATGGGTGCTCCCGCGGCGAAGGGGTTCATCTGGAAAAAGTTGCTGGGATATTTCCCTGCGCCATATCCGGCACACGGGCTAAACGTGGTTCCTCCGACCATGTTGCAGAGAAAGGTGGCGGTTGATGCCAGCTGATTGGCCAGCGCGCCGGCCTGGCCTTGCTGCAACAGCGGGATAAATTGCGTGTTCGTATAGCTCGAACTCAACAAGGAGCTGTCTGGCTGTGCGGCGCCGGTTCCTCCAAAGGCCGCGTCGAAGATGGGCAGTGGGGTTTGTCCGGTGTAAGCTTGGTATTGGAAGCTCGGTGAGCTGGCGCACGAGGGATTTGCTAGGCAGACTTGAAGGTTTTTTTGCGCGTTCTTGAACTCGTTCAAGAAGCCGTTTTCGAAGATGTTCACTTCGTTCAAGTCCGTATTGGTCCACATGTGTACGGAATGGTTTCCCACATAGTTGATCTCCAGGACCGTGGCTCCGGGAAGCTTCCGTTGGATTCCGAAGTTCCAGCTTTGCACATAGGGAGCACGAATCCTGGGATCGACTGTGCCGAACGGCTGACCACCGAAGGTAAACGACGACATTTCGAGCGGGAAAGCGAACGTTGCGGGGAAGGCGTTGGGGGTAACCGTAGAATTGAGGTCCAAGGAACCCGGAGGGAACTGCCCTTGGCTGGAACCCGGAAAATAGAATACCGTTTGTGTGGGGCCGGGATTGCCGAAAAAAGTGGCCTGCTCGAAGGTTGTCCATCCTTCGTCATAGCGGCTAATTCGATATCCGCCGCGGATCACCAGATTATTTGTCCCCGCCAATTTCCCGAGAACGCCACTTTGCCACGCGGGATTCCATGCAAAACCAAAGTTAGGCGCCGGCTGCTTCAGGTCGGCCGAATACGGCGAGGGCCTTAAGGTCACTACGGGATTGAGGGCCCCGTTCAACTCTCCGGGTTTGAACAGATGTGTGGACGGGCCGAGCAAGTCGGCATAAGTGGGGCTGGCGTTGAAGTTGTTGGTATTGTGGATAGGGCCGGTCAGCTGCCAGCGAAACCCGTAGTTCAGCGCTAGATGAGGCGTGAGCCGGAAAGCATCCTGAAAATACAAGCCACCCACCGTCTGCTTTTCGAGGTAGTTCAAAGCGCCCGCAACCTGGTATTGTCGGGTCTGGCTGTCGACCTCGTTAAAACCGAAAATTCCGGTCAGTCTCCCCACCAGAGTCCCGTAAAAAGCTTCCGCGTTCAAGAGATCAGTCGCGTTGTTGATAGCCGGAAAATTCGATGAATTGAACATGGCGAGAGCAGGGTCAAGGCTATTGAGACCCACCGAATACGTGGGTGGGGAGTTGGATTCAAGTTCGTGCATTGTCGAGAGGCGGTAGTCGCCGCCAAATGTAAAGTTGTGCCTTCCATGAGTCCAACTCACGTTGTCATAGATGTTCCAAAGAGGATTGTTCCTGGGCAGCGGGAAAATGAAGCTAGGTATAATCGGTTGGAATAGCGGCCCCTGGCCACCCGCGAGCTGTGCCGAGGCAATCTGTCTGTTTCCCTGCGACTCGAACGCCTTGAAATTGTTGCCTGGGTTGAATTCCTCGACCGTACCGAGAACACCAAAGTTGAATTGGTTCACGAGCTTGGGAGTGATCGTCCAATCGAATCCCAGCATCCCCGTGTAGTAAGTCGATTTGAATCCGTTACTAACGAAGGTGTCGCCGGGATAGGGTTCGGTATTGGCAATCTTCCGCCAATACAGATCCCAGGAGCCGTGGACGGCGAGAGTCGGCTTGACCTGATAGTCCAAACGCGTGGTGGGATATCGGTTGGTGTTGCTCTGCCGTTGAAAGAAGCTGAATTGCGTCATATAGGGCAGGCCGGAGACCGCTGTCAGCGTTTGATTCTTAGAGAAACCGTTTATCTGCGAGAATGTGTTGCCGATGGTTGTGTTGATGGCGGAAGGGAATCCATTCGCCGCTGCGAGGTTCAGCAGATTGACAGTATGCTGGGCGTTGTCCGTGCCGTTGTACGTGAAGATCCCCTGTTGTGCGGATAGTGTCGGAATCAAAAGCGAAGTCGTGCTGGAAAACGGATTGTCTTCCTCTTCGTAATGGAAGAAGAAAAACAGTTTGTTTCTCCAGATCGGCCCGCCAAGGCTTCCACCGTAATCATTTAGATGGAAAGGGGCCTTCTTGATTCCCAATGCGTTGTTCGTGTAGCTGTTGGCATTGAAATAGCTGTTCTGTGCCTGCCAAAAGGCGTTGCCGTGAAAGTCGTTCGTCCCGCGCTTGGTGACAAACCTGAGTTGCACCGAGCCCTCGGCGCCAGCATCCGCCGTCAGGCTATCGGTTGACACGGTAACCTCATCAAACGCTCCCTCACGCAGCGGTGCAGCGGTATAAAAACCCGTGGTCGAGGTACGATACCGTTGGAAATTATTGTTGACGCCATCCACGGTTATGTTGATCGCGGCATTGGGCAAGGCGTTATAAGTCGTAAATCGTTGGTCGCCTCCACTTTGTGCGCCCGGAACAAGCTGGGCAAAAGGCAGGACGTCCCTCCCCCCCAAGGGGAGATTCTCGATTCCTTGGGGACTGATGGTGGAAGAAAGAGTGTTGGAGGTCGTCTCCAAAGCTTGCGCTTCTGCGGACACTACCATCGTCTCGGTGGGCTGGCCTACCTGCAATTCCACGCGGAGATCCGTCGTTCTGGCTGCGGCCACAACCACGTTCTCATTGAGCGCGGCGCGAAATCCATTCGCCTCCACCTTAAGTTGATAGGTGCCGGGCTGAACTACCGGGAAGATGTATCCCCCGAACTCGCCGCTTGTGACCGCTTGCGTGAAGCCCGTTACCGGCTGGGAGAGTGTGATCGTCGCACCTACCACCGCCGCTCCCGAGGGATCCACGACCGTCCCCGAAACCTGACCGCTCGTGCGCACTTGGGCATGTACTAGATTGGCCCAAGACAAGAAGAGAAAAAGGATCACTGCCTTAGAAGATAGAAGTTTGGACATCGCTACCTCCGTCTGCTGACACCTTGGCCTGCCCGGTGCGAGACTGACCGACCGGCTAAGAAACCACCCGCTAACCTTGGGAGCCTTCACCCCTTGCAAGGAGTGGCTACTGTATACAATCTATGATATACAGTGTCAAGCCACCCGTATCGCTTTTGGCTGGGAGGCGTTATTTCAACCTTTGGACGGCTTAGCTAAGATCTCGTCACCATGCCGCTTAAATAACCGGGCGCTCCGACGTATGTTCTCCATTGCATTCAGTCCAGCCAAGACCTTCGGCTATTGCTAGATGATGCAAATGTCCAGAGCAATCCTGCATTCGTTAAAGGGAAACAATACGTCGCCTATCCCGCGACAATCGCTCGGTGCGGCGGTCGTTGAGCGACTCAGGGACAAAATTCTTGGCGGGGAATTGCTCGAAGGCGAGCAACTTCGCCAGGACGCCATTGCCGCTGAATTCCAAATCAGCCGCATTCCCGTTCGCGAAGCGCTGAGCCACCTCGCTGCCGAGGGATTGGTCACGCTTGTCGCCAACCGCGGTGCCGTAGTCTCCGCCCTTTCGCCAGAAGAGATTATGGAGTTATTCGAGACGCGCGCCGTGCTGGAGTGCTACATGCTCCGCTGCGCCATCCCAGGAATGAGGCCGGAGGATTTCCAGCGCGCGGAAGACATTCTCCGGCAGTATGAGGAATCTCTCGAGAGGGACTCCGAAGTGGAATCTTGGGGGCGCTTAAACTGGAGTTTCCATTCCGCTCTTTACGCAACCGCCAATCGAGCGAAGATGCTGGCCCTCGTCAAAAACCTGAACGTCAACTGCGATCGCTACACCCGCCTGCACCTTGTCGTGACGCGCGACCAGCACCGTGCCGGCCAGGCGCACCGCGAGCTTCTTGAAGTTTGCAAGACGAAAGACCCTGAATTAGCCGCCGCGGCTCTGTGGCAACACATCACCGACGCTGGACAGTACTTAAAGGAGTTCATCAAGCGCCACCGTGAGCAGCAACCGTAGGCGGTGGCCAAGGCCTCGTCGGCCGGTTTCACCATCGACGCACTAGTCGACCTCGTCCGCGCGGATTATGCGAATGCCAAATACGCCGGGAATGTCGCCGCCCGCGGATGTTTCGAAGCGCACCGTCACCTTCTGCTTGCCTGCGATCAACTCGGGAGGAATCGCGTAGGCGACGTCAAAGAAACGCACGTCCTGCTCGGGGCTGCGTCTTTCCGTGGCTTGCTCTCCGAGTTTCTTACCCTCCACCAAGATATCAAACGAGCCTTGCCTGCGCGCGTCGTTGCTGAAGGTGACCACCAGGCCCATGGGATGACCAGCCTGGACCGGCAGATCAAAGGAAAACCATTTGGTGCCACGCCGGCCGTAGCGCTCCGCGAGTTGAACCGGGGATGTCTCTTCTCCTTGTTCGTTGAAGTCGCGCTCGGTCTCGGTTTGCCCGGGCTGCGCAAACGCTATTGTCGCGGCCACCAGCTTTTTTTGTTTTTCCTGTTCGGCGGCGAGCACTGCGGCCTTTCTCTTCCACTGTTCGGGACTGTACATATCCCAGTAGATCTCGTACCTTCGCCGGGGTAGCTGGTAAAACGGGACCAAGGTGACGTCCGTGGCCAGGCCGACTCCCGAGGTCACAAATGTTCCTGGCTTTCCGTCGACTGGTTTCAGAAGATTCTCGACCGGTTGCGCGTCGGCTACGAGCACCGGCGCGGGGCTAATGCTGCTGGCGTCTCGCCGCGTACGTCGCTCTTGTTCCGCACCGAGATCTCCGGCCAGCACGAGCGGCCCCCACATAAACGCGAATCGATTTGGATTGTCTGGCAGCGGTTCTTTGCGAAGCGTCTTCGGCAAAACCAAATCCACCGTATCGCCTTTCTTCCACTTCCGCGTGATCTCGACGTATGAATCGGGTTTAGGCAGATCCTTGACGGGC
>Ga0182039_10000714_pt1 | contig 17352 bp, 18 predicted proteins | sample sta12Can44000111_FD_125975 | JGI IMG/M metagenome (GOLD analysis project Ga0182039, IMG submission 125975) | Lab enrichment of tropical soil microbial communities from Luquillo Experimental Forest, Puerto Rico - statanox.12C.anox.44.000.111 | ecosystem: Environmental > Terrestrial > Soil >...
TGAACACTTCACAGGCGCTGGAAGCAATCGAAGCGCAAGGGCCCCGCTCCGAACATGTGCGAGCTCTGGTCGAGTTTATCAGGTCTTCGGAGCGCGGAGTGGCGAAGTAATCGAAACTGGAAAATGAAGAGGGCTTCGGATCGTTGAGTTGCCGATAGGTCTCGGTGGCCAGTTTCCATTTTCCAATTTCCAGTTTCCTTGTGATTGTTCATGGTGCATCCGTCACTTGAAAAGTCGCGGTTGGCAGTCATCGCAGGAAACGGCCGCTTTCCGTTCCTTGTGCTGGATGCGGCCCGGGGCGCGGGGCACGACGTCACCGTCATCGCGCTGAAAGAGGAGACATTTCCGGAGTTGGCTGACGTCGCCGCCCGGGCGCCCAAGGCGGCCGTCCATTGGATCTCGCTCGGCCAACTGGGCCAGTGCATCACCGTGCTCAAGGACGCGGGCGTCACGCAGGCGGTCATGGCCGGGCAGGTCAAGCACACCAAGCTCTTCGCTGACGTGGTCCCCGACATGACGCTCATGAGCGTCCTGGTGCGTCTCAAGGCCAGGAACACCGATGCCCTGATTTCCGGCGTGGCGGATGTTCTGCGGGACCATGGGATCGACCTGATCAACTCGACGGCCTTTCTCGCGCCGTTGATGGCCGGCGAAGGCGTACTGACAGCGCGCGGCCCGAGCGATGAGGAGCACGCGGATCTCGAGTTCGGCTACCGGATCGCGGACGCGATTGCGGGTCTCGACATCGGACAGACGATTGTCGTGAAGGCAGCGGCGGTCGTTGCGGTCGAGGCGATGGAGGGCACCGATGCGGTCATCGCGCGCGCCGGCCAGCTTGCCGGCGCGGGGACGCGCGTCGTGAAGGTCGCCAAACCCAACCAGGACATGCGCTTCGACGTCCCGGTCGTCGGCGTGTCGACGATAGAAGCGATGAGCGCGGCAGGCGCCACGCTGCTGTCGGTCGACGCGGGCAAGACGCTGATGATCGACGGCGAGGCGATTATCAACGCGGCCAACGAGGCGCGGATCGTGATCGTAGGCAGGCCCGCCGAGTGAGCGACCGTCTGCGAGTTGCCGTCATCGGCGTGGGTCATCTGGGGCGCCACCACGCGCGCATTCTGGCGGCCATGCCCGAAGTCGATCTCGTGTCTGTCGTCGACGTGAACCGGGCGCGGGCCGAAGAGATTGCGTTGGCCAGTCGCACGACGCCTGCCTTCGACTACCGCGACGTCCTGGGCCGCGTCGACGCTGTCACCATTGCTGTCCCGACGGCGCTTCATGCGGAGATCGGAAGCGCGTTCCTGAGCGCGCGCGTGCCGGTGCTCGTCGAGAAGCCGCTGGCGCGGACCCTGGCCGAGGCAAACGTCTTGATCGACACCTCGTTGGCGGCCGGAGTCGCGCTGGCTGTCGGCCACACCGAGCGCTTCAATCCCGCGGTCTCCGCGGCGGCGCCGCTCCTGACAGACCCTCGCTTCATCGAAGTCCATCGGCTTGGGGCGTTTCCGGAACGCAGCCTGGACATTGACGTCGTATTCGATCTGATGATCCACGACCTCGATGTGGTGTTGTCCATCGTGAAGTCGGAAGTCGAGTCGCTCGAGGCCGTGGGCGTGCCGGTCATCACGCCGCATGTGGACATCGCCAACGCGCGAGTACGGTTCGAGAACGGCTGCATCGCCAACGTGACCGCGAGCCGCATCAGCCGCGATCGAGTCCGCAAGATCCGTTTTTTCCAACCGGCTGCCTACGTCTCCATCGACTACGCAGGCCAGCGAGTGGAGGTCTGGCGGCTCGAGCAAGGGGCAGGGCCCGTCCCGTCCATTCAGGGAGGTGAGCTCCACGTGGCCAACGAGGAGCCTCTCAAGCGAGAGCTCGCCGACTTCGTCGACGCCGTCCGGTCGAAGCGCCAACCGCTCGTCACCGGCGACCAGGGCCGCCGCGCGCTGACCCTGGCGCAGCGGATCGCGGATAAGATGGCGGCGTGTACTCAGATCTGAACGACTTTCTTGCCGATCTCCGCAAGCGTCGCCTCCTCGCGTGCGTGTCGGAGCCGGTGCGCCCCGATCTGGAGATCGCCGCCGTCACCGACTGCGCCTGCAAGTCGCCTGGCGGCGGACCGGCGCTGTTATTCGAGCAGCCGACGGGCTTCGCCATGCCGGTCGCGACGAATCTCTACGGATCGTACGAGCGGATGTGCCTCGCGCTCGGGGTGAAGAGCCTGGACGACCTCGCCAAGGAAATCGACGAGCTGATGACACCGCAGGTGCCGTCCGGCATCATGGACGCCCTGAAGATGCTGCCCATGGTCGGCCGTCTTCGCGACCTCATGCCGAAGGTCGTCAATGATGGGGCCTGTCAGGAGGTCGTCGCCCGCGACGGCACGCTCGACGAGATCCCCATCCTGAAGTGTTGGCCTGACGACGGCGGCAGATACATCACGTTCCCCCTGGTCTTCACCAAGGATCCGTCCACAGGCATCCGCAACATCGGCACGTATCGCATGCAGGTCTTTGACGCCCGGACGACGGCGATGCACTGGCAGCGACACAAGGGCGGCGCGCAGCACTATCGTGTGGCGGAGCGTCTCGGCAGGCGACTCGAAGTGGCGGTGGCGCTCGGGGCGGAGCCGGTGCTGCCCTACTGTGCGACGGCCCCCATGCCCGAGGGCGTGGATGAGCTGCTGCTGGCCGGATTCCTCTCGCGTAAACGCATCGAGATGGTCAAATGCGTGAGCGTCGATCTCGACGTTCCGGCGAGCGCGCACATCGTGCTGGAGGGGTACGTGGAGCCGGGCGAACGGCGGCGGGAGGGGCCGTTCGGCGACCATACCGGCCTCTATTCGCAACCCGACGATTTTCCCGTGTTTCATCTGACCTGCGTGACGCGACGGAAGAAGCCGACCTACCTCACGACGATCGTCGGCGTGCCGCCGATGGAGGACTACTACCTCGGTCTCGCGAGCGAGCGGATCTTCCTGCCCATCATTCAGAAGACGCTCCCGGAAATCGTCGACATGCATTTCCCCGCGGAAGGGATCTTTCACAACCTCGTGCTCGTGTCGATCGACAAACGGTATCCGGGACACGCCCGGAAGATCATGAATGCCTTCTGGGGGCTCGGCCAGCTCATGTTCTCGAAGACCATCATCGTCGTCGACAAAGACGTCGACGTCCATGACCTGAGTCAGGTCGCGTGGATCGTCGGCACGCACATGGATCCGATGCGCGACGTCCAGATGACGCGGGGCCCCGTGGACGATCTCGACGACGCCGCCGACTTGCCGGCGTACGGCGGCAAGATGGGCATCGACGCCACGAAGAAGTGGGCGTCGGAAGGTTATGCTCGCGCCTGGCCGGCGAGGGTGGCGACGACGGAGGCAGTGGGGCGTCGAGCTTCGGACATATGGGCGCGTGTCACGAAATGACGTCAACGCACGCGTCACACAAGTAACGGTGAACCGTCCCTAACGCACGCACCCGGCCGCGCCGATACAGAACCGGAGGTATCTCCCCATGCGAAGCGATGTGATCGACGCGCCGGGCGCGCGGGGGCTCAGGGGTAGCGCGCTGGCCGTTCTCTTCCTCCTCGGCTTCGTGCTTCTCGTCGCGGGCGGACCGTTTCGAACCGTTCCAGCGGGCCACGTCGGCGTCCAAGACTTCTTCGGCAGCGTCTCCTCCAACACCTTGTCTCCCGGCATCCACCTGGTCATGCCGCTCACGAGCGTCGTGAAAATGTCGGTGCAAACGCAGGAGATCAAGGAAGTTGCGGACGTCCCGTCACGCGAGGGCCTCATCTTGAGCCTCGAGTCGTCGCTGCTGTTTCAGGTAGACCCGTCGAAGGCCGTTGACATCTATCGCACGGTCAGCAGCAACTACGTCGGCACGATCGTCGAGCCCCAGTTCCGCTCCGCGATCCGCGAGGTCACCGCGTCGTACGAGGCGAAGAGCCTCTATTCGGCCGAGCGCGAGAAGATTGCCGGCGAGGTTCTGCAGCTGTTCCGTCGCCTCTCCGGCGAGCGCGGCGTCGTCGCGCAGCAGGTGCTGCTCAGGAAGATTGGCCTTCCGCCTGTCGTGGCCAACGCGATCCAGGAAAAGCTGAAGCGCGAGCAGGAGGCGGAGCAGATGAAGTTCGTGCTCCAGAAGGAACAGCAGGAGGCCGAACGGAAGCGGATCGAAGGTCAGGGCATCGCCGATTTCCAGCGCATCGTCGCGCAGGGAATCAGCCCGCAGCTGCTCGAGTGGAAGGGCATCGAGGCGACCGAGAAGCTTGCGACGAGCAGCAATGCCAAAGTGGTCGTCATCGGCAGCGCGAAGACCGGTCTGCCGGTCATTCTGGGCGACCGGTAAGCCGCACCCGGCGCCTTGTTCTTCGGGCCCGCGTGGCGTAAGCTCGATCGGATGCCTGCCTCCGAACAGGACAAGCTGACAAGCCTCGCTGCGTCGCACGACATCATCACCCTGGGGATGGCGGCGGACGATGTACGCCGCGGGCGCCACGGCGTGCGGACGACGTTCGTTCGTGTGGCCAGAATCGGCGCGGACGTGGGCGCAGAGGCGACCTGGCCCTCCGCCACCGGCGAGATCCGGATTGGGGGCGCGCCGCCGAGTCTCGAGGCGGCAGTGGAGCGCGTGAGCCAGGTCGCGGCCAGGGCGAACGGCGTGCCGCTCTCCGGGTTTTCGCTCGCGGATCTCGAGCTCGTGGCCAGCCGCGAAGGCGTGACACTGCGCGCGCTGCTCGAGGATCTGCGCGCAGCCGGCCTCGAGCTCGTTGCGGAGGCGCCGTTCGATCGCCTGCAGAATGCCCGCCGGTCGGTCGAGGAGGTGAACATCGCAGGGCTTGCCCTGGCGCGGCTGACCATCGATCAGTCAACGCCTGTCGACGCCCTCGGCTTACTCAAGGACGTCGCGGACCTTCAGCGCGCGGTCGCCGTCGTGCGCGCTTTTGCGCCGTTGCCGCAGCGCACCAACCCCGCCGCCCCGACCACGGGGTATGACGACGTCAGACGTGTCGCGCTCGCGCGGATCATCTGCGACAACGTGCCGTCGATTCAGGTCGACTGGACGCTCTATGGTCCAAAGCTCGCGCAGGTTGCACTGACCGTCGGCGCGGACGATGTGGATGGCGTGTCGCCGATGGACGAGACGGCCGAAGGCCGTCGGCGCGCGCCGCTCGAAGAGATTCGGCGGAACATTCGAGCCGCGGGGCAGGAGCCGGTCGAGCGCAACGGGCGCTTCGACGTCGCGTCCGCATGAGGCAGCCCCCATTGCCCATCCGCCTTGGGGCGGTCGGCTACTTGAACGCGCGCCCGCTCGTCTATGGTCTCGATCGATGCCCACGATTCCGCGTTCGGTACGACGTGCCGTCGACGTGCGCGGCACTGCTGCACGAGGGCGCGATCGACGTCGGTCTCATCCCGTCGATTGAGTATCTGCGGGGCGGCCCGTATCGCGTCGTGCCTGATCTGGCGATCGCGTCGCGAGGACCTGTGGCGTCGGTGGCGCTGTTCACCACGAAGCCGATCGGGGAGGTTCGCTCCATCGCGATGGATTCGAGCTCGCGGACCTCGGTCGCGCTGGTGCGCGTGCTCTGCGCGCGATTGTTCAAGATTCACCCAACCTTCGAAAAGAGCTGGCAGTCGGCGACGCCCGAGCTCAATTCCGGCCCTCTCCCCAGCGCCGATCTGAGCAGCGTGCTGGCGCGCGCGGACGCCGCGCTGGTCATCGGCGATAGCGCGCTTTTCCTCGAAGGGAGCGGCGACCCACGCGTGCTGAAGGTCGATCTCGGAGAAGCCTGGCAGCAGCTGACCGGAATGCCGTTCGTGTATGCGTTCTGGGCCGGTCGCCCCGAGGCGTTGACGCCGGCGGACGTTCGCGCCCTTCAGGACGCCCGAGATGAAGGCGTCAAGCGGCCTGAGGAGCTCGCGCAGCAGTATCTCGCCGGTTCTCCCGACCGGCAGGCACGAGGCGCCGAGTACCTGCGCGATAATATCAAGTACTATCTCCACGACGAGGAGCAAGCGGCGCTGGATATGTTTTATCGGTACGCCGCCGAGATCGGCGTCGTCGAGCGCGCGCAGCCGGTCGTTTTCTACTGACTCGGGTTGAACTGATTCTTGAGCATTGATCTGATCGCGGACAAGGTGCGACGCGGAGCCCGCGTCACCGGTGAGGAGGCGCTGGAGCTGTATCGTGACGCGCCGACGTCGCTCGTCGGCCGGCTCGCCGACGGGGTCCGCGCGCGCAAGCATCCCGAATCGATCGTCACATACATCATCGATCGCAACGTCAACTACACCAACGTCTGCGTGGCCAAGTGCAGCTTCTGCGCGTTCTATCGCGACGTCGGGTCGCCCGAAGGTTACGTTCTTGGCTTCGACGAACTCTTCCGCAAGATCGACGAAACGGTTGCCGTAGGTGGCGTTCAGCTGCTGCTGCAAGGCGGCCACAATCCGGACCTGCCGCTCAGGTGGTACGAGGATCTGTTTCGGGCGGTGAAGGAACGCTATCCGACGTTCAAGCTCCACGCCCTGTCGCCGCCTGAGGTGGTCCATTTGGCGCGTCTCACGCAGCTCCCGGTGGCGGCGATTATCGACCGGCTCGTCGCCGCCGGCCTCGACAGCATTCCCGGAGGGGGCGCGGAAATCCTGGTCGACCGGGTTCGCACGTTGCTCCACTGCTACGGCAAAGCGTCGGCGGACGAATGGCTTGACGTGATGCGTTTGGCGCATCGGGCCGGGCTGCGGACCACGGCCACGATGATGTATGGGACGGTCGAGACCGACGAGGAGCGGATCGAGCACCTGTTGCGGCTGCGGGCGCTCCAGGACGAGACGGGGGGGTTCACGGCGTTCATCGCCTGGAGCTATCAGCCGGACAACACGGTGCTGGCCGGCGACGAGGCCACCGGAGTGGACTATCTGCGGACGCTCGCCACCGCGCGCATCGTCCTGGACAACTTCGACAACCTGCAGGCGTCGTGGGTCACGCAGGGCGGCAAGGTCGGCCAGCTCAGCCTCGCGTTCGGCGCGAACGACATGGGCAGCGTCATGATCGAAGAAAACGTCGTCCGCGCGGCGGGCGCGAGCTATTGCATGGACGAGGTCGAGATCGTCCGGAACATCGAGAACGCGGGCTTCGCCGCGAAGCGCCGGAACATGCATTACGAGATCCTCGGCGATCCGTTCTTTCGCGAGCGCGACGTCCCTCGCATGCTGGAGCTTGCGACCGCGCGCTCGGACGGCGACACGTCAATCCCGGCTGAGCTGGCCGGTTACGAGGCCAGGAGCCGCAGCGGCAAGCGGCTCCGGGTCGTGTCGCCGACATCACGTTGATCCGTTATCACGCTCGGTGGGTTCTGCCGGTTGCTTCGCCGCCGATTGCGGACGGCTGGGTCGCGGTCGACGGCGGCCGGGTGGTTGCTGTCGGGCGCGGCCGGCCGGCGGACTTTGCCGACGACGAGCAACTGGGCGATGTCGCCCTGATGCCGGGCCTGGTGAACGCGCACACCCATCTCGAGTTGTCATACCTGCACGACGAGGTCCCTCCGGCATCCGAGTTCGTAACGTGGATCCGCAATGTGATGGCGGCCCGGCGTCAGCGGCCCGATCCGCGCGCAGCCGACATCGTTGACGCGATCGATCGCGCGATCGTGGAGTCACGAGCCAGCGGTACTGCTGTCGTTGGCGACGTCAGCAACACGCTCGTGACCTTCGAGCCGCTCGCGCGCAGCGCCCTGGCGGCGATCGTCTTCTACGAGCTGATTCGATTCAATGCGCCGGATCCACGAGCGCTCGTGGACGCGGCGACAGCTGAGATCGAGGCGCTCGCCCCCACCGAGTGGGTGCGCGCGAGCCTTGCGGCGCACGCGCCGTACTCGGTCGCACCGTTGGTACTGCGCGCGATTCGCGAGGCCGTCGATCGCGATGCGCTCAGGCCGTGCAGCGTCCATCTCTGCGAGTCGGCCGAGGAGACCGAGTTCCTTCGGACGGGGCTCGGATCCTGGCGCAGGCTGCTGGAAGACGTCGGCGCCTGGGATCCCGCCTGGACCCCTCCCGGCGTGTCCCCGGTCCAGTTTCTCGATGAGACCGGATTCCTCGGGGCCAATGTCCTGGCGGTCCATGGGGTGCAGATGACGCTCGACGATCTCGGGCGCCTCAAGGCGCGTGGGACGACGCTGGTGACGTGCCCGCGGAGCAACGGTCATACCGGGGCGGGGGCGCCGCCGATTCAGGACTTCTACGACGCGGGCGTTCGCGTGGCGATCGGTACCGACAGTCTCGCGAGCTCGCCGGACTTGAACGTTTTTGCGGAGCTGGCCACCATGCGGGCGTTGGCGCCAGCCGTCCCCGCGACGGCGCTCCTCGAGAGCGCGACGATCGAAGGCGCGCGCGCGCTCGGCTTCGATGCAGACTACGGCACGATCGAGCCGGCGAAACGGGCGCGGCTCATCGCCGTCGATCTCTCACCTGACGTCGACGATGTGGAAGAATACCTCGTGAGCGGGATTCGGCCCGCCCAGATTCGGTGGGTCACCGAGGGGTGATGTTGTCGCGTCTTCGCACCTACGCGTCTTTCGTGCGCTTCAGTCACTCCGTGTTTGCGCTGCCGTTCGCGCTCGCCGGAGCGTTGCTCGCCGCCGAGCGGTCGCCGGTTACGTGGACGACGGTCGCGTGGATCGTGGTGGCAATGGTGGCCGCTCGAAGTGCGGCGATGGGCTTCAACCGTCTGGCCGACGCGCGGATGGACGCCCTGAACCCCCGGACCGCCGGGCGGGAGCTGCCTCGCGGGGCGATGAGCGGGCGCGAGGCTGCCTGGTTCGTGGGCGTGGCGTCCGCGCTCTTCGTGTTTGCTGCGTCGCGGCTGAATGTCGTGTGCCTTGTGCTCTCGCCGATCGCGCTGGCGATTGTGTTCTGGTACTCCCTCGCCAAACGCTACACGACGTGGACGCAGCTGTTCCTGGGTCTGGCGATGGCGGTGGCGCCGGTGGGCGGGTGGCTGGCTGCCGGCGGGCGAGGCGGGTGCGAGCCGTGGCTGCTGGCGGCGGCGATCGGCACCTGGGTCGGCGGCTTCGACGTCCTGTATGCCTGTCAGGATCTCGATTTTGATCGCGCGCACCGGCTGCGCTCGATTCCCGTCAGATTCGGCGTGCGTGCCTCCATCCTGATTTCACGCGTCATGCACGCGGTCGCCGTGGCGTGCCTCCTCTCTCTGGCGCTCGTCGCGCCGCTTGGTCCGATTTATCTCGCGGGCGTGGGCATCGTCGCGCTGTTGCTCGTGTACGAGCAGTCACTCGTGTCGGCCCATGATCTCTCGCAGGTGAAGCGCGCGTTCGACTTGAACGGCTACGTCGGCATTCTCTATCTGCTCGTGCTGGCCGTGGCGCTCTATGCCCGCTAGCGCGCGGTCATCGCTCATCCTGGCCATCACCGGGGCGAGCGGCGCCTTGTACGCCGTGCGCACGCTCGCCGCTCTTCTCGAGCGCGGGCTGTGCGTCGAGCTGATTGTGTCCGACTACGGGCGGCGGCTGCTTCGCGACGAGCTGGGCGAGAGTGCGGCGCTCGATCGGCTCGTCCCGTACGTGACCGAGCGCTACGGCGGGGGCGTGGCCGCGGGCGCCGTCACGATGCACAGCAATCGCGACCTTGGCTCGAGCATCGCCAGCGGCAGCCACGGCTGCTCGGGAATGGCGATCGTGCCGTGCTCGATGAAGACGCTCGCGGCCGTCGCCCATGGCCTGTCTCGCAACCTCATCGAGCGCGCGGCCGACGTGATGCTGAAAGAACGGCGACCGCTCGTGATCGTCCCGCGCGAGACTCCGATGAGCCTGCCGCAGCTGCGCAACATGGTGCTCTGCGCAGAGGCGGGCGCGATGATACTGCCGGCCATGCCGGCGTTTTATCAGCAGCCGAAGACACTCGACGACCTCGCCGACTTCATCGCGGGAAAGATCCTGTCCGCGCTCGGCTACCAACACGATCTCTACCCAGCATGGACGGGGCAGGCCCGTCATTAGTGCTTGGGCGTTGAATCTTGGTGCTTGGTCCAGCAGGAGCGTCTACCGATTCGAAGAGCAGCAAATCGCCCGCGCGCATAGCCGGGATGTTCGACGGCATCGCAGACCGGTATGACTTTCTCAATCACCTGCTCAGCGCCGGGATAGACCGGCGATGGCGGCGCCGGGCGATCCGATCGCTCAACTTGACGGGCGGTGAGATCGTGCTGGACCTCTGCACAGGGACGGGCGACCTTGCGATCGAGGCGCTGCGCGGAGCGGCGCACGCTCGCAGGGTCGTCGGTGTTGACTTTGCCGCCCGGATGCTTCGGGTGGGTCTCGGCAAGCTGCGAAGTCATCGGCTTGGCGAGCGCCTGGAGCTCGTACGGGGGGACGCGACGCGTGTTCCTGTGGCGGACGGCGCTGTCGATGCGGTGACGGTTGCCTTCGGCATTCGCAACGTCGACGACACGCGGGCCGCATGCGGTGAAATCCACCGAGTGCTCAAGCCCGGCGGGCGGCTTGCGATTCTGGAATTCGCGATTCCCAGGCAGCCGTTCATTCGGCCGCTGTATCTGTGGTACTTCCAGCGCGTGCTGCCGTTGATTGGCCGGGTCGTCTCACATCACGAGGCGGCGTATGAATACCTCCCGGCATCCGTGGGGGCGTTTCCAACCGCAGAAGAGTTTGTGACAATCCTGCGACAATCGGCCTTTGACGATATTTCCGCCGTCCCCCTCAGCTTTGGAATCGTCTTTCTCTATACGGCTCGGCGCAGGTCGTCGTGAGCCAGCCGGGCGCGGCCCGTCAGATCGTGCCCGGTCCGTCCAGAGTCCTTCGTCCAAGGTCGCGAGCCTGAGCCTCGATGCGCCCGGTCATCAGGTGCGCGCGAATGTTCGGGCCGATAGACGCTTGAAGCTCAACATTTTCTTTACGAGAGTGATCCGATGAGCGTCGGGAACGCGAGGTTGCGGCGAGCCGGCTGATATACTGCTTCTAAGTTCCTGATGTATTTCGATTTCGAGGACTATCGACCCGATACCCCAACGATCGGGCGGGTCATCTCCTGGCGCGAGGGGGTGCTCCTTTCGATCATCTTTCATCTCACGGTCATCATCCTGATTCTGGTGGCGCCTCGACTGTTTCCGGAGAGTGTCCAGGCGATGCGCGCGCGGCTGCTGGCCGAGCAGCAGCGATTGCAGGATCAGGCGCGGTTCGTGTTCGTCCAGCCGAGGATCGACCGTCCGGCCGCGAAGCCGCCGGAGCGCGCCGAGTTCTCCGACATCGACCGTGAGGCGCGTGCCCCGCGTCGTGCGGAGCGCCCCACCAATCCGTTGCCGTACAGCCGCGGGAACAGCACGGAGCGAGCCGAGACGCTGCGAGAAGAGCCCAGGCGAGGACGAGGCGCCGAGCCGGATCCCGGGGGGGGCAAGCCGGCGCAGAACACGCCGGCGGAAACAGTCATCAACGCCCCCGAGCTGAGCGCGCCGCTGCAGGTTCCGCCATCGCGCCCGCAGTCGTCAGCCAACAACACCACGGGGCGCGGGACGGCATCCGGGGGGCCTGGCGACATCTTCCGGAATCTCCAGCGCTACACGCAGAGCGAGGCGTTCGAGAACCCGGGCGGCGGCGGCGGCCAATTCGGGCCAAACATTCAGTTCGACACGAAAGGCGTGGAGTTCGGTCCATGGATCCGCCGCTTCATTGCGCAGGTGAAGCGCAACTGGATCATTCCCTACGCCGCGATGTCGATGAAGGGTCACGTGGTCATCACGTTCAACGTGCACAAGGACGGCGCGATCACCGACCTCTCGGTCGTGGGGCCGTGTCCGGTCGACTCCTTCAATTCCGCTGCGCTCGGCGCGCTGTCCGGGTCGAACCCCACACAGCCGCTGCCGCCCGAGTATCCATCCGAGAAGGCGTTCTTCACCGTCACGTTCTTCTACAACGAAACTCCGCCGTGACGAGGCCCGTGCTCGTCGCGATCCTTGGCGCGACCGCAACCGGCAAGAGCGCGCTCGCACTGGCCGTCGCCGAGCGCTACGGCGGCGAAATCATCAACTGCGATTCCACGGCCGTGTATCGAGGTTTCGACATCGGCACCGACAAGGTCGTCGTGCCCGGGCGCCGCCGCATCCCGCATCATCTCATCGACATCGTGGATCCCGCAGGCGACTATACCGCCGCGCAGTTCGCCCGGGATGCGAGCGCCATCGTGCGGGACCTTCACTCCCGCGGACGCCTCCCCATCGTCGTTGGCGGGACGGGCTTCTACTACCGCGCCCTGACACGAGGCCTGTTTCCCGGGCCTGGGCGCGACCGTGGTTTGAGAGAGCGGCTCGAGGCCATCGCCCGGCGCCGGGGGGCGCCGTTCCTGCATCGCATGCTGCGCCGCGTTGATGTCGACTCGGCTCGGAGAATTCAGCCACGCGATCTCAAACGGATCATCCGCGCCTTGGAAGTGTTCTTCTTGACCGGCCGGCCCCTTACCGCGCATTTCGCTGAGACGGCGCCGCCGCTGCCCGACGTGAAGGCGATTGCCGTCGGGTTGCGGCTGCCGGCGGCGCAGATTGCCGACCGCGTGAGCCGCCGCGTGGACGACCAATTCGCGCGAGGGCTGCTCGATGAGATTCGAACGCTGCTCGCTCGTGGGATTCCGGAGAGCGCGCACGCCTTCGGCGGCCTCGTATACCGGCAAGCTCTGGAGCATCTGCACGGCGTTCGCGGCGAGGCCGAGACGCGGGCGCTGATCGCACAGGAAAACCGGCGCTATGCGCGGCGGCAGTTGATCTGGTTCCGCAAAGAGCCTAATCTAACGTGGTTCGACGGCCCCGGCGAGTCGGCATTGGCCATTGATCGCGTCTTCCAATTCCTGGACGGTCGACTTTCCGAGCGCGACGAGCCGCCAGGATCGTAACTGGACAGCCAGACAGGCACGACACCCGACAGCAACCCCATCAATCATGGCTCCCGAGACCAAAGCCACGCCGAACATCCAGGATGTCTTTCTCAACTACGTACGGCGCGAGAAGCTCACCGTCACGATTCGGATGATGGACGGCAGCGAGCTGGGCGGCCGCATCAAGAACTTCGACCGCTTCGCCGTCGTGATCGAGCAGAACGGCGTCGATCACATGCTCTTCAAGCACGCCATTGCCGCCATCAAGACACCGAAGTCCGTGTCGAATTACTTCTCCCATCAGTAACGCGCGTGCCATCGCCGTTCGCGAGAGCCATCGTCATCGTGCTCGACAGCGCCGGCATTGGAGAGCTGCCGGATGCCGCGGCCTACGGCGATCAGGGGAGCAACACGCTCGGAAACATCGCGCGGCAGGTTCCGCTGGCGCTGCCGGCGCTCCGGTCCCTTGGCCTCGATCGTGTGGCGGCGATCGGAAAGCCCCTGTCCAGGGCCCCGTTGCCCAACGGGTCAGGCGCGGCCCGGCCCGCCGGGGCGCGGCCGCAGGCTGGCGCGCTTCGAACGGCGGTCGGAAGGATGGCGGAAGCCTCCGCCGGGAAGGACTCAGTCACCGGTCACTGGGAGATGATGGGCATTGTGCTCGATCGCGCGTTCCCGACCTTCCCGCACGGATTTCCGGCCGACGTCGTCGGCGACTTCTCACAACGGACCGGCCGGAAGGTCATCGGCAACAAGGCTGCTTCAGGGACCGAGATCATCGAGGAGCTCGGCCCCGAACACCTCCGCTCCGGGGCGCTCATCGTTTACACGTCCGTGGACAGCGTCTTTCAGATCGCCGCGCACGAACGGGTGGTCCCGCTGTCGGAGTTGTATCAGGCGTGCGAGATCGCGTACACACTTGCCGGCGAGGGCCTTGGTGTCGGTCGGGTGATCGCGCGTCCCTTCATCGGGTCGCCGGGCGCATTCATGCGCACCGCGAACCGGCGCGACTACGCGCTGCCGCCGCCAGGGGAGACGCTTCTGGACCTGCTGAAAGCGGCCGCGCTGCCCGTGGTTGCGATCGGCAAGATCGAGGATCTGTTCGCCGGCCGAGGCGTCACGAGTGCGGTTCACACCGCGAGCGACGATGAGGGGATGGAAGAGATTGGCCGACAGATGCGCAATGCGGATCGCGGGCTGATCTTCGCCAACCTGGTCGACTTCGACTCGAAGTACGGCCACCGCAACGACGTCGCGGGCTACGCGGCCAACCTCGAGCGCTTCGACGCCAGGCTCGCGTCGCTGCTGCCTGCGCTGACCGATCTCGATGTGCTCGTCGTGACCGCCGATCACGGCAACGATCCGACCACGCCGTCGACCGATCACTCGCGCGAGTACGTGCCGCTTCTCGTCGCCGGCGCTCGTGTCACATCGGGCGCCGATCTCGGCACGCGTACGACATTCGCCGATCTGGGCCAGACGCTGGCCGAGGTCTTCGGGGTCGGCCCGTTGAAGCACGGAACGAGCTTTCTGGAAAGGCTTGCAGGCTGAGTGCCTGAATGTCCACGTGGCCGGACAAGTTGTCGATGACCAACCTGCGCCAGCAGCTCGAGGCGCGTGAGCGCGACATCCTGGCGCCCCAGGCGGCGCGGAGCGCGGACTCGCGCGGGCGCCTTCGGCCGGAGCCTGAGGACGAGGTGAGGCCGTCGTTTCAGCGCGACCGCGATCGCATCATTCACTGCAAGGCCTTCCGGCGCCTCAAGCACAAGACGCAGGTGTTTTTTGCCCCTACGGGAGATCACTACCGCACCCGGCTCACGCACACGCTGGAGGTGTCTCAGATTGCGCGCACCGTGGCCAAGGTGCTGCGATTGCACGAAGAGTTGACCGAAGCCATCGCCCTCGGGCATGACCTCGGCCACACGCCCTTCGGTCATGCGGGTGAGCGTGTGATCGACAGCCTGATGCCTGGCGGATTCAATCACTACGAGCAGAGCCTCCGCATTGTGGATGTCCTCGAAAACGACGGCCGCGGCCTAAATCTGACGTGGGAAGTGCGGGATGGGATCGCGAAGCACTCGAAGGGGAAGTCCGGGGCGCCGGTCGGCGTGACGGCCGCTCTGCGATCGGCGACCGTGGAAGGGCAGATCATGCGGGTCGCGGATCTGATCGCGTACGTCAACCACGACATCGATGACGCCGCGCGAGCCGGTCTTCTCGATCCGGGTGACCTTCCCGCGGCGCCAATTGCGATTCTGGGCACGACCTCATCGGCCAGAATCGGCACCCTCGTGAAGGATGTCGTGACCGAGACGCTGGCTGGAGGCCTCACGGAGATCCGCATGAGCGAGCGGGTGCTCGGCGCGGTCCTCGACCTTCGGAGCTTTCTCTTCGAGGCCGTGTACGAGAACGCGGTCGCGACCGCCGAATTCAGGAAGGCCTCCGACATTCTGAGCGGCCTCTGGGAGAAAGTCCGCGAACGGCCGGAAGAGTTTCTCGACCTCCGGACGGTCGATGCCGAGGGGCTCGACGCCGCCACGCGCGACTTCATCGCCGGCATGACCGATCGCTACGCCGTCAGACTGTTCGAGCAGCTTTACATCCCCAAGCCTTGGGCCACGGAGTGATTATCCCGTGGTATATTGGGGGGTTCCATGTTTCTCGATCTCGCTCGGATCAGGACGCCGCACGAGCACTACGAGCAGATCTATCAACCAGACGCGCTTGCCTCGGATGAGAGCTTTCGCGTTGCGGCGCCGGTCTCGTTGGCGTTGGACATCCGGAAAGACAAGCAGACGTTTCACCTGACCGGGCGGGTCCAGACGACGCTCGAGTTGCCCTGCAGCCGGTGCCTGGAGCCGTTCACACGGCCGGTCGACGCGGCGTTCGACCTGCGGTACCAGCCGCAAACGGCGAATACAGGCGCGGACGAGCGCGAGATCGCCGAGGACGATCTGTCGACGGCGTTCTACGAGAACGAGGAGATCGACCTCGGTCAGATGATGCGTGAGCAGTTCCTGCTGTCGCTGCCGATGAAGCCGCTCTGCAGCGAGGAGTGCAGGGGGTTGTGCCCCGTGTGCGGGACGAACCTGAATCGGGGCGCATGCGACTGCAAGAGAGGCTGGGACGATCCGCGCTTCGATGCGCTCAGGGAATTGAGGACGAAGAACTAACGACGGCGGACCAGGACCAGCGACCAGGACCCAAGGACGGACCAGGGACCAAGGTCGGAACAAGCACCAAGGCCCAGATTAAGGAACAAACCCATGCCCAATCCGAAACGACGACACTCGAAGACACGGACCGCGAAGCGCCGCACCCACGACGCCCTCAGGGCCGTCGGTCTCAGCGAGTGCCCGCATTGCCACGAACCCAAGCCGCCGCACCGCGTGTGCTCGAACTGCGGGTACTATCGCGGGCGCCAGGTGCGCGCCGTCGAAGAGGATTAGCACCGCGGCTCTTCCCGGCGCGTTCGTCGAACCTGGCGAACCCGGCGAACATCCCGAACCCATGATTTGGATCGCAGTGGACGCGATGGGCGGCGATCAGGCGCCGCAGCAGATTGTGGACGGGGCATTGGCCGCCACGCGCCACTTCGATCTGGGCGTGGCGCTCGCCGGCCCTGCCGACCTCGTGGGCGCGGCTCTCGAACGCCATGTCAACAGTGTCGGGGATGTGGACAACGCTCGCGTCCGGATCGTCGACGCAGGCGATGTGATTGCGATGGACGAGTCGCCGGTGGCGGCGCTTCGACGAAAGCCACGCGCGTCGATCAAGGTCGCGGCTGAAGTCGTCGCGCGGGGCGAGGCCGCCGCGCTCTTCAGCGCCGGTCACACGGGCGCGACGGTCATGGCGTCGCACGCCGCCTTTGGAATGCTGCCCGGCGTCGACCGTCCGGCGCTCGCCGCGGCGATCCCCACACGACGCCGTGCGGCGCGCGATCGCGACCGGCAGGGCGCCCCGGTGCCGGCCATTCTGCTCGACGTTGGCGCGAGCGTCGAGTGCCGGCCCCAGCATCTGCTTCAATTTGCGGTGATGGGGCGGTTATATGCGCGCGTGGCGTTCGACATCGAGTCGGCGCGCATCGGGCTGTTGTCGATCGGTGAGGAGGCCAGCAAGGGCAACGAGCTGACGCGAGAAGCGCACCGCCTGTTGAAGGCGTCGCCGCTATCGTTCATCGGGAATGTCGAAGCCCGGGACGTCTACAGCGGCCAAGCGGACGTCATCGTGTGCGATGGCTTCACGGGAAATGTGGCCTTGAAAATCAGCGAGGGGTTGGTCGAGGTCATGGAGGCGCTGCTCGGGGAGGAGCTGTCGAGCACGATGACGATGCGCGTCGGATCGCTCATCACGCGTCGCGCCCTGCGGCACTTCCGGCGCCGCGTGGACTACTCGGAGTACGGCGGGGCGCCGCTTCTGGGCGTGGCTCGCGCGACGATCGTGGGCCACGGCCGGTCGAGCGCGAA
>Ga0182039_10000717_pt1 | contig 17318 bp, 9 predicted proteins | sample sta12Can44000111_FD_125975 | JGI IMG/M metagenome (GOLD analysis project Ga0182039, IMG submission 125975) | Lab enrichment of tropical soil microbial communities from Luquillo Experimental Forest, Puerto Rico - statanox.12C.anox.44.000.111 | ecosystem: Environmental > Terrestrial > Soil >...
ACGACGGCCTCGAGAATGCCGTGCGGCGCGCGCTGATGCTGATGCGCGGCCTCTTCGCGCTGGTCCTGATATCGGCCGACGACCCCGAAAAGATCGTGACGGTTCGAAACGGCCCGCCGATCGTCGTGGGGCTTGGCGACGGCGAGTTCTTCGTCGCGTCCGACATCCCAGCCATTCTCAGCCACACCCGAGACGTCGTGTTCCTGGGCGACGAAGAGATGGCCGTGATTACCAAGAGCGGCGTGCAATTCACCGACTTCTTCGGCCGGCCGGTCTCCAAGGCCACGCAGCGCGTGCTGTGGGACCCGATCATGGCCGAGAAGGCCGGTTACAAGCACTTCATGCTCAAGGAGATCTTCGAGCAGCCAACCGCCGCCCGAGAAACGATTCTCGGCCGCGTCTCTCAGGACAGCGGCAAGGTGTTCCTCGAGGAGATGAAGGTGAGCGACGCGACGCTCGCCGCTGTTGACCGGATCACCATCCTCGCCTGCGGCACCTCATGGCACGCGGGGCTGGTCGGCAAGTTCATGATCGAGCAGCTCGCACGCGTTCACGCCGACGTCGACTACGGCTCCGAGTACCGCTACCGCCAGCCGATCGTCTCCAAGCACACCCTGGCGGTTGTCATCACCCAGTCGGGAGAAACAGCCGACACGCTCGCCGCCCTTCGAGAGGCCAAGAAGGAAGGCGCCGCGGCCAGCATCGCGATCTGCAACGTGGTCGGCAGCATGGCCACGCGTGAGACGGATGGCACGATTTACACGCACGCCGGCCCCGAAATCGGCGTCGCATCGACCAAGGCGTTTACCTCACAGCTCGTGGCCCTCTATCTCCTGGCGCTCCGCCTGGGACAGGTGCGCGGAACGCTTCCGCCGCAGGCCTCCCGGCCGCACATCGACGCGCTGCTCCAATTACCGCACGTCCTCGAGCACACGTTGAAGCTCGCGCCCGAAGTGGAAGAAATCGGCGCAAAGTTCCACAAGAACACCGATTTCCTGTACCTGGGCCGCGGCATCAACTACCCGATTGCCCTCGAGGGAGCCTTGAAGCTCAAGGAAATCTCATACATCCACGCCGAAGGCTATCCTGCCGGCGAAATGAAGCACGGGCCCATCGCATTGATCGACGAACAGATGCCGGTCGTCACCCTCGCCCCGAACGATCAGGTGTTCGAGAAAATGATCGGGAACATGCAGGAAGTGAAGGCGCGCGGCGGATCGGTGATCGCCGTCACCACAGAGGGGGACGAGAAGCTGGCCGCTATTCTCGATCGCCGCAGCGACTTCGTGGTGCGCGTGCCGCGTGCGCCGGAGCTGCTGATGCCGATCGTCCTGGCGCTTCCATTACAGCTCCTCGCCTACGACATCGCGGTCCGTCGCGGTTGCGATGTCGATCAGCCGCGAAACCTTGCGAAGAGTGTGACGGTAGAATAGACAGTGTGCACTTCCTCGACACGCTCAACGCTGAACAGCGCGAAGCGGTCCTGCACCTCAACGGGCCGCTCCTGATTCTTGCCGGCGCAGGCTCAGGGAAGACGCGTGTCATCACGAGCCGCATCGCCTACCTCGTTGGCGACGGCCACGCCGAGCCCCATCAGGTGTTGGCCGTCACCTTCACGAACAAGGCTGCAGAAGAGATGCGCGCGCGCGTCGAAACGCTGCTCGGCTCCGACTGCGAGCGCTTGTGGGTCTCGACGTTCCACGCCCTGTGCGCGCGCCTGCTGCGCCGTGAGGCGCCGGCAATCGGCCTCTCGCGCGATTTCGTGATCTACGATGCCTCCGATCAGTTAACGGTCGTCAAACAGGCGCTCCGAGAGCTCGCCATCGACGACGCCTTCATTCAACCGCGAGCCGCCCTCTCCCGAATCAGCCACGCCAAGAACAGGATGCAAACGCCCGAGGCGATGGCCGCCGGTCCCAGCCTCCGGGACCAGGAAGTGGCGAGAGTCTACGAGTTCTATCTGAAAGCCCTGAAAGAGTCCGGCGCCGTGGACTTCGACGACCTGCTTCTCAAGACAGTCGACCTCTTCGAGCAGTCAGAGCGCGTCCGGTCGAAATACAGTGAGCAGTTTCGATTCGTCATGGTCGACGAGTATCAGGACACGAATCGGCCCCAATATCTCTTGATTCGGCGTCTCGCCGAGCTCCACCGCAACCTCTGCGTCGTCGGCGACCCGGACCAGTCGATCTACAAATGGCGCGGCGCTGACGTGCGCAACATCCTCGACTTCGAGGAAGACTTCCCCGACGTGACCGTCGTCAAGCTGGAGCGAAATTATCGCTCGACGCAGATCATCCTGGACGCTGCGTCGGCCGTCATCCGACAGAACACGAAGAGAAAGGACAAGCGCCTCTGGACCGACCGCACGGGCGGCGCGCGCATCACGTACTTCCGCGGCGCCGACGACCTCGAGGAGGCGGACTTCATCACACGGACCGCTCGCGGCGCCCTCGCAGACGATGTCGACGCGACGGTTGCCGTGTTGTACCGCACCAACGCGCAGTCACGCACGATCGAAGACGCCCTGATGCGCGAGCGCATCGCCTACAAGATCGTGGGCAACGTTCGCTTCTACGAGCGCAAGGAGATCAAGGATGCCCTCGCCTACATGCGGCTGATCATCAATCCGCATGACGACGTCAGCCTGCGAAGGGTCATCAACACGCCGGCGCGCGGGATTGGCAAAGGCGTGATGGAGCAGATCGAAACGCTCGGCCGCGAGCGCCTCGAAAGCGCCCGGGAGACGGCGCCCGCGTCGCTCTGGGTGAGCATCGTGCGCGGTCTCGACGGGCGGGCGTTTCCAAACCGAGCGGCCGCTCCGCTCAGGGCGTTCCGGGATCTGATCGAGCGTCTCACTGAGGTGGCCCGCACCGAACCGGTATCGATCGCCATCGGCAAGCTGCTCGACCACAGCGGGTACCTGCAGGAACTGCGCGATGACCGGACGGAAGAGTCGCAAAGCCGGATCGAGAACCTTGAGGAGCTCGTTTCAGCCGCGCGGGAGTACGAGAGCCGCGAATCCGAGCCCACGTTGAGAGGATTCGTCGACCGCCTGTCCTTGCTCTCGGATGCCGACGAGGAGGCGGGATCGAAGGACGCGCGGGTCTGGTTGATGACGCTCCACAGCGCGAAGGGCCTCGAGTTTCCGATGGTGATCCTCGCCGGCCTCGAGGAGGGCCTGTTCCCACATTCGCGCTCGAGCAACGATGGCGAGGAACTCGAGGAAGAACGACGGTTGTGTTATGTCGGCATGACGCGCGCGCGCGCCAGATTGGTGCTCACCGGCGCCGCACGACGCAGGGTGTTCGGGGAGTACCAGGCCAGCAGGCCGTCTCAATTCATCGACGAAGTCCCCTCCGAGTTGATTGATCGAATCGAACCCCCGCCGTCGCCCCAGGGCAGTCGGGCGTATCAGAGTTCCTTCTACGCTTTCCGCACCAACCCGTACAGTCGGGGCCGCCGGGCCACTGAAGGGAGAGACCGTTCCGCCGGCGCCCGCTCCCCGGCGGAGGGCGAGCCAGCCTATGACTACAAGTATGAAGACGAGGATCAATCGACGGGCATGACCCTACGACCGGGCATGCGGGTCCGCCATCCCCTGTTCGGCGTCGGCAGCGTCGTCAGCATCGAATCAGTCACCAACGACATCAAGCTGGTCGTCCGCTTCGCGGCCGTGGGCCAAAAGACCCTTCACGCCCGATACGCCCGCCTCGAACCCGCTTAAGAACGCGCGTCGCGAATCCCAAAATCACGTCTTTTGTTCACGCGCGCTCGTCACGATCCATCGCCCCGTAATCTCCTTGTCCCCCTTCAGGATGGCACGCTGCAACGTCAGCACGAGCGTCTTCCTGACCGTTTCGCCGGTCGGCAGGCGAACGGGAGCCGTCACCGTAACATCCTTTGACGCCATCTCGCCGTCGTATTTCGTCACATCGATGGCCGCGCGTCCGCCGCCGTTCACGCTGAGATCGGCCAACTGTGTTTCCGATCGCAGGGCCCGCCTGGCGTCGGACACTTTCCTCGACATCGTCGCGCTCTCGGCGCGGAGCTTGGTCCACGCCGACTGAATGGCCACGTCCTTGCCGCTGATTTTCCCCTCACCGCGTTCCGCCTTGACCACTCGCTGGATCGCGTCCAGGTTCGCGTTCTGATACTCGTCTTTGCGCTTCGTGAACGCGGCGTCTTCCGCCTTTGCGTCCTCCTGCGCCTGCGCCAACGACTTCAACGGCAGCGGCTTGCGTTGCTCCGGACCAATGTTTTGAATGCTGACCGTCGCGACAGTGCCTTGCGTCTGAGGATCGAAGATGACGGTGGCGATGTTGTCGAGCGAGGTGTTGTCTCTCAGCCTCGACGCATTGAAGAACTGCGTGATGATGGCTTGTTCGGCCCCACCCGAGCACGCAACCACGAGGAACAGAATTCCTGGAATCAACGCCAGGAAGGCAAACGCCGGAACGCGCCATCTGGGCCGGTTCATGGGAACAACCTCCTGGCGTCAGCCCGGCGGGGGCACCCTGCGTTTCGGCGAGCGCGCGGGTGGCTCCGCCAACAGGCTGCGCCGCTTACCGTGTGGTCGGGTCGGATGGGGTGTTGTTCGTCTCTTCGCCCTCTTTTTCGACGAGGCGCGCGATCGACACGACTTTGTCGTCGGCTTCGATGTTGATCAACGTGACGCCCTGAGTCGCGCGCCCAATCGCGCGCACATCGTCGGTCGCCATCCTGAGAATCATGCCCTGCTGCGTAATCAGGAGGAGCTCGTCGCCCTCCTGCACGTACGCCACTCCCACCACCAACCCGTTCTTCGTCGTCGTGGCGATGTTGATGATACCCACGCCGCCCCGCGACTGCACGCGATATTCGTCGATCTCGGTGCGCTTGCCAAATCCGCGCTCGGTGACCGTCAGGAGCGTTCCCCCGGGTTTGACCACTTCCATCGAGACGACGAAGTCGTCCCCGCGCAAGGAGATGCCGCGGACGCCGTAGGCGGTGCGCCCCATCGGCCTGACGTCGGTTTCGGGGAACCGGATGGCCATACCGTAGCGCGTCGCGATGAAGACTTCGCCGCTGCCATCGGTCACCTGGGCAGCGATCACGGAATCGCCGTCCTCGACCCCTATGGCGATGATCCCGCCCGCGCGCGGGTTGCTGAACGCCGACAGCGCCGTCTTCTTGACGACGCCCAGGCGCGTCCCCATCACGATGGACTTGTCGTCCTCGAAGGCCTTCACCGCCAGCATGGCCGCGATCTTCTCGCCGTCTTCCATCGACACGAGGTTCGCGATCGACTTGCCCTTGCCGCCCGGTCCCACATCGGGAATCTCGTGCACCTTCAGCCAATACGCCCGGCCGCGGTCCGAGAAGATCATGATGTAGGCATGGGTGGACGCGACGAACAGATGACTGACGAAATCCTCGTCACGCGTGCGCATGCCGATGCGACCCTTGCCGCCGCGACGCTGACTTCGGTAGGTGGTAATCTTTGTGCGCTTGATGTATCCCGTGTTGCTGACCGAGATCGCCATGTCTTCCTCGGCGATCAGGTCTTCCACTGTGAGATCCCCGGACTCATCGACGATCTGAGTGCGCCGATCGTCGCCGTACCTCTCCCGGACATCCTTCAACTCGTCGACGATGATCTGCATCAGCAGACGCTGGCTGGCCAGAATGGCGCGCAGGCGCTCGATCGTCTTCAGCAGCTCGGCGAGCTCGTCGAGAATCTTCTGCCGCTCCAGCCCGGTCAGACGCTGGAGCTGCATGTCGAGAATCGCCTGTGCCTGAACCTGCGTGAGCCCAAAGCTCGCGATGAGGCCCTCGCGCGCCTCAGGCGGCGTCTTCGATCCCCGGATGAGCGTGATGACGGCATCCAGGTGATCGAGCGCAATCTTGAGCCCTTCGAGGACGTGGTAGCGGGCTTCGGCCTTCCTCAGCTCGAACTCGGTCCGCCGCCGCACCACTTCGCGCCGGAACTCGATGAAGCTCTCGATGAGCTCCAGCAGGTTCAACACCTTCGGGCGCCCGCCGACAATCCCGAGCATGATGATGCCGAAGGACGTCTGCAGCGGCGTGTGCTTGTACAGATTGTTGAGGATGACTTCCGGCACCTCGCCGCGCTTCAACTCGATCACGATGCGCATCCCCTCGCGGTCGGATTCGTCGCGCAGGTCGGCAATGCCTTCGATGACCTTGTCGCGGACGAGCTCCGCGATCCGCTCGAGCAGGCTCTTCTTGTTGACCTGATACGGGATCTCCGTGACGATGATCGACGTCCGGTCGCCCTTCTTGTTGGTTTCGAGCACCGACCGCGCGCGCATGACGATTGACCCTCGGCCGGTCGTGTACGCCTGGAGCACGCCTCCGCGCCCCACGATGTAGCCTGCCGTCGGAAAATCGGGCCCCGGCACGAGCTTGATGAGCTGCTTGAGCTTTTCACCGCGCGTCAAGACCTGCTGGGCCGCTTCGTCGGTGGACTGGAGATATGCATGCTCTACCAGCCACACGCAACCGTCGATGATTTCCCGCAGGTTGTGCGGCGGGATATTGGTCGCCATCCCGACGGCAATGCCCGCCGAGCCGTTGACGAGGAGATTCGGAAACGGCGTCGGCAGGACCGTGGGTTCCTCGGTCTGTTCGTCGTAGTTCGGCGTGAAATCGACGGTCTCGTTATCGAGGTCCGTCATCATCTCGTCGCCGAGCGCCTTCAGCCGCGCTTCCGTGTACCGCATCGCCGCCGGGGGGTCGGCGTCGATTGAACCGAAATTGCCTTGCCCGTCCACGAGCGGATAGCGCATGTTGAACTCCTGCGCCAACCGGACGAGCGTGTCGTAGATCGATTGATCGCCATGAGGATGAAAGTTCCCCATGACCTCGCCGACGATCTTCGCGCACTTGCGGTAACCGCGCGTCGACGACAGGCCCATCGTCTTCATGCCGTACAGAACGCGGCGATGGGCGGGTTTCAGACCGTCACGGACATCGGGCAGCGCTCGTCCAATGATCACGCTCATCGCGTAATCCATGTACGAACGCTTCATTTCGTCTTCGATGTTGACTGGATGTAAGGCCGGTACTTGCTCTGTCATCGTCTGTTTATCGATCGGGATTTGGGATTCGGGATTCGGGGTTCGTTGTGGACGGCCATTCGGAACACACTGATTCGCCCGGGAATAGAGGATTTGTTAGAGCCTCGAGCGCCTCCGATCAGCGTGACTCAGGCCGCGTCACACGTCCAGATTCTTCACGTCCAGCGCGTTATCCTCGATGAACTTCCGCCGCGGCTCGACCTGGTCTCCCATCAGCGTGGAGAACATCAGGTCCGCTTCGGTGTGATCCTCCGCCCGCACCTGCAACAGCGTCCTCACTTGCGGATCCATGGTCGTTGCCCAAAGTTGATCGGGGTTCATCTCGCCGAGGCCCTTGTAACGATTCACGGCCACTCCCTTCTTGCCAGCCGCGAGGAAGAAATCAACGAGCTCGTCCCGAGACCGCAGGCGCACGTCCGTGCCGTGAGCCGGCTTGGCGCCTTCGCCCTCGCCGTCCGCTGAATCGCCGGAGACGACGACTTCGCCGTCAAACGGCGGCATCTCCCGGTGGTTCGCAAGAAGCGTGCGGTATTCGGCAGTCGTGACCACGTCGTGACCAATCCGATCCTGTCGAGGGTATCCACTCGACCGGTCGTCGACGTGCAGAAGATACCGATTGTGCTCTTCGTCGCGCTGAACGGTGACAGTCCGCGCCTCGGTCGTCAGCGTTCGGGCAAGGCTTTCCAGCCGTTCGTTATCGGCAAAATACTCCCGGTCGGCCCCGGCGGCGAGAAGGGCTTCGATGATTTCACGTGAGTGCCCGCGGCGCTCCACCGTCTCCAGCAGCTTCTGATGCGTCATCATCTTCTGCAGCAGCTTCTCGAGATCGACGCCGGAGATTTCGGTGTTGGTCGACGGAATCCGCACGACGCGCGCTTCGGCGGCCCGCCGGATCAAAAACGCATCCAGGTCGCGCTCGTCCTTGATGTAGGTCTCGGACTTTCCCCGCTTGGCGCGAAAGAGCGGCGGTTGCGCGATGTACACGTAGCCGCTCTCGATCACTCTCGGCAACTGGCGGTAGAAGAACGTCAGGAGAAGCGTCCTGATGTGAGATCCGTCCACATCCGCGTCGGTCATGATGATGATGCGGTGGTACCTGAGCTTTTCAATGTCGAAGTCCTCGGCCCCGATGCCGCACCCGAGCGCCGCAATCATGGTCTTGATCTCGTCGCTGCTGAGCATCTTGTCGAACCGTGCCCGCTCGACGTTGAGAATCTTGCCTTTGAGCGGTAGAACGGCCTGGAAGCGGCGATCGCGACCCTGTTTGGCCGAACCGCCCGCCGATTCGCCCTCGACAATGTAGAGCTCGCTGAGCGCGGGATCGCGTTCCTGACAGTCCGCCAGCTTGCCCGGAAGCGAGCTGCCGTCGAGCGCGCCCTTCCGACGAACCAGGTCGCGCGCCTTCCGCGCGGCTTCACGCGCGCGGGCGGCATCCGCAGCCTTTCCGATGATCCGCTTCGCGACCGCCGGGTTTTCTTCGAGGTACGCGCCGAGCTTGTCGTTCACGATCGCCTCGACGATCCCCTTGACTTCGGTGTTGCCCAGCTTGGTCTTGGTCTGCCCCTCGAACTGCGGGTGCGGGATCTTCACGCTGATGACCGCCGTGAGACCCTCACGAATGTCGTCACCGGTAATGCTCTCTTTCAAGTCTTTCGTCAGGCTGTTCTTGCCGGCGTAGTAGTTGAGCGTCCGCGTCAGCGCCGATCGAAAGCCCGACAGGTGGGTCCCGCCTTCGTGGGTGTTGATGTTGTTCGCGAACGAATACTCCGCTTCCGCATACCCGTCGTTCCACTGCAACGCGATCTCCACATCCACGTTGTCCCTGGTGCCGTGCATGTAGATCGGCTTCTCGTTGACGGCTGTCTTGTTCGTGTTCAAGTGCTGAACGAAGGAGACGATGCCGCCCTGGTAGTGGAACTTGTGCGCCTTGCCGTCGCGCTCGTCGTCCAATGTGATGAGCACGCCCCCGTTCAGGAAGGCGAGCTCGCGCAGCCGCTGGGCGAGCGTGTCGAAGCTGAACGAGGTGGTCTCGAAGATCTGCGTGTCCGGCTTGAACGTCACTTTCGTGCCGCGACGCTTCGTCGTGCCCGTTATTTCGAGCCCGCCCGTGGGCGCGCCCCGTTCGTAAGACTGCTGATAGACCTGCCCGTTCCGCCAGATCTCGAGATCCAACGTCTCCGAGAGCGCGTTGACGACAGAGACACCGACACCGTGCAGGCCGCCCGAGACCTTGTAGGCGCTGTTCTCGAACTTGCCGCCGGCGTGAAGCATGGTCAGGACGACTTCCGCCGCCGACTTCCCGCTCTCGTGCAGGTCGACCGGAATTCCCCGTCCGTTGTCGATGACCGTGACAGAACCGTCGATGTGCAGCGTGACGTTCACCTGATCGCAGAACCCGGCGAGCGCTTCGTCGACTGAATTGTCGACGACTTCGTAGACGAGGTGGTGAAGCCCGGACGGTCCCGTCGATCCGATGTACATGGCCGGACGCTTTCGGACCGCCTCCAGCCCCTCGAGGACTTTAATCTTGTCCGCACCGTACTCTGCGACGTCCGCCGCGGATCCATGACCGTTGTTGTCGGCCGGCACACCTGTCGCTGCCCGCGCCGTCGTCGCGGTTGCGATCTTGTGGTCCTCGACCGCCTCCTCGGCGATCGATCGTTCGTCCGGAATTTTGCTTGGATCGATGTGGTTCATGTTTCCGTGTCAGACACGCATCGGCATGATGACGTAGGTATAGTCATAGCCCTCGGCGCCCACGGGTCTCATGACCGCCTGGCTGACTTCATCCTTCAAATCGAGCGAGACGGTGTCGGTCGAGACCACCGAGAGAAAATCGAGGACATACTGCGCATTGAAGCAGATTTGCATCGAGGCGCCGCTGTACTCCACCGGGAGCGTTTCCTTTGCCTCGCCCAAATCCGGGCTGCTCGAGGTCACCTCGACCCGGTTTTTGTCGATCTGGAACTTCACGGCGCGCGAGCGTTCGTTCGACAACAGCGCCACACGTTTGACGGCGTTCGTCAGGCGATCGCGCTCGAAATCGATGTGCTTGTCGTTGCCCTTCGGAATTACCCGCTCGTAGGCCGGAAACTGCCCGTCGATCATCCTCGAGATCAGCAGCCGGCCACCGACGTCGAAGAACAGGTGATTCTCGCCGCGCTCATAGCGGATGTCTTCGTCCCCCTCGCTGAGCAAGCGCGCCAACTCGCCGAGCGTCTTCCTCGGAAGAATCGCCTTGACCTCGCCGTTGTCAGCCGATCCGCCGGCCCGGACCGTCGTCACCAGCGCCAGACGGTGACCATCTGTGGCCACCAGGGTCATCGAGTCCGGCCGCAAGACAAACAACGCCCCGTTCAGAAAGTAGCGAGTATCTTCCCCCGTGATCGCGAACTGCGTCTTGGCAACCATTTCCTTCAGAGCTGCGCGCGGGAGCGTCGCCGTTGGTGTGGCGCCGGCGTCAGGCAACGTGGGAAAGTCCTCGCGCGGCAGCGTCTGCATCCTCGAGTCGAAACGATCGGCAGCGACTTTCACGCCGCCCTTGTCTTCCGCAATCCGAATCTCGGTTTCGGGAAGCGACTTGACGATCTCGTAGAACTTCTTTGCCGGCAGCGTCAGGGAACCGCCTTTGGCGACAGCGGCCGAACAGCGACTGCGCAAACCGACTTCGAGATCAGTGGCGAGGAAGCTCACTTGATCTCCTTTCGCCTCCATCAGCACGTTGGCCAGGATGGGAATCGTGTTTTTTCGCTCAACGATTCCTTGAAAAAGTTGCAGTTCTCGCAGAAGGTCGTTCTTGCGGACGACAAGTTCCATAGCTGTGCTGACCTCGAAAAGAGCGGGCTTTCGGCCCGCGATCCCCTGAAGGAGAGGAGAGATTCGAGAATAAGAAATTATATAAGAAAAGAGGGTCTGTTGAAAAGTTTACCTGTCTGATTAACCCTTTTCTATCAATACTTTACGTTGTTGATAAAACGTGATCTGAAAGGTCTACTTTCGATGCCTCTTCGCGTCACGTAAATAAACCTGTTACATCCTCAACAGGCCGCGTCAACAGGGCCTGTTAAAAAGCTCAGATTTACTTGAAACCTGCTTGAAAACTGTCGATCAGGCTGTTGAAATCCGGGTTTCGCTTGCGAAGCTCTTCCACCTTGCGGATGGAATGAATGACAGTCGAATGGTGCTTTCCCCCAAAGCTGCGCCCAATCTCCGGCAGCGACGCGTGCGTGAGCGACTTGCAGAGATACATGGCGACCTGTCGAGGCATGGCCACGGACTTCGAGTTATTGCGCGACTTCAAATCGACGAGCTTGAGGTTGTAGTACTCGGCAACGAACTTCTGGATCACCTCTATCGTGACAGCTCTTTCTTCGTGGTCGAGGATCCCCTTCAGCACTTCCTGTGCGAGCGGAAGGGACATCTCCTGCCCGGTGAGCGACGCATAGGCAATCAAACGGATAAGCGACCCCTCGAGCTCGCGAATGTTCGATTTGATCTTTCCGGCTATGTACATCGCGACGTTGTCCGGCAACGGCACGGCTTCGGCTTCCGACTTCTTCTTGAGAATCGCCACCTTCGTCTCGAGATCGGGCGATTGGATGTCGGCGATCAGCCCCCACTCGAACCGCGATCGCAACCGCTCCTCGAGCGAAGGGATCTCATGCGGCGGGCAATCGCTGCTCAGCACGATCTGTTTCTGCGAGTCGTACAGCGCGTTGAACGTGTGAAAGAATTCTGTCTGCGTCCCCTCTTTTCCTGCGAGAAACTGGATGTCGTCGACGAGCAGCACGTCAACGGACCGATAACGCTCACGAAAGTCGAGAACACGATCGTAGCGGACGGCATTGATCATCTCGTTCATAAAACGCTCTGACGAGATGTAGGTCAGCTTCAAGTCTCGATCGTGGTCCAGCACATACTGCCCGACCGCGTGCATCAGATGCGTCTTGCCGAGTCCCACTCCGCCATAGATGAACAACGGATTGTAAGATCGCGACGGCGCTTCGGCGACCGCTCGACACGCGGCGTGCGCGAACTGGTTCGACGATCCGACGATGAAGCTGTCGAAGGTGTAGCGTGGGTTGAGTCCCGCTCGACCCGGCGCAACGATGGGTCCGTCAATGCTGGGCGGCGCCGGACCTGTCTCGAAGGCGATGCTGTCGTCAACGCCAAACTGGATTGGCGCCGCCACATCGGCCGGCGCCACATCGGCGACCCCCTCGGCAACGAAGCTCACGACGACGTTGGGACGCTTGATTTCATTCATCGCCTCGGCAATGACACCGGCATAGTGCTTCGTGAGCCAATCCTTGAACAGCGGATTCGGCACGCGCACGGTCAGCGAGCTTCGATCCTCCGCCATGAATGTCGTGGGACGAAACCAGGTGTAATAGCTGTGTCGATTCACCTTGGTCTCAATCCGAGCCAGGATCTGCTCCCACAGATTCATTGGGGACCCTGCCCGACCTGGCGTGAACTTTCGCCCCAATTTCCACAGGGTTTTCCACAGGTGTGGAAAACTCTGGGAATAGACCAACTCCTGGGGACCAAGGCGATGGAAGGAGCCATGCTCCCTGGGGGCGAGGTCCCTGGAGTAGGCATCCCCAGAGTGCCGAGAACGCTGCCCATCGCGAGGCTCAGTCAGGGTTCAATGGCTTGAAGGGGTCAGCGTCCGGAAAGCGGTGCCCCATCGGAGCGTAACGCCGGACTCTAACACACCACAGACCGTCATTGACACTCTTGAGAAGCCTTCGCTAACATTGTTAGTTCGGTCTTACTCTGAAGAGGTTCCATGAAGGGCAAGCGGACGTTCCAGCCAAATCGGCGTCATCGCAAGAGAACGCACGGTTTCCTCGTACGGATGAGCACGAAGAACGGCCGTCGCGTCCTCAAGCGACGTCGTGCGAAGGGCCGAAAACGCCTGACCGTCAGCAGTGAGCAGTAGCTTGATGCCCAGAGCTGATGGCTGAAGGCTCATGTCCGAGCGGTTCCGTAGCGGCGAGCACATTCGCCGGCGTGCCGACTTCCAGGAGGTTTATGACCGCGGCACGAGGATACACGGACGTTACAGCACACTTTTTCTCTTGCGCAGGCCGAGCGGCCATGGACGCCTGGGCATTGCTGCGACTCGGAAGCTTGGCGGCGCTGTTGAGAGAAATCGAGCGAAGAGACTGATTCGAGAGGTTTTCCGTCGAAACAAAATTGCTGAAGGCTTCGATGTCGTCGTGGTCCCGAAGCCCGGCATGCTTAACACCAGCCTGATCGTCCTTGAAGCTGATTACCGAGCCGCCATCGAGCGCCAACTGGGGCGTGCGGGCCGCACTGATCGTGATCCGCGCCTATAAGCTGGCCGTTTGGCCCTACACTCGGGGAGCCTGCCGGTTTCTTCCGGGCTGTGCCGATTACGCCGCTGAAGCGATCCAACGGCACGGCGTCATGCGTGGCGGTTGGCTGGCGGTGCGTCGAATCGCGCGGTGTCACCCGCTCTGTGCGGCCGGACACGACCCGGTTCCCCTCTAATGGAAAGACGCGTTCTCCTCGCCATTCTCCTTTCATTTGTCGTCCTGTACGCCTACCAGGCACTGGTGATCAAACCAAGGCCCGCCGATTCGGGACAGTCGACTCCCCAACGTGCTGAGGCCACTCCTGAGGCTGGACCTTCCGGCTCTCCGACTCCTCTAGCCTCGTCAGGCTCATCGGCTCCAGGATCTCAGGGGCTCTCCAACTCCGGCACATCGACGCCCGGCAGTGCGGCGAATCCTCCGTCACCGCCCGGCCCAAGGGCGGCGACACCAGTCGTGGGTGGCGACGCTGAACGTGACATCCGCATCGAAACGGCCGACATCATCGCGGTCTTCACCAACCGCGGTGCGCGGATCAAGAGCTGGCGGCTGAAGCACTACTTCGATCAGGACAAACAACCGCAGGAGCTCATCGATCCCCTGCCGAACGAACCCCTTCCGTTCACGTTGCGGACGGCTGATACCGTGGTCAATTCCGCAATAAACACCACGTTGTACGCGATCACGGGCGAGCCATCTGGCACGCCGGCCACGTCGTCTCCGGTCGATCTGAAGTTCGAGTATCGCGACAGCGACGGGCTCGATGTCGTGAAAGAGTTCCACATGGAGCCGGGGTCGTACGTGCTGACGTTCCATGCGAGCGTCGCTCGGGGAACGCAGGCGCTCCCGGCCGCGATTCTCTGGGGTCCGGCACTTGGCGATGCCGCCACAGGAACCAGTTATTCGCAGAAACCGCAGGGGCTGATCGCCGAGCAGACGAACGTGCAGCGCCTGTCTGCGAAAGACATCGCGAAGCAACCCGTGTATCAGGGCGAGTATCGCTATGCAGGCGTCGACGACAACTACTTCATGACAGTGGTGCTCGCGCCCGGGCCCGCGACGATCACCTACCAACCCGTGACGGTCCCGGCACCCAACCCGAAGGATCCCGCTCGCGAGCTGATGGCGTACACCGTCGACCTCGCTCAGACCGACGCGCCTGACAGGTTCTTCATCGGGCCGAAGGACTTCGACGTCCTCTCGAAGATCGGTCCCGAGATGACGTGGGCGATCAACTTCGGCAGGTTCTCCGTCATCGTCGTTCCGCTCTTGCGATCGCTCAAATGGGTCAACACGTACGTCGGCAACTACGGCTGGTCGATCGTCGTCTTGACCATCATCATTCAAATCATTCTGTTTCCCCTGCAGCACAAGAGCATCGTATCGATGCGGAAGATGCAGGAAATCCAGCCGCAGATGAAAGCGATTCAGGATCGATACGCCAAATACAAGGCCACCGATCCTGAAAAGCAGAAAATGAATCAGGAACTGATGGCGCTCTACAAGGAGCGCGGCGTCAACCCGGCGAGCGGGTGCGTTCCCATCATCCTGACGATGCCGCTCCTGTTCGCGATGTGGGCGATGCTGCAGACGTCTATCGAGCTGCGCGGCGCGACGTTCATGTGGATCCGCGATTTGACGCAGCGCGACCCGTACTACATCACGCCCGTGCTGATGGGCCTGACACAGTTCTGGCAGCAGCTCATTACGCCGGCGGCCGGCGCCGATCCCGCTCAGCAGAAGATGATGAAGCTCATGCCGGTCTTCATGACCGTCATGTTCATTACGCTCCCGGCCGGAGCGCTGGTGTACTACACGGTCAGCAACCTCTTGAGGATCGGTCAGCAGTACATCACGAACTCCATCATCGGGCCCCCGAAGGTTCTGTCTCCCCGCCCGGCGGCGGAGCGGCGTGTGAAAAGAGTGGGCGGCGCCAAAGCCGACGTTGCCAATGACAAAGGAAGCGTCAAGGGCTAGCTGTCTTATGACCAATCAGGCCACACGCCCCATCGTCGAGTTTCTCGATCGAGTCATCCGAGCGTTCGGCATCAACGCCTCGGTGATTGTCGAAGAGACCGCCGACGGCCCGCGCCTCAATCTGGCCGGCGAGGAGGCTGAGCTGCTCGTGCGCCACCGCGGCGAGCCGCTCAAAGCGCTTCAGCATATTGTGGACATGTCGTTCGGGCGCAGTCTGCCGGCCGAACAACGCGTCTTCGTCGACGCGCTGGAGTACCGGAAGGGGAAGGACGTCGAGCTTCGGAAGATGGCGCTGTTCCTAGCGCAGAAGGCAAAAGACACCGGCCTGGATCAGCAACTCGGTCCTCTGAATCCCTACGAGCGCCGAATCGTGCACATGGCTGTGGCGGAAGTCCCGGGCGCGACGACCGAGAGCGTCGGCGATGCGTTCTCGAAGACCGTGTTGATCTCGCTGCGCAAGTAAGTGTCTTCGAGCCTCGAGTAACGAGCAACGAGTACCGAGCCACGAGTCCCGTCCGTGCTCTTCTCACCCGACGACACGATCGTCGCCATAGCGACGCCTCCGGGCCGCGGCGGCATCGGCGTCGTGCGCGTCAGCGGCCCCGAGGCCATCGCCATCGCCGCCCGGCTGATCGAGCGCAATCACTCAGGAACAGGGGCTAAAGATAGTCTCCCTGCGCGGCGGGCCATCCTCGCGCGATTCGCCAGCGCAACCGGCGTCCGCGATCAGGTCATCGTGACGGCCTTTCCCGCTCCCCGCTCCTACACGGGCGATGACGTCGTCGAGGTCAGCGCACACGGCAGCCCCGTCGTTCTACGCGCGATCGTGGAAGGCGCGGTCGCCGGCGGCGCAAGGCTCGCCGAGCCCGGCGAGTTCACGCTGCGCGCGTTCGTCAACGGTCGCGTCGATTTGATGCAGGCCGAGGCGGTCGCGGATCTCATCGATGCCGTCACTCCGCTGCAGGCCCGCGCGGCGTTCGATCAACTCGACGGCACGTTGACGCGCGCCATCGGCGAGCTCGATCGGTCGCTCTTCGATCTCATCGCACGGCTCGAAGCCTCGGTCGATTTTCCGGATGAAGGCTACCATTTCGTGACACCAAGGGACCTTCGGCGGGCGCTCGATGCCTTGACGGATCGCACGGCGGCGCTGCTGGCTGACGCGCAGCGCGGCCGGCTGGTGCGCGAGGGACTGCAGGTCGTCATCGTCGGCCGGCCGAACGTCGGCAAATCGAGCCTCTTCAACGCGCTCGTCGGTGCGTCGCGGGCGATCGTGACGGATCGGCCCGGCACGACTCGCGATCTCGTGACGGAGGTCGTCGACATCCACGGCTTGCGCGTGACGCTCGTTGACACGGCAGGCCTGCGCGAGACGGAAGATATCGTCGAAGCAGAGGGCGTGGAGCGGTCGAAAGGCGCGCAGCAGGTCGCCGACCTTGTGCTCGTGGTGATCGACGAGGACGACCCGACGCCCCCCTCGCTCGGCCGCGCGAAGCACCTGGTCGTCCAAACGAAGATCGACCTCGGACACTCAATCCACCGCGCGGCGGACGTGCGCGTTTCAGCGACGACCGGCACCGGACTGAACGCGCTCCGGAACGCGATAGCGTCGACGCTCGACGTCGAGCCGCGGCGCGACCAGCCGCAAATCACCAACGTCAGGCACGCGACGCTCGTCGCGAGGGCGCACGAGGCGCTGGCGCGGGCGAAGTGCGCCGTCATGATGGAGGGCGGGGCAATGCCGGAAGAATTCGTGCTGGTTGATCTGCAGGAGGCGCGTTGCGCGCTTGAAGAGATCACGGGCCGGCGCGCACCCGACGAGTTGCTGGCGCACATTTTTTCGCGGTTTTGTATCGGAAAGTAGGTCGCTCGCGTGACCGGCACATACGATGTCGTGGTGGTCGGCGCAGGACACGCGGGC
>Ga0182039_10000719_pt1 | contig 17314 bp, 24 predicted proteins | sample sta12Can44000111_FD_125975 | JGI IMG/M metagenome (GOLD analysis project Ga0182039, IMG submission 125975) | Lab enrichment of tropical soil microbial communities from Luquillo Experimental Forest, Puerto Rico - statanox.12C.anox.44.000.111 | ecosystem: Environmental > Terrestrial > Soil >...
CGCGTCCACCGTCGCGCCCCCGTTTTTTTGGGGATAACATTGGACTTGCCCGACGTGAAGACGCCCAAGGGCAGATGCGGCACTCTCGGGCGAGTACAACCCTCGACACCAAGCAATTTGTTCCAGAGCCGCAACTAAGGTCTGCCCAGCAGAATGCCCCAAATGTGAAAGGGGGGAGGGGTTCGTGTGTCTAAAATCTTCCGGACTACAAGGCCCCTTTGACACTCTCAAGGGAGCACGGCAGCGGATCCGTGTGCAATGGATTACTGCGGGGCTTTCCTCTCGGGGGGTCATCTCCAAGGGTAGCGTCAATGTGGCCGCGAATCGATGAACCGTCGCAGCCTTTCAGGCTGATAGTGCGCATCCGACAGGCACAGATTTGGGGTGTTAAGCTGCACCATACTGCCAATCGGACAGGGGAACAGATGATAGCTCTCCGGACCATCTACACACTCGTCTTCGCAATCACCGTTCTTCTTAGCGCTCCCGTGTTTTCCAAGAATACCGGATCAAATCCCATTGACCCGGGGTGCGAGGATCTCGCTCAGTTGAAGCTACCATCGACAAAGATAACGAGTGCAAAACTCATACCCGCGGGGACGTTCTCCGACCCTCCTGCCGTATTCACCGGTCAGGATCCGGCGCCCTTCTACAAGACGCTTCCCGCCTTCTGCCGAGTTCTGGCGCAGGCCATGCCCACTGCTGACTCGGACATCAAGATCGAAATCTGGTTACCCATTGCTGGCTGGAACGGAAAGCTGCAGGGCATCGGTAACGGCGGCTTCGCAGGACTGATTGATAACTATCAGCTTGGCATTGCTCTGAGTCACGGATACGCTGCTGCCGCCACGGACGCAGGTCATTCCGGCACCCCGATTGATGCGGCATGGGCACTCGGACACCCGGAGAAAGTGATTGACTTCGGCCACCGTGGCATTCACGAGATGACGGCAGTCGCGAAGACGATCGTGAAGAACCTTTACGGACGCGAACCACAGCGATCATACTTCTTCGGCTGTTCCGACGGGGGCCGCGAAGCACTTATGGAGGTGCAACGATATCCCGAAGACTACGACGGCATCCTGGCCGGTGCCCCGGCGAACTACTGGACCGCCCTGCTTTCCAGTTCCGTTTGGAATACTAAGGCCCTCACGGTTGATCCGGCCAGCTTCATTCCACAGTCCAAGATCCCTGCCCTTGCCAGAGCGGTGCTGGCTGCCTGCGATGGACTCGACGGCGTAAAAGATGGGGTGCTCAATGATCCGCGCCAATGCAAGTTCGATCCGAACTCGATTGTGTGCAAGGCGGACGAGGACTCGGACAAGTGCCTGACTCCGAAGCAGGTTACGGCGTTGAAGGCCATCTATGAGGGGCCAAAGAGCTCACAAGGGCGCGATACCTTCCCAGGGTATCTGCCGGGCGCAGAAGAAGGACCGGGAGGCTGGGGCACATGGATTACAGGTCTGGCTCCGATGAAAAGCCTCATGGCGTTCTTCGGTACGGGCTACTTCACCAATATGGTATACAGCAAGGCCGATTGGGATTACCGGACCTTTACCTGGGATGCAGGGTTTGCAGCAGCAGAACAGAAAACCGCAAGTGATCTGAACGCGACCCGTGCTGACCTATCGTCTTTCAACAAGCGTGGTGGCAAGCTGATCCTATACCACGGATGGGACGATCCAGCTATTCCAGCCTTGAACACGGTCAACTACTATCAGGAAGTGGTCAAGACGATGGGCCAAGGCACGGCCAATACCTTTGTCCGTCTGTACATGGTGCCGGGAATGCAGCATTGCTTTGGAGGTGCTGGTGCAGACGACTTCGGTGCGAACGGCAAGGCGGGGAGCGATCTGCGCCAGAATATTCGACTGGCACTGGAAGCGTGGGTCGAAACGAATGTAGCGCCTGGCACGGTAATCGCGACGAAGTACGAGGGCAATGACGATGAGCATCATTCGGTTATGACACGGCCTTTATGTCCTTACCCGGCATTCGCGCAGTACAAGGGCAAGGGTGACGCCAACGATGCTGCGAACTTTAACTGCTCAGAAAAGTAGCCATAACCGACTTGCGCAGTTTTCGGATGTCGGCGCATCTGCTCGAGCTGGGTAGGCCGCGTGCAATGGGCGAAAATCCTTTAGTGAACCGAGAGGGAAGATGTTTAGAAAACCTGCTTCGACAAGTGGAGGGAGTCGCCGGCATCCCGAGGCGGCCGCCACATCACAGACCTGCCGGAAGGATTGGCCACCACGCCCAATCACCAGCCCATCTGTCGCATTCGATTCAAGATGATCGCACTATATCGGTTCATGCGCTCGGGCCGTCGTTTTAGCGGACCGGGCAGGACCGCGGCGAGTCGCGCCGCTTCTTGCCGCCCGATGTTCCGCGCCGGCCTTCCGTAGTAGATACGACTGGCCCACTCTGCCCCATAAATTCGAGGGCCCCATTCGACCACGTTCAGGTAGATCTCAAGAATGCGCTGCTTGCCGAGCACGGCTTCGGCCACCGGCACCAGCGTGGCCTCGGCACCCTTGCGCAGGACAGACCGGCCCGTTCCGAAAAACAGGTTCTTCACGAGCTGCTGTGTAAGTGTGGATGCTCCGCGAGTGCGCTCCCCTTCTACGTCCTCCTGGGCAGCGACTTCAATCTCGTGCCAGTCGAACCCGTTGTGCTGGTAGAAGCGCGCATCCTCCGCGGCGACTACGGCGTGCTGGAGATCAGGCGAAATTTGGTTGAGCGGAACGAATTGATAGCGTTTTTGATACGGTTTGTCATGAATCCATGCCTGTAACCGGCGCTCGATCTGCACCGCGGTTGTCGGTGGATCGATCCAGCGGGCCGCAACCAAGAGCAGGGCGGCAGCCAACCAAAAAAGCAACGCACCCGCGACAAGCCATCGCGCAATCGACCATAAGTACTTCTTCCAACTTTGGCTATTGGCGGGCTTAAATGGCCTGGAGGTCATGCTTCAAAATACTAGCGTGGCCGGGTGCCCGAAATATCTCGTGGCCTACATTTGCTCGCTTTTGGCAACGTGGGGCTGATGCCCAATCGGGATGCGCGTCCGTTTCCATCCCCAAGGACTCCAGCCAGCAGCCACGACAATGCCGACCGCCGGTTTTGCACTAGGCAAGCCGCCGAGCAGTTTTGCGATTCTCATGTCGCATGGCTGTCCGTTTCGTGCCGAAAGGGCCGTTCTGTCAGCGGTTGGGGCTGGTAAATCTAGAGAGGGCGAGGAGTGAGGTGCGCCAGAAATTCGCGTTCTGGCATACAAACCAGCCAATCCAATCGCTCCAGTTGTTAACAGCGCCAGGCTGCCCGGCTCCGGCGTGGGAATCTGTCCTATGCCGCCAAAGATCGTAAAGGAATGCGAATCTACGGTATTACCGAAAGCGTCAACCGCCTGCGAGGGGTCAATACGGGGTTGAGGTGCAGCCGACCCCGTTGTTGATGTCCCCGCCGATCCAGCCATTGTTCTGCGAGTGAGCATTCGACAACTCCAGCCAGAACGTGCCCGTGTACAACTGCGGGTCGCTGAAGAAAAGGCCCGTTTCAATGCAAACCTGGTACCCCTGCTTGTTGATGTCGCAGCCGGTCTGCTTGGGCAACAGGTTGGCGCTAAAATAAGGCTCTGGATCACTCGGATCAACCCAGAAGTCCGCCTGAACGGAGATAAGAACATCGCCGGGATTCAGCCACGCCGCAAAGATAAGTCCATTTGCGGTAAGGGAGGAGACTGCAAAGAAGTCGTCGAACACTGTTGCGGTTTGTTGTGGCTTAATGTCGAAGCTACCGATGGTACCGTTTCGAGGACCGTTATCGTAGATGATCCCGGCGGCTGCGGCGGGTAGAGCAAACAAAACGGCACAACAAAGCAGGGCTACACAGATGATGGGGCGAATGTGCGTCATCGGCTCAGATTCTCCTGTCTGGAAGTCAGACGACCCCATCTTCAACATTCGAGCGCCACTAAAGTGCCACTATGACCAACTTTGCGAGAGTGAATATTTCGCGGACGCGATCGGGGGCGGGGATGACGGAGTGGGACGCCGCGGACTACGCGCGGATTTCAGCGTTGCAGAAGGTAATGGCCGACGAAGTGCTCGGACTGCTCAACATCGAAGGTTCCGAGCAGGTTCTGGACGTGGGGTGCGGCGATGGGAAGATTACCTCTGAGCTCGCCGCCCGGGTGCCTCGTGGATCGGTCGTCGGAATTGACCCATCTGTCGAGATGATTCGCTTCGCACAAGGTCGCTGGGGGACAAATGGACATGCCAATCTGCAATTCGAGGTAGCTGACGCGCGCCGCTTGCCTTTTCACCAAGAATTTGACCTCGTGGTATCGTTCAATGCGCTGCACTGGATCGCCGAGCAGGACCAGGCGCTCGCTTCAATCCACTCGTCGTTAAAAGTCGGCGGTGTGGCGCAGCTTCGTTTCGTCCCGGCGGGTTCGCGCAAGAGCCTCGAAGACGTCCTCAAGGAGACACGGCAATCGCCGAAGTGGGCATCGTACTTCCCAAGATTCCATCCTCCCTATCTTCACCTGACGCCGCAAGAGTATTCAAAGCTGGCGGAACAGGCAGGCTTGCAAGTGCCAAGCGTGCATGTATCGGATAAGTCCTGGGACTTCCACAGGCGTTCCGCCTTTTACGCCTTCGCCACGGTGACCTTCGTGGAATGGACACACATGCTCCCGGAAGCGCAAAAGCCACTGTTTATTCACGATGTGCTGGACAGGTATGAGGTTGTCGTGGGAGAAGCGAATACGTTCAAGTTCTACCAGATGGATATCCGGTTGTTGCGCTCCGGAGGGTGGAAGCAACACGCTCTAAAGCGTGGTGAATCCGGCGTCGTAATGGTCAGGCTTTAGCCAAGGCGGTGATTAAGGTCTGCCGCTCGTAATGCCCCAAAATATGAAAAGGGAAGGGGTAGGTGTGTCCAAAGCCCCTCTTAACCGAAGGTTATTGGAGCTATGTCAAGTATGTTCAGGTGAGGCATACGGATTTCGCGAGGGAGAACCGCATGTCGAAACGTACAATGACGAGTATGAAACAAAGCGTTCCCAAGTCGGTTGACGAGTACATTGCCGCACAGCCCGAGGCGGTGCGGCCGAAGCTTGAACAGGTGCGCGCCGCGATTAGGAGGGCCGTGCCGAAGGCAGTGGAGGGCATTGGGTACCGTATGCCTGAATACAAGCTGCACGCAAAGCCGATGCTGTATTTCGCCGGCTTCAAGGAACACTATTCCCTGTTTGCCGCATCGGGGACGTTCTTCGCGACGCTCGAAGATGAACTCAAGGGGTATGAACTACGAAAGGGCACAGTACATTTTCCACTCACCAAACCAGTTCCGGTGAAGCTCATCAGCCGAATTGCGAAACTGCGCGCGGATGGGATCGCTGCGACGGTAAAAAAACCGTTGCCGGGCCGAGTTTAACTTCTGTCAGGACCTAATGCCCCAAATGTGAAAAGAGGTAACTGCGCGCTGTCTTTTCGTGGCTTGAGCCGTTCACGTCCCATCTTTTCAATTAAGCCGGCCGCAGCCATCACACACTCCAAACTGATTTCAGGAACACGCGAATTTTGTCCAATGTCGTGTTAAGGGCCGCGTCCAGATCACAACCGACGCGCTGAAAATTTATGTGAACGTGATTGAGGATGCGTTCGGTGGGCAGGCTGATTTCGCAATTGCACAAGCTGGATTCAGCCGCAAGTTGGAGAATCACGCGGCTGCCGTCGCGCTCAATTATTTCGCTTACAACTTCATCAAGATTCATCGTACACTGCGCATGAGCCCTGCGATGGCCGCTGGCGTCACAGATCGCCTGTGGGACGTGAATGAGCTTGTGGCCCTTTGGGAGCAGTACGAACGGCGGGAGGAAAGGGTGGCATAAGTGAAATGGGAATATAGAATCGAGCCCGTCACATTCTCGGTGAGCAGCGGCGACCAGGGGGAGGAAGCCATCAAAAAGCTTAACAGCCTTGGTGAACAAGGATGGGAAGCTCTCTCTATATGGGACGGCGCGTTGGGAACTCACGTTCTAATGAAACGGCAGATTTCAAAGTAGCCCACTTCCTTCGTACTTAAAGGACAGCAAGACGCGGGTGCGGTACTCGCTGACCTTGCAGGTCCCGCAGAGGTTTCCACCGCGTTGCGTGCCGCATCCTCCGACCTCTGCTTCCGTGTCGGTCGAACCTCCTCTCGGCCTCCCAAAGTACATGTGCTGGGCGCGTTCGATACAGTTGCCCAAAATCTGGATTCCTTCCAAGGTCTGCCGCGACCTAATGGCCCAAATGTGAACAGGGGTAAGGGTTGGGTGTGCCCCCGGAATGCGAGCACGATGCGACAAGATAAGGATAGCCAGCCAGCTACAATGCCGTGGTAGCCCGCGAGCAACGCCGCCCTTATGCCTACAGATGGGTAAGATCGCGCTATGATGAAATCCGCTTTCACCGCACCAATCCGTGATTCGACACTCTCACCACCTGGTACAACAAACCCGTGACGAGCATAAGAATGAGGCCTGGGACTACTCTCAAAAAGACGTGATAGAAGATTAGCTTATCGATCAATTCGACGGACTTGTTATGGTCCAATTGCTTGTGAATTGGGATGGCAAGGGTTACGGTAACGATCCAAATAAACAGATTCAGAATCGCGGCGACGGCAACCCAGACCGTGGACATGGCAGGTGGATGAAACCAGACCAGTAGGATGTTGAGCACCACACACAAGAAAAAAACGGGACGTAAAAGAGTGTGATTGGTCTATTCACTGCTTGATGTAGGCGAGGAAACTCGGCCGGGTTTAGGCTTCTCCACGTGGGGTAGTTCACAGCGCCGAGAAGCGTTCCGCCGGCAAAAGAATAGATTGTGAGAACGAAAAATAGAACCGCGAGAACGTCGCGTGCCTTCATAGCCGCGTCTCCAAGCTGATCGTCCCGGAGCTCTACTCCGAGGCGTAACTGTCCTTGGTCATCCATGCCATCGTAAGGCGCAAAGCATCTGCGTGATAGTAAGAAGGCGACAGTTCAGGAACTGAGCGACGGTGTAGTCGTTGCCGCTGGTTGCGATTTCACGCGCGCGACGAAGACGGCAGGGCTGTCGCCCGCCAGTTGTTGGAACTCATGGATCATGTGCATCTGATCGTAGTAGCACAAGTCATGCGCGATCTGGGTCCAAGTGGTTTCAGGCGATGCCAGCTTGATTCCGAGCGCCTGATTCAATCGAACAATTCGCGCATAAAGCTTCGGAGCAACACCGATCTGCTCCAAAAACCTCCTCTCGAAATGGCGAACGGTCCATCCCGAGGTGGCAACAAGATCGTCAATACGAACAGCTCCCTTGCTGGCACTGATTTGCTGTACGGCTACGGCCACGCGATCGGGGCCGGGGTAATGTGGGATTCTTCTTAGCAGGAAACGTTCCGCAATTCTGATTCGGTCTTCAAAACTGCGCGCAATTGCGAGTTGTTCCTCAATGTCCGAGCAGGAAGGATTCAGCACGGCGCGCACATCGGTACCGCCCTCCATCTGTTCATTGACCAAGACAAGGTGAGATTCGTAGATAACGGAAAAGAGGTTGCCAGCATTCCTGCTTCTGCGATCACGGAGATCAGTTACGGGCAAGACGTTCACCGTCGTGTTGGCAGCGCGATCGCAGTTGGCGCGGTGAAACTGGGTCTGGGCGCTCTGATGGCCCTCAGTAAGTCCAAGAAACACTTCGTCGGGCTGACTTGGGCTGACGGAGACAAGAAGGGCGGTTTGGCCATACAGTGTGACAAGAACGAGTTACCGCGGCATCCTGGCCGGCCTAGAGGGAATTAGCGGCAAGAAGGCCGTTGACTCCGAAGCGATGACGGTTAAGAACTAAAAGCTCACTCTCGCCTTCGGCTGTTTGCTCCGTGAACCTTTCGAGCTGTCGCTCCAAACGACCTTCTCCAGCAGCCTTTACTCCCCAATGCGTCGTGATAGAGAAGCCTCACGGGGAGGGGTCCGGTCTCTTTTCGTCGTAGCTCCATCAAGTTATTCTTCGTGCAAGATGAAGCAGGTCGTCTATTCATCTAAGGGGAGGTAGGATCGCGGTGATCAGGACGCCACATTTCGTGATGGTGTTAGTAAGGAACAACATGAAGCCGGCAAAGAATAATCACGTGCACGGCGAGAGCGGACAAGCCCTAATAGTCACGTCTCTCGTTTTCGTCTTACTGATAGGATTCGTAGGCTTGTGTGTGGACGCGGGTCTACTGCTCCGTGCGAAAACCAACCTGCAAAAAGTGGCCGATGCCGCGGCAGTAGCTGGAGCGGCGGAATACACGTCGGGAAACTGGTCAGCCGCAGCCATAGCTTCTGCCGCGCAAAACGGTATAAACTGTGCTGCCACCGGAATTACCTGCAATGTCAGCATAGGCACCACTGCTCACCCAACTGCTGTGAGTGTTTACATCGCTCAGCCTCAGCAAATCTATCTCGCTTCACTGTTCGGCTATTCGACAATGACCGTAGGTGCGAAGGCAGCAGCAGGTCTCGTTACTGGTTCGGTTTGCATGTATGCCCTAGATAACTCCGCAACTGCACCCAAGGGTTATGGCATAACAATTAACGGCTCAGGCAATGCAAGTGGTATCGTGGCACCTCAATGCAATGTTTATGATAATGCTGACGCAAGCCTAAATGGCAGTCACCAGGAAATTACGGCCGCGTCTATAGGCATAGCAGGTACAATAAAGGGGAGTGGAACGACTTCGCCCGCGGCAATAACCGGATTGCTGCCAGTTCCCGATCCACTTGCCAATTACTGGTCCCTGCCGAGTTTTACTTCTAGTAACGGCAACTTGACTGCCACTACAGGGCAGGTAGGCCCAGGAGTTTACAAAAACTTCAGCGTCAGTGGAACGGCCACCCTTCAGCCCGGCCTCTATGTGATTCAAGGGAACCTCAACCTGAATGTGGCTTCTGCCAGCGGCGTCACGTTTTATGTGGACAGCGCCAACGGTGGTTCGCTTAGCTGCAACCCTGCTAACTGCAACTTCAATGGCACTCTTACATCTCCACCACTGGGAACTGGAACCACCGGATCTTGTAGCTTTGCAAGCGGCTGCAACGGCCTGCTGCTTTGGGATACCGAAACCACTAATTTCCCTAAGACCGTAAATATCGGGTCCGTCTCCCTCACTGGCATGATCTATGCCCCAACGGCCACACTGACTTTAGGTGGTTCCACGACTGCGACTTTTGATTCTGACATTGTTGCTGGAGCCTATGTGATCAACGGTGACGTTAGCATGAGTAACTACGTTGTGAATGCTGGTGTGGCGTCTCCGTTCAAATCAACGGCGCTGATGGAATAGCAAGGAAGGAAGGAAAGCATGACTAAGCTTACAATACATCACGATAAGAGTGGGCAGTCTCTAGTCGAAATGGCTTTTCTCTTTCCCGTGCTACTGTTGCTGTTACTTGGTGCAGCAGAGTATGGCCGCTTGTGGTATATCGGCATCGAGGTGACCAACGCTGCGCACGCCGGAGTAGAATATGGATCGCAAAGCCGCATTGCGGCCCAAGACAATACCAACATACAACAGGTGTCACTCAATGAAGAGGCAGATCTTATCAATCAAAATGTCAACACCTCAGGCGTTCAATCGCCGTTAGGCACGTCGAGCATCTCAGTACAGCAACTTTGTGCTAATGTTTATAGCTCTACGCCCTCCACTTGCTCGACTTCTTCTCCATCTCCAATCGAGTATGTGCAGGTGAATACCCAAGTCACGGTAGCCTCCTTGTTCAATTCCTACGGTTTCGGGGGGACCTACACGCTGCATGGCAGCGCGATTATGAGAGTGCGGGGTTAGCAATGAAAAATAAATTAATATTCAGCGACCAGGGTCAAACAATTGTGGAGTCCGCCTTGTCTATCGGTCTTCTATTGACAATGACGCTTGGCTTGATAGAAGGTGCTCTGATGCTTACCACCTATCACTATCTTTCCTATGCAGCACGACTGGGAAGCCGCTATGCCATGGTTCGTGGTTCACAATGTACTGGGTTTACCACTGCCTGTCCTGCTGTAGCCGGCGACGTTACCACCTACGTGCAGAGTATTCCTTTCATAGGCGTTGACCCAACCAAACTAACCGTCAATACAACGTGGGGTCCCGCTCCACCAACGGGGTCCGTTTGTGCGACTCCGGCCTGCAATGATCCTGGAGATCAAGTCACGGTGACAGTAACATACCCGCTATCCGGCTTTACGGTCCCACTTATACCGGCTTTCTCAGGTAACATGCACAGCAGCTCAACCATGGTAATAGCACAATGAGGACAGGGCGCAAAAAAGTCGGAAGTGCGATCCAAAGGGCCAAGTGGATTTGGCGAATGGATTGATTGCATACGCTACAGGCCTTCCTGGTATTGTACTTATCTCTTGGTCATTTCATCTTTGCGGCGCGGTTACGAGCTTTCTCGATAGCTGCCAGTCCTTATTCGGGAAGCTTGAAATGGAATCAAACGAGATGCTCGAGTGGGAGATGTTCGAGCAGAAGGTTAAAGAACTCTCTGAGAGGTTTCACACCGAGTCATCCCCACTGCTTCTTCGGGGACAGAGCAATTCGGATTGTGGCCCCTGACAACCATGCTCGACCGGAACGGAGACCTACTGCCGGGAGTTCCGCTCGGTGCGTCCACTAAACCAGAACGCGAATTTCCGGCACACCAAAGCAGGGAATCGGAACCGTGAAAGTGATTGATTTGAATGGTGGCCAGGGGCGGAATCGAACCGCCGACGCCAGCCTTTTCAGGGCTGGACTCGACCATTGTCAAGTCACTGAGTCCACTGTGTTTAGGTCATGTTGACGGCGGGTTTCCTGCCACTTTATTGGAACCATAATGGAACCAATGGGAACCACGCAGTAACAACCCAGACGGATGGCCGGGTTCACTCACAACTCAGCCAATCAGTGCTACTATCCGCGCAGAGGTACCCATGAAAACCGCCGAAAGCATCGAGGCTCAAACAGAACGCAAGGCCAGCGGTGGCAACTTCCACCCAGAATGGCTCTTCCACTCAGAACAGTGGCTCTGTCAGTGGGAGGCGCGGGCGTGTTGAAAACTTGAAGCCGTGGAAACAGGGCCAGTCTGGCAATCCCGGAGGTAAGCCAAAAGTTGACCTTGCAGCGCAAATCGCCCGCGTAATCTTTGAAAACGATGCACCGGCGATTTACGCGGCATACTCAAAGATGTTGCGCAAGGGCAGCCCGTATTGTTTCCAAGTCCTTAGCGAAAGGGCATTTGGAAAATTGAAGGAACGACACGAAGTCGAGGTCGGGCCGTATCGTGACCTTACCGAAGACGAACTGCGCGACCGTATTGCCAAGCTTGAGCAAGAGTTGGGATTGCCGCCGACCACCGAAGAGAACAACGCTCTAAAATCCAACTGAATTGGTTTTGTACGAGCCGAGTAGGCGGATATCATATCCGCTGCGGCGAAACAATCGCCGCAGAATCAGTTGCTTCGATTGCGCTATACCTAAACTATGCTCGTTCTGCGAGGAGGCTGCCGCCATGCAGAAGCGCACGGTGACCATCCGCTTCGAGCTGGCCAAGTATCAGGTGAACCAACTTCGGGCGCTGGGACGCAGCTTGTGGCCTGCCATCAATCTTCCTTGCGCCGAGTTATGCCGCCGCGTGCTGCTGGATGGTGCTGACCGCCGCATGGTGAGAAGCGATGGCGAGCGCCTGCTGGAAGCTGGCTGCCATCCAGAGGGGCCTGAATTCGACCCTCTGCCATAGGGAACTTCCGATCTTAATCAGCTTCGAGCCAAACTTTGCCAATTTGGGCGCTTGTGGTACCAGCGAGTAGCAGATGAAAGTTCTACAGCAAGCTGTTTGACTGGAAGCCTAGCCCATAGCCAGTGCGACGCGTGGAGCACATGTCATCCCCGTCCTGCAATGCAGGCTGGGGGATGACGAAGTGCCAACCCACTGGCGATAGCTTCGCGACCGCCAGGCTAACCAGCAATCGAGCCGCCAAATTACGGGCCAATCTTGACGCAGGCGGCGGTGTGATTGTTGTACTCCAATTGCAAGTCAAAATAGTGTCCGTTCCAGTTCTGATTGGCGGGGGCGAGACCACTATTCCAGTCGGCGGTGCCGAAGTTCCACGCGCACAAGTCGCCGATTTCTTCCCCATTTGCCGAATCCCACCAAGCATTCGACTCGGGATCGGTATTGGCCTCAGTGATCTCGTGGCTGGTGACGTTGACATTCGCGTCCGACGGAACGTCACCGCTGGGCGCATGCTGACCGTTGCTGGATGCATAGCAGTACGTGGGATTGGCGTACGGCATGTTGGCATAGATGGTCGGCGTGGTAGTGCTCCCGAAATAGCCGTGATACGCGCAATAGCTTGTGTAAGCGCACGTCGATGAGCTGTTATCGGTGCACGAACCTTCTCCGGTCGAGGTGAAGACGATGAACATTTTATTCAGACCTGGGGTCCAGCCCCTTAAGGTCATTACTCTGCTGATTTCAGCTTGCAATTGGGCATCGGTGATGCAATTGCTGGGCGTAACAGAGTCGTGGCATCCGCTAGCGGGATAAGGGTTCGTATCTACGTCATAGCCAGCCAATCCGCCCGTACCAACGAAGTACTTCGTAACTCCATTAATCGACGAATAGTACTGAGTGCTGTTGTTGGAAATCCCGTGGTAGGGATAGTCGCTGAGCATCTGTTCGGCGAGCAACTGATATTTGGACGTCAGGGTCGTGGACTGGCCATTTTGCAGGTGAGCCGGAATCCAGAAGATGGCGTAAAAGTTATTTCCACTCATTATCGGCCCGCCGTGATAGCTCAGTACTCCGGGGCCCAACGGCGGGCCCAGCTGCGCCCTGATCTGCTGGCTAAATGCCTGAGTCGGATAGATGTGAACGGTTCCGTTCGCGCCATTGGCGACGTACGGAGAATTGACGACGTCCTGCGCCGAGCCCTGCACCGAAAGCAGAGAAATCAGCAGGATGGTAGTGAGCAGTCCCTTCATACACAGGGAATGGGTCATGTAGCACTCCTAGTCGAGTTGAAGATGGTTATTGGTTGGGGCGCTGGCCTGAGGTGGGCCTGCCGCCGGTTGTGGTGGGCTCGGTTTGCTTACCCCGAGGAACGCTATACGTTGAAATCCCTCATGTTGTACGGATGGCTGCACAAACTGGTCGTTGCTCAAGCGCAATGTCAGGGCTGCAAATGAGCACCCTGTAAAGCCGCCGCTCTCGTGAAACGGCTAGCTCTGCCTTTCACTGCACTCCATGGCCAACCGACACACGCAGTACTGTGTCTAAATTCGGTTGCTGAATCTGGTCAATACAACTTATTGGGAGCGATCAGTTTCTTTCGAATCAGCAAATCCCGCGCCTGTTAGCACAGCTTCTATCGCACGCGGAGACCGACGCGCAGGATGGCCCGCAAAGCGCAATAGAAATGCCCCCGGCGCTTTGCCGGAGGCTGGTGGAGTTCCCCCCCGACCGGCAGGCCGCTACACGACCATCACTGACCCACTGGAGGCCGATGCGCAGTTCAACGTCTGGCACACCCGTGCGATGTCCGACCTGCTGCGGCCCAGCTCGTCGGCGATCTCTGTGTAGCTCTGGCCATCCTCGCGCAACTGGCGAATGCGCTTGGCGTCCTTGTCGCGCTCACGCTTGATGCGTGGACGGCCACCAACACGGCCCTGCTTGCGTGCCCGCTCCAGACCGGCGAGGGTGCGCTCACTCAGTCTCACGCGCTCTTGCTTGGCGATGGCGGCCAGAATCGCCAGCACGGCATCGCGGAAATCACCAGTGCCGTCGAGATACTGCTCGGTGAAGGATTTGAAGGCCACGCCGGTAAGCGGCGTCGAACATGGCCTGAAACTGCGGGCGTTCGCTGGTTTTGCCGCTGCACTGGTTGATATAGGGGGCGGCGATTTCCCAGCCCTGCTTCTGGCAGTATTCCTGCAGCTGGGCGACTTGGTTAAGCGGGTCTTGGCCGCCGTTCTTGGTGCTGACACGGGCGTAAATGGCGCATTTCACGAGGTTTCGTCCAAAGTCCGATCATGCGACCTTGCTCGCCGATGTCGAGCAACGGTCTAAGCTCCAGAAGAGCACGACATCAAACTCGCGCCCGTAGGACGTCAGCTTCTGCAGGTGCTGCAAGGTCTCCAGCACGCCTTCACGGCTGAAGCAAAATCGTACCAAAATACGGCTGTATAGAGGGACGATATTTTTGGGCTGTAAGTGCTTGTAAATGCGCTGTGGAAATCCTCGATTTCCGATACCGTTATTTGGGACGGTGAATCCGAGGTATGGCGCACAAACGCTCGTACAACATCGAAACGCCGACTTGGACATGCCCGCATTGCGGATTCATTCATCATGCTTTCGATCTGCTGCGCCTCGACTTCGACAATCTGCAGTGCCGACAGTGCGGTCAAGCGTTCCCAGCTGCGCCACCCAAGCCCGAGGGCCAAAACCCACCCTCAAGCGCATAGAAAACTTCGATCTTAATGCGGCTTGGCCCACAAATTCATTGCTGCATCACCGACGCGGGAACACCTGTTTTCAGGGGGGCTGATCTGTTTTCGCGGGGGAGGGATTCACCTGCTGCTTAGGGGTAAGTCCCGAAGATGAAATCACAGACAACAGCCATGAGGCCGCGGATTTGCGCATCATCAAAAGGCGATTTCACGTCGGTGTTTCGTTACAGCAGTTTCGCCAATTAGCGACATCGGCACTTTCATGCCATTGAACTGTCGGCCATCAGTGCTAGACTTGTAGCCCTCCTGTGCACGCCACCGAGTCGTTTCTTCTGGCACCAAGGTTCTCTATTCGCTGAAGTTGAACGCTGAAACTGTCGCAGCTTTTGAAGTCGACCTCTATTTACTTTCGTCTCCGGCGTGTCGATTCGAGTCTCTCGATAGACATGAAAGGCGCGCTAGCAGTTGCTTAAGCGTTGACACAACAACTTCACTCACCCCTCTTTCCCTTGAATGCTAGGGATCAAACCCGGAGGAACAACATGAAATTCGCACGAAACATTCTGATTGCCGGCCTCGTGATTTGTTTCGCGAGTTTTGCCCTTGCCAGCAGCAGCCCTGGAGTTGGCAGCGGAAAAGCAACCGGCTCACCTTCTACCTTCACCTCCTTTGGCTCTTACGGCTCTAACTGCTCCGGAAACTTCGCTGCCGGTATGGGAGTCTGCAACCTGTATGAGCAGTCATACACGGCGAGTGAAACCAGCACCGGCAGCGACACTACCGGTAATGCCATTAACCTTGGGGGGGTTGTTGGCTCCGGCGCCGTCGAAATCAGGGAAGTGGGAGGGGGCACCAGTGATGTGCTGATCTTCAGCACGGTACAGATCAGCGGGGTTTTTACCTCGTTTGTCCAAATGACCTCTGACCCCAATAATTTTGTAAGCGTATTCAACAACTTTGCCAACGAGGACAGAGGCCCATGTGTCGCCGAACCAACCGGCGGCTGTAACCCTGGCATCGCGGTCTATGCACCCGGAGGACCCACCAACAACATCTATAACGTGTATAGCGATGCTGTGCCGGAGCCGGGCACGCTTGCGCTCTTAGGCAGCGGCCTGCTCGGCGCCCTTGGTATGGCGAGGAGGCGTATCTTTCACTAAACGCTGGATACCGCCTTACGTGCTGGCACGCCACACGTAGTGCGGGCACCAACTCTTGAATCAGGAGGGCCACCCATGCAGAAGTCTATGCATGGGTGCGTCTTTTTATGAGTGGCCCAAACGAACTCAAACTAACTCGCAATGCTGAGATTCTCAAAGCCTTTACGCTGGGGAAAGCCAAGTCGCTATTGCTAGGCGCTTAAGATCTCGGCATCTACTTACAGTCATGCGGAGTGTCAGAATATCTAGCAATAGCTTGCATTTCAATGGAAAGATTACTTGACAAATTCCTGTTTATTGTAATACAATAATAGTGAGGGCACCCTTCGTGAACCGCAAACCCGGAAGGCCCAGATTGCCGAAGGGTGAAGCCAAGGAACCGTTGACATCCGGCGGGGATGGTATGTGAAATTTGGCGAAGCGATGCCAACACTGGATTACGCCGAAGTTACCGATCTGCCGAAATTCCTGGCCACCGTCCGGGAAATTAGGCGACGTTGGCCACAAGCTGAAGACGTGAATCGGTTAGGTGATGAGCAGAAACTCTGGTTCGGTGGACAGGATTCATGGAGGTGGGGCCTGTCGCCCAGATTGTATAGACCACCATACAAGGGAGCTGACGACGAAGAGATTCGGCTTGAGTTTCAGAGTAAAGCGCTTCAGGTACTCGCGGGACGCTTGCCGAGCGGAGCAACAGAAAAATGGCAGTGGTACTTCTTAATTCGGTTTACAGGGGAAGGGGTTAATTAGCCACATGAGCACAGGGTAAGGTGAGGTGTGCCCGAAATCTGAATGTCTCGTCGTCAAGGGATCGGAAGCCTTACGGCTAATCGATTACCGGCAACCCTTCCTAGAACGGTCTCGTGGAGCAAGCAGACGGACAATTATTGCTGGCTTCGAGCCCCCTCAGGAAGCCCACTTAGGGTTCTAGGAACGCGTGCACCGCTTTCTGGCGGCTTTCGATGGCTCAAGCTGTAAGGGTGAAGTCCCTTCGGCAGAGACGTCGGAGCCTGCTGCCGCCAACAAGCTTGGTCACGCCACGAATACATTTGGCATGACCCATGTGCACCGAAAACTATCTAGTATCGGTGTTTGCGGTGGCTGCGCATCGCCCGGCGCACGGTGCTCCCGTCGATCTGCTTGGGACGCGCCTCATTCACATGAATTACCCGCTCGTCGATCCTCTTGCCATTCAGGCCGGCGATGGCAGCTTGCGCTTCCTCGTCGCTGCTCATCTCAACGAAGGCAAGGCCGCGCGGTACCCCGGTGTCGCGATCGGCAACGACTTTAACACTCAGCACCGGCCCGAACGCCTCGAATGCCGCTCGTAAGGCCTGCTCCGTTGTGCTCACTGCAAGATTTTCCACGAAAATGTTGAGCATAGGAACTCACGTTTGCTGGAGAATAGTGTCTTGCTCGACGGAGAGCTGCCATCGTTGCAGTGAAGCCCGCGTCCCCACGTGACTGATGTCAGGATTGATCGTCAGTTCAAGCGCCGCGGCAGAGGCGAGGTCAACCTTGTACTCTTCGCATTCCACTACAGTCTGCGGCGGGCCGAAATTCCATTGTTGCCGGACGACATCCCTATAGTCTGCGCCATGAGCGGGAAGCCATCGCAGCACGAACTCCTGAGTGCGGGGAGACTGCTCCTC
>Ga0182039_10000724_pt1 | contig 17279 bp, 16 predicted proteins | sample sta12Can44000111_FD_125975 | JGI IMG/M metagenome (GOLD analysis project Ga0182039, IMG submission 125975) | Lab enrichment of tropical soil microbial communities from Luquillo Experimental Forest, Puerto Rico - statanox.12C.anox.44.000.111 | ecosystem: Environmental > Terrestrial > Soil >...
AGCTCTCTAGCCCGCAATGTACGTTTGGCTTCTCACAACGCGTGATTTTTGCGGGCTAGTGGGTGGTCAGCTCGAGCGCAAACACTCGCGATGATACCGCTCCAAATCAAAAATTTTAAACCGCAACAGCAAACGAGCAGGCGATGAGCACGAGGCGAGCATTTGGTTGCGGACTCGCCGCGCTGCGTCTCTTTGGTAAATTCCCCTCCGTGCTCTCCCCGCTTTTCCGCTGGAAATAGGGTCGGTTTCCCTCCAGACTTTAGTTAATATTCAATGTTAAAAGAGATTGCGCAGCTGTTACTTCTTCAAGACCGGGATCAGAAGATCAAGATGTACAAAGCGGAGCTTGAGACAATTCCTTTGGAGCAACGGCGGATCGATCAACTTGTTGCTTCGAAAAATAGCGCTTTCGAGCAGATCAGGCAGCGTTTTCGGGATCTTGAGATGCACAAAAAGAGGTTGGAGCTGGACGCTCAATCTCGCCGGGACGCCATCGTCAAATACAAGAATCAGCAATTTCAAACACGAAAGAACGAAGAGTTTCAGGCCATCGGCCAGGAAATTCGGCGCTTCGAAAAAGAGATCGAGAGTATCGAAGACCAAGAGATTGAATTGATGGAGGAAGCCGAAAACCTCAGCGGTAAAGTCTCGGACGCGGAGCGGGAATTGGTGGCCGCAAAGCGCCAGGCGCAACAACAAGAAGCAGATCTGAAACGAAAGCAGCAGACTCTGGAAGACCGTCTCCGTGAAGCGGAGACTGAGCGTGGTGGATTATCTCAGGAAATAGATCCGGATCTGCTTTTTCGCTACACTCGCCTGTTTGCCACCAAGGGGGGGAATCCAGTGGTGCCGGTCGAGCACGAGTTTTGTATGGGGTGCCACATGAAGAATACGACGACCTTGGTTCATCGGGTGAAAATGGGCCGAGAGATTGTCCACTGTGAGCAATGCGGTCGGATTTTGTATTATGCGGACTGAAATGCCCTGAAGGTTGAGATTAAATGCTTTGGACTTGGCGATTGTGTCGACGCACCTTTCGGTACGCGAAGTTCTTCTTCTCGTTGGCGCAGGTGTTTTAGCCGGGATCATGAATGCCGTTGCCGGCGGCGGTACGTTTCTCACTTTCCCAGCTCTCGTATTTACAGGGATACCGTCGATTGCGGCGAACCAAACAAGCACCGTCGCGGTATTCCCCGGTCAGGTTGCCAGCTTTTGGGCTTATCGAAATATTCTCGCAGCCGAAAGGCGGACGGTTCTCGTGCTGGGTCTGACAAGCTTGATCGGCGGGTCGATCGGGGCGGTCATACTCTTGCGCATGTCGAGTTCATCCTTTGACCAGTTGGTCCCTTGGCTGCTTCTTTTTGCAACACTTGCGTTCGCATTCGGCGACCGAATTCGAAGGCGGTTCGGCTGGCGATTGGTAAGCGGATCCGGCACTGGAATCGCCTGGACTCCTCTACTGAAGGCGGCTTGCATCCAACTGATCATCGGTGTTTATGGCGGCTTCTACGGGGCTGGCGCCGGGATACTGCAATTGGCCGTCCTGGACATGTTGGGTCTCGACGATATTCATGTGGCGAACGCTCTCAAGGTTATTCTAACAACAGCATTTAACGCGCTGGCGCTCTTAATCTTTATTGCCGTGGGGAAGATCTTCTGGCTGGAAGCTATAATCATGGGGGCTGCAACCATTACGAGTGGATATGGTGGCGCATGGGTCGCTCAGCGACTTCCCCAATTTTGGGTGCGCCGATTCGTAATCGCCGTCGGCGCAACGATGACGTTCTATTTTTTCCTCCGTGCCCGGTAGCCGAAAGCTTTACAAGAAAGCCGATCCGGTCTACGGCTTCTGCATCCGATGGCAACAAGGAAAAAATCTGTCACACCCATTCAGGAATCAAGGGTCTTTGCGGTGGTCGGATCGGATGAGGGCGAAACAAAGCGTCGAGCATGCGAGTTGGCTGTCCAATTGACTCCCAAAGAGGGAGGGGATTTTGGCGTCGATACGATCGATGGTGCCGTGGATAACGCGGAACAGGCAATTCAGCGAATTCATCAGGCAACCGAAGCCATTCAGACGCTTCCCTTTTTTGGTTCTGAGAAACTGGTATGGCTCAAAAATGTCAACTTCCTCGCGGAGACGGTGACCAGTCGTGCTACCGCAGTTCAGGCGGCTTTGGACGAATTCAAGGACTTTCTGGAGAGAGGTTTGCCCCACGGCGTCTATTTTCTGTTGAGTGCCGCCGAAGTGGATAAACGGCGAAGTTTCTACAAATCGCTTGGGAAGATAGGGAGACTTGAGCAATTTGACAAGCTGGATACAAGCCGAGCGGGTTGGGAAGAAGATCTGGAGCCGATCGTTTGCCAGTTGGCTGCTGAGCGCGATTTGGAATTTGAGACTGAAGCATTACAAGTGTTTATCAGACTTGCAGGTTCGGACACTCGACAGTTGCGGAACGAGTTGGAAAAGATCGATCTCTACCTCGGAGACAAGCGAACAGTTACCGCAGAGAATGTTCGCGACCTTGTCTCGAAATCGACCCTCGGCGTTATCTGGGAGTTGGGTACGGGCATTTCCAAGCGTCAATTGGTGCAGAGTCTCGCGCTGCTTGACCAATTGCTCTTCCAGGGCGAAACGCCAATCGGCATTTTGTACGCAGCCATTATTCCCACAGTGCGAAATCTGCTGGTCGCGAAGGATCTTCTTCTGAGGCATAAGCTTCGGCCTCCACAGGTGCCGTTTCAATTCAGTTCGACGCTCAACAGGCTTCCGGAAGATGCGATTCGGCATCTGCCGCGAAAGAAAGATGGAACGATTAATGCCTATGCATTGGGACTTGCGGCCTCGGAAGCCGACCGTTTCGAACTGGGCGAATTAGTAGACGCCATCGACGCCTGTCTCAGAGCTAACGTTCAGCTAGTCACGACTCAACTTGATCCCAGATTGATTTTGAGCCAGTTGCTCGTGAAACTTATCGTGAGCAAATAAATGGTCCCGAAATGCGGTGAACCCGAATACCTTCCGAGGCGGCCGTTCTTGCGAGGCGGAGTGGTAAGGCCACATCTCCGAGGCGGCCGTTCTTGGCGAACCAGCTCGGAGATCTGCCCTTACCAAGTTGTTCGATTCCGAGTTCTTAACACGAGTCGCAGATCCACGGATAATTGTGAACGCTGATCAGCCCGACCCCGTCGCCCCTCCATTCTGAGCTGGCGGTTCGGTTCGGCATCGTTAGAGTTCGCCGATGAGCACGACATCGATTTGGACCGCTCTGCGAAATCACACGTTTCGCAATCTTTGGGTGGCGAGCGTTTTATCCGGTTGCTGTGTTGCGGCGCATGATATGGCGGCGACCTGGGTGATGAACACCCTGACTAATTCGCCGCTTTTGTTGTCATTGCTCTCAACCTCTGCTTCCTTGCCTTTCTTTTTGCTCACATTTCCGGCTGGCGCAGTCGCAGACATGGCCAACCGCAAAACCATTTTGTGTGTGATGCATATTTGGCTTTCCCTTGCGGCAGGCGGCCTTGCTTTTTTGTCTTTGCTTCACTTGCTGAGCCCGGCGGTCATCCTTGCGGCAGTATTTGTTTTGGGTGTCGGATTTGCATGTAATGCTCCCGCGTGGATGTCTGTTGTGCCTGACGTTGTCTCCAAAGAAGAGCTCCCCTCGGCTATTGTCCTTGGAGGTGTTCAACTGAACATATCGAGCATCATCGGGCCGGCGCTCGGCGGTGTGCTCCTTCCGCTAATCGGGCCGACTGCACTCTTCGGTCTGAATGCAATCGCCTTCCTGCTCGTTCTGGCCTCCATCCTGCAATGGCGGCAAAAAAGAAAAAAACCGGCGCTGCCCACTGAGAGTCTGGTTGAATCGTTTGTCGGAGCGGTAAGGTACGTACGCTACTCCCAGACCATGCAGGTTGTGCTGTTTCGGGCATTCCTGTTCGCCCTTCTCATTTCCGTTATTCCCTCACTCCTGCCAGTGGTAGGGCTTCAGGCGCTTAAACTCACTCCGTCCAGCCTCGGAGTCCTCTTCACCAGCATGGGAATCGGCTCATTGCTGGGCGCGGTATTTGTGGTCCCTTGGGCCAGGGAAAAATTCACGCCGAATCAAGTGACCATCTTGGCAAGCGTGCTGCTTGCTATCGTCTATTTTCTGATGGCCGCGGTTCGTAACCTGGAAGCGTTTATGCTGGTAGCAGCGCTTGCCGGCATGGGCTGGACTCTAGCTGCATCCGAGCTATGGGTCGCTGCTCAACAAGCCATGCCGGGCTGGACGCGCGGCCGCCTGAACGCGGCTCAATTGATGGTGTCTCAAGGCGGCATAGCGCTGGGTGGGCTGGCCTGGGGTTCCGCCGCGACTTTCACCGGCTTCGAATACACGCTGTTGTTGGCCGCGTTGCTTGTCTGTTTGAATCTCTCGGTCGCTGGTCCGTTGTCGATCGACATCGCCCGCACAGTCAACCCCGAACCTGCGCCTCCTTTGCGAGCGCCCGAGTTCCCCGAACCGCCGCAGCCGGATGAAGGTCCGATAGCCGTTGTCGCCGAGATAACGATCGACCCCAAGAGCCGTGTCCAGTTCCTCGACCTCATGCGCGAACTCAGGCGGATTTATTTACGGAACGGTGCATCAAGCGTGCGCCTTTATGAGAACCTTTCTCAACGATCCGTATTCAGGATGGAGGCGGTCGCGCCAACCTGGCGGGAGTATCTGCTTCTTGAGGGCCACCTTACCAAAAGCGAACGCGATATCCTGGACCGCGTGTTGGAATTGCACGCCGGCACGCAAGCAAAAATTGAACATTACCTTTTGATCACCCGTGATCTGCTGGCCCCCAGCTCTGTTACCGCGCTTGATGGAGCTTCAGACCGCTGGAGCCCCAAGAAGTTCACCGGTTAGCCCAAGGCTAGCCCGCAATGAGCGCGCCGCTCTTTACAGCGCGTGATTTTTGCGGGCTAGCGTCTCTTTGATTTGGCAGCTCGGCGGGCTTTGCCCGCTCCATATTGCACCGGTCGTCTCTTCGGCTCAATCCCGGTCGTGCTTCCTCTCTTGAGCTCCATGATCTGATCGCGCACAAGCGCAGCCCGTTCATATTCAAGATTGGCTGCGGCCATTTGCATTTCCTCTTCCAATTCCCTGATCACTTCGGTGATATTGAAATCGCCGCCTCCTTCCCTTATCACTGATTCCTCAACCTCGCGGCCCCTCAGAATTGTGTGCAAGCTCTCCTGTACCGCGCGTTTGACGCTCGTGGGTGTGATTCCATGCTCTCTGTTGTGGGCGATTTGCTTGCTCCGGCGATATTCGGTGATTGCCACAAGCTTTTGAATGCTTTCCGTATAAGCGTCGGCAAAGAGCACGACTTCACCGTTAACATGACGTGCTGCGCGTCCGGCCGTTTGAATCAGAGAGGTCTGGCTTCGCAGGAAGCCTTCTTTGTCGGCGTCAAGTATACAAACCAGGCTAACCTCAGGAAGATCCAGGCCCTCGCGTAAAAGATTGATCCCAACCAGGATGTCGAATTCGGCGGCTCGCAGGGACCGCAATATTTCGACACGCTCGATCGCGTCGATCTCACTATGCAGGTAGCGGACTTTGAGGCCGACGTCCCGTAGGTAATCGGTCAAATCTTCTGCCGTTCGCTTCGTCAGGGTGGTAATCAGAACCCGTTCCTTGCTCTCCGTTCGTTTGCGACAGAGTTCAATCGTTTCATCAATCTGATGTTTGAGAGGGCGTATCGTAATTTTGGGATCCAAAAGCCCGGTTGGCCGGATGATCTGCTGAACGATCAAACGACTGCCCGGCGTGTGCACGTCAAGCGCACCAGAGGAACGCCCCGTCAGCATTGGCACTAAAACCGGCTCGGTTTCTTCCTGCCCAATTCGTGAACGCGCGTGAGGAATGTACTCCTGGTTTCCAACGATGCTGTTTTGGATTTCAAACCCCGCAGGCGTAGCGCTGATGTAGAGAATCTGGCCGGCCATCCTCATGAACTCAGGAAAATTCAACGGCCGGTTATCAAGCGCGCTCGGCAGCCGAAAACCGTATTCGACAAGAACGGTCTTCCGCGATCTATCCCCTTCATACATGCCTCCGATCTGGGGAATTGTGGCGTGCGACTCATCCACGATCAGAAGAAAATCTCTAGGAAAGAAATCCAGGAGCGTATAGGGCTGAGAACCCGGCGGGCGCCCGCTCAGGTGTCTTGAATAGTTTTCGATCCCATTGCAGAAGCCCATCTCTTGCATCATTTCCAGATCGAACTCGGTCCGCATCTTAACCCGTTGCGCCTCGAGGAATTTCCCCTCTGTCTCGAACGTCTTTATCCGATCAACGAGTTCTTCTCGAATCGATTTAAGCGCCCGCTGCATCTTTTCATGCGGCGTCACAAATTGCTTGGCCGGATAAAAAATAAATCGGTCAAGTGTTTCCTCCATGTGGCCGGTTAAAGGGTCAAACCGAGTAATGAGATCGATTTCGTCGCCAAAGAATTCGATTCGAATCGCTTCTTCATCGAAGGTCGCAGGATGCACTTCGACTACGTCGCCGCGAACTCGGAACTTTCCTCGAGTCAAAGCGATATCGTTTCGCTCGTAGAGCATATCGACCAGTTTTGCGAGCAGAAATTCCCGAGAAATCTCCTGCCCACGCGCTACGGCGCAAACCATGTTTGCATAGTCCTCCGGCGAACCCAAGCCATAAATGCAAGAGACACTAGCGACGACAATCACATCGTCCCGTGACAGGAGTGAACTCGTCGCCGACAGGCGTAATCGCTCAATCTCTTCGTTGATCGACGAATCTTTTTCGATGTAGGTATCCGTGCGCGGGATGTAGGCTTCAGGTTGATAGTAATCGAAATAGCTAACGAAGTATTCCACCGCGTTCTCGGGGAAAAATTGCTTGAACTCGCTATAGAGCTGGGCTGCCAGCGTCTTGTTATGGGAAATCACCAGCGTCGGTTTATCCAGGGCTGCAAGCACATTCGCGGCTGTGAAGGTTTTGCCCGATCCCGTTACCCCGAGCAATGTCTGATGACGGTTGCCGGCCCGCAAAGAATCCAGCAATTGGTCGATCGCCTGCTGCTGATCGCCGCGCGGTTTAAACTTTGAAGAAAGCTTAAATGGCATAACACATGGGACTCAGCCGGTCAGTTCAGAGTCTCGACTCTCGTGCTATCCCGTCTCTGGCGCAACAGCATCTCATAAGAAGGGAACGATTCATTTTAGCCAGGGATGGCCTTCGTGCCGTCCCATTTCTCTCCTTGGTTCTCAAATTGAAACCGGTTCAAATCGAAACCGGTTTGATTCGCTAATTGACATCAATTACTAGTCCCCATGCGGATCATCCGTTATCTTGCGCAAGAGGGAGATGTCCGGTTTGCGGCTGAACAGCCGGGAGGTCGCTGCTTTGATTTGCATGGCGACATCTACCGAACATTCGAAGTTACTGATCGTGAATCGAAAATGGTCAAAGTCCTGGCACCCATCGAACCGCGGGCGATCCTTTGTATCGGCCTTAATTATCGAAAGCACGCCGAAGAAACCGGGGCGAAAATTCCAGAACGACCGGTCCTATTCATGAAGGGCCCGAATACCCTGCAAAATCCGGGCGATCCGATCGTGCTGCCGACCAAATTGAAGAGCGACGAGGTTGATTATGAATGTGAGCTGGCAGTCATTCTTGGCTCGGAATGCAAGAATGTTTCGCGAACTCAGGCGCTCGATTATGTATTTGGCTATACCGCGGCCAACGACGTAAGTGCGAGAGATTGGCAAAGGCGTCTGGGTGGCGGCCAATTTTGCCGAGGAAAGGGCTTTGATACCTTTGCTCCCCTTGGGCCGGCGATCGTCACGAAGGATGAAATCGCGAATCCGAATTCGCTTCACATCGAAACCCGCGTCAATGGCAAGACTCGACAGAGTTCGAATACATCGGACATGCTTTTTGATGTTCCGACTCTAATAGAGTTTCTCAGCGGCAGTACCACGCTTTATCCAGGAACAGTTATTCTCACCGGCACACCGCAAGGCGTAGGCATGGCGATGAATCCGCCGCAGTATCTGAAAAAAGGTGATTTCGTAGAGATCGAAATCGAGAAGATCGGGGTGTTAAGCAACCCTGTTGTGCAAGAGGAGTGACGAGGTTAACCTGCTGCAACGTGCTCTGCAAGAAGCATCGATCCATCTCTCCCGGAACTGGTGGTGCAAGCGCTTGAACCGCTGGAGGGGTGTTGCTCGTGCAAGTTGCAGAGCCGCAGGTACCTGTAAACGCCGGCTAGAAAGCCCTTCGACAGCCGCTTCGGGTCTGTATTAGTGCTCCTAAACAACCTGGGAACCCAATGCCGCGGCTGCGCACTCAGGCTCGTCATGCTTCTCGACGTGCAATTCCGAAGGCTGGGTTGAAGGAATCAGCACGATGCCAACCCCTTTCCGCGGGTCATCTGTGGTTTCCCCGATCGGATCGGATTCGGGCTGGTGCGCAGAATGATCCAAAGAATCGACAGCCGAGTCTGTTTGCAAAGTTGTCTTCTCCCGGTCCTCAGCGGCAGTCGTCGGAATTGCTTCCCCCGAGCTCTCTTCAAATTCATTGCCGTCAGCGGTAACAGGTTCGTGACTCAGATCTTCTCCGACATTTGAAGGGTAGTGCGTGGGTTGATGTGCGGGGGTGGTGCTTACCTTCTCTGGCTCGATCTGCTTAGGCGGCAACGGCAAATCGAGGGTTCCATCCGCAAACTCGATGACATGTCCAGCTTTAGCCAGCCAGATCAGATCGGTTGCCAAAGCCGTCTTCGCGTGTTGGTATTCGGCGCTTGTTTCGTCAGGCGATGCCACTCCGGCAAGTTTAGATAGAACTTTTTCTGCCAGCTGCTTTCGAGAGATCTTTGGGTACGATCGTATGGCGGAGAGAATTGCTGCAAGATTGGAAGAAACAGATGCTTGGTTTGGATCGAACAGCTGCGGACGCACCGTCGAAATATAGAGGATGCGCTTCTTGTGTTTGAATACGTGCAAGCCCGCCTGGTTGAGGCCATGCCGAAGCGCACCCGCAATCTGGGCCGGGAATCGGTTCTCTCTGTCCCTGGCCTTCCGAATCGCCGCGATAATGCCGCGATCGGGAAGATGGCGCGCTGTTTCGCCCGAAAGCTCCGCCGCTAGGCACGGACGAACTAACGTAGGAAGATAGTGCGTCCGAAAATGCTGTTCTACAGCGGCCGGATTCTCGAAAGCAATAGGATCTTGCTGGTCCTTCGTGCGAAACGTTATTGCTTTGCGAGCTTCCTCTTTCCATTGCTCGACGATTTGGGGATCGCTCGTTATTTCGATCGTCCGCCGGTAATCGTCAAAAGACATCCGCCTGTTAAATCTCTGCTCGTAAAGCGCTCGAAGAGCGGGTTGAAACGCGTGATAGTTCGTAGGTCCGAGAAGTCTCCCTGTGAGCGTACAACGTGCGACCGAGGAAAAGTTGCCCTTGATGGGTTCCTTCTCGATGATCTGAGTTTCGTAGTACTCGTCCTTCTTTTCGCTGAAAGCGTTGCGCTCAAGAGCAGCCGGGTCCATCGCCACTGGTCCATAATCCCCAAATTGATAAATCATCGTGTGATTATCGAGAGAACGTACGCGAATTCGGTGGCGTTCAGGCCGCTCCAAAAACATCCGCGCGAGACCAAAAAGGGGATAGGCGACGTGGCCTTGCTTAATTTGCTGGATTATTTTTGAGAAAGCCCGTTCTTCCGGAAGAAAATCGATCTGAACAGGTGCGGGTTCGACCTCCGGACGAGTCGTCTGCTCTTCCCGGCGCAGAAATCTCTGACGCTCGCCCTTCTGCGGGAGTGACCGATTCTCGACTGGACGCTGCTGCGACCGCAACGGCCGATTGCCCGTGGCCGGCTTTCTTTCGGTTTGCTCGTGCCGATGGCGCTCGGTCGGCGGGCTTGGCCGCCGGGACCTGTCGTCCCTGCGTTCGCGCCGTCCCCGTTGCTGGCGATCCGGAGAATCGTCACCTTCGTAGTCTGCGTAGCGATTTGCCGGCTCCGACTCCTTTAACCAATCGGGCGTTAATCGAAGTTCGAGCGATGGAATGGGATCCGTCATGGTCGCATTAGAGGTAACTGAATTGAGCTCCAAATTTCAAAGCGCTAGAATCCTCGAAAAGCAAAACTGCCTGCAGATGGGTCAAGTTCTTTCTGTATCCGCATATGAATCATTGGGTGATTTTGCTTTTCAAGGATTCTATAGCGAGGCCGCCCCGCCCAATCGGCGCCGCTCCCCAACACGACCTCGAGATCTTACATCTCGCTGGTCTGAGGCGCGGCCTCGCTAGATAGAGTGAGCAGGACATGTCAGGGACGCGGGCGTCTAGGTTGTCGTTTACATTTGATAGGTCAACACAAAAGTCGCTCGAGTCCAGATAAAACCTTCAAAACCATCGCGCTATTGTGTCAAACTTTCGTTGGAAAAAAATTATTGCTATTTGCTGCGATTAATTTAGTTGCCATCACCAAGCTTCGCAATTAAGCCTAGGCACGTCTTAACCACAACCGAGAGAAAATCGATTTATGTCAGAGAAATCCATCGAAGAAAAGGTGAAGGATATCATTGTCGAGCAACTCGGCGTGAATCCTGAACAAGTGACACCTAATGCTTCATTTATTGAGGATCTTGGCGCTGACTCGCTCGATACGGTAGAACTCGTGATGGCCTTCGAAGAGGAGTTTTCGGTCGAAGTTCCTGACGAAGATGCCGAGAAGCTGCAAACGGTCGGCGACGTCGTTCGCTATATCGAAGAACGCGCAAAGTAAGGAATCAAACCCCGAAACAGATCCACCTTGCCTTCCATGGAGCAGCTACGGTTAATTGTCGATAAGGCGACCCCTCCTTCTGACTGATGCTCTCTCGGTTTTAAGATCTTTTCTTAGCGGGGTACCAGATCCGCAACCAGATCCGACCCGCGAGGCCACGTCTCAGATCGGGCGAAATATGAGGTTCTCAAAATCCCGTGGCAAGCAGCGCCGAATGGGCGAAGCAGCCTCTTCGAGAGCCTCTGCGTTTGTGTCCCTCTTCAAATAGGGCTAAGCTGAGCGAACTCTTTATGTATTCAGAGGACGATCTTCAATACGCCATTGAAAATACCAGGGTCATCCTGTCACCGGAGCGCAGGATCGAGACTTTCGGTACCACTAGCTTTCATTTTTATCTGGTTACCGAACTCATGGATAGCGTTAGTGAGATACGTGTCCGCGATGGGAGAATACAGGCAGATCGCCCGCAAATTATCACTCCGGCAAATCTTTCGAAATTGACTTTGGAAGGCTTCGGCGAGAAAGCGCGAATATTTGCCGAAATGCTGCAAAATCGAAATTCCGCGCTGTTGAAATACGGCTTTCAAATCCGGAAGGACGATCTTTCTGAGAGCTTGGTCCACGATTCTGTTGAAGCGGTTCTCGATCGGGTCGCGAGTCAAGTACCTGCAGCACTTCGGAGTTCGAGCGCAGTGATTCACGGAGTGGATGAGGGATGGGAGGTGTGCCTATTGAAGTTTACAATTGAGATGATGCATCAGTCGGCCGGAGGAAATATCCAGGATTTCCGCCGGAAGGGCATGTTGTAGTCCTGATGGGGCCGCGCCTCAGACCAGCCAGATGTAAGGGTATCAAGGTCACGTTGGGAGCAGCGCTTGATGAATAATCTGGTGAAAGTGCTGATTATTGCCGGGCTGGCGATCGGCATTTTTGGGGGCGGGGGATATCTTGGGTACCGTTTGTTCTTTGAGAAGCCCGACAAGCTTAAGCTCGGTTCCAATCATCCCGTTGTGACTCCGACGCCTGACCAAGGCCTGACCATGTTTGAGCAGGCGAACCACGAAATTGAGCGCGGAAACTCAGAAAGCGGCGAAAAAATCTTGTGGGCGCTCATTCAGAATCTTCCTGATTCCGAAAAGAACAGTGATGCCAAAAGGCTTCTGAGCAGCTTGAACGTGCGGGAGTTCTTCTCCACCCAGCCGGGTCCGGACAAAACTGAGTATGTCGTTGCCCGCGGAGACTCGATGGCGAGAATAGCCAGTAAAACGAAGTGTGCCGCCGAATTGATTTTCAAGGTCAATGGCTTGGATAGCCTGACCATCCAGCCGGGTCAGAAATTCACCATCCCAAGAGGGGAGTTCAGCTTGTTGATAAACCTCAAAAAGCGTGACCTGACCTTACTGAACAAGGGAGACTTTTTTCGATGGTATGAGCCTTTGGAATTCAAAATTCCGGCCAAAACCGTGCCAGGCCAGTACAAAATACACGAGAAAATTGCCTGGTCGGCGGGTACCCAAGTGGCGTTTGGAGAGAAAAATTACCTGGGAAGTAGTAGATGGCTTGTCATAAGCAGCAATGGAACCGCCATTTACTCAGAAACAAATCCGCAGTCGCCTAATGCTCAGAAACCTGCTAACGGAATTATGCTTGCGGCCCCGGACATGGAGGAGTTGTTCGCTCTCGTCGCGAAAGATACCCCCATCATTGTAAAATGAAGGAACAACCTCTGGAATTTGAGAAACCAATTGTCGAGCTGGAAAAGCAGCTCGAAGAACTCAAGAAACACTCGAAATCCCACGCGGTTGACATCGATCGGGAGGTCCAGGCGATGGAGCAAAAAATCGAGCAGACCAAGCGCGAAATTTATAGCCAGCTTTCGGCTTGGCAACGGGTTCAGATTGCTCGACACGCTGCTCGCCCTTTCGCTCTGGATTACCTCAGGACTGCTTTTTCCGACTATCTGGAACTTCATGGCGACCGGCTTTTTGGCGATGACCAGGCGATGCCTGGTGGTCTCGCTACGATCGGCGAATTTCGGTGTGTTGTTGTAACCCATCAGAAGGGTAGGGATACTAAGGAAAATATTCGGCGGAATTTCGGCAGCGCCCACCCCGAGGGATACCGAAAAGCTTTTCGACTGATGCGGCTTGCCGAAAAGTTTCGTCTGCCCGTGATAGCGCTGATCGATACTCCGGGTGCCTACCCCGGAGTAGGTGCCGAGGAGCGGCATATTTCGGAGTCCATCGCTGTTAATTTGCGGGAAATGATGGTCCTGCGGACACCAATTATTGCAGCCGTGATCGGTGAAGGAGGCTCCGGTGGCGCGCTTGGCATTGGAGTTGCCGATCGTGTTCTCATGTTGGAGAACGCTTACTATTCTGTTATCAGCCCGGAAGGGTGTGCTGCGATATTGTGGAAGCACAGAAGTCATGCCCCCGAGGCGGCCGAGGCGCTGAAGCTCACAGCCAACCATTTGAAAGAATTGAATCTGATCGATGAAGTCGTCGCGGAACCTCTCGGCGGCGCACATCACGACCACGAGCTGACATCTCGAAACCTGAGGGAAGCTCTTCTTAACCACCTTCGAGAGCTTTGCGAAAGGCCGATCGACAAATTACTGAACCAGCGTTACGAAAAATTTCGTCGAATGGGAAAAGTCCTCGAAGCCTGAGGTCCATCGTTGCCCGAGCGAAACAGCCATTGCCGCCAACCGGGGTAGAGCGTCCGCTCCGTCGGTGCTCTCTGGTCGAAGCATCACGCGAAGGTACGCGCGAGACCTTGGTGTCGATCTAGCCCGCAATGTACGTTTGGCTTCTCACAACGCGTGATTTTTGCGGGCTAGTCCGCCCTCACATGCTGAAGATAGACTCGAACCGCATCTCGAACCGCCGAAGCTACATCCGCCTGGGGTTTCGCATGCTTGGGCCTTAGCCAGGGAAAGTACCCAACCAGATCGTGAAAAACTAGAATTTGCCCGTCGCAATGCTTCCCGGATCCAATTCCAATTGTCGGGATTGAAACCAATTCAGTGATTTCAGCCGCCACGGTGGATTCGACAAGTTCAAGCACCAGCGCAAAGGCTCCCCCTTCTTGAACGGCAAACGCTTCCTGGCGCAGGAATTCCCGTTCTTCGGCTGTGCGGCCTTTAACTCTGTAACCGCCCTCTTCGAGCACATGTTGCGGAAGCATTCCGATATGGCCGATAAAAGGAATCCCGTCATCGGTAATCGCTCGGATTTGCCTGTAGCAGGACTGCCCGCCCTCCAACTTCACTGCGTTCGCGCCTGCGGCAACCAGCGCTCTTGCGGTGGCTACAGCTTGGTCAGCGCTATCGTAGCTTCGCATTGGGAGGTCGGAGGCTAGCAAGGCCGATGAGATCCCGCGAGCCACCGCCCGGGTGTGATAAAGCATGTCCTCGAGCACAACATGTGTCGTGTCTGGGTATCCGAGCACCGTCATCCCAAGCGAGTCACCAACAAGGATCAAGTCGACTCCCTCTTCGTCGAGAATTCTCGCTGTCGGGTAATCATAGGCAGTCAGCGCTGCAATGCGATTCCGGCTGTTTTTTCGAGCCCGTATCGCCTCAGCTGTGATCCTGTTTATCATGCGATAGATGAAAAGGGCAGCCTTCTAACCTGTTCCTCGTTGTTCAACTTCTGGAGAAGATAGGAGACGGAACGCGAATGTCCGGGCAGGATCAAGTCGGGCGCAATTTCGGCCAGAGGCGTCAGAACAAATCGTCGCTTGGCCAGCCTCGGATGCGGGATGACAATTTCCGGCCTATCGAGAACCAGGTTGCCCACGTACAGAATGTCCAGGTCGATTGTCCTTGGAGAGTTTCTCGGCCTCTTCGACGGGCGCCCCATTTTCATTTCAATCCGCCGCAAAAAATCCAGCAGGGCGACCGGGTGACCGTCAAAACCGATTTCCATGACTGCGTTCAGGTACTCCGGCGTTCCTGGGTCGCACTCGACGGGGCTTGTTTCATACACGGAGGAACTTCGAACGAAGCTTCCAATCTCGTTAAGGGCAGAGACCCGTTGGTAGGCTTCCCGTAGGTTCGCCAGTCGATTTCCAATATTGGAGCCAAGCGCGATTGCGGAGCGCATTTCAATTCACTTTAAACCTAGTACATCCTGCATATCATACAATCCGGCATGCTTGCCAATGAGCCACTTCGCCGCTTTCAAAGCGCCTTGGGCGAAATTGTCCCGGCTCAACGCGCGATGGGTGAGTTCAATGCGCTCACCCAGCCCCACAAAGAACACGGTATGCTCACCCACGATATCGCCGCCGCGAAGGGCGTGCATTCCGATTTCGCTTTGTGCCCGCTCACCGACGTAGCCTTCGCGCCCATGACGAACACTTCCGTCATACTCGAGTTGGCGCGCGCTCGCGACAATCTCAGCCAACCGCCTGGCCGTACCGCTTGGCGCGTCTTTCTTCAAACGATGGTGCAGCTCGAGAATTTCGACGTCAAAGTTCGGCCCCAGCACCCCATTGGTTTTCTCGGTCAGCCAGAATAATAGGTTAACCCCGATGCTGAAATTCGGTGCAATAAGGATCGCGGTCCACGCGGCGGCAGTTCTCAATTTTTGAAGCTGATCATTTCCATGCCCAGTGGTCCCTATCACTAGCGGCTTGCCGTCCGCGGCACAGCAGGTGGCGATCGCCACGGACCCTTGTGGCTGAGTGACGTCAATAGCCACGTCACAGGCCGCAACCGCCGCGGATAGATCATCAAAACGTCCCGACTTGGTCACGTGAAAGCCCCCCGACGCGGTTGCCGCACGGACGATCGCTTGACCAAGTCGCCCGGCGGCTCCGTGCACATGCAGTCGGATCATAGAAGTTTCAGCGCGCTAAGAGTGCGACCCAATTGTTCGCGGTTTGCAGCACTCATTTCGCAGAGCGGAAGTCGGAATTCCGGCTCAATCATGCCCATCAAATGCAAGGCGGTTTTGATTGGAATCGGATTGGATTCAATAAAGAGGTCTTTGAACAGCCGAAAATAGCGTAAATGGATTCGCATGGAGTCGCTGGGACGTCCCTCCAGGAAATTGCTGACGAGCTCCGTCATCGGCTTTGGGATGATATTCGATGCCACGCTGACAACTCCGACGGCTCCAACTGCCATAAATGGCAACGTCTGAGCGTCGTCGCCGGAAAGGATGGTGAAATCCGGGGGAACAACGTTCCTGAGGGCCGACACTCTTTCCGTCGAACCTCCGGCTTCTTTGATCGATACGATTGTTTTGCAGTCCGTTGCCAAACGGGCGCAAGTCTCTATGCCGATCTCGCCCGCTGTACGGCCCGGCACATTATAAAGCATCAATTTGAGCGAGGTTGATTCGGCTATCGCACGATAGTGCCGGTAAACGCCCTCCTGCGTCGGCTTGTTGTAATATGGACTCGCTAAGAGCGCGCCATCAATACCAAGCTTCTCGGCTTTTTGCGTCAGTTCGATAGCTTCTCTCGTCGAATTGGAGCCGGTGCCCGCAACGATCTTGCAGCGGCCGTTTGCTTGTTGGACCGCGATCTCGATGACCCTGAGATGTTCGTCATAATCAAGCGTGGCGGCTTCGCCAGTTGTCCCCACAGGCACGATGCCATCGATGCCATGGTCGATTTGAAAGTCGATTAACTTCCGAAATCCATCTTCGTCGATTCGACCGCCTTTAAACGGTGTAACGATCGCGGTATAGGTGCCTTTAAACATGAGCTTGTGACTCTACTATATCGATTTCTACTTTTAAAACAGGCTCTTAAACAGGCGCGGAACGGCTGTTTAAGAGCCTAAGCGAGGCCGCCTCACCCCACTGACGCCGCTCCCTGCATGACCTTGACACCCCCTACATCTGGGCGACTTGAGGTGCGGCCCCGCTGCCTATTTCAATTGTACCTTCGAAGACGAAATCCGCCGGGCCCTCCAGGGTCACGTCGGCAAACCCTGAGGCAGTTTTTCGGAAGCCGAGCTCCAGCCAATCTCCGCCACGCACCAAAACGGAAACTGGCGATTCCAGACCATTCAAGGCGCTGTAAACAAGTCCGCTGGCGGCAACTCCTGTCCCGCACGCCAAGGTCTCATCTTCAACACCCCTTTCATAAGTACGGACTGCGATCCTCCCAGGCTCGATTTGCTTGACAAAATTGGCATTTGTTCCCCTGGGATGAAAAGCTCGGTGATAACGAATCTTTGCGCCCCAATCCCGAACAGGAGCCGTTTCCAAATCGTCTACGAACACCACGACGTGAGGTACCCCCGTGTTAACTGAATGAACCGGGAGTTTGCGTTTTTCAATCTCCAACGCGCGATTCAAAACCATGTCTTTGGGTTCGCTCAGCTCAAGCTTAACGCTTTCATCCCGAAGCTCCGCACGGATCATCCCGGCAGGCGTTTCAAATCGCAATTCTTCCCTTCCGCCTGAAACCCTGCTTGCGAATCGGGCGAAACATCGGGCGCCGTTTGCGCACATTTCGGC
>Ga0182039_10000734_pt1 | contig 17146 bp, 14 predicted proteins | sample sta12Can44000111_FD_125975 | JGI IMG/M metagenome (GOLD analysis project Ga0182039, IMG submission 125975) | Lab enrichment of tropical soil microbial communities from Luquillo Experimental Forest, Puerto Rico - statanox.12C.anox.44.000.111 | ecosystem: Environmental > Terrestrial > Soil >...
CCGAACCTGGCAGCCAGCCGTCTATCTGCCCGGCAGCAGCGACTTGCGCAAAGTCGGGGTGCAGGTCGGCGAGGTCAAGGTGTTTTACGAGAACTAACGGCGGGATTCGGGATTCGGGACTCGGGATTCGACCAAGGGTCATAGCCGCGAGATGGAGGCGTCCGTGAAACCGCGCAGCGCGTTTCTCGTGTCGACGACAAGCGTGCCGCTCTTCACGAGCGTCTGGTAGTCGAACTTCGAGTGGTCGGTACAGATAACGGCACAATCCGGCTTGTTGGCGAGCGCCGTAGCGAGATCCAGGGACGTGAAGGCGTGCTTGTCGTGTTTGAGCTCAGGAACCCACGGATCGGAATAACTCACGCGCGCGCCCCGCCGCAGCAGCAGCTCGAGAATGTCAAGCGCCGGCGATTCGCGCATGTCGTTCACGTCCTTCTTGTAGGCAACGCCAACGAGCAGGATCTTCGATCCGTTGATCGGTTTCCGCACAGTGTTGAGCGCCTCGGCGACGCGCTCGACGACGTATTCGGGCATCGAGGCGTTGACGTAACCGGCGAGCTCGATGAACCGGCATTCGAAGCCGTTCTGACGCGCCTTCCAGGACAAATAAAACGGATCGATCGGAATGCAATGTCCACCCAAACCTGGCCCCGGGTAGAAGGGCATGAACCCGAACGGCTTCGTTTTGGCGGCGTCGATCACTTCCCACACGTCGATGTCCATCTTGTGGGACATGAGCGCGATCTCGTTGACGAGACCGATGTTGACGGCGCGGAACGTGTTCTCGAGCAGCTTCACCATTTCGGCGACGCGCGTCGAGCTGACGGGGACGACGCGATCGACGGCTGATGAATAGAGCGCCGCGGCGACCTCGGTGCTCGCCGGACCCGATCCGCCGACGATCTTCGGAATGTTGCGCGTATTGAACTGTTGATTCCCCGGATCGACGCGTTCGGGCGAGAACGCCAGGAAGAAGTCGACGTCCGCGCGAAGGCCCTTGTCTTCGAGCATCGGTTGAACGACTTCGTCGGTCGTGCCCGGATACGTCGTCGACTCGAGAACAACAAGCTGTCCTGGTCTGAGCGTCGCCGCACAGGCCTCGACGGCCTTGACGACATAGGAGAGGTCGGGGTCCTTCGTCTTTCTGAGCGGCGTCGGGACGGCGATGTCGATGACGTCCATGCCGGCCAGCCCCGACATGTCGGACGTCGCGCGGAGCTTGCCGCTGTTGACCACCGCACCGAGATCGCCGCTGGCGACGTCCGGGATGTAGCTGCGTCCGGCATTGATGGCGCGCGCTTTCGTTTCGTCGACGTCGAACCCCGTCACGCTGAAGCCGTGACGAGCGAATTCGAGGGCCAGCGGCAGACCGACGTACCCCAAACCGATGACGCCAACGTTCGCCTTCTTGCTGCGGATGCGATCAAGCAGCAAGGCGTGGAGCGAGCCTGCCGGTGTTGTGGTGGGGGTAGTCATCGCGAGGATACCTTTTCAGCTGATCTGGAAACTGACAGGCGCTCGAGATCCGCGTCGACCATCATTTCGATGAGCTGGTTGAAGTTGACTTCGGGCTTCCAGGACAGCTCCCGGCGCGCTTTCGTGGCGTCGCCCAGCAGATGCTCGACTTCCGCTGGGCGCAAGAGGGCAGGATCGACCCGGACGTGCTTCTCCCAATCGAGGCCGGCGTGAGTGAACGCGATCTCGACCAGCTGGCGGACTGAATGGCTCACGCCGGTGGCGATCACGTAGTCCCGGGGCGTGTCCTGCTGGAGCATCAGCCACATCGCCCGGACATAGTCTCCCGCGAATCCCCAGTCCCGTTGGGCGTCGAGATTGCCGATCGACAGCGTGTCGGTCAATCCGAGCTTGATGCGCGCGACGCCGTCGGTGACCTTTCGAGTGACGAACTCGACGCCGCGGCGGGGAGACTCATGGTTGAAGAGCATGCCTGACACGGCAAACAGGTTGTAACTCTCCCGGTAGTTGACCGTGATGTAGTGCGCGAAGACTTTCGACACGCCGTACGGGCTGCGCGGATAGAAGGGGGTCGTTTCCGTCTGGGGCATCTCGCGGACCTTGCCGAACATCTCGCTCGACGATGCCTGATAGAACCGGATTGTCGGATCCACCTGCCGGATGGCGTCGAGCAGCCGCGTCACGCCCTGCGAGTTGTACTCGCCCGTGAGCATCGGCTGGTCCCACGACGCCGGTACGAACGACATCGCGGCAAGGTTGTACAACTCGTGGGGTCGGACTTCGTGAATGAGGCGAATGAGCGACAGTTGATCGAGCAGGTCGGCCGGTTTGAGCGTGACACGGTCGAGCACATCCTGAATGCGCCAGAGATTCGGCGTGCTCGACCGGCGCACCATGCCGTACACCTCGTAGCCCTTCTCGAGTAGCAGCTCCGCGAGATAGGACCCGTCCTGGCCGGTGATTCCGGTGATAATGACTCGCTTGGACATGAAACTCTGGATTTTAGCATGACGATAGCTGACGAGGTGGAGCGGTTCGCGCGCGAGCGGCAGGAGGCGGACCGCCGATACAACAACGCGTTGACCGCGCTCGACGCCGCCGTCGTTGCGGCGTCGGATGCCGGAGAACTTGCACGGATCGGCACCGCCCTCATGGAGTTCCTGCAGCGGATCACGGCGTTTGTCGAGAGCAAGGATCGCGAGATCGTGACCACTGCCAATGCGCGGATGGCCGCCATCGAGCGGACGCTCGATCCGGTCGCCGAGCTGCGGATGCAGATGAACGTCGTGCAGCGCGCGATCCAGGCGCTGACGCGAGCGCCTCACGACGCCGGCTCGCCTGGACCCACGGTGCCAACCGAGCGCCGGTCTCACGTGGGCGGCTTCGAGACGTCACTCGCCGGGCACTCAGCACCAATCGCGCCAAGTGCCGCACCGAGCGCGGGAAAGGATGCTTTCAGGAACGACTTCACGTACGTCGCGTTCGAGGATCAATTTCGCGGTTCTGACTCGGTCATCGGCGAAAGGCAGCGCACATATGTGCCGATCTTCGCGGGCGTCGATCGCGTCGTCGATCTCGGGTGCGGGCGCGGCGAGCTGCTGGCGGCATTTCGGGCGGCGGGCGTGCGCGCGAGCGGGGTGGACGCCAACGCCGACATGGTCGCGAATGCCCGGGAGCGGGGGCTCGACGCCGTTCACGGGGACGCCTTGGCCTTTCTCGAGGCTGTGGAGGACGAGTCGCTCGGCGGGATCATCGCGACTCAAGTCGTCGAGCACCTCGAGCCGCCGTATTTGCTGCGGCTGATTGACACGGCGTCGCGCAAGCTGCGGCGTGGCGCGCCGATCGTGCTCGAGACGATCAACGTCGCGTGCTGGCTGGCGTTTTTTGGCAGCTACCTCCGCGATTTCACGCACGTCCGTCCAGTGCACCCCGACACGCTGCAATATCTGCTTCGCGCCAGCGGGTTCGAGCGGGTCGAGATCCGGTATAGCGCGCCAGTCCCGGATCACATGAAGATGCGAACCGTGGATCTGCCGCCGGACGTCGCGGCCGATACGACGCTGACCGCGCTGGCGCACGCCGTGAACGTCAACGCGGTGATTCTGAACAACCTGATGTTCACGCATCTCGACTACGCCGCGGTGGGGTACCGCGCCTGACCCGCGAAGCGGCATGTGAGAAAAGTCCGCGGAGCGGGCGTACGCGCCATTCCTCTCTATCTGTGGAACACATCGATGTAATCGTGGTCGGCGCCGGCGTCACCGGCCTGGCGGCTGCGCATGCCCTCGCGCTCAGCGGCCGTACGGTCTGCGTGCTCGAGCGCCATCCCCGCCCGGGACAAGACAGCAGCACGCACAACAGCGGCGTCATCCACGCCGGGATCTACTACCCGGCAGGCAGCCTCAAAGCGCGCCTGTGTGTCGAGGGGCGGCGATTGATGTACGAATTCTGTGCCCGTTACGGCGTGCCGCACGCGCGCTCGGGCAAGCTGATTGTCGCGCACGATGACAGCGAGCTGAGCGAGCTCGAGGCGCTGTGGGCCAAGGGGCTCGCAAACGGCGTCGAAGATCTGAGGATCGTCGATCGAGCGTTCATGATCGCGCGCGAACCGGGTGTCTCCGGCACGGCAGCCCTCTGGTCACCGGTGACGGGCATCGTGAACGCCGAGGAGCTCGTCAAGGCGCTTCTCCGTGCCGGCGTGGACAGGGGCGTCGTGTTTCTCCCCGGCACTCGCGTGATCGGGGCCGACACGCGGACAAGCGGCATCGTCATCCGGACCGAGCGCGAGTCGATTCACGCCCGCATCGTCGTGAACGCCGCGGGGCTGTATGCGGACGATGTGTCGAGGCTGCTTGGGGGAGAGAGGTTCACGATCTATCCGTGCCGCGGGGAGTACGTCGAAGTCGTCCCCTCCAAGCGCGCGCTCGTGAATGGGCTCGTCTATCCGCTCCCGCACGCCTCAGGCCACGGACTGGGCGTCCACGTCGTCAAGACCACGGGCGGGCAGGTGTGGTTGGGGCCGACGATCAGGTATCAGCGTGAGAAAGACGATTATGAGAAGGATCGGCTTCCGGTCGACGCGTTCGTGGAGCCGGCTCGGCGAGTACTCAACGGGCTGAGGCTCGAGGACTTACGACTGGGTGGGAGCGGCATCCGCGCGAAGCTGCACCCGCCGAGCGAGTCGTTCGCCGACTTCCTGATTCGGCGTGATCGTTCGAACCCGTTCGTGATTCAGGCGGCAGGGATCGATTCGCCGGGCCTGACCTCCTGCCTCGCGGTGGGGAACCTCGTCGCGAACATCGCGGCCGATCCAGGCGTATAGTCAGCGCGAGAGGCCCCCTATGTTCAACGTCCTGCGGACGAGCGCCATCCTTCTTGCCTTCGCCTCCTGTGCCTTCGGACAGCAGCCTGCGCCCGCGACGCACGCGTCCTCGACGTTGCGCGTCAGCGGTCTCATCGAGCCGGTCGAGGTCTTGCGCGATCGCTGGGGCGTCAACCACATCTACGCGAAGAACGAGCACGATCTCTTCTTCACCCAAGGGTACTGCGCGGCGCGCGATCGGCTGTTCCAGTTCGAGCTCTGGCGGCGTCAGGCGACCGGCACCGTGGCCGAGATCCTGGGACCGAAGGAGCTGAAGCGCGACATCGGCGCCAGGCTGCACATGTTCCGCGGCGATCTCAAGGCAGAGTTGAATTGGTACCACCCCCACGGCGAGGCGGTCGCGACGGCCTTTGTGGACGGCGTCAACGCGTACATCGACGAAGCGCTCCGCAATCCGGTGGAACTGCCGATCGACTTCAAGATGCTGGGCATCAAGCCGGCGCACTGGACGACGGCCGTGCTGATCTCCCGGCACAATGGTCTCCTCGGCAACATCGGCCAGGAGCTCAATACGGCGCTCGCCATCCGCGCGATGGGCGCCGACAAGGTGCGGAGCCTGTCTGAATTCTACGGAGGGGAGCCCAGTCTCGACGTCGATCCGTCCATCGATCTCTCGCTCCTCAGCAAGACCATTCTCGAGCTGTACAACGCGTTTCGTGAGCCGATCCGATTCACACCCGATGAGATCGCACCCGAGTATCGGGGGAAAGCCAGCGCTCCGGGCGAGCTCGCCGAGGCGGCAGCCGGCGTGACGGCAGACGATCTCAGTCAGCGGCAGGAGGACATCGGCAGCAACAACTGGGTGCTGAGCGGAAAGCTGACCGCGACCGGCAGACCGCTGCTGATGAACGACCCCCACCGCTTGCAGTCGGCGCCGTCGCTACGCTACTGGTCGCACCTCGTGGCGCCGGGCTGGAACGTCATCGGCGGCGGCGAGCCGATGCTGCCGGGCGTGTCGATCGGACACAACGAACACGGCGCATGGGGTCTGACGATCTTTGGAACCGACAGCGAAGACTTGTACGTCTACGAGACGAATCCGGCCAACCCCCATCAGTATCGGTACAACGGCCGGTGGGAGGACATGCGGATCGTCAAGGACTCGATTGCGATCAAAGGCGAGTCACCGGTCGCGGTCGATCTGAAGTACACGCGTCACGGACCGGTGCTCTACGAGGACAAGGATCACCGCAAGGCCTACGCGCTGCGCGCGGCGTGGATGGACATCGGCGCAGCGCCCTACCTTGCGAGTCTCCGCATGGATCAAGCGTCGAGCTGGGCAGAGTTCCGCGAAGCCTGCAAGTACAGCCGAATTCCGGCTGAGAACATGGTCTGGGCGGACGTGGACGGCCACATCGGGTATCAGGCGGTCGCTGTTACGCCGATCCGCCGCAACTGGAGCGGGCTGGTGCCGGTCCCGGGCGACGGTCGCTACGAGTGGGACGGGTATCTTCCCATCCTGGCGCTTCCGCATGCGTACGATCCCGACAAGGGATTCTGGGTCACGGCGAACAACTATCAGTTCCCGCCTGGCTATCCGTACCCGGAAGCGCAACACCATACTGCGACCGATCCGTTCCGTGCCGATCGCATTTCGGAGCTCCTTCAGTCGGGCGTGCTGCACTCGGTCGCGGACATGATGCGGCTGCAGAACGACGACCTCTCGATTCCCGCGCGGTCGATCGTTCCGCTCATGCGCGACCTGGCGATCGCGGACGCACGCCTGGCTCAGGCGCGGGACGCGCTGGTGGGGTGGAACGACGTCCTCGACAAAGGCTCGACGTCGGCGGGCACCTACGAAATGTTCCAACGCCGGCTGCTCGCGAACGCTCGTGATCTGCTGGTGCCGAAAGAGGCGCGAGACTCGTTCGGACCGATCGGCATGAAGAGGCTGATCGATCTCCTCATCGCGCCCGATGGGCAGTTCGGCGCCGATCCGATCGGTGGCCGCGACAAGCTGCTGGCAAACAGCCTGGAGCAGGCCGTTGCTGAGCTGACCCGCAGGCTGGGTCCCGATCCGAGCCAATGGCAATACGGACAGGCGAAGTACCATCGCGCGGTCATTCACCATCCCCTCAGCTCTGCTCTGAACACTGAAACCCGCGCGCTGGTCGACGTCGGGCCGATGCCGCGTGGCGGAGACAGTTACACGGTGACCGCAACCGGCGGGACGGACAACCAGACTTCGGGCGGCTCGCTCAAGATGATTGCCGACCTCGACGACTGGGACCATTCCGTCGCGCTGAACAACCCTGGACAGTCGGGCGATCCCCGGAGTCCGCACTATCGCGACTTGTTCGAGCTGTGGGCGCGCGGCAAGTACTTCCCGATCTTCTACACACGATCGCGCATCGAATCGGTCACCGAGCACATCGACCTGCTCCAGCCGGCGACGACTACCACGGCGGCGCGGTGATGGCCAAGAGCGGGCTACGCCCTGGAATCGCCGACGTTCGGTGACCCGCGTGTCGCCCCTGACGGTCCCGACGGCGCCGGAGGCCGGGGGACCACGACGCTCCGAACGTATCGGGCGAGGGCGTCCTGCCACGTGGGCATCTCGATTCCGGCCCGGCGGAGCTTGTCGTTCGACAGCGCGCAGAACTGCGGGCGCCGCGCCCGAAGCGTCACGTCGGCCACCTTGACCGGCGTCAGCTTCGCCTCGACGCCGAGCAGGCGTGCCGCCTCATACCCGAATTCCTGCCACGTGCAGGCATTCGAATTCACGCAGTGGTACAGGCCGGGCACCGCGCTCGACTCGAGCAACAAGCGTGTGGCGCGCGCACCGTCGATCACGTAGGTCGGAGTCACGGTCCGGTCCACGAACACCGGCGGCGACGATCCGGCGAGCAGGCCCTTGACAAGGCCGGCGACGCTGCCCTTCGGCGGCGGGCCGTCCGGCGCTCGGCCGAAGAGGCTCTCCACCCGCAGGACGTAGCCGCGCGGCGCGTCCAAGGCGAACCACTCGCCGAGCATCTTGGACGCGCCGTACGCGCTCAGCGGATTCGGGCGCGCGTCTTCGGTATACGGCGTCGTGGTCATGCCATCGAAAACGAAGTCGCTCCCGAAATGCACGAGCGCCGCGCCGCCGCGCTCGGCCGCCCGGGCCAGCGCGCGAACCGCAAACGCATTGTGCGTGAGCGCTTCGACCGGATGGTCCTCCGCGGCATCGACCTGGTTGTACGCCGTGCAGTTGACAATCGCATCCGGCCGGGCCAGCTCGATCGCGCGAGCGACTGCCCGATCGTCGGTGACATCGACCTCGTGGCGCGTGAGCGGGACGACGTCGTGGCGCTGCGGCGAGGTCGAGAGATCATGCACGACGGCGGCACCCAGCTGTCCGCGAGCGCCAACAACGACGATTCTCACGATCAGGCGACCTTCGCCCGGCGGTCCTGCGCGAACGCGTGCATCCGCTCGTCGTCGAGCACGCCCTCCCATCGCGCCACGACCGCCGTCGCGATGCAGTTGCCCATCACGTTTACCGCCGTCCGCCCCATGTCCATGATCTGATCGATGCCGAGAAGGATCGCGGCGCCTTCGAGCGGGAGGCCGAACTGCGAAAGCGTCGCGGCCAGGACGACGAGGGCGGCGCGCGGCACGCCGGCGACACCTTTGCTCGTGAGCATCAATGTCAACATCATGATGAGCTGCTGGCCAATCGTGAGCCGGACGCCGGCAATCTGCGCGACGAAGATGCTCGCGAGCGAGAGGTAGAGCGTGCTGCCATCGAGATTGAAGCTGTACCCGGTCGGCAACACGAAGGCGACGATGTTCTTCGGCACGCCGAAGCGTTCCATGACCTCCATGGCCTTCGGCAGGGCGGCTTCCGAGCTGGCGGTGGTGAACGCGATCAGGAAGGGCTCGCGGATCGCACGCACGAACCCGAGAAACGGGACGCCAATGAGGAAGGACACGGCACTGAGGATGATCGAGGCGAAGATGGCGAGCCCGACGTACATCAAGCCCACGAGCTTGCCCAGCGTGAAAAGCACACCGAGCCCGCTCGTGCCGACCGTGGCCGCGATCGCCGCGAAGACGCCGATTGGCGCAAACATCATCACATATCCCGTGAACCGGAACATGACCTGCGCGGTGCTGTCCAACACCGCGAGCACCGGCTGCCCTTTCGGTCCAATAGCCGCGACGGCGATCCCGAAGAACGTTGAGAAGACGACCACCTGCAGGATGTCTCCCCGTGACATCGCGTCGACGACCGACGTGGGAAACAGGTGCAGGAAGATGTCCCAGCCGTGCTGCTGGCTCTGCACAAGCCCGGCCGCGGCACGGGCGTCGGCTCCCACCGGCAGGCTTAGCCCGGCGCCTGGCTGGAAGACGTTGACCAACGTCAGCCCGAGGAAAAGCGCGATCGTCGTCGCGATCTCGAAGTAAACGATCGCTTTCAGCCCGATGCGCCCCATCGCCTTGATATCGCCCGTGCCGGCAATGCCGACGACGAGCGTCGAGAAGACAAGGGGGGCGATGATCATCTTGATCATCCGAAGGAAAGCGTCGGCGAGCGGCTTCACGCCAGCGCCGAACGACGGCCAGAAGTAGCCGGCGATGACGCCGAGCACGAGGCCCATGACGATCTGGGCTGTGACGTTGCGCGACATGACTCCCCGCTCGCGGGATCCGGCGTGGAGCGACGTGACCGGATCCGGCTCGCGGCGACCGGGTTGCGGCATCTCGCCGTGCGAGGGCGACATTAGTCGGGCCCGTGCTGCGCCACGAACTCACCGATGGCCGAGACAACCTGATCTTGCGCGGCGGTGGTGAGCTCGCCGTATATCGGAATCGCCAGCGTTTCAGAAGCCGCGCGTTCCGCGTGCGGGAAGTCTCCGCGCCGGTAGCCCAGCCCGGCGAAGCATGGCTGAAGGTGGAACGGTACCGGGTAGTAGATCTCGTTGCCGATGCCCCGTTCGTCGAGATGTCGCTTCAACGCGTCGCGCCCCGGGTACCGGATGATGAACTGGTTGAAGATGTGCCGTCGACCGGGCGGCTCGACCGGTAGGGCAATGGGGCGGTCGAGTCCGGCGTCGCGGAACCGCCTGCGGTACCGATCCGCATTGGCGCGCCGCGCGTCCGTCCACGACGCGAGGTGTGGTGCTTTGACGCGCAGGACCGCGGCTTGCAAGGCATCCATGCGGAAGTTGCCGCCTACAGCGTGATGGAAGTACTTGGGCTCCATGCCGTGGGTTCTCAGGAGGTGCACCCGCCTGGCCAGCGTTTCATCGTGCGTCGTGATGAGACCGGCGTCACCGAAGGCGCCGAGATTCTTGCTGGGGAAGAACGAAAAGCACCCGAGCGCGCCGATGCCGCCAACCGCACGAGCCCCGTAGGTCGCGCCGATGGCTTGCGCGGCGTCCTCGATCACCGGAATGCCTGCGCGCCCGGCGATATCGAGGATTGGATCGAGATCGGCACTCAGCCCGAAGAGGTGCACGGGCATGATGGCCCTGGTGCGAGGAGTGATCGCCCGAGTCACCGCGTCAGGATCGACGGTATACGTCAACGGATCGATATCGACCAGCACCGGTCGCGCGCCGACTCGCGCGACGGACCCAGCCGTCGCAAAGAACGAATATGTGGGCGTGATGATCTCGTCACCGGCCTTGACGTCGAGCGCCATCAGGGCAAGGAGCAGCGCGTCGGTGCCCGACGATACGGCGATGACGTGCTTGATGCCCAGCAGGGCGCTCAGCTCGGCCTCGAGGGCGTCGATCTCCGGCCCCATGATGAAGCGTTGGCTGTCGGCCACGCGCGTCATCGCGGCCAGGATCTCCTCGCGAAGCGGCCGATACTGGGCCTGCAGGTCGAGCAACGGCACGGGCATTCTTGATGTTTTCCCCCGGGGGCCCTTCCTCGGGCGCGAATGTATTCTACCTGCGGGCCTTCATCGCGGCCCGCGTTTCCCGGTCGGCCTCACGCCGCTTGATCGTTTCGCGCTTGTCGTACTCCTTCTTGCCCTTCGCGAGGCTCACAGCGACCTTCACGCGGCCATTCTTGAAATAGAGGCGAAGGGGCACGAGCGTCATCCCCTTCTCGACCGTCTTGCCAATGAGCTTGCGGATCTCCTCGCGGTGCAGCAGCAGCTTGCGCCGGCGGAGCGGCTCGTGGTCGGCGTAGCCGCGATGGCTGTAGGGACTGATGTTGACGTTGTAGAGAAATACCTCGCCGTCCTCGACGCGCGCGAAGCTGTCGCGAAGGTTGACGCGACCTTCGCGAATCGCCTTGACCTCGGTCCCCAAGAGGGCGATGCCGGCTTCGAATGTGTCGAGCACGTGGTAGTCGTGGAACGCCTTGCGGTTTTCGGCGATCGGCTGCTTCTCGCTCCGGGCGCTCCTCCCTCCCGGCCCGTGGATCCTGTCGCGCTCGGTCCTGTCAGGCATGCGACGCCTTAATGTTTCTCGTGCTGGGGCCCCTCGTCCCAGCGTTGATCGCCAGCTTGGCGGCGAGCATGACCGCGGCGACCATGCTCTCCGGATCCGCAACACCTTTCCCTGCGATGTCGAAAGCGGTTCCATGATCGACCGACGTGCGAATGATCGGCAGGCCGAGCGTCACGTTCACAGCTTGTCCGAACGCGACGAGCTTCACCGGAATCAGCCCTTGATCGTGGTAGCACGCCACCACGACGTCGAACTCGCCGCGGCGCGCGCGGACGAACACTGTATCGGCCGGGTAGGGTCCGGTCACGTCCACGCCGAGGGCACGGCACGCGGCGATCGCGGGAGCGATCGCGACCTCTTCTTCGTGGCCGAACAACCCATGCTCACCTGCGTGCGGGTTCAACCCGGCGACCGCAATCCGCGGGTGCTCGAAGCCGAAGCGGGGCAGCTCGCGGGCCGTGAGCATGATCGTCGACTCCACGACGGACGTCGTGAGCGCCCGCGGCACGTGGGCGAGTGGGAGGTGGACGGTTGCGAGCACGACCCGCAGCGCGTCCGAGTAGAACATCATCGCGACCTCGCGCGTCTTCGTCAGGTGCGCGATCAGGTCCGTATGCCCGCTCCAAGGCAGGCCCGCGAGGCGAAGGGCTTCTTTACTGATGGGCGCCGTGGCGATCGCGTCCACTGTCCCGGCCGTCGCCGCCTCGACCGCGCGTACGATGACTTCGTAGGCTGCGCGCCCGGCCTCGGCGCTCAGGCGGCCGGGTGGAAAAGACGAGCCGGGGGGCGGCTCGTAGACAACAACGTCACAGACGGCCTGCACGCGGGAGTCAGCCGAGGCACGCGCGGCGATCTCGGGGCCGATGCCGGCCGGGTCTCCCGCGGTAACCGCTATGCGTGGGCGCCGCACGAGGCACAGCCTCCCGCGCCGCAGCCCCCCGACGCGCAACCTCCCGCACCGCAGCCGCTCGGATTGTCGCAGCCACCCTCGCTGCCGCACCCACCATGCTGGATGCCTTTCGCGTTGGGCAACTCGTACCGCAAGCAGCACTTCAGACGGCCGCACAGGCCCGACAGCTTGGAAGGGTTCAGGCTGAGGTCCTGCTGCTTCGCCATCTTGATCGACACCGGCTCGAACGTCTGGAGAAACGTTGTGCAGCAGAGGGGCCGCCCGCACGTGCCGTAGCCGCCAATCAACTTGGCCTCGTCGCGCACGCCAATCTGCCGCATCTCGATCCGTGCCCGGAATTCCGCGGCCAGCTCACGGACCAGCTCGCGGAAATCGACGCGGCCGTCGGCAGTGAAGTAGAAGATCAGCTTGGTGCCGTCGAACGTCTGCTCGACGCGCGTGAGCTTCATCGCCAGCCCGTGCTCCCGGATTTTCAGCCCCGCAATCCGATAGGCGTCCTGTTCGCGATGGAGGTTTTTCAAGTTGGCGACAATGTCGTCGCGCGTCGCCTTGCGCACGACGCGTTGTGGCGAGTCGGGAGCGGGACGGCGTTTCTCGTCGAGCTGAGGAATGCCCCGCACGACACTGCCTATGGCAGGGCCCGCTTCAGTCTGCACGACGACCCGGTCCCCGGCGCGAGGCTGTTCGCCTTCTTCGGACCCGAGGAAGGTCTGCAGTCGTCCTACGGGGTTCAGCTTGACGGAGACGAGCGGCCGATCGTTCGTCATGCTCATAACTGCAGCACCACCCAGTCGGCGACGATTTTGACGGCGGCGTTCTTTTCGAGCGCCGCGAGCGCATTGCCGACTGCCGCGTACGCATTGACGCCACGTGCTCCCTGGTAGCTCCGCAGCACAGGCGGGAGAACCTGGCTTGCAGGGTCGCGGGCGCCGGCGGGGGCGGGGGCGGTCTGTGCAGCCACCGCCTGGATGTCGCGCAGGAGCAACGCCACGGCTTGCAGGTGTGACGTGACCTGCGCGCGATCGCTCGCGCCACCGGCGCCGGTCCCCGTCAACAGATCCTTGGCGCTCTCCAGACGCGCCGCCTGGGATCCGGACGCCGCCTGAGCGAGCACGCGTTCGGCGATGTTCCGCGCGGCTTCACTCACATCGGCAGCCGGTTCTCCAGCGAACGTCAGCTGAATGCACCGCGAACGGAGCGTCGGCAGAAGCGTGTCGGGCCGGGAGGTGACGAGAATAAAGACCGAAGACGGCGGCGGCTCTTCGAGCGTCTTGAGCAACGCATTCTGCGCGCCCGGCACCATCGCATCCGCGTGGTCAACGATGGCCACACGGCGCCTGCCTTCGAACGGGCGATAGCTCGAACTCTCGACGAAGTCGCGGACCTGATCAATCTTGATGGTGCCGGTTTCCCCCGGCTCGACAATGACGACGTCCGGGTGGACGCCACGGGCGATACGGAGACATGACGGGCACGGGCGGCAGCCGCGTTCGGCCGCGTCGACTGCCCCCTCTGGCGGGGCAGGAGCGAGTTCCAGGCAGTTGAGCGCCTGCGCGACGGCAAGGGCCGTCGCGCGTTTGCCGGCCCCTCGAGGGCCTGCGAAGATCAGGCTGGGCGGTAGCGTGCTGCGAGACACCGAGCGCGAAAGCAGCTCAACGATTCGGCGGTGTCCGTGTTTGAGAATAACCTCCCGAAACGGCACGTCGGGATGGATCGTATCACCTATTTACCGCCCTTTTTCTTGGCTGGATCGTCGCGTTTACGGTCGTCGTCTCTCCCGATGCCAAAGACTTTGGACCAGAATCCCCGCTTTTTCCTGGGCGGCTCGGGCGCCAGATCCATTTCGGACGGCGCAGTCGCAGTGGCTGCGGACGCCTCCGGCGCCGACTCTGCGCTGAGGACGAGGCCCGGCGGCGCCACCTTGACAGGTCCGCTGCTGAACGCGTCCGCCATCTTCGTCATGACACCGCGCGTGGGGTGCAGATCGCAATAGTCGGTTGGCGCAGTCCCCCGGGCGAAGTACTCCGTGTAGACCATCGACCGTCTGACGAGCTCGCCCGAGCTCACGCCGGAGGCCCCTCTACTCCGTCTGCTCGATCCGCTCTCGCTGACGACGTCGACGTCCTCGCAGCCAATCGTCGCGAGCTTGCCCGACAGACGGCAGACCGACGCCGTCGTGATGCCTGAGGGCGGCTCCGGCCATTCGGTCTTGTCGTCACGCGTGGCGACCTTCATGAACCGCGTCCACATCGGAACCGCGAGATCGGCGGCAAACCCGTTGGGCAGGATCGTATGCGGCTGGTCGAAGCCGACCCATACGCCGGCCACGAGATTCGGCGTGTAGCCGACAAACCAGGCGTCGTTGAAATCGTTCGTGGTGCCCGTCTTGCCCGCGGCCGGCAGCGTGAACCCCAACTGGCGGGCGCGGTACGCGGTCCCCGCGTTGACCACGTCGGCGAGCATCGACGTCATGAGAAACGCCGTCGTCTCGCTGATGGCACGCGTCGACGAATCGTGATCCTCGAACAGCACGTTGCCGTCGCGATCCTCGACGCGGCGGATGAGAATCGGCCGGGGCACTAGACCGTGGTTGGCGAACCCTGCGTACGCGGCGGTCATTGACTGCAGTGTGACCTCGCCCGAGCCGAGCGCGAGGGAGGGGACGCTCGGCAGGTCGCCAATGCCCATCTCCTTGGCTTTTCGTACAGTGGTCGGAATGCCGACCTCCTGCAGGAGCTTCACTGCCGCACGATTGCTCGACGTGCGCAGTCCCGTCCGCAGGCTCATCGACGACGCCGTTGAGTGTTCGTCTTCGGGCGTCCACGCGCCTTGCAGCGTAGCGATCGGGTCATCGAGGTTCTCAATCATGGTCGCGGGCGAGAGACCCGATTCAAGCGCCGTCGCGTAGACGAAGGGTTTGAACGCCGAGCCCGGTTGACGCCTGGCTTGGACGGCGCGATTGAAGTGGCTCTCGGAGAAGTCGCGGCCGCCGACCATCGCGCGAACGTGTCCTGTCGCGGGATCCATGGCGACGAGGGCCGCTTGCAGCACATCGGGTTCTCGCGGCGGCGTGTCATCCGCGCCGGGGCCGCCTGTCCCAACCGCCCGGTTATTGGCTGCGGCACGTCTGGCCGCAAGCGCTTGGCGGCGCGCATCGATGGCTTGCAGCGATTCGGCGACGGCGGTTTCGGCGGCGGCCTGATCTTGCAAATCGATCGTCGAGAATACGTGCAAGCCGCCCTGGTAGACTCGGGACCACCCGAAGCGATCCACCAGCTCACGTCGGACCTGCTCTTTGAAGTACTGACCATGCGGCTCTTCGGCGCGGAGGCCGTCGTGCAGCCTGATTCTCGACGCCCGCGCCACTTGCCACTCGGCCTTGCTGACGACGCCGTTGTCGAGCATCGCCTGGAGCACGACGTTGCGTCGCGCGGTGGCGCGCTCGATGTTGATCGTCGGGGCGTAGCTGGAAGGAGATTTGACCAGGCCGGCAAGGGTGGCGGCTTCCTGCACGTTCAGATCGGACGCGCGCTTGCCAAAGAAGCCCCGTGATGCCGCTTCGACCCCGTAAAAGCCGTCGCCGAAGTACACCTTGTTCAGATAGAGCTCGAGAATCCGTTGCTTCGAGTATTGCCGCTCAATTCGCGCGGCGAGAACGAGCTCCTGGAGCTTCCGGCGAAGCGTTTTGTCCGGCGTGAGAAAGCTCTGACGGGCGAGCTGTTGCGTGATCGTCGACGCCCCTTGCGTGACGCGACGGTGGCGGACGTTAGCGATCGCCGCCGACATCATGCGGAACAGGTCGAACCCGTGATGCTCGTAAAAACGCTGGTCCTCGGTGGCCAGCACGGCTTTGACGAGCACCGGTGAGATCTGGGCGATCGGGACGTCTATCCGCTGTTCCTTGAAAATCGTGAATGCGAGTCGATCGGAGGCGTCGAGCACGACGCTGGCCTGATCCATCTCGCCGATGTGGGACAAGGCTTCGGCATCAGGGAGGCCGCGAGACAGGCTGACGAGGAACTCCGCGCCCGCACCGGCCAGCAGAACAACGCTCAAGAGGGCGGCCACAAGGGAGCCGACGACGCCGTAGGCGACGCGCGGGTGTTGCTCGCGAGCGATGTGGTACTCCCGTGCGAGCGCGTCCACGCGCCGGCGGATCCAGTCGATCATGCTGGGTCAACTCTAGCACCTCACGAGCAGTCGTCATATCATTGCCGCCATGCGAGAAGCTCTGCTGTGCGCGTGCGCAGTGAGCGTCGGGCTGTTGGTGCAGGCCGCACGACCGTTGAGCGTCGCGTTGTCGGCGCAGGGCACGCGAACCTTCAAGGCGCGGCTCTCTCCCGTCCCGATCGATGTTGCGATGCAGGCGACTATTGCGGGGACGGGAGCGGTCACCGCCTCGCTTGCCGGATCGAAGCTCACCATCAACGGCACGTTCGAAGGGCTGAAGTCGCCGGCGACCGTGGCGATGCTCCGCAAGAGCCCGGTAAGAGGCGTGCGGGGTCCCGACCTGTTCGACCTGACGGTGACCCATGCCGTCGGCGGTTCGGTCGGTGGCTCGGTAGATCTGAGCCCTCAGCAGGTCGGAGATCTTCAGGGCGGACGCCTCTACGTTCAGTTGAACAGTGAAAAGGCGCCCGAAGGAAACTTATGGGGCTGGCTTCTGGAGAAGCGATAGGGCGTGCGCCGATGATGTCAAGAGCAGCGACCTTTCTGTCGTCGGCGGTTGCCGGTCAGCGATGGGGGGCCGCCTTCGTCGGGGGCGTGAGTATTGGGCTGACGCTCGCCTCGCTTTCCGCGGTCGGCAATCAGCAGCCCTTGGCAAGCGGTCAGCCGTCAAACGGCGTGTTTACGGCGGAGCAGGCAGCAGCAGGTCGCCAGGTGTACATCGCCAACTGCGCAGGCTGTCATATGCCCGATCTCGCCGGACGCAATGAGGCGCCGCAGCTGGCGGGAACCAATTTCCTGAGCACGTGGCGAACGCGGTCGACG
>Ga0182039_10000735_pt1 | contig 17138 bp, 16 predicted proteins | sample sta12Can44000111_FD_125975 | JGI IMG/M metagenome (GOLD analysis project Ga0182039, IMG submission 125975) | Lab enrichment of tropical soil microbial communities from Luquillo Experimental Forest, Puerto Rico - statanox.12C.anox.44.000.111 | ecosystem: Environmental > Terrestrial > Soil >...
ACTGAGCAGAGCTGATGTTCTGCACGTTGGTCTGGATGTCCTGGAGGCTGAAGTTGAAGCGCGATTCATAGGCGCCGATCTTCGCACGTTCCTGGGTGATGGTGTTGATCGCCGAATTGATGTTCGAGATGGCGCTCAGAGCGTCGGAAGCGCTGCTGACCGAACCGGTCACGCCCAGGCTGCTCAGAGAAACCGACGAAACGGTGACGCTGATGGTATCCGAGCTGGTGGTGCCCACCAGGAACTTGACGTTCGACAGGAACGAGCCCGACAGCACGTTCTGGCCGGCATAACGGGTGCTGCTGACGATGCTGGTGACTTCGTTCTGCAGCTGGCTGTATTCCGTGTTGATGTCCTGGGTCCGCTGGGTGTTGGTCACCTGGCCGGAACCGGCTTCGGTCGCCAGCGACATCATGCGCTGAAGGATGTTGCTGATCTGCGCCAAAGCGCCGTCAGCGGTCTGCAGGATCGAGGTGCCCTGCTGGACGTTGGTCTGGTCCTGCGAATAGGTGGTAACGCTGGCCTGCAGCTGAGTACCGATGGCCAGACCGGCGGCGTCGTCAGAAGCATTGACGATGCGCGAGCCAGAAGCCAGCTTGGCGAGCAAGCTCGATTCGTTGGACGAGTTGTTATTCAGATAGTTCAGCGCGGAATTCGCGGCATTGTTAGTGGCAATAACGGGCATGATTACCTCCTGAGTACTAAGTTGCGGCGTCGTTTTTTATCGACTGGCGTCTCGCCGTTCCGCAACCCTGTCATTCCTTCAACGCGCCGCGCCGGAAAAGCGGGCGCAGTTTTTTCGACATCAGGAGATTTTTCCGCTAACCATCTGATTTATAACGCTAAAATTATTCAAAAAAATTTGGGCGGCACACCGAATGTCGGTGGCCGCCCATTGGTTTTCCTGTTTTTTTCAGGATCAGGTGATGCGCAGACGGGCAAAAGCCTCGGCCAGGTCGTCACCGAAGTTGGGGCCCTTGCGGATGATCGGCACGCGCGAGGGCAGATTCTCCAGCGACGGATGACCCCAGCTGTAGCTGGTCAGGATGGCCACCGGCAGATCGCGGGTGGTCGGCATGGCGGAAAAGGCATTGGCCAGATCGACGCCGGTCAGATCGTCCAGCACGCCGGCGGCGATCACCATATCCGGCTGGGTGCGGACCGCCATCTCGATGGCCTGGAAGGGAGACCGCACGGTGCAGCTGCGATAACCGCAGGCGGCCAGTTCACGCTCGACGATGCGGGCGGTGGCCTTGTCGCCGATCACCAGCAGCACTTCGACGTTGGAAATCTTGACATCGGCGGGATTGAAATTGCCTACCACCTTGGCCGGCAGGCTGCGCACCACCTTGGCGGAATGAGAGGCCTCGACCTTGCCCTCCATGGCGCGGCGGATATTGTCGAGGAAGGCCTGCACATCGTCCAACTGCTGGCCGGACAGTTCCTTCAGCTCGGCCAGATATTCCCCCAGACGATGGGCGACGATGGTCACCAGGGGCTGATCCAGGGTGGCGCCGCGCATTTCGACATTCAGCATATCGCGCCTGATCTGCGCCAACCCCTCTGCCGCCGGCGCAACCTTCGAGCGCAGATTGCCGATCAGCACATCAGTGCTGTCGAGGATGTCGCGAACCTCTTCCTCGAACTCGGTTTCAATCTGCCGGTCCATTTGCGCGACGTTATCGGCGCTCTCCATCATCCCAGTCCTTATTGCCAGAGTGAACCCAACCAAGATGTGACAAGCTATACGATTACGCCCCCTGGCTCAATCATGAGAGAGGCAAATCGGTAAGGAAACTGGCCGGCGGCTTGGATCGACGCCAGCAAAGCCCTTATAAGCCGAAGGGTTGGACTATTTCACCAGACGCGTCGCCTGCAAAGACTGGGCGAACATCGCCTGAATCTGGTCGGTAATGGAATCGGGATTATAGGGGTCGGCCTGAAAATAATTACTCTGTGACGTCACGCAGGCCTGAAGGCTGGGCGCAATATAAGGGATGTTGCTGTTCGCATAGCCATCTTCATTTCCCGCGAAACTTGCGTTCGCATTGGTGATGGTCTGATAGGGGATGTTGAGGATGTAAAGCGCGATCCCGGCATCGCTGAACAGCTTGCAATAGCTTGAAGCGACGGTGGTCGCATGATTGCTTCCCGACCAGCTTCCCGACTTATAGACCTGCTCGTCATCGGCGCCGTCGGTGATCAGGAACACGATTGGCTTGCGCTTATCCTGGCTGGAGCCATCGCCGAACGGCTGAGGGATCAGATTGTAAAGTTGGGAAAAGCCATTGCCAATATGGGTTCCGCCCGAGCCCATGGTGACATTGGCCTTGGCCGAATTGGCACAACTGGACGACAGGCCCGTATTGGTCGCGCCGCCATTGTCCAACAGCCCGGGAATGCAGTCGGCGGCCGTGCTGCTGGCGGAAAGATCGGTGGATAGCGTCGAACTGGCGCTGGATGCCGGGTAATATTGGAACAGATTGACGATGAACGGATAAAGCCCGACAGCAATCTGATTGTCGTAGCTTTCTGCCGCTTGAGCGCTGGACATGAACGCCTTCAGCGCCGTCGCCACCGCATCGATGCGCAATTGGATACAGCTCGAGGTATCGGGCTGGGCACAATAATTGTTCGCCACCGCCGTTGCCGTCGAACTGGCGCTGTTGGTCCGGGAATAGGCATAGCCCTTATAGCCGCTGAAATGGCAGGCGAACATGCAGCCTCCCGGATATTGCGACAGATCGTCGGGATTGATCTTCGCCAAGGCCGTCTGACCGCTGATGGTCGAAGGCGTGCCCATCGAGCCGGAAACATCGATCAGCAGATAATAGCCCACGTAATTGGCCATGACGGTCGCAGACTGGGAATTGCCGGAAAAGCTGAAGGTCTTAAAGCTTGCTCCGAACAGCTTGCCGAAACGGGTAGTGACCGAAGCATTATATTTGGCGGTGCCGGTCACCGTCATGGTCAAAGGATTGCTGTCCGAGATGGTCAGGCTGACCGTCGGGCTGTTGATATCCAACGCCGAAAGCGCCGTACCGGCATTGGCCTTGAAGGCATTCAGCCCCGCCGCCACCGCCGCCGATTGGGTCGCTGATTCGCTTTGGTTGGGATTGGCCAGGATCTGGGCGCGAGCAGTGTTCACCGCCTGCAGGCTGGCCGCATCGGCGGCGGCGTCCAGTTTCTGGCGATAGGTCAGGGTATTGCCGTAGTCCAAGGCCACTCCGAACAACCCCAGAACCGGAAGCGCGCTGATGGCATACATCAGCGCCGAAAATCCCGAGCGATCCTGGATGAAGCAGCGAAGATTGCGAAGCATCGTCATGGTGTCACAGATATCCCGTGCAGACAGTGGCCGCGCCATCGGCATTGCTGTTCGAATGTTGGATATAATCAGGCGAGGTGATGTAGCGGGGCTGCAGATAGGCCGACTTGCTGAAGCCGTAGGAAGAGGCGAACCAGTCCGACAGAAATTGGGGCTTATAGTCGTATGACACATCCACCACGATCAAAGAGCCGGAACCGAACAGATCTTGCGGCAACGCCGTGGGACTTGGCGGATCGGCATCGGATTGCGCCGACAGATTACTACCGCAAGGCCGTTTGTTTGGCCCCCTGCTCCAGGCCACCTGCGCCAGATAAGAGCCGTTCGACTGGGCCACGAACACTACGCTGCTGATGGTGATCTTGATGATGCTGGACCAGGCGACGTTCTGCTTGGACGCATCCGTCAGCACCGTCGGAAACAGCACCATGGCGGAACTCGCCACGAATCCCAGATCGACGTCGCTCACCGATCCGGTGGTGTTCTGGGTCAGCATCTGGGCGATGGAATCGGCCACCGTCTCGATCTGCCGATTAGCCGTCGCCAGGAACCAGACCTGATAGAGCCCCAACATGGTGAAGATCATCAGCGGCACCGTCAGCACGAATTCCAGCGCCACGCTGCCAGTGCGATCTTTCCAGAACGGCCGCGCCATCTCAGCACCCCGCCGGGATGACATATTTGGCATTGGGAAACGGCTCGTTCCTGAATGCCGCCGAGGACACCAGATAACGGTCCTGCGTCCCGCCGCCCAACAATGCCAGGATGCTCAAACCGGCCGCCAACTGGGACATCGGATAAGCCACCTGCAGATAAACATAGCTGCCGCCATTGCCGAGGCAGAAGGTCTGTTGGTTTCTCAGGACTTTAAGCGCCAAAGGATTACCGCTGACGAAGGTATAGAATCCTGCCCCCGACGTCGTGGAAGCATCGAACATGGTGGCGTTCACCACCAGCTTGCTACAACTTATGATGGACGGAAGATTGGGGCAGAGATAGTTCATCTTGAACTGGTCGGCGGTCAGACTTGAATAAGTTGACTGGGTCTTTCCCACCATGATCTGCCGCGCCCCCGCTTGAGTCACCAGATCCAAATCCGTGCGGCATTTGAGATAAAGCCCCATCTCGATCACGGCAAAAAGCGAGAACAGCATCGGCAGCAGAGTCAGGGCCGCCTCGAGCGTCACCGACCCCTGGTTGCACCGCCATAGCCGCCGCCCCGGCTCGCGCAGCCGGGGCCAAATGGACATTAATATTCCTATCCCACCGAACACCGTTCTGCCTCACATCTTCTTACATTGTAAAATATTCATGTATCCAATAGCCATCATGATGAAGCAACATACGGATAATGATGAAATTAAACTTCATTCCATAGCATATATAACCTAATACATATTGATGACACTGGTATTATCAGAGTGATTCCAAAATTACCCCTCTAAGCCTTATTTCCCCCATGGTTATTGGGCATTTTACGCATCCTTACACGGGCAAAGCCCCCTTCATCACAAACTAATTACATATATATTTATATATGATAACTAAATCCTTAGCCATGCCATCATCTCAAACTGTCTATTTACATGAATGTCACATTCACTCCAAAGTTGCCCTCGATGAGGCAGTAAAAGTCAATATCCAAATGGATTTTGACTCATAGCCGTTGTTTTTCATTCGGCTTATCGGGAGGAAAGCATGAAGTTTATTCGTTCTTTACTGTTAAGCAAGCGTGGGGTCAGCTCTCTGGAATATGCCATCCTGGCCGCGATCGTGGTCGGCCTCGGCGCCGCCGCGCTGGGCAACAAAAGCGGCACCACGGGCATGGCCGCCGACATCAAGTCGCTTTTCTCTACGGCTTCGTCGGCCGTCTCCAGCGCGGCGCAGTAACCCGTCGTCACGGTTTGCATTGCTGCGATCTGATCGTCGACGCGGCGCCGGCAGCCTGTCCGGTTGCCGCGTTGCGCGACCGGTGAAGCCCCGCTGCTTTTCGGGGCGGATAGCCGTTGTTGGATCGGGACATAAGGCTGGTTCTGGGGGGAACCTTTGGCATGGCGCGACATCGGGATGACGGCATGGGGCCGCATTGGCTTGCCTGCGGCTTTCCCCTTTTCCACGCCCACAGAAAAAAGCGCCGTTATGGCCGCTTCCACCATCGCGCGGCTGACCGCCTGATCGTGGCCGAAGGACAAGCCTGATCATGAACAAACTCTCCCTTACCCGTTACCTGGCGGTCTTGGTGTTGGCGGTGGTGTTCGCCGTTCTGTTGCGCTGGCTGTTCGTTACCTCCAATACGCCGCAACAAGAGGCCAAGACCGAGATTCAGGTAGCGGCGTCGGCTCTGCCGGCCGGCCTGCTGATCAAGGCCGATGACCTGACTTGGCGCGAAATTCCCGCCGCCAACCTCGCCAAGGGCAACATCGTCAAGAACGATCCCGCCGCCAAACGCCTGCTGGGCGCCGTGGTGCGCCATCCCATCGCCGAAGGCGACATCATCGGCGAGAAGGATGTGGTGTTCCCCGACGCGCCCGGCTTCCTGGCCGCTGCCTTGCAGCCCGAGATGCGGGCGGTGTCGGTGGCCATCGATGACGTCACCGGCAATGCCGGCCTGATCCTGCCGGGCGACCGGGTGGATCTGGTGCTGACCCAGCGCATCAACCAGACGGAAACGCCGGATGCGCCGCCTCGGGTTGCCAGCGAAACCATCCTGAGCGGCGTGCGGGTGATTGCCGTCGGCTCGCAGATTCGCGCCCCCACCGACAATGATGCCCCCGCCGCCCCAGGCGGCGGTCATGCCGGCAACACCGCCCGCACGGTGACCCTGGAGGTCGACCCTCGCGATGGAGAAAAGGTGACGGTGGCGACCCGCCTGGGCCAGCTTTCCCTGGCCTTGCGCAGTCTTGCCACCACCCGCCGCGCCGGTGACGGGGAAACCGCCGTGGCGGCTTCGGCCCAGACGCCCGTCTGGGGCCAGGATGTCTCGGAGGCCGTTCGCAGCCTGTCGGCAAAGCCGGCCCCTCACACCGCCAACCAGCCAGCCGCCACCGCCTCGCCGCCGCAGGTGTTCCATGGCGGCGGCAAGTCGTCTCCGTAATCCGGCATCCCCTCAGCCATTCGGGACAGAGGTATCGAAAATGGTTTTCTTTCGTGAAATCAGCCGCTTGATGAATGGCGTCAGGATCGCGGCATTATTGCTGACATTGTGCGCCATGCCTACGGCGCCTCTCTGTGCCGCCGAGACGGGCGACGGCGGGGCCGGGCAGTTGCAACTGTCCATCGGCGAGGGTGAGTTGCTACGGCTGGCACGCCCCTCCAGCAGCGTCTTCATCGCTAATCCCGATGTCGCCGATGTCCAGGTGCCCTCGTCGGGGGCGATCTTCGTGCTGGGCAAGAAGGCCGGCACCACCACCTTGCTGGCCATCGATTCCGCCAACCAGACCATCCTTCGCAAGACCGTGGTGGTTCGGCATAATCTGGCCGAGATGCAGCAGCTTCTGAAGCAGCGCTTTCCCAATTACCAGTTCGAACTGACCTCGGCCCCTGGCTCGCTGATGGTGCGCGGCACCGTCGACAGCCCCGAAGAAGTCAGCGCCGTCGCCGCCACCTTGTCGCCGCAGCTGTCGAAGGACGAAAAGCTGGTCAACGAGGTCTCGATCCCCAAATCCAACCAAGTGCAGCTGCGGGTGCGCGTGGCCGAGGTGTCGCGCGACATCAACCAGCAGTTCGGCTTCAACTGGCAGGCGCTGATGCAGCCCGGCCATCTGGTCTCTGGCATATTTTCGGGACGCGACTTTTACACCACCACCAATGGCGTCGGAACATATGTCCTGCCCTCGAATAATGCCTGGTCGATGCTGGGCGGCTATTCCGGCGGCGGCTATTCGGTTCAGGCCATGCTCGACGCCATGGATGAAGAAGGGCTGATCACCATCATGGCCGAGCCGAACCTGACGGCTCTGTCGGGGCAGACCGCCAGCTTCCTGGCCGGCGGCGAGTTCCCCATCCCGGTGGCGCAGAGCAGCACCACCAACACCATCACCGTCGAGTTCAAATCCTTCGGCGTCGCCCTGGACTTCACCCCGACGGTGCTGTCGGGCAACCGCATCAGCTTGCTGGTCCGCCCCGAAGTCAGCCAGATCGACAGCAACAACAGCGTCGTCATCGACGGCGCCACCATTCCCGGTCTGTCGGTCCGGCGCATGCAGACCACCGTCGAGCTGGCCAGCGGACAAAGCTTCGCCGTCGGCGGATTACTGCAAGACAATATGGCCGAAACGCTCTCGCGCTTTCCCGGCCTGGGCAGCATTCCGGTTCTGGGCAAGCTGTTCTCGTCGCAGAAGTATCAGAACAACAAGAGCGAGCTGGTGGTGATCGTCACCGCCTATATCGTGCGCCCCACCGACGGCCAGGCCTTGCGCACGCCGCTGCAAAGCCTGAAGCCCGCCAGCGATGTGGAAAAGATTGTCCAACAGCGTACCGGCATCGACCCTATCGCCGCGGATGCGCCGCGCCTGATGGGCCAAGCCGGCTTCGTCTATTGAGGAGAACCAGCATGATCCGCCGCACCTCTCTGGCTTTGCTGGCCACTCCCCTGCTGTTCCTGGCCGGCTGCATGCCGCGCCCCGACTATCGTGACCTGCCGACCTCGGCGGTGATCACCGTCTCGGTGACTGCTCAGCAAGAGGTGCCGGTGGCCGACATCCTGGCCCCCACCGCCGCCGAGAAGAAGGCCTTGCAGCAAGCCCTGGCCGACAATGCCGGCGGCAGCGGCCTGCGCATCCGCCTGCGTCTTCCCCAGGAGAGCGCTCCCGACCCGGTCAAACTGCGCAAGTCTTTGGCCGGACTAGGGGTTCCCACCGGAATTACCGCCATCTCCGCCCGCCCGTCGGAAAGCGCGGGCAGCCTGCTGGTGGTCTATCATCTGGCCGCCGTGGCGCCATCTTGCGACAGCATGGTCACGCCGTCGGAAACCATCGACCAGACCGACCGCCCCAGCATCTCGTTCGGCTGCGCCACCTATACCAATCTGGCCGCCTCGGTGGCCGATCCCGCCGATCTGGCGGGGGGACGCGAGTTGGGGCCGGCGGATGGTCCCAATATCGACGCCGCCATCGAGCGCTATCAGGCCGACAAGGTCAAAGCCCTGTCCAAGAACACCGCCACCACGGCGGCTCCGTCCACATCCAACTGAAGCGGAGAGCGCCGCCATGTCGTCGATGGACACCCAGCAGCAGCCGTCCCGCCAGTGTGAGTTCATGGCCTTTCTGGCGGATGCCAAAAGCACCGCCGTGGTCACCCGCTATGCCGAACTGTCGAAACTGCCGTCGCCCCTGATCCGCCAGGGCAGCGTCGATGACGCCATCGCCGCCTTGCGCCAGACCGAACAGCCCCCCGCCCGGCTGATGATCGATATCTCGGACTCCCATGATCCGCTGGGCGATCTGGCCCGGCTGGCCGAAGCCTGCGAGGGCGAAATTTCGGTGGTGGTGGTGGCCAGCCGCACCGATGTCAGCCTGTTCCGCGATCTGCTGCGCATGGGCGTCGACGACTATCTATCGAAGCCTTTGACCGTCGAATTGCTGCGCCATACCGCCGTCCACCCCCATCGGAAGACCTCGCCATGCTGATGAGGGACAACGCATCCGGGAACAGCCGCCAGATTCCGCGCAATACGGAGTTCATGGCCTTCCTCATCGATGCCGAGAGCACTTCGGTGATGGAGCGTTTCACCCTCGAGCAAATGATGCCCCATACCCTGGTCCGCCAGGGCAGCGTCGATGACGCCATCGTCGTGCTGGGCCATCTCGACCGGCCGCCGCAAAGGCTGGTGGTGGATATCTCGGCCTCGACCATGCCGCTGTCGGATCTGGCGAGGCTGGCCGATGCCTGCGCCCCCAGCGTCTCGGTGGTGGTGATCGGCGACCGCAACGATGTCGGCCTGTTCCGCGAACTGCTGCGGATGGGCATCGACGATTATCTGTCGAAGCCCCTGACCGTCGAGCTGTTGCGCCGGACCTTGGGCAACCAGCAGGCCGCCGAGCCGGTGCAGCAGGCCCGCACCGGCAAGCTGGTGGCCTGCGTCGGCGCCCGCGGCGGCGCCGGAGCCTCGACGGTGGCGGTCAATCTGGCCTGGGCCTTGGCCAACCAGCAGCAGCGCCGGGTCGCCCTGATCGATCTTGACCCCCATGGCGGCCCGGCCAACGTGCTGCTGGGCACCCGCAGCAACGAGGGGCTGACCGACGTTCTGAAGAACGTCAACCGCCTGGACCCCCATTACGTCAACCGCACCCTGGTGCCGGTGGGGCCGCATCTGTCGGTGCTGTCCTCCGAGATGGATTTCTCGGCCGGCACCCAGCCGGACCTGCTGGCCTTGCAGCGATTGTTCAACGAGCTGAAGAAGCATTTTCACTACATCATCGCCGATCTGCCCGACCGGGCCGGGCCGGTCAGCCAATGCGTGATCGAGGCGGCTCAGACCACCTTGCTGGTCAGCGATCCGTCGGTCTATGGCGCCCGCGAGACCGCCCGTCTGATCCGCCAGGCCGAGAACCGCGACCATTCCGTGCCGCTGATGCTGGTGATCAACCACGCCCATCCGGGGGTGAAGGCCGAACTGACCGTCAGCGATTTCGAAGAAGCCATCGGCCGCAAGGTCTCGCAGGAACTGCCCCATGATCCCGAGGCGGCGGCGGCTTCCGAGAATCTCGGCCAGCCGATCGTGACCGGCAAAAGCCTGCTGGCCCAGTCGCTGATGCAGCTGTCCCACGATCTTTCCGGCCGCCGGATCGAGGCCCAATCCAACGACAGCAAGCTGCCTCCCCTGCTGGCGATGTCTCTGAACGGCCTGCAAGGCCTGTGGAAGAGGCTTCGCTGATGTTCGGGCGCAAGGCCAGCTTCCCGGCGGATGACCGGCCTCTTCCCAACGAGGCCGAGCCCGGCTTGCGCCCGGCGGAAGAAGACGAGACCACGCTTCAGCCGGTCTCGACTTTTCAGCCGACGCCGCCGCCCACGGCGCCCAAGGAAAAAGGCCGGGGCCTGCTGGCCGAGTTGCACAGCAATCTGCAGGCCCATGAACAGTTGGTTCGGTCTTCCACCTTCCTGGCGGTGCGCAGCGCGGTTTTCGCCAGCATGAACATCTCGGCCGCCGTCACTGGCAGCCGCGAGCAGGTCAAGAGCGAGCTTGTGGGATTGGTGGCCGAAGCAGTGGCCCGCGACCGGCTGATGGTGACCGGCAGCGAACAGATGATGATGGTCGAAGAATTGCTGAACGACATGTTCGGCATCGGCCCCATCGAGCCTTTGCTGCAAGACGACAGCGTCACCGACATCCTGGTAAACGGCCCCGATCAGGTCTATGTCGAGCGCCACGGGCGGCTGGAGCTGACCCCCTATAAATTCCGCGACCATGCCCATGTGGTGAATGTCGCCAAGCGCATCGCCGCCTCGGTCGGGCGACGGGTCGACGAAACCAGCCCGATGGTGGATGCCCGTCTGGCCGATGGCAGCCGCGTCAATGTGGTGCTGCCGCCGCTGGCGCTGCATGGCGGCTGCATCTCGATCCGCAAATTCTCGCGCATGAATGTCACCCTGAACCGCATGGTGCAGCAGGGAAATATGTCCGCCGGCATGGCCCGCGTCTTGGAAATCGCCACCGCCAGCCGCTGCAATATCCTGATTTCCGGCGGCACCGGCTCGGGCAAGACCACCTTGATGAACGCCATTTCACGCGTGATCGACCCGCGCGAGCGCATCCTGACCATCGAGGATGCCGCCGAGCTGCAACTCCAGCAGCCCCATGTGGTCAGCCTGGAAACCCGTCCCGAGAACATCGAAGGCGGCGGCGCCATCGACCAGCGTCAGTTGGTGCGCAACGCCCTGCGCATGCGCCCCGACCGCATCATCCTGGGCGAGACTCGCGGCTCGGAAGCCTTCGACATGCTCCAGGCCATGAATACCGGCCATGACGGCTCGATGAGCACCTTGCACGCCAACACGCCGCGCGACGCCGTCACTCGGTTGGAAAGCATGGTGCTGCTGGCCAACGGCAATCTGCCGCTGCTGTCGATCCGCCGCCAGATTGCCAGCGCCGTGCATCTGATCGTGCAGCTGGAACGCATGCGCGACGGTGTGCGGCGCATCACCCAGATTACCGAGCTGGTCGGCATGGAAGGCGACGTGATCATCAGCCAGGATCTGTTCCTGTTCCGCTATGACGCCAGCAATTACGGCGACGAGGTTCGCGGCAGCTTCGAGACCGCCGGCCTGCGCCCGGCCATCTCGGCCCGCGCCGCTTATTACGGCCTGGAGAAATCCCTGCTGGAGGCCATGAAATCATGAGCGGTTCCGGCCTGCGCCCCGAAGATGTCGTCACCGTCGCCGGTTTTCTGGGCATCGTCATCACCGGCCTTTTATGGGACGCCGTCCGCCATAGCCGCGACAATACGCCGCAGGCCAAGGTGCGTCGCCGGGCCCTGGAGATGACCGAGGGCAACCGCCCGGTCGAAACCCTGGACGAAAGCGCCAAGGCCGCGCCGCAAGCCGTCGCCGCCAATACCAGCCGTATCGGCACCGCCATCCGCGACCTGCTGGACATGCTGACCCGAAAGGGCGGTCCGCTGGGCCCGGTCTTCCTGGCCGCCGCCATCATGCTTCCATCCATGCTGGCGACCGGCGCCATCCTCTCTTTGAAGCTGTCGGGCTGGTGGCTGCTGCCGGCGGTTCCGGCGGCGGCACTGGGCGGCGGCGCCTTTTGCCGCAGCATCATTGTCAGCCATTACCGGCAGCGTTTCCTGGGACAGTTCCCAGACGCGCTGGACATGCTGATCCGCGCCGTCAATGCCGGCGTTCCGGTGATCCAGTCGATCCAGATGGCCGGCGAAGAAATGCCGGCTCCGCTGGGCAAGGAATTCAACCGCATGGGCAATGCCTTGCGGCTGGGCATGGAACAGCAGGATGTGCTGGACGCCGCCGCCCGCCAGATCGACATCCCCGATTTTCGCTTCTTCGTGGTCTGTCTGCAATTGCAGCGCGAGACCGGCGGCCCTCTGTCGGAAACCCTGGAGAATCTGGCCAACGTCATCCGCATCCGCCGCGACACCCGCCTGAAGACCCGCGCCCTGACCGCCCAGGGCCGCACCGCCAGCAAGGCCATTTCGGCGATCCCGCTCGGACTGGTGGGCATGCTGCAGGCCAGCGATTCCAACTATCTGGAAATTCTTTACACCACCGACAAAGGGCAGCAGCTGTTATGGATCGCCGGCATCCTGGTGGTGCTGGGGATGGTGGTCATCAATCTCATGACCCGGATGGAGGCCTAAAGCCATGGCGCAGCAAGAGCTGTTCCCTCTTGGCGTCGCCGCCACCCTGGCGGTGGGCATAGTGGCTTGGGTCGCCTTTGTCCGCGCCGGCAGCAGCTCGGTCCGCGCCGCCCAGCGCGCCAAGGACGAAGCCGGCCGTTACGCCAGACCCAGCAGCAACAAGGGCGAAGACGACGCCGCCAAGCCGATCCATCATTCCCTGGGCCGGTTGCTGGCAGACTGGGGCGCCAAGCTGCCGCTGTTCAATCCGAAACAGCAAAAAGACATCGTCCGCCAGCTGGTGGCCGCCGGCTATCGCCAGTCTCATACCTTGCAGATCTTCGTCGCCATCAAGGTTCTGTGCGGCGGACTGGCGGTGGCCGGAGCTTTGACGGGATTGGGCGCGCAAAAAGACGACATGCCCTTCGCCATCTCCATGACCGTCACCATGGGAGCTTTCATCATCGGCATGATGGCCCCCGAGATGGTGCTGAAACTGATGGTCCGGCGGCGGCGCAAACAGATCAATCGCTATCTTTCCGACGCTTTGGATCTGATGGTGATCTGCACCAACGCCGGCTACAGCCTGAACGCCACCTTGCGCACCGTCGCCACCGAGATGAAGGCGCTCTGCAAGCCGTTGGGGGAAGAGCTGGAGCTGACTTTCCACGAAACCCAGCTGAATGCCGACACCATTTCGTCGCTGCGTAATCTGGCCGAACGGACCGGCGTCGAGTCGGTGCGCTCGCTGGTGACCACTCTGGTCCAGTCCCATCGCTATGGCACCCCGATCACCCAAGCCCTGAAGATCCTCGCCCGGTCCGAGCGGCATGCCCGCCTGCTGCGCCTTGAGGAACAGGGGGCCAAGCTGTCGGTGAAGATCACTCTGCCGATGATGCTTCTGATTCTGCCCGCCGTGTTCATCCTGATCGGTGCCCCGGCCTTTCTCAGCCTTTCGGAGACTATTACGAGATGACCGCTCATCGCCGCCGCTCCGCCGTCGTGATCCTGTTGCTGGCCCTGGGGGCCTGCGGCCTGCCCGGCAGCAAGGATGCGCTGAAGAACAATGCCGCCAGCGCCACCTTGAATGCCAACAATCTGAAGCTGGCCAAAGCCACCTTGGCGAACGGAGACCTGCCCGCCGCCCGCGAGCTGTTCGCCAAGACCGTCGCCGCCGATCCCGGCAATCTGGAAGCCAATATGGGGCTGGGGGATTGCGATCTGCTGATGGGCGACACCGAAAAGGCCCGGCTGGATTACAACGCCACCGCCAACCACTTCCCCAAGGCCGCCGAGCCGCTACTGGCCCTGGGCCGGGTGGACGTCATCCAGCGCCGCTTCCCCGATGCCGACGGGCATTACCACAAGGCCCAGTCCCTGATCCCCGCCGATCCCCGGCCTTTGCTCGGTCTCGGCGTCGCCGACGACATGCAGGGCAGGCACCAGGAAGCGCAGGATTATTACCGCAAGGCGCTGGAGCTGAAGCCCGACGATATGGGGGCACGCAACAATCTGGGACTGTCGCTGGCCCTGAGCGGCCATCCCCGCGAAGCCATCAACATGCTGCTGGACATCGCCACTTCGGTCAGCGCACCGCCGCAGGCCCGCCAGAATCTGGCGCTGGCCTATGGGCTTCAGGGGAATGCCAACGCCGCCGAAAGCATCCTGGCGACCGAGAACGACCATACGGTGGTGCAAAACAATCTCGATTATTACCGCTTCCTGCGTGACCGCCTGGCCCAAGGGGACACTGCCCGATGAGCCCGAAGATCGCCAACCAACCCCATTTCGGACGAGGCTGACGTGAATAAGATCGTCTCCACATTCCGCCGGCTTCTGGGTAAGGAACCGGCCTCTCCGCCCAAACCGACGGCGCTGCAGGAACAACTGCGGGCCGTGGTCGGCAACGCCACCGCCGTGGAACCGGTGCGCCCCGAACCGCCCATCGGCTCAGGCATTCGCAAAACCATCGAATGGAGCGACGACCTGACCGTCGGCAACGCCATGCTGGACGAGCAGCATAAAAAGCTGATCGCCATGATCAACACCCTGGGCCAGCCCAGCCTGACGGTGGATGAGTTGGGCGAGGTGATCTTCGGCCTGCTGGAATATGCCGCCGTGCATTTCCGCGATGAAGAGGAGTTCTTCACCGAAGTCGCGCCCGAGATCGTGCCGGCCCATTTCCTGTCGCATACGGTGTTCATCGCCGGCGCCTATCGCTTCGTCCAGCGGTTCCAGCGCGGCGAGGCCTTGGCCTTGCGCGACACCGTCTATGACTTCCTGTGCGACTGGCTGCTGCATCACATCCGCGACGAAGACAGCCAATATTTCCGCCGCAGCCATCCGGCGGCCTAAACTTTCGGAGGCCTTGCCGGTCGGGCGGCCTTGCGCCAGCATGGCCGCTTCCGTCACGGAGGCCGTGTCATGTTCATCGTCATCGTCCGCTACAAGGTGCCCCTGCCCCAGATCGACGCCGCGCTGGAGGCGCACCGGGCTTGGCTTGAGCGAGAATTTGCCGCCGGACGCTTCATCCTGGCCGGGCCACAGGAACCCCGCACCGGCGGCGCCATCCTGGCCCAGGGCTGCGGCCGTACCGAACTGATGGACATCCTGGCCGAAGACCCGTTCAATCAGCAGGGGCTGGCGGATTACGAGGTCATCGAGGTCATGGCCCGCAAGACCGATCCCCGGTTGGCGTTCCTGTCTCCGGCCTAAGCCTCTGGCGATCCTGACCAACCTGCCGTACCTTATGGGCTGCAAGCATGGGGAATTGGGCCATTGAAGCTGCGTGAGCGATCATTCTCTGCCGACGAAATCATCTTCCGCGAAGGAGATGCCGCCGACGCCGTCTATATGGTGGTGTCGGGCCGGGTGCAGCTGACCAAGGCCGGCGTGAATGGACAGGTGCCGCTGGCTCTGTTGGGGCCGCAGGAACTGTTCGGCGAGATGGGTCCGGTGGATGACAGCCCGCGCAACGCCACCGCCCGCGCGGCCGAGAAGACCCGCGTCAAGATGATCCCCAAAGAGCAGTTCCGCACCTGGATCGCCGACGAGCCGGAAGCCGCCTTGCGCATCATCGGCACCCTGGTCGAGCGCCTGCGCGCCGCCGACGAGATGATCGCCCGCCTGGGCGGCTCGATCCTGACCGGCGCCGCCTCGTCCGCCGCCGCCAAGGCCGCCGAGACCGCCGCCGCCGCCGCCCGCGCCGCCGAGGCGATCCCTCCCGCCGAGGCCAAGCGCATGGGGCTGATGGAGGCGGTGGTATCGCTGATCCGCCGCCGCCGCGACAATCCGCTGCTGGATGGCGACGGCCCGGTGCCGGCTTTCCAGATCGGCATCTGCCTGGTCAACAATGATTTCGAAGGGGCCTGGACCCGGGCGCTGACCACCTTGCTGGAGGGCCGTTCCGGCGTCGAGGCGCGGATGATCGCGCAAAGCCTTCAGATCGAGCCCTCGGCCGATCAGTCCCAGGCCGCCGCCGCGATGACCCGCGCCCGCCAGATTCTGGTCGCCGAGCCGTCCCTGGATCTGCTGGTCTGGGGCGATGTGCATGAAGACGGCTATAGCCTGTGGTTCACCGCGGCCGGCCCAGCCGACGAGGACCGCCCCGGCACCTTCGGCCCCCTTCTTGGCTTCGAACTGGCCGGCAATCTGGAGCCCCCTGTCGCCGAGCTGTTCCATGCCGCCGTGCTGGCCGCCGTCGAGCCGCAGAATGACGGGCAAAAAGTGCTGCAAAAGCTTTACCTGCCCATCGCCCTGCAACAGCTGCCCGGCTTCCCCGACGGTCTGCCGGCCAGCTGGAATCTGGAACAGCAGCGGGCCGCGCTGGTAGTCACCGGCCACGCCCTGGCAACCATGGCCGCCTGGGAAGCCGACGCCGATCTTTATGACCGCGCAGCCGAATGCTACAAGGCCGCCATCCTGCGTCTGCCCAATGAAGCCCAGCATGGGGTCGAGGAAGCGGTGATGCGCAAGCATCTGGGCGGAGTGCTGCAAGCCGCCGCCGACCGCCGCAAGGACCCCGCCCTGCTGGAAGTCGCCGTGGGAGAATATCGCGCCGCCGTCGATTGTCTGTTCAAAGGCGCCTATCCCTGGGAATGGGCAGGGGCGCAGAACCGCCTCGGGCTTTCGCTTTATAAGCTGGACCTGCTGACCGGCCAGCCGGAATTGTTGAAGGAAGCCCTGACCGCCCTACAGCAGGCGCTGACCGTGTTTACCAAGAACGAACAGCCGCTGCGCTGGGCCGATGTCATGGCCAATCTGGCGCAGGTGCTGCAGGTCTATGGCGACCAGATGCGCAATCCGGAAGTTCTGCAGCGCGCCGTCGAAGCCTGCCGCGCGGCGCTGGAGCAACGCAGCCGCGACCGGGCGCCGCTGGCCTTCGCCGCCGGCCAGAACACCCTGGGCACGGCGCTGTTCCTGTTGGACAAGCACAATCGCACGGCCGAGCATAAGGAAGAAGCCCGCGAGGCCTTCCAGACGGCGCTGGAGGTCTATCGCAGCCTGGGCGCAGC
>Ga0182039_10000736_pt1 | contig 17123 bp, 18 predicted proteins | sample sta12Can44000111_FD_125975 | JGI IMG/M metagenome (GOLD analysis project Ga0182039, IMG submission 125975) | Lab enrichment of tropical soil microbial communities from Luquillo Experimental Forest, Puerto Rico - statanox.12C.anox.44.000.111 | ecosystem: Environmental > Terrestrial > Soil >...
AGGTTGCCGCCTTCCTCCAGACGGAACTTCTGCGCCCACGCGACGACCGGCCGCCACAGGAGCTGGTCGAGCGCGACGATCATGAGCGTCATCGCCGCGACCGCCGCGGCCATCGCGCGCCCATCGCCGCGCGCCACCGCGACGCTCATGTAGGCCCCGAGGCCGGGCAGCCGGAAGTCGTGGTCTCCCAGCACGAAGGCCTCGCTCACCATGAGGAAGAACCACCCGCCGGCCATGCTCATCATGCTGTTCCAGACGAGTCCGATCGCGCTGAAGGGCAGCTCCACCCATCGGAAACGCTGCCACCAGCCGAAGCGGTTCAGCGTCGCGACCTCGGTGAGGTCGCGGGGGATCGAGCGCAGCGCGTGGTAGAAGCTGAACGTCATGTTCCACGCCTGCCCGGTGAAGATCATGATGACCGAGGCGAGCTCGAGGCCGGCGTTCGAGTGTGGGAAGAGCGCCACCAGGCCGAGCACGAGCCCGGGCATGAAGCTCAGGACGGGGATGCTCTGGAGGATGTCGAGCGCCGGGATGAGGACGCGCTCCGCCACGCGGTCCTTGGCCGCCCAGTACCCGTACACGAGCGTGAACCCGAGCGAGAGCGCGTACGCGGCGAGCCCGCGCGACAGCGACAGCGCCGCGTAGCCGGGCAGCGCCCGCAGCGACAGGTCGATCTCGGTAGTGGGCCGCAGCGTGCCCGTCCACTGCTGCGCCAGCCGCACGACCGCGAACACCGCGGCCGGGATCGCCGCGACGAGCGCGAGGTCGGTGGCTCGGAAACGGCGCGAGCGGTCGAGCGCCGCCTGTGCCGCCCCGAAGATCTGCGTCATCGCGCGCGCCATCGGCGGTGCAGCCTAGCAGGGGTCCGGCCGATCGTCGGAAGTTCCACCGGCAGCCCTCGGAATAGTGGTTCCCTCGTCCCCGGTTCCCCCGGCGTGCGCATGAACCGACTCCTCGCTGTCGCGGCCGCGGTCTTGACCGCGGTCCTCCTCACCGTGGCGCCTGGGATCGGCGTCGCGCATGCAAGCAACCCGCGCGCCGCCACGGTGCAGAAGGTGTTCCCGAGCGCGGTCCGGATCCAGCTGGCGATCGGGCGCGAGGTGTTGCGCAGCGCGTCCGGCGTCGCCTTCGCCCGAGACGGCGACGAGACCTATGTCCTCACGAATGCGCACGTGGTCGAGCCGAACCCCGCGTGGAAGCAGCCGATCGAGCTCCGTATCCTCGTCGCCGGCGTGGATCAGCCGCTCGCCGGGAAGGTCGTGGCCCGTGGCCGCGTCCCGGATCTCGACGTCGCGGTGGTGGCGGTGCGCGGCGCGGCGATCCCGGTGACGCCGCTCGCCGCGACCGACGCGCTCGAGCTGGGGGACGACCTGGTCGTGATCGGTGCGCCGTTCGGGAAGGGCCTCTCGGTCGCGGCCGGCATCGTCTCGCAGGTGGAGTACGAGCACGCCGAGTCGGCCGCGACCGCGGGACGGCCGAGGTCGCTCAAGACCGACGCGGCGATCGGGTACGGCAGCTCGGGCGCGGGCGTGTTCGACGTCCCGGCCGGGAGGCTGGTGGGGCTCGTCGAGGGCTACCGCACCGCGCGCGTCGCGTTCGGCAAGGACGAGGGTTACGCGCTCGACGTGCCGATGCCGGGCGAGACCTTCGTCGCCCCCGCCGCCAAGATCCGCCACTTCCTGCTCGACCAGGGCCTCGAGCGGCTCATCCCCGGAAACGCGACCGCGACGGCGAAGACGCCGGCGCCAGTGGAGCCCGCCGCGAGCCGGATGTAGCGCAGGCCGTGAACGCGCCCGAGCCCGCGCCCGAAAGAATGCCGGCCTCGGGCTCGGACTCGGCCTAGTTCGGCGTCGCGGGCGGGACCGGGCCCGGTCCGGCGGGGGCGGGGGGAGTGGGCGGGCTGGGCCGCGCGCCTGGGTTCGGCTCCGGCTCGCCGGGACCCGCCGAGACCGCGCCGCCGCGCCCCGGCGACGGGGTGCCGGCGTCGGGTTGGGCCGTGGCCTTCTGCGGCGCCGGGCCGCTCGTGGGCGGCGCGAGCACCGCGGGGCCGGAGGAGGGTTCCGCCTCAGCAGCCGCGGTCGGCACTGCGTCGTCGCCGGAGCGGATCTCGATCCAGTAGGCGCGGCCGCCGGCTCCGAACCCGGCGCGCACCGGCTGACCCGGGGCGAGGTCGCGCAGCGTCCCCATGCGCCGGGGGAGGTAGACGGCGGTGTTGCGGTCGAACTCGAGCGTCGACGTGCCCTGCTCCGTGGCGACCGTGAAGCGCCGCTCAGCGTACGCGACCTGCGCGATGGTGCCCGAGATGGTCGAGAGCTCGGTGCGTGGCCCGGCAGCGGGGCCCGCGTCGGGCTCGGCAGAGAGCGCCGCCGCGAGGGCGAGGGCGAGTGGGAGGGTGGACGTCATCTCCTCCATGTCTAGCCCAGCGCGACTGCGGAGGGCAGCACCTTCGGGTAGACTGGACCGCGCATGGACCACCGAGCGAGCTGGGACGAGTACTTCATGAACATCGCGCGGGTGGTGGCGTCGCGCGCCACCTGCGACCGGAAGCACGTCGGAGCGGTGCTGGTGCGCGACCGGACCATCCTCTCTACCGGCTATAACGGCTCGATCCGCGGGCTGCCCCACTGCAGCGAGGTGGGCCACATGATGGAGGACGGACACTGCGTCGCTACCGTCCATGCGGAAGCGAACGCGATCATCCAGGCGGCCAAGAACGGCGTCGCCATCGACGGCGCGACCATCTACACCACCGCCTCACCCTGCTGGCCGTGCTTCAAGCTCATCGGCAACTCGGGGTGCAGGCGCATCGTCTTCGGCGAGTTCTATCGCGACGCGCGCATCTTCGAGTTCGCGCAGCGACTCGGGATCGAGCTCACCGAGCTCGAGGTGCCCGCCCGGCCCGACCTCGGGGCGGGCGACATGGGCCCGCCGCGGCAGGTGGTCACGGCGAAGGAGCGGCCGTAGCCGTCGCCTCCGCCGCGGCCGGCGGAGCCTCGCGCTGGAGGTCCTCCCCCACGACGGCCGCGACGGCGGTGCGGCGGGCCCGGTACAGCTCCTCGCGCTGGCGCAGCGTCACGTAGCGTGCCTCCTCCGCCGGCGGTACGGGGTCGGGGACGGCGGCCAGCTCGCGCCGGACCGCGGCCAGGGCGCGATCCACCGAGACCACCTGGATCGAGGGCCGCGCTCGCCGCGCGCGTCGCTCCGGGTCATCCGTGTCGTTCTCGGTCCAGAGCGGCAGCCAGTCCGCGCCGCTCAGCTCGACCCGCACCACGCCCCGCCCGTAGTCGCGCCGCGCCAGCTCGACGCGCAGGAGGAGCCCGTCCCGGGTGGCGCCGACCTTCTCCGGCGTGACGCCGTGCGCGTAGTGACGCGACTGGTTCGAGACGAAGTTGCCGAGCGAGTAGGCGATGAGCGCCGTCCGGCCGTCGCCGCGCCGGTAGAGCTCGACCGGCTGCAGCACGTGGGGATGGTGCCCGAGCACGACCAGCGCGCCGGCCTCGGCGAGCCGGTGCGCGAGGTCCACTTCCGACTGGCGCGGCTGGTCGGCGTATTCGATGCCCCAGTGCACCGAGACCACGACGGCGTCCGCCTCGCGCGCGGCGGCGGCCACCTCGGCCACCGCGCGCTCCGGGTCGAGGAGCGACGCCTTGAGGCACGGGGAAGACGGCCTCGGCGGGCAGGCGTTCCCCGACTGGTTGAAGCCGTACGCGTAGCCGAGGAATGCGACGTGGATCCCGTTCAGCTCGACCGTGCGCGGGCCCGACTCGCGTCCGGCCTCGCCCGCGCCGACGTAAGGCAGACCGACGGCCTCGAGCTGGCGCAGGGTCTCCTCGAAACCGGCGCGGCCCTGGTCGAACATGTGGTTGTTGGCCACGCTGACCAGGTCGACGCCGGCGCGCTTGAGGGCGCGGGCCGCCGCCGGAGGAGCGTTGAACACGAAGCTGCGCGCGCCCTGGCCCGCGCGGGGCGCTATCGGGGTTTCGAGGTTTGCGAACGTGAGATCCGCAGCCGCGAGCAGGTCAGCGACCGGTGCCCACAGCCAGCCGTAGCCGTCGTCGTTGTCGGCGGCGCGATGGTCGGCGGCCGCGTCCTTCACCGCGCCGTGCATGAGGACGTCGCCCACCGCCGCGAGCGAGGCGCATGCCAGGGTGCGGATGCCTGGATCATCGGAGGCGAGCGGGCGGGGCCCCGCCCGCTGCGGAGGGGGTCCGGAGGGAGTCGCGCTCGCGGTCGGGGTGGGGGTAGGAGTAGAGGTGGCGGTCGAGATGGGTCGTTCGGCAGCCGGCCGGACTGCCGCTGCGCAGGCGATCGAGGCTGCGATCGCCACAGCCGCCACGGTGGAATGCATGACACGTCGGCGGTGGACACCCGAATTTCCAGTCGGCCGGTGCAGCGCGTTGAAGAAAATCGGGCCCATCGTCACCTCAGCGGCGATTTCAGCGATGAAGTCGGTAAAAAGGTAACCGACGACTGGAGCATGCTCCCATGATTGCCGACGGTTCGGCGTTCCTCGATCGTGCCGGGCGGGTCCTCGCGGTGGACGGGACCTTCCTGGCGCTGCTGCGCATCCCCTCCGGCGGAGCCACCGACGGGCTGCGCCGCCGAGCCACCCGGGACCAGGCGCTGGCGGCGTTCCTCGCCGGCGATGGCCCGGACGCGCTGCGCCTCGCCGGCGAAGGTGGCGCGCCCGACTGTGAGCTCGTCCGGGTGGCGGGCGAGGCGGGTCTCCTCCTGCGCGCCCTGCCGATCGAGGATGGGCTCGGCGCGCCGGCGTCCGAGTATGCCATGCAGGCGGTCCTCCTCGCCCGCCTGGCCGGCAGCTTGGCGCACGAGGTGAAGAATCCGCTCAACGCGATGGCGCTCCAACTGGCGCTGCTCGGCGACAAGATCGGCGCCGAGAGCGGCGCGCTCGCGACCGCCTGCGCGAGCAACCTCGCGTCCTTGAAGAACCAGATCGGCCGCGTCAACGAGGTCGTTCGTCGGTACCTCGACGTGGCCGATCCGCCGTCGTCCGGGGGGTTCGACGCGGGCAGCCTGCTGTGCGACGCGACGCAGCTCCTCGGGCACGAGGCGCGCCGGCGCCGGGTGGCGGTCGCGTGCGAGGCTCAGCCCGGGGCCGTGCGCGCCGCCGGCGATCCCGCGCGGGCAGCGCGGCTCGTGCTCGGGCTGCTGTGGCGCGCGCTCGTCGGCACGCCGGAGGGCGGCCGACTGCTCACGCACGCTTCCATCGCAGGCGGCGAGGTGACGATGGCGATCGAGCACGGCCGCGCGTGGGCCGATCCGTCTCAGGCGTGGATGGACGGGGTGGTGGCGGCCGGCGCACGCGAGATGGGCGGTCGACTCGACGAGACGTCCGACGAGGACACGGTCCGGGTAGCCTTGACGCTGCCCAAGGAGCGCCCGCTGTGAAATACCGCCTGCTCATCGTCGACGACGAGACCGACAGCCGCGACGCGCTGGCCGAGCTGGCCGACCGCTGGGGGTACGAGGTCCAGACCGCCTCCGACGGCACCGAGGCGCTGCGGCGCGCGATCGAGTGGCACCCGGACGTCATCCTGACCGATCTCGTGATGCCCAACATGGACGGGCTGTGGCTGCTGCGGGCGCTGCGCGCCGAGCTGCCGGATTGCCCGGTGGTGCTCCTCACCGGCCGCGGCACCGTCCAGACGGCGGTGCAGGCCATCAAGGAGGGGGCCTACGACTTCATCGAGAAGCCCCTTGAGATCTCGCGCCTGAGGGTCGTGCTCGACCGCGCGCTGGAGAAGAAGGAGACCATGCGGGAGGTGCAGCTCCTGCGGCGGCGCCTCGCCGCGCTCGCGCCGGGCACCGACATGATCGGCTCCGGGCCTGCCATGCAGCGCGTCTTCGAGCTGGTGAAGAAGGTGGCGCCGGCGAACGCCAGTGTCGTCATCGCGGGCGAGAGCGGCACCGGGAAGGAGGTGGTGGCGCGCGCCATCCACTCCCTCTCCCAGCGAAAGGATAAGCCGTTCGTGGCGCTCAACTGCGGCGCCATCCCGCCGACGCTCATCGAGTCCGAGCTGTTCGGATACGAGCGCGGGGCCTTCACCGGCGCCGATCAGCGACGGCTCGGCAACTTCGAGCTCGCCCACGGCGGCACGCTCTTCCTCGACGAGGTGGGAGAGCTCCCCATCGAGATGCAGGGCAAGTTCCTGCGCGTCCTCGAGGAGCGGAAGGTGCGGCGCCTGGGCGGAAAGAGCGAGGTCGAGGTCGACGTGCGCGTGCTGTGCGCCACGAACCGGGATCTCAAGGAGGAGATCAAGCGCGGACGGTTCCGCGAGGATCTCTACTTCCGGCTGCACGTCTTCACCATCCAGCTCCCGGCGCTGAAGGAGCGGCGCGAGGACGTGCCGCTGCTCGTGCAGCACTTCATCGAGAAGTTCAACGGCGAGACCGGCAAGCACGTCCAGGGCATGACGCCCGGCGCGATGAACGTGCTGCAGGGCTACGCCTGGCCCGGGAACATCCGCGAGCTCCGCAACACCGTCGAGCGCGCCATGATCCTCACCGACGGCGACGTCATCGACGAGGAGCACCTGCCGCCCGACATGCGGCCGACCCGGCCCGAAGCGGCCGTGCTGCGGGTGCCGCTCGGGATCCAGCTGCGCGAGGTGGAGAAGGAGTACATCCTCTCGTCCCTGCAGAAGAACGGCGGCAACAAGGCGCGGACGGCCGAGATCCTCGGCATCAGCGAGAAGACCCTCTACAACAAGCTCAACCGCTACGCCGCCATCGCGCGCGATCGCGTCGGCGACGGGGGCGCTGCGGAGGTGGAGGAGGTCGCCGCGTCGTCGCCCGCCGGCGGGGCTGGGAAGAGCTGAGTATCACGGCGCCGCGGTGTCCCCGCCGGCGTCGGGGTCGCGCTCGGGGTCGGCGGACGGGTGGGCCACCACCTGACCGCGACCGGCGCGCTTCGCGGCGTAGAGCGCCGCGTCGGCGCGGCGGACCAGCGCATCCGCGGCCTCGTCGAGCGGGCCACCGTCGAGCGCGGCGACGCCGAAGGAGGCGGCCACCGTCACGGGCCGTCCTTGCACTTGAGGTGCTGCCTCGACGAGCCGGTCGCGGACGCGCTCGGTGAGCACCCGCGCCTCCGTCGCCGTCGTGTGCGGGAGCAGGATGACGAACTCGTCGCCGCCATAGCGGGCGGCGAAGTCGGTCTCGCGCAGCTCGTGGCGGATGACGTCCGCCACCGCGCCGATCGCCGCGTCGCCCGCGGCGTGCCCGAGCTCATCGTTGATCGGCTTCAGGTTGTCCATGTCGACCATGACGCAGGCGAGCGGCGTGTGGTAGCGGCGGGCGCGCTTCACCTCGTCGTGGAGCCGGCCCCGGAAGGCGCGCACGTTGGGCAGCCCGGTGAGCGCGTCGGTGCGCGCCAGCTCCTGCAGCTGCGTCTCCCGGCGGCTGAGCCGGAGCGTCCGCTCGACGCGCGCCTTGAGCTCCCTGCCGGAGAAGGGCTTCGACAGGAAGTCGAGCGCCCCGAGGTCGAGGCTGCGCGAACGCGTGAGATCGTCGCCGCGCGCGGAGATGAGGATGACCGGCACGTCCTCCGTGGCCGGGTCGATCCGCAGCGCCTCCAGCGCCGCCAGGCCGTCCATGCGCGGCATGTAGAGGTCCATGAGGACGAGGTCGGGCCGCGAGCCCTGCGCCGCCTCGAGCGCCTCGACCCCGTCGGCGGCGAGCATGACGTCGTACTCGTCTCCGAGCATCATCGCGAGCGCCTCGCGCGCGTCCTCGTCGTCGTCCACCACGAGCAGGCGCGAGCGCGCGGCGGCGGGGGAGGGTGCGGTCGCGTCGGGGGCTTCGGCTGCGGCGAGTGGGAGCTTCAGCTCGATGGCGCGTCGCTCTCCGCGCGTCAGCACCGCGAGGCTGCCGCCGTGGAGCTCGACCAGGCTCCGGTAGACCGCCAGTCCGAGGCCGATCTCCGCCAGCCGGGTGGTCGCGCGCCGGCGTGGGCGAGGCGGACGGATGGTGGTGGGGCTGCGCTCCTCCACGACCAGCCGCGCCCCGTCGGGCGTGGCCTCGAGGGCGACCCGGATCCGGTCCCCGGGACGGCTGCGGGCGAGCGCGCCGTCGACGAGCCCGCCGAACACCTCCTCCAGCCGCTCGGCGTCCGCGCCGAGCGCGATCCGGTGCGACGGCAGCGCGCGCACGATCTCGACGCTGCGGCTCCTCGCGCGCTCTTCGTGGGCGGCGGTCACGCGCTCCACGAGCTCGCGCAGATCGGCGGGCCGGCGGCGGCGCAGGGGCACGCTGCCGCCCTCGACGCTGCGCAAGGCGACCAGCCCGTCCGCGACCAGCGCCACGCGGCGCGCGTCCCGCAGTAGCTCCTCGACGGCGGGATCGGCACCGGCCGTCCGGCGCAGCCGACGCAGCCCGCGGAGGAGCGCCGCGACCGGCGCCCGCAGGTCCTCGGCCGCCAGGGCGAGCAGGTCGTCGTGTCGCTGCGCCGACTCGCGCAGCTTCCGGTTCGCCTCGAGCGCCGGATCGCCGGGGCGGGCGCGGGCGGTCGCACCCGTGGCGCGCGCGGGCGGATCGACCGCCGGCGGATCCGTGCGTGCGCCTGGCCGCTCGCCTATCGCCATCGCTCTCCCGGGCCGGGTGCACTACGGCCCGTACCTACCGCCTCGCCTGCCCGTTCCCCTGGAAGGCTGAGGATGGATCATGCTTTCGCGCAAGGTGTACATGGCACCGCCCAGGTGGAGCGGGTGAGCCGCGCCCTGCGGCGGAAACGCGGGGCAGGGAGTCCAAAAAGGGTGCCGAGGGGGGCCGGCTGCGGCATCATCGCGGGAGGAGGCGATGTATGACCGCGAAGCGGGTGAGCATCTACGGCAAGGACACCTGACCCTACACCAACGCCGCCCGTGTGGACTTCGGCAAGCGTGGGTTCGAGGTGCAGTACTTCAACGTGGCGAAGAGCCCTGAGTTGCTCGACCGGTTCCTCGGTCTGTCGGGCGGCGATCGGCGCGTGCCGCTGATCGAGGAGGAGGGGAGGGTCTCGATCGGCTTCAACGGCAGTTGAAGCGTCTGACGACCCCGGTCGGGGTCGCGATGTCCCAACCGTCTGAGCCTCCCCAGCCCGTGAACGCGCCCGAGCCCGGTAGTTCGGGCGCGGGCGCGTTCAGGGAAACAGCTAGGCGGACGTTCAGCGGTACGTGGCTCGGCGCCCCGGGCGAAATCCGGGAGGCATCATCTGCGGCGGGGCCTCCACGCCGAAGTTGTACCACTCCATGTAGAGCTTCCCGATCTTGATCTTCTTGCCGTTCTGCACCGATTGGAGCGCCGACTTGAGCTTGTCGTCGGACGGGTTCGCGTCGACCGCGCGCGCCAGCACCTTCACCGCGTCGTCGTGGCGATCCTCCTTGTCGAGGAACCACGCGTAGGCGCACCAGACGAGGCCCTGCTTTCGGTTCGCGCGTCCCTTCAGGGTATCCTCGAACACCTTCTGCATGCCGGCGGTGTCGCGCTTCTTCCACCGGGCGATGGCGAGCATCACGCGCGCCGGCCATTGGCCGGCGGCGGCGCGCTCGAGGTACGGGAGCGCGGCGTCCTGGTCCCCCTTCCACCACATGAACTGTCCGATCAGCGCCGCGACGGCCGCCTCCGCGCCGAAGAGCCAACGGCTCAGCGCGAAGGCCCCTTTCGCCTGCTGGATCGCTCGGTCGAACCGGCGCGCCTGTGCGTCGGCGACGGCCGCCTCGACCATCGCCGAGAGCCGCTTCTGGGCGCGGAGGTTGAGCGCGACGTAGGCGATCGCGGCGGCCAGGACGCCCGGCACGATGACCGCCACCCACCCGAAGCCGCCCAGGCGAATCGCCACCGCCACGGCGAACCCGACGGCGAGGCTGATGAGGAGATTGTACATGAGCGCACCTGCCCGGCGCTGCCGGCCGGAGGCGGCCGGACAGCGATCAGGCGGGGACAGATACACGGCGCCGGAACGCCGCCGCAAGGGAAAACGCGCACGTGCGTGGCCGCGCAATCATTCGGATGGCCCTCCCCGGACTCGAACCGGGACGGGGGGTTGCCCCACTCGATTTTGAGTCGAGCGCGTTTACCGTTTCGCCAGAGGGCCTCTTCGCTGGAAGCTAGCAGAAAAATAGATTGTCTGCATGGCGCGTATTCGATAGTAGAAGCCCCAAAGCGCGGCGCCAGGCGTCAATCCACTGAGCCAATCGCGCCGCGAGGAGGCACCACATGGCCAGGACCGCAGGCAACGGCTCGATCGACGACATCCTCCGCCACGCCATGGAGCCCGCCCTGCGTCGAGCCAGCGCCAGCATCGCGAAGGCCATCGCCGAGATGGCGGCGGAGCGGCTCGACAGCGAACTGCAAAGCAGCATCGGCGGCCGTGCTCGCGGCCGGCGGGCAGTCCGGGGCGCTGTGGCGCGTCCCGCTCGCCAGCGCGGTGAGATGACGCGCTGGGTGGCCGATCGGCGCGCGCGGCGGGTACCGAAGTTCGTCATCGAGATGACGAACGGGCTCGACACCAAGAAGAAGATCGTGGCGAAGTTCGGGCCCGACGCGGCGTTCGAGAAGGGCAAGCCGCTGCCGAAGCCGAAGTAGCAGGATCGCGTCAGGGCCTGCGAAGGAATCCCCGGACCGAGCCGGGCGAGCGGAGCCACGACCAGCGCGAGGCGCGACGACCGAGCATAGCCGGAGGCTATGTGAGGGAGGAGCAACGACGCGATGCGACGCGGATCGCTCGTTCCGGCGACGGGAGGGGATTTCTTCGCTGACCCTCAAGCTCCGCGCGGCTTGCGCGGAGCGGGGCGGCCGCCCTTGCGCGGGCCAGGTCCACCGCGCGCAGGCCGGGCGGCGCGCGGGGCCGGGGCCGGGCGGTGAAGGGCGGCGCCGCGGGGCCGCGGCGAAGTCCGCCGGCCTGGGACCGCCGCCGGCGGAGGGGCTGCTCGCTCGAGGGCGATGCCGAGGCGCTCCGACAGCCGATCGGCGTCGCGCGGTACGAGCGAGAGGCTCCGCGCCAGCGCCGCCGAGAGCGGATCCGCCGTCGAGGCGCGCAGCGCGCGCACGTGCTCCGGCAGGCGCGCCCGAAGATCCTGCTCGAACTCGGCCAGCAGGCCGAGGTCCGCCAGCCGCGCCTCCTCCGTCAGCAGGAGGCGCGCGCGGTCGGAGAGCAGCTCGCGCCGGCGCAGTTCGTCGCGATGTGCGGCACGGATGGCCTCCGCCTCGCGCGCCGCCCCGAGCCGCTGGAGGGCCGCGTCGAGCTCGTCCACGGAGAGGCCGGCGGCCGCGGCGGCGCGCAGGCGGACCCCGCCGGCGGCGCGCAGGGCATGCAGGAGCTCGTCCCGCTCACGCCGCTCGAACCCACGCCTCAGGCCGTGCGCTTCGAGGAGGCTTGCGAGGTCGCCGGCGTCGGGCGTCGTGCCGTCGGAACGGCGCCAGCCGTCGGCGAGCACGGCCACGATGGGGGCCCGCCGGGCACCGTGCTCGCGCACGAGCCGCTCCAGCACGGCTCGCCCTTCGCTCGCAAACAGCTCGTCGAAGCGCGGCCAGTCCGGCGCGGTGGGCGCCCCGGCCGCGACGCGATCGCGGGCCCGACGCACCACTGGGGCCGTGGCGCGGTGCGCGCGCCGCCCTGCGACCCTGCGAGCGGGCGCCGGGTTCGGGGCGCGAGTCGGGTTCGTCGCGCCGGCTTCTCCCGCCTCGACCTGCTGCTCGCGCGCGGCCGCCTCCGCCGGAGAGGTCCCACGGGCGAGCTCGGCGAGCGCCCGTGGCCCGAGAGGGCGAGCGGGCGGCGGGTCCGCGAGGAGGGCGCGCGCGGCGAGCAGCTCATCCCACGAGAGCGGGGCCAGCGCGTCGCGGACCTGCTGCGGAGACGAAGTGCGGCCGGCCTCGGCGCACCAGCGGAGCGCGCGGGCGATGAGCTCGTCGTCGATGTCCGGCATGGTGGGGCAACGTGGCGAAGCGTGGAGATCAAGTCAAGCGTCTCCTATGTAGCGGCGCTTGGCGTGGCGTGATTTAAGGGAGCGCATGGCCGTGATGCCGAGCGAGGGGAGGCCGGCCACGCCCAGGCTGATACGCAAGGCGCGGCTCGTCCTGTACGTGCTCCTGCTGGCCGCGGCGGCCGTGACGCTCTTCGGGGCGCCGGTGCTCGAGCAGTCCGTCCGCGAGGGGAAGGCGCCGCGCGCCGCCCTCATCCTGGCGCCGGCGCTGCTGGCCGCGTTCATCCTGCTCTTCGCGGCCTATCGCTTTACGCTGGTGCGAGCGGGCCGCTACCTCGCGGGCAAGGCGTTCGTGCAGGTGGGGCTCATGGTGCTGGTGCTGACGCTCGCGCTCCCCGGTTCTCTCGAACGGTGGCGCTCCGCCGGGACCGTGCGCGCCGTGGATCTGTCGCGCCACCTGCGGGCGCCGGACGCCGAGACGCGCGCGCTCGCCGCCGAGCTCGCCCGTCACCGCGATCCGCCCGACGCCCTCCGCTACGTCCCGCGGCTCATCGAGCTGCTCGAGGACGCCTCGCCGGAGGTGCGGCGCCAGGCGCGGGCCTCGCTGGTCGCGCTGGCAGGGACGGACGAGGGCGGGGAGGGGCCCGACGCCGCGCGGCAGTGGCGCGACTGGTGGAAGGCGCACGGCGCGACCGCTCGACCCTGAGGAGGTCGTCCAGGATGGCCTCGCCGCCGCTGCGGGCGTGGCTCGGTCCCGGGGACTCCGGGCGAACCCTGTGGTGAGCGCATCGGTTGCGTGACGGCCGCCGCGGGGCCCGGTCCGGCGCAGGACCTGCGCGCATGGGCGGCGCCACGTCGGGGTTGTGGCGGCGAGCCGATTCTGATACTGATAATCGTTATCAAGATGCGCGCCGCTGCCCCCGAGACCCCGCCCGCCCCCCGCCGCGCCGACGAGGCCGGCCCGCGCTCCGAGCGCGGGCGCCGCGACCCGCTCGTCGCGCTGGGCGCCTTCCTGCACCGGAGCGGGCTCAAGCACTCACGCCAGCGCGAGGCCATCGCGCAGACGTTCTTCGACATGGGCGGGCACGTGCCGGTGGATGCGCTGGTGGCGCGGGTGCGCGAGCAGGATCCCCGCGTCTCCGTGGCCACCGTGTACCGGACCATGAAGCTCCTGGCCGAGTGCGGGCTGGCCGTCCCGCGGCGCTTCGGCGACGGGCAGACCCGCTACGAGCCGTCCGATCGCCGGCACGGCGACGCCCACGATCACCTCATCTGCACGAGCTGCGGTGCCATCGTCGAGTTCGAGAGCGAGCGCATCAGCGAGCTGCAGCGGCGCGTCGCGCGGCGCCATGGCTTCGAGGTGGAGCACCGCCGAGTCGAGCTGTACGGGCGGTGCGCCAGCTGCCGCCGCTCCGGAGAGGAGCCCGCGTGACCCCCCCGTCGTCCGCCCCCGCTCGCAGCACGCCGTTCGACCGCAAGGAGGTCGCCGCCGCGCCGCGGTCGGTGATCCTGGTCGGCAATCCCAACGTCGGAAAGAGCGACCTCTTCGGCGCGCTCACCGGCAAGTACGTCACCGTCTCGAACTACCCCGGGACCACCGTCGAGGTGACGCGCGGCTCCGCGGTCCTCGACGGGCAGGCCTGGCACGTCATGGACACGCCGGGGACGAACAACCTCACCCCGATGTCCGAGGACGAGCAGGCCACGCGCGACATCCTGATGAACGAGCGCGATTACGCGTGCGTGCAGGTGTGCGACGCGAAGAACCTCCGCCGCGGCCTGCTCCTCACCGCGCAGCTGGCCGAGGCGGGGGTCCCCTTCGTGCTGGCCCTCAACATGGCGGACGAGGCGAAGAGCCGTGGGTTCCACGTCGACGCGGAGCGGCTGGCCGAGGCGCTGGGCGTGGACGTCGTCCCGACGGTGGCGGTCGAGCGCAAGGGCCTCCCGCAGCTCGTGACGAGCCTCGGGCGCGCTCGCGGCTCGCGGTTCACGCCGCGGTACGACGACGCCATCGAGGCAGCGCTCTCCCAGATCGAGCAGCTGATCCCGGCGCGCGGCGGGCTGTCACGCCGGGCGCTAGCGGTGATGGCGCTCGCCGGCGATGCCTCGCTCGTCGAGCACCACGCCGCGTCGCTGTCCGAGGCGGACCTCGGCCGGCTCGAGGAGATCCGGCGCCAAGTCGCCGCGCGGTACCCCGAGTCACTGCGGTTCGTCATCTCGCGGCAGCGCCTGGCGGCGGTCGATCGGCTCCACGACGCGGTCGTGACGCGCGGTGAGCGCTCGATGGGGAGTGGCTTCGCGCGGCGACTGGGCGGCTGGTCCACCCACCCCTTGCTCGGGGTGCCGATCCTGCTGGCGATCCTGTTCGCCTGCTACGAGTTCGTGGGCGTCTTCGGAGCCAAGAGCGCCGTCGATTTCCTCGAGAACGCCATCTTCTACGAGCACCTCGTGCCGTGGCTCGACCGGCTCGTGCGCTGGACCGTTCCCGCGAAGGGGCTGCAGGAGTTCCTGGTCGGTCCGGCGGGGGTCCCATTCCGCGAGCACAGCGGGTTCCTCGTCGGCCGCTACGGCGTGTTCTCCATGGGCCTCAGCTACGGGATGGCAATCGTCCTGCCCATCGTCACGACGTTCTTCATCGCGTTCAGCGTGCTGGAGGACTCGGGGTACCTGCCGCGGCTGGCGGTGATGGTGAACAAGGTCTTCAAGCGGATGGGGCTGAACGGGAAGGCCGTCCTGCCCATGGTGCTCGGGCTCGGCTGCGACACGATGGCGACCATGACCGCGCGGATCATGGAGACGCGCAAGGAGCGCGTCATCGTCACGCTGCTGCTCGCGCTCGCCGTCCCGTGCAGCGCGCAGCTCGCCGTGATCTTCGCCATGCTGGCCGGCATCGGCCCCGTCGCCGCGGCGTGGTTCCTGGGCGCGGTGCTCGCGGTCCTGTTCCTCGTCGGCTGGCTCGCGGCCAAGGTCATCCCAGGCCGCGGCTCCGACTTCATCCTCGAGCTGCCACCGCTGCGCGTCCCGCAGGCGAGCAACATCGCCGTGAAGACGCTCGCCCGGATCGAGTGGTACCTGCGCGAGGCGCTCCCGCTCTTCGTGCTCGGAACCCTCATCCTCTGGGGCCTCGACCGCGTCCACGGCCTGGCGCTCCTCGAGCGCGCCGCGGCCCCGGTGGTGGTCGGAATCCTCCAGCTGCCCAAGGAGGCGGCGAGCGCCTTCATCCTGGGCTTCCTGCGCCGGGACTACGCCGCGGCCGGCCTGTTCGTGCACTACGAGCCGTTCGTCAAGGCGGGCACCATGACGCGCACCATGGAGGTCGAGGTCGTGACCGCGCTCGTCACGATCACGCTCTTCATCCCGTGCATCGCCAACTTCTTCATGATCCTGAAGGAGCGCGGCTGGAAGACCGGCGTCGCCATCGCCGCGTTCATCTTGCCCTTCTCCGTCGCCATGGGGGCGGTCGTGAACGTCCTCATGCGCCACTTCTACCTGTAGGAGCGCCGTGCCCGCGCTGGTCGACAGGAGCGAGACCTGCCCGCTGTGCGGGACCACCTTCGAGGCCGAGGGGCAGGGCTGCCGCCCGAGTTGCCCGATGGCGAAGGGGTGCAAGGTCATGTGCTGCCCGTCCTGCGGCTACAGCTTCCCGCAGGAGACCGGGCTCGCCGGCCGCCTCAAGGCATTCCTCGGACGGCGCCGTTCCCCACCACCCGTGAAGTCGTGAAATCCCCGTGAACGACACCATGCACGCACATCACGTCGAGGAGCTGTTGGAGACCATCTTCACCGAGCGAGAGGAGGGGCGCGACGCCGTCGAGGGGGTCCTCCGCCACGCCGCTCCGCACGCCGGCGCCGCCGACCGCGGTGAGCTGGCCGCGCTGGCGGAGGCGGGCCTCGTCCGGCTCGAGGGCGAGCGGGTCGCGCTCACGGGCGAGGGCGAGCAGCGCGCCCGCGCGGTGATCCGGCGCCACCGCCTCACCGAGCGCCTCTTCCGCGACCTGCTCCAGCTCTCCGATGACGCCACCGAGAGCCAGGCCTGCGAGCTCGAGCACATCCTCTCCCCCGAGGCGACCGACTCGGTGTGCACGCTGCTCGGTCACCCGCCGACCTGCCCGCACGGGAAGGCGATCCCACAGGGACCCTGCTGCGGCGCGGCCCAGAAGACGGTGCGGTCGCTCGTGACCGGGCTGCCCTCCTTCGACCTCGGCGCGCCGGCGCGCATCGTCTTCATCGCCCCGCGCTTCCACGATCGGATGGACCGCCTGGCCGCTCTCGGCGTCATTCCGGGCAGCGAGATCCGGCTGCACCAGCGCTCGCCGTCGTACGTCATCGAGGTGGGCGAGACCACCATCGCCCTCGACCCGGAGATCGCGGGCGAGATCTACGTGAAGCGCGTCGAAGCCTGATCGATCCGGAGACCGCATGATCGTCTGCTCCTGCCACGCCATCTCCGATTGGGATCTGCAAGAGGCGGCCCGGGCGGGCCTGTCGCACGCCGAGATCGTCGCCCAGACGGGTGCCGGCAGCGATTGTGGATGCTGCCGCGAGGACGTCGCGGACATCCTGTCGAGTGCCGCGGGACCGTGCCGCGGCGCCGAGGCGTGCGCCGCCTGTCCGCGGCGCCGCGCGGCCTGACAGGAAAGGAGCCGGCATGAAGGGCAGCCCGAAGGTGGTCGACCTGCTCAACGACGTCCTCACGAACGAGCTCACCGCGATCAACCAGTACTTCCTCCACGCGCGCATGTGCGAGAACTGGGGGTACGAGCGGCTCTGGCACAAGATCAAGCACGAGTCGATCGACGAGATGAAGCACGCGGACGAGATCATCGAGCGCATCCTGTATCTCGAGGGTCTCCCCAACGTGCAGCGGCTCGGGAAGATCAACGTCGGGCAGACCGTGGAGGAGCAGCTCAAGCTCGACATGGCGCTCGAGCGGCAGGCGATCCCGGTGCTTAACCGCGGGATCGAGACCTGCCGCGCGGAAGGCGACAACGGCTCCGCCGATCTGCTCGAGGACATCCTCGAGGACGAAGAGGAACACCTCAACTGGCTCGAGGCGCAGCAGACGCTCATCGAGCAGGCCGGGCTGCAGAACTACCTCGCGGAGCAGATCAAGAAGGACGAGGACTGACGGGGTCGCTCTCGGGGCTCTCGGCTCTCTTACCCCGCGAAGCGTGAGGGCAGGGCGGTACCCACGCCGCTCTGCGC
>Ga0182039_10000738_pt1 | contig 17117 bp, 13 predicted proteins | sample sta12Can44000111_FD_125975 | JGI IMG/M metagenome (GOLD analysis project Ga0182039, IMG submission 125975) | Lab enrichment of tropical soil microbial communities from Luquillo Experimental Forest, Puerto Rico - statanox.12C.anox.44.000.111 | ecosystem: Environmental > Terrestrial > Soil >...
AGCGCCAGGAATACCGGCGCCGCTTCGGGCCGCTTCAGATCGAGCGCGAGCGAGCGCTTGTTGCGATTGAGATTGAGAAAGACGTGGCCCATCTCCTTATGCCGGGCAGGACCGGCATAACGCATAATGTCGCCCTCCCGCGATTCGACCTTGATCACCTCGGCGCCGAGATCGCCCAGGGTCTGCGTCGCCAGCGGCCCGAGGACGACCGTGGTTAAATCGAGCACCTTGATCCCGGCGAGCGGGCCTGGCCTCGCTGTATTTACCGCGGTACTCGGCTCTTGCATTGCCCGCTTCCGTACCTTACGCCGTGCTCGCCCTCATCGGGAGGAGGAAGGCGATGCCGGTGACGATGTATCACAACCCGCGCTGCAACACCTCGCGCAGAACCCTGGCACTGTTGCGCGAGAATGGGGTCGAGCCGACCATCATTGAATATCTGAAAACGCCCTACACGGCGGCACAGCTAAAGCAGCTCTTGGGCCAGCTCAAGATGCCGGCGAACAAGCTCGTGCGGAAGAAAGAAGCTGCCGCTGCCGGCATCGACCCCGCGGCATTGTCGGAGGATGCGCTGATCAAGGCGATGGCCAAGAACCCGATCCTCGTCGAGCGGCCGATCGTGGTATCGGGACAGAAGGCCGCACTCGGCCGTCCGCCGGAAGCGGTGCTCTCGGTACTTTAGCCGCACCTCAGGGGGCAAAGGTCCGTGCCGAATACTCGGCGGCACAGAAGGTACCGCCCTGATAGTGCTCGGCGATCGGGTCGATCGCCCGACCGGCCTCGGCCGCCAGAACAGCCTCGGCAAAGGGTTCCGAGCCGTCTTGTGGCCGGTAGCCAAGCCGTTCTGCGTTGGAGTTGTCGTACCAGGAGCGCCGATTGTTCGAGACGCCGTAGACGATTTCGTAGCGGATGTCGGGATGCTCCAAGCCGATGCGCACAAGCTGGGTGTAGTCGCGCGGGCTGATCCAGATCGACAACCGCCGCTTGTCGATCGGTCGCGAACCGAAATTACCGATGCGCGTGCACAGAAATCCGATCCCGTGCTTGTCGGCATAAAGGCTGGCGAGCGCCTCGGCAAAGGCCTTGCTTACGCCGTAGCGGCTGTCCGGCCGGGGTGGCGCCCGGTGGTCGATCTTCTGGTCGCGGGGATAAAAACCGACCGCGTGGTTGCTTGTCGCGACAATAATGCGCTTGACCTGGGCTCGCCGCGCAGCCTCGAACAGGTTGTATGTGCCGCCGATGTTCGATCGAAGGATCGGCTCCCATTCATCCTCGCCTGAAATACCTCCCAAATGGATGATGCCGTCAACATCAGCGACGATCCGCTCGACCTCCTCTCGGTCATAGAGCTCGGCATTACAGACTTCCTCCCCGGCTCGCGCTGCCCCGAGCGGGACACGATCGGAGAGCCGCAAAATCGGATAGGTCCCTCGCAGGCTCTCGCGCAACGACCGGCCGATGCCCCCGCCCGCGCCTGTGATCAGCACTCGATGCATTCCCTTCCTCCTGGCTCTGGAGTCCTTGCGCCTCGGTCATGCCACGCCGGGTGCAGCCCCTACAACTGACTCCTCGGGCCATTCATTCTTTGTTTAGCTAGGTGTCTCAGGATGACAGCCGTGCCATCCAATCACATCGGTCCAGGACTAGACCGGCCCCCCCAATTCCGATGCACCCGATCGAGTGACGGGTTCACTTTTCTGCGTCTGTGTCGCGGAGCAGCCAAACGGAGCGACCGAGGAAAAGCTCGAACCAGGCTTCGACGGCATCAAATGCTGAAAATGCGGCGACGGCGGCAGGATATCGTTAACAAAGCGAGCGGATTAACCGACAACTATATTGCACCGCGAGCGCCTTGGTGCTATAGCGCGACGCCGTTGGATAGTAGCCAGCCGCGAAACCGGATGATCGGGGGCAGCAGTTTCGCACCGGCCATTTGCTGATAGTCAATATTGGTCGGGATTTGAGGACGCCGGACAGGAGCGCAGAGTGCATCGCACGTGTTTTCGCGCTATCACAGCGGCCACTGCTCTCTTCATTACCAGCTGCGGAGGCGGGCCAACGTTACCCCCGGCACCGCCGGCATCCTCGCTGCCGTCGGCCGAGTATCGCATCGGCCCGGGAGATAGCCTGAACATCTTTGTCTGGCGCAACCCGGAGTTGTCGATCACTGTGCCGGTGCGGCCCGACGGCCGTCTCTCGATCCCGCTGGTCGAGGATGTTGTGGCGATCGGCAAGACACCCACTGCCCTCGCTCGCGAATACGAGCAATTGCTCAGCAAATATATCAAGGAACCTCTCGTCACCATCATCGTAGCAGGCTTCGTTGGGCCGATTCCCGAGCAGATCCGCGTCATCGGTGAGGCTGCGCAACCCCGCGCGCTTCCGTATCGTGCGGACATGACGGTGCTCGATGTGATGATCGCAGTGGGCGGTCTCACCCGATATGCGGCGGGCAACGATACCGTGCTTATCCGTACCGCCCAAGGTGAGCAGAATACCTACTCGGTACATCTCAACAACCTCATCAGAGATGGCGACATCGACAGCAACGTCGCTCTCCGCCCTGGCGATATTTTAATTATTCCACAACGGCTGTTTTAGATATGTCGTGTCTTCCTGTGGCGGATTGTCGTCGCAAGGCTAACTGATCCGACCGAAGCATTCACCGGGGATTGTCATGCCCATTCGACACTATTGGAGCCGGTTATGAGGTTGATGCCCTCCCAAGCCATACCGATCGTGCAGGCGATGTGGCGCCATCGATGGCTTGCCGTGGGTACCGCTTGGCTCGTCTGTACCGCTGGATGGGTCGCCTCGGCTTTTGTCCCAACGAAATACGAATCAACAGCGCGGGTCTATCTCAATGCCGATCCGCTCTTGACCCCCCTCCTGCGCGGGCTGGCGGCAGACACCGACCCTGGCCGCCATCTCGATTTCATGCAGCGCACCTTGTTGAGCCGGCCCAATCTTGAACAACTGATCCGTCTCACCGATCTCGACACCGGGATCCAGACACCTGCGGAAAAAGAAGCTCTGTTCAAGCACCTGGCGACCGACATCTCCGTCACGCCCATTACATTGAACCTACTGGCCCTCTCCTACCGCGACAGCGACCCGGTGATGGCAAAGAATATCGTGCAGTCGCTGCTAACCATCTTCGCAGAGAGGATGGCCGGCAGCAGCCGAGCCGATATGGACAGCGCACAACGTTTCTTGGACGGTGAGATCGCCTCCTATCGAGATCAGTTGCGCGCCGCCGAGAAGCGGCGGGCGGATTTGGCCGACAAATATCCGGATATCGTTCGAAACCGGTCGCCGGACGCGCCGGGGGGCGACGATGGGGGCAATCGGCTCGAACAAGCTCGTGCAACAGCGGCCCAACTGAAACTCGAACTTACCGACGCTGTCAGCAAGCGAGACACGATTCAGAAGGAACTTGCCTCGGTGCCAGCGACACTGAGCGTCGATCAGGGGCTCCAGGTGATCGTGACCGGCGGCCACCTGACGCCGGTCGAGGAACGGCTTCAGGAGATTCGCGTAAAGCTCGACGGCTTACTCTTGAAATACACAGAGGAGCATCCGGATGTAAAGGCTGCCCGCCAGGCGGTCGCTCAACTCCAGGCCGAGGCGACAAAGGCGCCGGGCGGGGGCGCTGGACAAGGCAACGCGGCAAACAAGGGGCAGATCCCCAACGGCGCCTATGACCAAATCAAAGTGAGGCTGGTTGACGCCGAAGCCGTCGTCAACGCGGTACAACGACGTCTTACCGCCGCCGAGACTCAAGTGACAAAGATCGAACAGATTGCGCAGTCAGCACCTGGAGTGCTGGTGCAAGCTCAGGATCTTGACCGCGACTACAGCGTCCTGAAGAGAAATTACATGGAACTCGTCGCGCGGCGCGAATCGACGCAAATAGCTAACGCCGCCGATACCAAGACTGAAAAGATCCAATTTCGCATCGTAGATCCGCCTCAGGTACCGGTGATTCCGGTCGCGCCAAACCGGCCGCTACTCGTGACGTACGTGCTCCTTCTCGGTATTGGCGCCGGCGTGGTAGCTCCGCTGTTGGTAATGCAGTTGGACCGCTCTTTTGCGACGCTCGGTCAGTTGCGCAACCTCGGGGTCCCGATTTTGGGAAGCGTGTCGCGGCTTTCGATCGGAGCGGCACAGCGGCGTGCCGCGCTGCAGTTGATCGGGGTCACCGCGAGCGCTTTGGTTTTGGTCGCGGTGTACGGAACGTTGCTCATGCTCAGCATCGGCCTCCATTCGGTGGGCATGTCGTAAATGGCGGAATCGATTGGATTGATCGAACGAGCCGCGGCGCTGCTGCGTCAACGGGAGGCGAACGGATCCGACGAGTTACCGCCGCCCGGCGGAGACGCCGCTTCCGAGATCGGCGGTCCGGAATTGGTCCTCGACCGCGGCCGCCTTGCCGGTTATGGGATTACCATGCCTTCGTCGGCACGATCGAGAACCGTCGAGGAGTTCCGCTTGGTGAAGCGGAACCTGATGACCCAATTCTCACAAGGCGATTCGAGCGTGGATCAGCGATCCAGCCGGCTGATCATGATCACGAGCGCCCGCCCGGGGGAAGGCAAGACCTTCATCTCGCTCAATCTCGCGCTGGCTTTCGCCTCCGAGAGAGATGTCAAAGCGCTGCTCGTCGATGTCGACACGCAACACTCGACTTTGAAGGCAATTCTCGGAATCTCGACTGAACAGGGAATCGTCGATGTGCTCGCGGGAAACCGCGAATTGTCCGAGGTGCTTATCCAGACGAATGTCCCCAATCTGATGGTTCTCCCGCCGGGCCGGGGCGGCCCGCACGCGCCGGAGCTCTTTTCAAGCAATAAGATGGCGATCCTGATGGCCGAAATGACGCGGTGTTTTGCCGACCGCTATATCATCATTGATACTCCGCCCTGCATGGCGAGCAGTGACGCCGCGGCGCTAGCTCCGCTGGTCGGACAGATTGTCTTCATCGTCGAAGCACATCACACACAGCAGGTGGAAATCGAAGCAAGCCTAAGTATACTCAGTGCCTGCCCTCGGATCAGCCTTCTCCTGAATAAGAGCGATACGATGGCGGGCGAACATTTTGGCTCTTACGAGTATTATTATTATTCCCAAGGTCGTGAGAGTGATGTGCTGCGCTCGGGCAAGCCCGCGTAATTTTAGCGCGGCGCGCGCATTTCGACAATGGCACTTCGGTCTGACATTCCTTTTCGTGCTGCTCGCGGGTGTCACGCAGTCGCTACCGGCAGCAGCGCAGGGAGGACCCGAAGCTCCGGCCGCTGGCGCCGGTGGAGCTGAACTTCCAACCGCTGGCACTGGTGGAGCCGCAGCCCCCGCCGGTGGCGCTCAACCCCAGCCGGCTTTGCCCGGAGGGGGGCCCGATATCCTGCCGCTCGTGCCGGGGGGAGGGTTCGGTTTTCCAAACCCGCTTAACCCGCCGACCGCTGTAAATAACGCAGCTCCTCCGGCGGGGGTGGTAGCGCCCTTTAGTCCGCTCGGCCTCACGCCCCTGGGCTTCGGGGTCGTGCCGCTCCAGGCGAATGATCCTAGCGCGCCTGCCTATCTGATCCGCCCTTACGCGTCGATCAGTGAGACCCTTATAGACAACGCGCACTATGTGCACTCTCCTCGGGACTTCGCCGCCTACACTAACCTTGCGCCGGGGTTGTCCTTCTCCGCCGACACGCCGCGGCTCCAAGCCGTGCTCAGTGGCAATCTAAACACCGCCTTGTACATTCCCTCCTCCACGAATTTGAACCAAGTGTACGGTTCTCTTTATGCAGGCGGTTTTGGAACAGTCGTGCCCGACCTTCTATTCGTCAATCTCAACACCATCGTCACCCAGTCGACCACCCTGCCCGGCTTCGGTTTCCAGAATCTTTCTCGGTTGCCGACAAACCAGCAGACCCAGCTCTACTCGACTACCGTCTCCCCTTTCTTACGGAAGTCGTTCGACGGTCTGGTCGACACCCAGCTGCAATATACCTTTAGCTCGACGAATTTCGGGGGAAATACGATGGTTGTTACCTCGCCTCTGGGAACCCCGACCACCCTTGCTTCCGCCACTTCAAACGAAGGGACCTTCATCGCCGCTACCGGCCCGGATCTGACCCGTAAGCTTTCCTCCCGGCTGACGCTCGACGCCTCAAATTACAACTCCGGCTCGACCAACCAAAACTCGCAAGCCAGCGCATTCACCGATTTCGAGTATCGGATTACACCGCAAATCGCCGCACTCGCGCGGGTCGGCTACCAGAACCAGCAATACCAGTTTGCGCCGGCGGCGACCTTCGTCGGCCCGACTTGGCTGATCGGCGGGGCTATCGGTACTTACGCTATCGGTGGTTACGGGTCGGGCCCCGGCTACCTCGCCTTACAATATGGGCGGCAACAGGGCGTGTACGGTTTTACTGGATCGGCCAATTATAACATTACCCCCAAGATGCTTTTCACTGCCAGCCTGACCCAAGGGGTCAGCGGGCAGTCGCAATACCTCGCGAATTCCCTCGCAACATCCACCCTCGACCCCTACGGCTCGATCGTCGATGAGTATTCGGGTCTGCCAACCGCGTTCTACAACCCGGGACTGGGTTTGACAAACGGTGTTTACAGGCAACATTTGCTAAATTTTGGCGTGACCGAAGCGATCGCACCGAACACTTATTCGCTATACGGCTATTTGAGCAGCTATCAGTCGTTGACCCCCGGGACGACATCCGTTCCTACCAAGAGCGTCGGAGTGAATTTGTCTTGGGGTCGCGATATCAGGCCCGACCTCAACGGCTACGCCTCTCTCGGTTATTTCAATTCATCAAATGTGATAGGGGTGGGCGCGACCCCCATAGGCAGCCAGAACACTATAAACGCATATCTCGGCGTCAACTATTTGCTCGCCCAAAACCTGACCGGCTCGATTTTCTATAGCTTCTATTATCAACCCAACGGCTTTGGTGGTGCTGTCGGCAGGGGCGCGGACGTCGTGGTCAATCAGTTGACATTCCAACTCAGCAAGACATTCTAAAGCGCCGATGTACGCTGAATTTTATGGGCTTAGCGCGCAACCCTTCCAGCTCACCCCGGATGCTCGTTTCTTTTTCGAGAGCTCGGTTCACCGACAGGCGATGGCCTATCTGGTCTACGGACTTCATCATGCCGAGGGTTTCATTATAATTACTGGCGAGGTCGGCGCCGGCAAGACCATCCTCGTCGAAAATCTGCTGTCGACAATCGACCGAAGCAGTTTTGTCACTGCGAAGATCGTCACAACCCAACTCGCCGGCGATGATCTTCTCCATATGGTTGCCGCCGGTTTTGGCATTGCCAAAGAAGGGCTTGCCAAGGGACCGCTACTGCAGCGCATTAGCGAGTTCGCACTGGCCCAGCATCGCAGCGGCAAGCGTGTGCTCTTGATCGTCGACGAGGCGCAGAACCTGTCCTTTGAGGCGCTCGAAGAGCTGCGCATGCTGTCGAACATTTTTTTTGACCGGACAATGGCGTTGCAGAGCTTCTTGCTCGGGCAGCCGCAGTTCCGTGCGACACTTGGCAGCCCGCGGCTCGAGCAACTGCGGCAGCGTGTCACCGCCGCTTACCATTTGGGTCCCTTGGGCGAAGGCGAGAGTAAAGCGTATGTTGAGCACAGGCTGCGGCGGGCCGACTGGAAGGGTGATCCGTGTCTCACTGAGGATTGCTTTCCATTGATCCATCAGCGGACAGGCGGTGTGCCTCGGCAAATAAATACGCTCTGCTCGAGGCTCCTTCTCTTTGGTTTCCTCGAAGAGCTGCATACCTTGACAGCTAATGCCGTAGAAAAGGTCGCCAATGACTTGCGGGAAGAAATCGCTCTCGTGGCAGAACCGGCAACGGTCGCTGAGTCACCTGGCGGACGCGACGGCAAGGGCGAGGTTCTCTCGCAAATTACTCATCGGCTCAGTGTACTCGAAGACAGCGTTCACAAACACGAGCGGGTGATCAAGCGGGCGATCGAGATCGCGGCGAGCTATCTTCGAGGTGAACCGCGGTGAGCACGGCAACCGGGTCGTTTCAGCGGCGGGCAGCTAAAGGCGATATGGAGGGCGTTTCGCCCACTACCTCCGAAGCTTCGTGCCGACCGACGGATATGCGCTCGAGCGCCACGAACGCCATGACGATCGACGTTGAGGACTATTTTCATGTCGAAGCGTTCGCTTCGACGATCAATCGCAAGGATTGGGACCACCTGCCGCAACGGGTTGTGCGCAATACCGAGCGCATTCTCGACATTCTCGCCGAGGCCGGCGTACAAGCGACCTTCTTCGTCTTAGGTTGGATTGCCCAGCGGCATCCTGCATTAGTACGACGAATTGTTGCGGATGGGCACGAATTGGCGAGCCACGGGTTCAACCATATGCGGATCGATCGGCTCTCGCCCGAAGAGTTTCGCGCCGATGTACAGCAGAGCAAACATGTTCTCGAAGATGCGGGCGGTGTCGCCGTGCGTGGCTATCGTGCTCCGACCTTTTCGATCAGCCGCAACAGTACCTGGGCTCACGCCATCCTACTGGAAGAGGGTTATCGCTATAGCTCGAGCGTATATCCGCGCAAACACGATCTCTACGGTAGCCCAGGTGCGCCCCGCACCCCTTTCGCGCCGCTTCCCGGCTTTGTTGAGGTGCCTCTGACCACAATTCGCATCTTCCGTGTCGATGTCCCGGCCTCCGGCGGCGGGTATTTCCGCCTCTTTCCCTACCGGCTGACCCGGTGGCTGGTGGATCGAGCGAATTCCGGAAACGGAGCGCCCGCCGTCTTCTATCTACATCCTTGGGAGGTCGACCCGGACCAGCCCCGCCAGCACCACGCCCCCCTGCTGTCGCGGTTTCGCCACTACCTCAACCTTGGTCTGACCGAGCGCCGGTTGAGGTGTTTGCTCAACGATTTCAGATGGGCACGCATGGATCGGCTATTCTTAGCTGACCGAGCAGAGCCGGTTCCGTTGATCGCGTCATGGATGGATCCCAAGACACGGTCTCGGTGAGGCCGTTTCGGGCCGGCGATGAAAGTCGGTGGGACCAGTTCGTGTGGGCGCACCCGCGCGGGACGTTTTTCCATCTTTCCGGATGGAAGCGAGTGATCGAGCGAGCATTCGGCCACCGCACCTATTACCTTATTGCTGAGCGGGGCCCGGTTGTCACCGGGGTGCTGCCCCTAACCCACGTCAAATCACTGCTATTCGGGTCGTCCCTTATATCGAACGCATTCGGCGTGCGCGGCGGACCGATCGCCGAAGACACCGAAACGCAGTATACGCTCGAAAGTGAAGCCGTCCGATTGATGGACGCGACAGCGGTTCCCGTGCTCGAGCTGCGCGATTTCTCCGCCAGCCGCGCCAATTGGCCAAGCAAGAAAGATCTGTACGTTTCATTCCGCAAGTCGCTCGATCCCTCTGTCGAACACAATTTGAAGTCGATTCCTCGCAAACAGCGCGCCATGATCCGTAAGGGAATGCGTAACAAATTGAGGTCGGAGATCGACGACAGCGTAGAGCGGCTGTATCGCGTCTACGCTGAGAGCGTCCACAACCTTGGAACACCTGTGTTCTCCAAATCTTATTTTCGTATCCTCCGTGAAGAATTTTCGACATGCTCCGATATTGTTACCGTCACTTGCGGTGGACAAGCTGTGGCCTCAGTGCTCAATTTCTATTTCCGTGACGAAGTTCTACCTTTTTATGGAGGCGGTGTGCGAGCAGCACGAGCCCTCTCTGCTAATGATTTCCTATATTGGGAGGTGATGCGCAGGGCTTGTGAGCGGGGCTACCGTAACTTTGATTTTGGGCGCAGCAAGATTGGCACCGGGTCATTTGCGTTCAAGCGCAATTGGGGCTTTCAGCCCACTCCGCTCATCTATCAATTCCGCTTGTTGCCCGGAACTTCGATACCTGACTTGAATCCCCTAAATTCCAAGCTCTGGATGTTCATCGCAGTCTGGAAGCGCTTACCGCTGGCTGTCGCAACACTGCTTGGCCCGGCGATCGTCAGGGGGATCGGCTGACACGGACGGCACTGCGGTGCTTTTTACGGCAGGTTTCTTGCCTGCCTCGCCGAGAGGCGAGTCGCGCAGGGCGTTTCTTCTACCGCTGCGCTAACACCTTACTCGATGATTGCGAGCACGCTGGGGCCATTTCATAACTGGATAAGATCTGTGATAGTTCTCCCCTCTACTCCGAACGAGCAGCCGATCGTCAGTTCATTGCTTGCGCCCGGATGGCGCCCAGCCTTGACCCTAATTGGTATAGCGGGGATCGTCTTTGGCATTGCTTTCCGATACGAAATAATCGGAGCGGTACAAGTGTGGATCGACTCGACCGCCTATAATCACTGCTTTGTGGTCCTGCCCCTCGCTGGGTTCCTACTTTGGGAGAGGCGAGCGGTTATCTCATCGGTCTTGCCCCGCCCGGCGCTGTGGCCCTTGCTGACGATGCCGGCTCTATCGGCGATTTGGCTCCTCGCGGCAGTTCTCGACATTCAAGAGGGCCGGCAGCTCGTCATGGTGGCGATGTTCCAGATCGTTCTCCTCGTTGCGCTCGGGCCTTTCGTGTTCCGGCAGCTACTAGCGCCGTTTCTATTTCTGTTTTTTCTCGTGCCAAGTGGAGCATTCCTAGTCCCTTACCTCCAGACGATTACTGCCGACATCGCTGTCGCTGGGTTGCAGTTGCTCCACATCCCGGTCTTCGCCGACGGCTATATGATCGAAATACCGGAAGGCCCCTTTGAAATCGCCGAGGCCTGCGCGGGGTTGCGCTTTCTGATTGCTTCAAGCGTTTTCGGATGTTTCTTCGCCGTGCTAATGTATCGTAGCTTTCTGCGACGGGCATTGTTTATCTTATTGTCGGTTGCCGTCCCTATATTGGCGAACGGATTGCGTGCTCTTGGCATTATTGTCTTGGCTCACCTTGACGGTAGCGCGGCGGCGATCGAAGCCGACCACATTCTTTATGGCTGGATATTCTTTACGCTTGTGATGATGATTCTGATCGCGATCGGGATGGCCTTCGCGGAGAAATCTATGCGGCGCCACCCGATCAGGTCGACAACGATTCGTAAACCCTCTCTCTGGCGGTTCGCCGTTGGCGTTTTGGCTGCTGTCCTCCTCGCCCTAACCGGCCCGGCCTACGCGTACCGCCTAGACAGCCTGTTCCCGGCTGCCCAGCGGCTGCAGGGCGACGGCCCCCGCGTCGCTCCATCATGGCATACCGTTTCCGGTTTACCCCTGACCTGGCGCCCCTTGGTGCACGGCGCCAATCGTGAATTTCTCGAAGTATTTGAGCAGCCAGGACCAGACATTGTCGTCCGTTATCTGGGTCTCTACCGGTTGCGTGCGACAGGCAACATGCTGACCACGACCGAAAACCGGTTAGCCGACGCCCGCGAGTGGCAGATTGCCGAACAAGGTGAAGCCACTTTCACCCTGGGTGGCGAGAGGATTACTGTGACGAGTACCGAGATCGTCAGCGGACCACGTCGACGGCTCGTCTGGTCATTCTATATTGTAGATGGAAGAATCACCTCCCGCCTCTTCGAAGCGAAGCTGCTGCAGGCGCGGGCCGTGCTGCTTCGGCGAGCGTGCGTGGCAGCGTTGGTAGCGGTCTCTGCGAGCATGGACAATCCTGACAATCCCGCTGCTGGGCAGCTCACCCGTTTCTTGGCAGCAAGCCAGCCGTTGCCCCGCTACATCGATGCGCTTTGCGGCGCGGAGGCCGACCCCGGCGTCTAACGCTCTTTTTTGTCATATCGCCAGTATTTGATTTCGAGTGCTAGCCCGGCAGCCAGTTCTTACCGACCGGGCAAAACGTCACGCCAGGCAGCGATACCCCGAACTTCCTAGGTGTCCTCCAGTGGATAACTTCGCTTTTATACGTGCTCGGCATGTTGCAACGAATTCGATCGTTCTGCGAGCGCCTTGACCTCAAACGGTGTCGCGGCGTGACCGCCGACCTCACTGGCGAAAAACTCAAGATACTGCTCGATCCGCTGCAAAAAGCCGCGCAAATCCGCGTCGTTCTGCACGTAAGGTGTGTTGCCCGGTGCTAGCGAAGGGCTGTGATAGCTAAAGGTAAAGACACGCTGACCCTCGTGAAGAAGTGCACGGGTCAGCCGCCGTTGTTCATCGAAGGAGACGCCTTCTGGTGTCAGCGTAATGCGTTCGACGAGCCGGAGACGGGCTAGGACCCCGGGGACATGCAGCGCCTTCAGGCGCTCGTTCATCGTTAAGACGTACGCCAGGCTTCGGGTGCGCGCAAGTAGCCCCGTATAGCCGATGGAGAGAGGTATCTCGAGAAGCGCCGGCGCTTGGCCAAACCAATAGGGACGGGCGCCGCAATGCGAGAAGTCGGGCCCGAACTGGCGGGTAAGATCAGTTCCGGGAACCACGCTTAGATCGATCTGGTAGCCAAGTTCGGCAAGGATCTGAGCTGTCGCGCGACCGACCCCATAGCGGCCCGCCTTGTATATGCGTGGTCGGACTCCAACGTTCTCTTCGATAATTTGGCTTAGCCGCAGCAGCTTCTCGCGCTCGAGCTCAAATGGCAAATTACCGGGATAGGAGTTCTCATCGGTCTTTCGTTCAAGAAAGGGGGGATTGTCCCAGGGCTGTAGGTGTGCACCGATTTCGCAGGTGCCCGAGTGGTGAAACTCCCGAATAATTTCATAGGCCTCCGGTGTGCTGCTCACGGGATAGTCTAGGACATAAGTTGGCCGGACCTGATATCGCTCGAAGATTCGCTGCATATTGATTTGGGATTTAACAGATGTCACACCCATTGCCCGTCGCGGGCGCTGTCGCGCCCAGTCGAATTCAGCTTCGGTATCGACCACCACGACGACCATCGGAGACTGCTTGGCCGGCCAGTGGATTGTCCGCCATGTGCTAGGGTCGAGCATGCCTCACCCGAATGTTCAACGCTTGCCTACTTGCCGACGAGCCTAAGCGTCACGGTTAGATCATATGATAGCGAGAAGCCTTCTTCGCGCCATAAACCTTCTCACGAAGTTGTCACCAGATACGCAAAGAGTCACATTTCTCCGCAACTCTTCTAGCGTAAACTGTCCCTCGCATGTGCCGACGACATGCGGATTACGAAGGAATGGTCGCCCTCCAACGGCTACGACGATGGCAGCCTGTGCCACAGCGGGCAATACAGCTCCCTCCCTATCGTGTCAGCACGTTCTCCATGTCTTCCCGAGCTTCGGGATCGGCGGCGTGCCGCTTCGTATGGTTCGCATAATCAATCATTTTGGCAAGCGTTTCCGCCACACCGTGATCGCACTCGACAACAATTTTGAAGCCGCGGGCGGCTTCGTTGACGATCTCGATCTGGCGCTGTCACCAACAGAGGGCTTGAAAAAGGGGGCGCCTCGCACTGTGCTCGACAGCGCTCTCATCTTACGGAGGCTGCGCCCTGATCTTCTGATGACCTATAATTGGGGGGCGATCGAATGGGCAATGGCCAATCGACTGTGGCCGGGTTTTCGCCACATCCACGTCGAGGCCGGCTTCAGCCAGCGTGAAGCAGATTCACAAATCCCTCGTCGGGTGCTGTTCCGCCGTTGGGCGCTTGCCCAATGTGCCCTAATAGTAGTCCCCTCCCGGCTGCTGGAGGATTTAGCCCGCCGCGTATGGCGTTTGCCCCCGGAACGCGTGAGGTATGTACCAAACGGCGTCGATGTCGCGCGCTTCTCCTTCCCCGCCCCCGATGTCACTCCCGTCTTTGCTTGCCAACCCAACGAACTAGTGATTGGGACGGTCGCGCCATTGCGCCCCGAAAAGAATATCGGGCGCCTCCTCCAGGTATTCGCGACTCTCGATACTTCGATTACTGCGCGGCTCGTAGTTGCGGGTGAAGGTGTCGAACGGCCTGGACTCGAGCGATTGGCCGGCGAACTCGGTATTGCCGACCGCGTCGTTTTCACGGGTCAAGTAGCCCCCGAAGCGGTCCTCGGAAGGTTTGACTTATTCGCTTTGTCGTCCGATACAGAACAGATGCCAAATGCACTGCTCGAGGCGATGGCGGCGAGCCGAGCCGTCGCGGCGGTAAATGTCGGAGATATTAAGACCATGGTGTGTGAGGATAATCGCGCCTTCGTCGTTGCGCGTGACGATGGTCCAGCCCTTGCCGCGGCGATCTCAATCCTGCTTAGAGATCCTGAAAAGCGCCGCGCGCTGGGCGTCAAGAACCGCGAACGAGTTGTTGACGCATTCTCGCAGGAGCGAATGTTCGCCGCGTACTCGGAAATTTTCGGCGCGAGGGAGGACACTGAAGCGTGACGCGGCGAGTGCGTTGCCTTGTCCGCGCGGCCCGGCGGAAATTAGAATCGTATCCGTTTGGATTTTCTCAATACCCGTCGCCAGGTTGTGAGAGATGTGTGGTATAGCGGGTATCTTCGACTTTCGCGGGCAGGCCGAGATCGATCGAATCCTGCTTCGCCGCATGACTGATACTCTCGCTCATCGGGGACCGGATGGCGATGGCTACCATATCGAGCCGGGGCTCGGGTTAGGTCACCGTCGGCTGGCGATCATCGACCTCGCGACCGGTGACCAACCGCTTTTCAACGAAAATGAGACGGTCTGTGTCGTCTACAACGGCGAAATCTACAATTTTCAGTCGCTGATGGCCGAACTAGGCGGGTTGGGCCATGTCTTTCGCACACGCAGCGATACCGAGGTGATTGTCCACGCCTGGGAGGAATGGGGCACAAGGTGTCTCGACCGCTTCAACGGGATGTTCGCCTTCGCGCTATGGGATGCGGCGAAACAGGTGCTGTTTCTGGCGCGCGACCGGCTCGGCGAGAAGCCGCTTTATTATAGCTTTCTTTCTGACGGCCTGCTCCTCTTCGCTTCCGAGCTGAAATCATTATTGCTGAGCCCGCGGGTAGATCGAGAGCTCGACCCTCGGGCAATCGAAGAGTTCTTCGCCTTTGGCTATGTGCCCGACCCGCGTTCGATTTACCACCGGGTCTGCAAGCTTGCTCCAGCCCATTATCTTATGGTTCGACGCGGCGAGCCGCCGCCCGAACCGCGCGCGTACTGGGACCTGGGGTTTCTCGACGGCCTGTCTATGTGCCGGGGCGATGTCGAGGAAGAGCTGATCGAGCGGCTGCGCGAGTCGGTTCGCATGCGGATGATTGCTGACGTCCCGCTCGGCGCGTTCCTCTCCGGCGGTGTCGATTCGAGCGGCGTGGTGGCGATGATGGCCGGGCTGAAAGCCGATCCGGTCAGCACATTTTCGATCTCATTTGGCGCTCGAGGCTGGGACGAATCCGCCTTTTCCTGCAAGATAGCGGAGCGCTATGGCACCGACCATCATGTGAGAGCGGTCGATCCCGATTCTTTCGATCTCATCGATCGTTTGGCGATGATCTACGACGAGCCGTTCGGAGACAGCTCGGCGATGCCAACCTTCCGTGTCTGCGCCGCGGCCCGCGAGAACGTAACCGTCGCCTTATCCGGGGATGGCGGGGACGAGGTTTTCGGTGGTTACCGGCGGTATCGCTGGCATTGTTTCGAGGAGCGCGTGCGCGCTTGGGTACCAGGGGCATTGCGCCGTCCTGTGTTCGGGCTGCTCGGCGCCGTCTATCCCAAGCTCGACTGGGCACCACGCCCGCTACGAGCTAAGGCGACATTGCAGGAGTTGGCGCGCGATTCGATCGAGGGCTATTTCTCGTCCGTCTCTAATTGCAGTAACGCGCTTCGCCGCCGGTTGTTCAGCACCAAGCTTGCACGCGAGCTGCAAGGCTACGACGCCGTCGAGGTGCTGAAATCGCATATGATCCGCTGCAACAGCGAGAATCCGCTGTCGCAGGTCCAGTACGCCGATTTCAAGACTTACCTTCCGGGCGACATCCTCAATAAAGTCGATCGTGCAAGCATGGCCAACTCGCTCGAGGTCCGCGTTCCCTTGCTCGACCATACCTTGGTCGAATGGGCGGCACGACTTCCGCCCAATCTCAAGCTGCATGGCCGCGAAGGCAAGTACATCTTAAAGGCGGCCCTCGAGCCGCATGTATCGAAGGAGATCCTATACCGCCCCAAGCAGGGCTTTGCCGTGCCGCTTGCGGCCTGGTTTCGTGGCCCGTTGCGGCGGCGTCTGCGCAAAACGCTTGGCGGGCCCGTGCTCCACGATTCGGGCCTCTTTAACATGGCGACGGTCGGCATGCTGATCGATCAGCATCAAGCAGGCGAGAGCGACCACAGTGCCGCACTGTGGTCGCTCTCGATGATCGAATCGTTTCTGCGGCAGGTCCATCCACCCTCACCCGCGCTGACATCATTACAGAAGGTCGGGAACGCTGTCTGATATTCTGTCCTTCCTGCCCGTCGCTATCGAGCCGCAACGAACACAACGCCCGCTACGGGGGCGCGTACGGGAAGAGTGTCCTATGCCGACGCCGTCCCCTACCTCGTTAAAATAGAGCAACAGTTTCCTAATTTTTATGCGGGGCAATTTCCGGCAATAGCACACACTTTCTTATCGCCTCGAAAGCCGCAGTAATCAACCATCTTTCCAATTGCAGCGATTTCTAGACACTGCTATCCCTAGACACGAAGGCTCGCGGAAGGGAAAAAATGATTACACTGCCGCGCCAGTATCAAGGGCCGGCATGTTCATGGCGTCAAGCAGGGGTCAGCGGGCCGCTGGCATCCTGATCTGTCACAATCGCCGACGGAACGCGATGAGCGGAAGCTGTGCGATAAGCCGACGGCGATCGCCCAATGAGCCATTGTATCGCCAACCGAGGAGATGGCTTAGGACCAGCGGATGATCGGTGCGATGAGCCAGTTGCGTTGCTCGTAGCCGGTGATCACCCTCATTGCTTCCTCTTCTTCGAGGACGCGGTCGGCGGTGAGACCAAAGGCACTCATCACGACTGCGTCGGGACCTTCTTTCCGATACTCTAATACCTCCAAGACGGTGTGGTGACGCAGACCAGTGCGACGCCCGACATGGATGAGCAGCAAAAAACGGCGTCCGAGCAGCCAACCGCACTTCCAGCGGTACAGATACTCCGGGGCTCGAAAGAGGCGGCGTAGTGCGCCAGTTGGGCGGCGCGATCCGTGCAGCCGTTTCG
>Ga0182039_10000739_pt1 | contig 17080 bp, 13 predicted proteins | sample sta12Can44000111_FD_125975 | JGI IMG/M metagenome (GOLD analysis project Ga0182039, IMG submission 125975) | Lab enrichment of tropical soil microbial communities from Luquillo Experimental Forest, Puerto Rico - statanox.12C.anox.44.000.111 | ecosystem: Environmental > Terrestrial > Soil >...
GGAAAGGGCGAAACCGCGGCCCCTTAAGAATGCAGCCGCTACGACTGACGACGCGGCCCCTAATGCGCTATCCTTGCTCTGGCCAGACGAAGCGATCTGGCCCGGTCCGAATGAAAACGATCCTTGCTTCCATTATCACCACCGTGCTCATCGTGGCGATGACGCTTGCCGCCATGTTCGCCCTGGTATGGGCCACGGTGAGGGTGACTTCGCTTCCAACGCCCCTCGAACGCGCCGTCGGCATGGGCTTGGAGCTACTCTTTGGCGTTGTGCTGCTCCTCGGCACCACTTGGCTGGCCACGCATTTGGCCGTTCGCATCTTTAGCCCAAAGGAACCCCCTTCGGTGGACTTTTCCGAACTTTCCAAGACCGGCATCGACGAGTCATCCTCTCCCGTAGCCGCCCGAGCCAACGCCCCGTCTCGCGCCCGAACAAGCGCCGCGTCGGGCGCCCGCTTCAAGGGAGGTTCCGTTGTCTGAGGCCAAACGCAACCTGATCCCCACGCACAAAGTCTCCGGGGACGGGGAAGCCCCGCAGGCCATTGACCGCACGGAGGAATTGCGCCGCTTGGACGCGGAAGCCGAAGCGGGGGGCGGTCCCGAGCGCCGCGAGCGCGAACACCAGGTCGGCAAGCTGACTGCGCGCGAGCGCATCCAGCTGCTCCTTGACGAAGGCACGTTTGAAGAGCTGGACAAATTCGTCCGTCACCGCTGCGTGGATTTCGGGAGCGAGGAGCAGCGTCCGGCCGGCGACGGATTCGTGACCGGCTTCGGGCGCATAGACCGGCGGCTGGTCTACGTTTTCGCACAGGACTTCACGGTTTTCGGCGGCTCGCTTTCCGAGGCTAACGCGCAGAAAATTTGCAAAATCATGGACCTTGCCGCGCGCGTGGGAGCGCCGGTCATTGGCTTAAATGATTCCGGCGGCGCGCGCATCCAGGAAGGCGTTGCCTCGCTAGCGGGTTACGCCGACATTTTTTTGCGTAACACGCTAGCGAGTGGCGTCATCCCCCAAGTCAGCGCCATCATGGGAGCTTGCGCCGGAGGCGCGGTGTATTCGCCGGCGATCACTGATTTTATTTTCATGACGCGCGAAACTTCGTACATGTTCGTGACCGGCCCTGACGTTATCAAGACCGTTACGCATGAAGAAGTGACTAAGCAGGAACTGGGCGGGGCGATGACGCACAACGAAAAAAGCGGCGTGGCACACTTCGTCGCTCGCGATGACGCCGAATGCCTGGCGATGATCCGCGAGCTGATGAGTTTTCTGCCGTCGAACAATCTCGAGGATCCCCCGCGCCGGGCCACCTCTGATCCGCCCACGCGCCGCGATGAAGCGCTCAACACGCTTGTTCCGCCGGACCCGCAAAAACCGTATGACATCAAGGATGCGATTCATTCCATCGCGGATGAAGGCTATTTCTTCGAGGTCCACGAACACTATGCGAAAAATCTTGTCGTTGGTTTTGCGCGGCTCGACGGCCACCCCATCGGCATCATCGGCAATCAGCCCGCCTACCTCGCCGGGGTTCTCGATATCAACGCTTCGGTGAAAGGCGCGCGTTTCGTGCGCTTCTGCGATGCGTTCAATATTCCGCTGCTGACCTTTGAAGACGTTCCCGGCTTTCTACCCGGAACGCAGCAGGAATTTGGCGGCATCATCAAGCACGGCGCGAAGCTGCTTTTCGCTTTTGCCGAAGCCACGGTTCCGAAGATTACCGTTATCACGCGCAAGGCCTATGGCGGCGCCTACTGCGTCATGGCTTCCAAGCACATTCGCACCGACGCGAATTTCGCCTGGCCCAGCGCGGAAATCGCGGTGATGGGTCCGGAAGGCGCGGTGGACATTGTATACAAACGCGAGCTGGCAAAGGCCGAGGGCTCCGAGCGCGAGAGACTGCGCCAGGAGAAAATCGCGGAATTCCGCGACCGCTTCGCCAATCCTTTTGTCGCCGCCGAGCGCGGCTATATCGACGCGGTGATCGAACCCGCCGACACACGCGCACGGGTCATCACCGCGCTCCACGCCCTCGAAAACAAGCGCGACGTCAACCCGCGCAAGAAACACGGCAACATCCCGCTGTGAGGAAGCGCCGCTCGCGAGACGCCGTACGAGTCGCGATCTGGGAATCCCCCGGGCCCTAAACGCGAAGGACTCATTTCAGCAGGTATTCCTGTAAGAACTCGACGGTCGAGTAGAACTGGAAGTCCTGATTGGGCTTCTTGCGGTAGCCGTGGCCTTCGTCGTTGGCGATCATCAACCACACCGGTGTGCCGGCTTGTTTCAGCGCTTCGGCAATTTGCTGGGACTCGCTCACCGGCACCCGCGGATCGTTTTTTCCGGCGATTACCAGCATCGGCTTCTTGATTTTCTCGATGTTGTTCATCGGCGCGATTCTCTCAAGATACGCTCGCATTTGCGGATCGCGCTCATCGCCGTATTCAACACGCCGCAGATCGCGCCGGTAGGCTTCGGTGTGCTCAAGAAAAGTCACCAGATTGGACATGCCCACGATATCGACGGAGCAGCGAATGCGATCGCTGTAAAATGTCGAGACCGCGAGCGTCATATGTCCGCCGTAGCTTCCGCCGGTCACGGCGATGCGATCGCTGTCGAGTTCCCCCTGCGCGGCGATCCAGTCGAACAGCGCGTTGATGTCTTTGTAGGTGTCCTCGCGTTTCATTCCATTGTCGAGCAGGGAAAAGGTTTTTCCGTAGCCGGTCGAGCCGCGGACGTTGGGATAAACGAGCGCAATCCCCAATTCGTTCAGGAGGTAAAGATTCCGTCCGAGAAATGTGGGAACCGATTGCCCTTCGGGACCGCCGTGAATGATCACCAGCACCGGCCGCTTGCCGCTGAACCTTGCAGGCGGCTTGTACAGGAATCCTGAAATCATTTTTCCGTCGAAGCTTTTCCAGTGAATAAGCTCCGCGGCCGGAAGCGATTCGGGTTTCACCGCGCTCTCGCTGTTGGTCCAGCGCTCAAGCTTTTCATTTGCAACGTCAATCGAGTAGCAGTCTCCCGGGCTGCGGGAATTGTTGAGCGAGAAACCGAGGTCGTGCCCGTTTCTGTGCCAGCGCAACCCGTCAACGACTCCGGTAGGAATGTGTGGCAGGGGCATCTCTTTGCCGTTCGTGGTGTCGCGGACGTGCACGACGCTCAAACCTTCTTCGTCGGTCACAAAGGCGAGCAGCTTTCCATCGTGTGCCAGATCGAAAGATTCCACGTCCCAGTGAATCGGCGTGGTGAGATAGGTCGGCTGCTTGGTTTCCAGATCGATGTATGCGAGGCGGTGAAACTCGGAGTCTTTGTCCGTGGTGACGTAAATTCCCTTGCCATCTTTGCTGAATCGCGCTTCGCCGTACGAGACTTTCTCTGCGGCATGGCGCGGCGTCAGTTCCGATTTCTGTCCCGTCGCGGTGTCGACGAGCCATAAATACGATTCGTTGATGGACAACTCTTCGAGAAGCAGAATCTTTTTGTCGTCGGGAGACCAATCCTCGGGGCGCCAGCCGCCCCCGCTCAATTGCGTCAACAAATGATCCGTCTTGGGATCGGCGGGAGTCATCACCCATAAATCGGTGTCCTTGACGGTGCGCCGCGTGGACATGTACGCAATGCGGTCGCCATCGGAGGACCACGGGCCCATTAGATTGCGCGACTTTCCGTCGGTCAGCCGCGTGACGTCGCCGGTCTTCATGTCGTAACGATAGAGTTGATACCATTCGCCGCCGCCCACGTCTTTCATGAACACAATGTAGTCGCCGACGGTGGGATGGAAGCGGCCGTTCGAAACGGAATCCGCGGAAAAAGTCAGTTGCTGGCGCGCGCCCCCGGGAATGGCCACGAGGTGCAGCTGCGGCGTCTCTGCAAAGCGCGTCGAGATCAGGATTTCGTGCCGGGTGGGATGCCAGTCGGAAAGGCTTGCGCTGCGAAACGCCGCATAACGTCCCGCTGTTTCCGCCAGCGCACTGGGAATTTGCGGAACCCCCTCAACGACCAAGCTTTCCGGCGGTCGAACGAAGGCGTCTTGTGCGATTGCCGGAAAGACCGCCAAGGCTGCGAACGCCGCCAAGACACCGTGCCGTTTCATGAACCCTCCGTCGGAAGAGAGTTCCTGTATACACCATCACCAGCGCCGGGGAGAAAAGATATTTCAAGACATCGTCCTTCATTCGTGAGGCGATCGCGTTGGTTCGCTCGATTTGAGAACCGTTCGCGTCCCGCTCCGTGATACTTTTTAGCGGTGCGAACGGCAAGGGAGGATCTCATGCACATGCGCCGAGCCGCGGCTGTTGCAACTTTTCTGCTGGTCATGGGTGCGCGTGGGCGCGCGCAAACCAAGACCGTTGCGGAGCGGCTGGGTTATCCGCCGGATGCGAAACTTCTGATTGTGCACGCGGACGACCTCGCGGTCGCGCATTCGGTGGATGCCGCAAGCTTTGACGCCTTGGACAAAAATGCGGTGACTTCCGCAAGCGTGATGGTGCCGTGCCCCTGGCTCAATGAAGTGGCTGCCTACGCAAAAGACCATTCCCGTGCGGATCTGGGTTTGCACCTCACGCTGACAAGCGAATGGAAGCTGTACCGCTGGGGGCCGGTGGAATCGAAGGATAAAGTGCCAAGCCTCCTCGATTTTTCAGGGTTTCTGTGGCCGGAAACGGCGCCCGCCGCGCAAAATATCAAACCTGAGGAGGCGGAGCGTGAGATTCGCGCGCAGGTTGAACGCGCTGTGGCGGCCGGAATCCGGCCGACACATTTGGACAGTCACATGGGCGTGCTTTTCGCGAGACCCAATCTCTTCGCTGTGTATGTGAAGGTCGCTCATGAATACGGTCTGCCGTTCTTGGCGCCGCGCATTCCGGGAGACCCTCTGAAGGTCTCCTCGCAACTCTCGGGAAAGGATCCCGTCGTGGATTCGGTGGTGATGGCCAACCCCTCCGTCAACGCCGACCGCTGGAAAGAGTTTTACGAGACGGCCATCAAGAATTTGAAGCCGGGGCTTTCGGAAATGATCGTGCACCTTGGTCATGACGACGCGGAGCTCGAGGCGGTGGCGCTCGACCATCCCGACTACGGTTCGGCGTGGCGCCAGAGAGACTATCATTTTGTGACCAGTGCGGAATTCAAGAAAATGCTCGAGGAAAACCACATTGTCCTGATCCAATGGAGGGACTTCGAGAGGCTCGGGAAGTAACCGAACAGACCAGGCGGTGACGGAGGGATTCGCGCCCTTTTTTCTCCATGCTAAACTCTTTCCGCGCTCGACTTCTATGTTCAAGAAAATCTTGATTGCCAATCGCGGCGAAATCGCCGTGCGGATCCTCCGCGCCTGCCGCGAACTGGGGATTCGATCGGTCTGCGTATACAGCGAGGTTGACCGCAAATCGTTGCACGTCCGGCTTGCCGACGAAGCTTACGGAATCGGCCCGGCGCCCTCGCGCGAAAGCTACCTCCGCATCGATAAGCTGATGGACGTGGCGCGCCACGCGGGTTGCGACGCCGTCCACCCGGGCTACGGTTTTCTGGCGGAAAACGCGGCGCTGCCGCGCGCGTGCAACGAAGCGAGAATCACCTTTATTGGGCCGCCAGCGGAGGCCATGGAAGCGCTCGGTTCGAAGACTCGAGGCCGCCAGCTCGCGCGCCGCCTCGAAGTGCCCACCGTCCCCGGCACCAACGATCCGACGGAGAAATCGGTCGCGCGGGCCCTGGCCGAGAGCATGGGTTATCCCGTTCTGCTCAAGGCCGTGGCGGGCGGTGGCGGCAAGGGCATGCGGGTGATCTCGAACGACGGCGAATTCGAATCCGCGTTTCGCGACGCGGCTTCCGAGGCCATGAATGCCTTTGGCGATGAGCGCCTGTATCTCGAAAAATATCTGGAGCACCCGCGGCACATTGAAATCCAGATACTGGCCGACGCGCACGGTCGCGTGGTTTCTTTGGGCGAACGCGAATGCTCGGTTCAGCGGCGGCACCAAAAAGTGGTGGAGGAAGCGCCATCGCCGGTGGTCACGCCGGAATTGCGAAAGAAAATGAGCGAGGCGGCGGTGCGGCTGGCTCGCGCGGGCGGTTACGTCAATGCCGGCACGATGGAATTTCTTGTGGACGAGCGCCTGAATTTTTATTTTCTGGAAGTGAACGCGCGGTTGCAGGTGGAGCATCCCGTCACCGAACAAGTCACCGGGCTCGATCTCGTAAAGCTGCAAATCGCCATTGCTGCGGGGCACCGCCTGCCGTTTGCCTGGGAAACCATCACCCCGCGGGGACACGCGATGGAGGTTCGCCTTTACGCCGAGGACCCCGAGAACCATTTCTTCCCATCGCCGGGGAAAATTCTTTCCCGGCAGGTGCCAAGCGGCCCGGGAATTCGCCTCGACGAAGGCGTCTACGAAGGCTGGACCGTGCCCAACGATTACGACCCGCTGCTCGGCAAACTCATCGCCTGGGGAAACAGCAGGGAAGAAACCATTCGGCGATTGCGTCGCGCCCTCGATGAATACACCATCACGGGCATTCGAACCAACGCAGGGCTTTTCCGGCGAATTCTTACGGAACCCGCGCTTCTTCGCGGTGAGATTCATACGCGATGGCTCGATGAGCTGCTGCGAGGACCGCGCGTCGCGGGCGCAGGCGGGGAAGCCGATTTCAAGGCGGCCCAGGACGCGGCGGCGATCGCCGCCGCCATTTGGCAATCCCGGCAGAGTGCCGAACAAGCCTCCGCTGCCTCCTGCACAAAGGAAACTTCCTCACGCTGGAAAAGGGAGGGGCGTCGGCAGCAACTGGACCGCATGCCATGAAATACGAGGTCCGCATTTCCGGCAAAACGCGCATTGTCGAGTACGCGCGCAATGGCGATGGCTGGCAGGCCAAGCTGGATGGGGAAGCGGGCGTTGCCGATGTCGTCGCAACCGCCCCGAACACCTTCTCGATCCTGGTTTCAGGCCAATCTCACCAGGTTTTCCTGACTCCTGCTTCCGACCGGCGGCTCGAGCTCGAAACCGGCGGCTTCGCATTCTCCGCCGAGGTGATCGATCCGCGTTCGTGGCGTGGCCGCCACGGCGGCGTGGAAGCGGAGGGCCGCCAACAAATCGCCGCGCCCATGCCGGGCAAAGTCGTGCGCCTGCTGGTTAAAGCAGGGGACGCGGTGGAGGCGGGGCAGGGGCTCCTGGTGGTCGAGGCCATGAAAATGCAAAACGAGATTCGCTCGCCGAAGAGAGGGACGGTCGAACACGTCCTGGTTGCGGAAGGTCAAGCCGTCAACGCGGGAGAAACGCTGTGTGTGGTCGCGTGAGCTCAAGGAACTGACCGAGGAACACGCGTCCGCGAGGACAACACTACCGAGAGAAGTTGCCGGATCAGTGGCCGATGGAGCGAGGCGGCATGTAGGTCTTGGCGGCCTCGGGGAGCTTGCCCCCGGCTTCGATGACCTGCTGCGCCAGGTAATTGGTTACCTGAGCGTCATCGCGCGCGATAGCGAGATAGGCGGACCGCAGCAGCTGCTCCTTGCGGCTGCGCAGGGTATCGCGGATGTTTTGCTGCACCTGCGGTTCGGAAAGGCTGCGCTGGCCCGCGGCCTCGCGCGAAATAAGCTTCAGAATACGGTAGCTGACACCGGCCTGGTCGCGCGCTTCGATGGGCTGGCTCACCTGTCCGGGCTTCAGCGCCAGAACCGCTCTTTTAAGGGCCGGATCGACCTGCTGCGAATTCAGCGCCGATTCCGGCACATAGCCCAGGTCTCCGCCGGTCGAAACCGTGTTCATATCCTCGGAATAATCCATGGCCAGCTGAGCGAAGTCCGCACCGCTGCTGAGCCGGTCCATAAGCATTTTGGTCTTCCGCAGCGCTTCGGACTCGTTGGTGGCGTCGTCGTTCTTGCGGTTGCGGATTTGCGGGTCTTTCCGCGGAGTAACCACGACCTGCGCGAGATGGTAAGTGGGCTCCGCGAAATTGAACTGCGCTTTGTTGCCGCTGTAGTAGTCCGCAACTTCCGGATCGGTGATGGTAATTTTTGCCAGTACTTCGCGATTCAGGAGTTTCTGAATCGAGAGCTGGCGGCGCATGTCCTGCTTCCAGTCGTCCACGGTCATGCCCTGTTCCCGCAATTGCCGCTGGAACTCCTCTTCCGTATAGGGGCTCTTCCGCTCGGTGAATTTATCTTCAACTTCTCCGTCGGTGGCCTCCAGGCCCAACTTCTTGGCACGTTCGAGCAGGATTTCGTTGTAGATCAGCTCATCGAGAACATTGAGCTTCAAGGACAGGGCTTCTTCCTCGGAAGGTTCCTGTCCCTCTGGGTTGACGCGCGTGCGGTAATACTTGTCCACCTCGTCGCGCTTGATTTCTTTTCCATTGACCACGGCCCACACGTCGGGAGCATGCTGGGCCTGCCGCATGCAACCGGCCGCGAGCGAAACCGCCAGGGCGGCGAGTGGCAGCCAGCCTGCGTCGCGGAGTATTCCTCTTGAGCAGTCCATCGGGTGCCCCATCAATCGCCGGCGCACAAAAGGTATGTTCAAGGTTGAAAGCTCAGGCAGCTTTTTTGATGCGGCCGGCGCGGATGCACGCGGTGCACACCCGGACGTGCTTCTTGACGCCCGCCACGACCGCGCGCATGCGCTTCAGATTCGGATTCCAGCGGCGGCGGCGCGTATTGTTTGCGTGGCTGACCACGTTCCCGTAGTGCGGCGCTTTGCCGCAGAATTCGCACTTCAGTGCCATTCGGTTGTCCTGCTCGGTCTAAATTGAGTTTAAGCCTGAATATCTTGCCTGTCGGAGACACTAAACCAAGCTCCTCATTCTAACAGAGGCGCTACCCTCCACAAAGCGCCGCTTTCCATCTCGTTCGGGTCTCGACCAGTACCCTGTCCGATGGGACAGGCTTTGACCGCATGGAGCCAACCAGTAACCCCGCAAAGCGTTGAAGTAGCGGGGTTTCCGGGCCATTTTCGCTGACTTGACCCGGCGTACCATTGTTGGTTTTTCTCCTGCCTCCTATTTTTAGCTTCAGAGCGGGCGAGCGAGCCCGCGGAAACCGGTTGTAAGGAAGAAACCTTGGCAAACTACACCAGCCCTGCCAAAGTTGTCGCGGGAACGACTGCAACGGCGCAGCTGCGGGCAACCGAGAATCCGCGTCGTTGGTATTGTTACCTGGCGGTGTTCCTGGCCGCGGCGGTGCTGTCGACGGAGACCGGATTTCTTGCCGGGCAATGCCAAGACGTTGTCAAGAATTGGCTGAAAACTCATGGCGTGGCGGCCCGAGCTACCGAACACCCGGCGACGGCACTGGTTTCCACGGCCCAGCCGCGCCCAACCGATAGCGACCTCGAAGCCATTTCGCACATGGCGCCACAGCAGCAAGCGGAGCGCTTGCTCGAACTGGCTATCGAGCGGCCGGACCTCTCCTTGAGCTTGATTCGCCGGAACCTCGCGTCCTGGCGGGGCCATCTCGCAGATTCCGACCGGCTCTTCCGCCTGGTGCTCGCTGCGCTCAATTCCGACGATCCGCGGGTGCGCGTGGCAGCGGTCGAGATCGACTTGACGGCCAATAACCTCGCGCCAGCTCGAGCGAGCGTTCGAAAACTCATGCGCGAGATTGAGGGCGGCACGGACGAGCGGTTTATGGCCCTGTGGAGACTTGGTTCGCTCGGCAATCGCGGCGTCGAGCCGGCGGAAGCATTCCGCACGCTAAAGCTCTATGCGTGCAGTCGAAACCAGGCGGTGCGCTTCTGGGCAGTGGAAGGGCTCGCGATGCTGGGCACCGATGCCGCAATGGAAGTGCTGCTCGATATCCTGGCCCACGACCCGGCTCTTGAAGTCCGGCAGCGGGCGGCGAACGGGCTTTCGAAGTCGGGACTGCTTACCGGAGAGCAGCGGCTCAGGGCAGTCCCCGAGTTGCTGAATTTGCTGGATGACGATTCTCTCGACGGAGCGACGCAAAACCTGGTCGCCACGACCTTGCAATCCATCACCGGCGCATCCTTCGGCAAAGATGCCGGCGCCTGGCGCGATTGGTGGGCGCACCACGACAGCCCGGAAAAGCATGCTTCGCGCCTCCCGGGCCACTCCCTGGCGTAATCTATCCGCGCAGAGGGATCCCTGCAGGTCCCTTTTTGTAGGAACAAAAGACGGTTGACCCTCGTCGGCCGCTCTCGTAAAACTTAACTTTGCCCACCCGTTCGGAGGCTGCTCCAAAAAAAAATCTTGCCAAGGGGTTTCGATGCTGGAAAACGAACGTCGTCATGGACACCGCTTCACCCTTGAGAGTTCCGCTGCGGCTTCATGCGACGAAGGAAGCTGCTCTCAGGGAAGAAGCGGTTTCATCTATGAACACTTCGACTCATGGAGTTTGTTTCGCGACCGATCAAAAAGTGGCCGAAGGGTTGGTGTTGCAATCGCGCTTGAGAATGCCGAAAGAGATTGTCGGCGACGAGGTGGACGAATGGAGTTTCACCAGCCGTGTTGCCCAAGTGGAATCGTTAAGCCGGAAGAACGGGAAGTCAGGTGTTGGCGTGCTTGAAGTGAGCGGCTAGAGCTCCCAGCCCTTGCGCCGCTCGGGAGCGACCATTTTCTGGGCAGCTTCGGAATTGAGCACCTTCAGGTTTGCGCGATCCCACTCCAATCTTTGTGCGGCGCGGAGGGCCAGGTTGCCCAACTGCAGCGTCTCCGTGACCATTCCTGAAAACTCAAAGTTTCCGCCGGGTTTGACCTTGCCGCCTTTGCAGGCATCGAGCCATTCGCGCTCGTTGCCGGGCGAGCGAGGCAGAGTTTTTGGCGGCTGTTTGTACGCATCCATCTTTGCCTGGGGAATCAGTCTTGGGTGCGCGCCGCTGAAACCGCACAAAATCTTGCCGCGGTCTCCGATGAACAGCAGGCCTTCGTTGTCCTCCTCCGCGTCGCCGGTCTTCGCCGGCGGGTTTTCCAGCAATTCTTCGGGAGTGGGGGGGCGCAACCCGCCGTCGAACCACGAGAAATCCACGGCGGGCATGTCAGGGCGGGGAGCGAAATGGTAGCGCACGATCGCAGCAAGCGGGTAGGTCTCATCGTAGCGATCGGTGGAACTGGCTTCGACGCTTGCGGGAGCTTCAAGCCTCAGCACGCGAAAGATGGTATCGAAGCTGTAAGAACCCATGTCTCCGAGTGCGCCGCAGCCGAAGTCGGTCCAGCCCCTCCACACAAAGGGAAGATACGCGTGGTTAAATATCCGTTCGGGAGCAGGCCCGAGCCACAAGTCCCAATCCAAACCTTCGGGCACCGGTTGCGGTTGGCTTGGGCGCTCGATGGCCTGCGGCCAGAAGGGACGCGTGGACCAGTTTTGCACTTCGCGCACGGGCCCGATGGCGCCATTCCAGATCCATTCGCAGAGCAAGCGGGTGGCTTCCGAAGCCTGGTTGCCGACGGCGATTTGCGTGGCCACACCGGTCTCGCGCGCAATTTCAGCGAGCCGGCGCGCTTCGTAGATCGTGCGGGTAAGCGGCTTCTGGCAGAAGACGTGTTTGCGCCTCTTCATCGCCGCTGCCGAAACTGCGGCGTGTAGATTGTCCGTGGTGCAGACGACAACGGCATCCACGTCTTTCTGCTTCTCGAGCAATTCGCGGTAGTCGCTGTAGGCCGCGCAGCCATGGTATTTGCCCGACGGCTGGCGCGCGGCGTAGTAGGCGTTGACAATCTGCTGGCAGGGCTCGCGGCCGGCGACGCCGCTAGTGACCTTCAGAGCGTGCGTCAATTGAAGAGCCTGATCGGGGCTGAGCCAATCCCAACCGGAGTCTACGCCGATCAGTTCTCTTACCGATTTCGAGAATTCGTGGGTATCCCATTGCGGATAGTCCGCGCTGGCCTTGTTGGGGTCGCAAACGGCCACGCCCTGGACGTCAGGTTGTTTCAAGAAGTGCAGCATGACGCGCAGACCTTGCGAGCCCACACCGATGAAGGCGATGTTCACTTTATCGCTGGGCGGTACGTAGCCTGGGCCGCCGCAAACGTGCCTGGGAACAACCGTGAGAGCTAGGGCCGCACCGGCGCCTCGCTCGAGGAACTTGCGGCGGCTGAGGGGGGTACCGGGCTTTGCTTCTGCGATTTGGGTCATTTTCATTTTCGCACCACGCCGAGGATATCACCGAGGGGGGTTCTTCGGTAGATGCGAGGAAGGGCCGGCCATTTCCGATTCTTTGCCGCCTTGTGCTTGCGCCGAGAACACCGGAAGGCGTATTTTTGCGTCCAAGGTAGAGAAGAATCTCGGGAATTCTCACTTGCTCGGAGGTCTCCGATGAAGCGGCGCGAGTTTCTGCATCGAGCGGCGTACGCGGCGGGAGCGGCTTGGCTACATCCAAAGACGCTTCGGAACCAGACATTTGCGTCGCCTGCGCTGGCGGGAAAGGTCAGCGCTTCCGACACCGTTCGGCTGGGAAGCACGGGCATGCAAACCAGCCGATTGGCGATGGGCACGGGAACGGTCGGCAGCGGCCATCATTCTCACCAGACCGCGCTGGGCATAAAGGGCCTGTCCGATCTGCTTCTCAACGGTTACGACCACGGATTGCGTTTTTTTGACACCGCGGATTCCTACGGCAGCCATCCACACGTGGCCGAGGCGTTGAAGCACGTGCCGCGCGACAAAGTGACCGTCCTTACCAAGACGTGGGCACGGGATGCCGCGACGGCTCGCGCCGATCTCGAGCGCTTCCGCCGCGAGCTGGGAACCGATTACCTGGATATCTGCCTGATGCATTGCCTCACGGAAGGCGACTGGACGGACCGCTTCCAGGCGGTGATGGATGTACTGTCGGAAGCCAAGCAGAAGGGCATCATCCGGGCGCATGGCTGCTCGTGCCACAGCATCGAAGCACTGCGCAGCGCCGCCAAGTCGCCTTGGGTCGAGGTCCATCTTGTGCGCATCAATCCGATGGGGGCCTATATGGACGCTCCACCGGATACCGTCGTGAGCGTGATGCGCGAAATGCGCGCGAACGGTCATGCCATCGTGGGGATGAAAATTCTTGGCCAAGGGGAATTGCGAAATCGACAGGACGAAGCGTTGCGGTATGCGCTGTCGCTAGACCTCTTGGACGCCTTCACCATCGGGGCGGAATCCAAATTCGAGCAGGAAGACCTCGTTCGGCGGATCGCGCAAGCCTAACTAACGCGGCCGTTGGAGGATGCGCACTCACGCCGGGCACTTTGGCTCCGATTTTGCTGGTCAAAGCACGCGGCTTCGCGATAGAATGCCGCCACTTGCGGAAGCGCCCGCGCGATGTTTTAAGGGTGATGTTCCCGGTTGCGCCGGGCAGCGCCAAGGAAGTGAAGATGCTTAACCCGCGAATGGCCCGAGTCGAGTAATCCGCTCCCGCGGATTTTGATTTCTCCGGTTCTTTACCATTTCATTTGTCGAACCGCGTTTGCGCCACGAATTTGTCAAATGCGCGCATATCGAGAGAGCCAAGGTTTTTATGTCAGCTGAACAGGTCAGCGTTCCGGCCGCTCCGCCACTGCCGATTTGGAGTTCCATTCGCGAAGCGTTACGCGGCTCACACCAGGACTTCACGAGCGGCAGCCTAAATCGCGCAATTCTGCTGCTGGCCATCCCGATGATCCTGGAAATGGTGCTGGAGTCCCTTTTCGCGGTTGTGGATGTGTTTTGGGTTGGGCGACTCGGCGCGAATGCCGTGGCTACCGTCGGCCTTACGGAATCGCTGCTCAGCTTGGTCTTTGCGATCGGACTCGGGCTCAGCCTCTCCACCACAGCGATGGTAGCGCGGCGCATTGGAGAAAAGGATCCCGCCGGCGCTGCCGTTGCCGGAGTCCAAGCCATCATCCTCGGGCTGACGGTTTCCCTGCTGATCGGGGCGCCGTGTGCGCTTTATGCGCCGAGGTTGCTCAGCCTGATGGGGGCGTCGCCAGAAATCATCCGCGTTGGCTCGAGTTACGCGCGCATCGCACTTGGGGGCGGCGGCGTCATCTTGATGCTGTTTCTCAACAACGCCATTTTTCGAGGTGCGGGCGATGCCGCCATCGCCATGCGCCTGCTGTGGGTCTCGAACATTATCAATCTTGTCCTCGACCCCTGCCTGATTTTTGGGTGGGGACCATTTCCGAAGCTGGGTGTCACCGGCGCCGCACTCGCCACCTTCACCGGCCGCAGTATCGGCGTGCTCTATCAGCTTTACCGCCTGCTGCGCGGCACCGAACGCATTCGCATCCTGCGTAACCAGATCAAGGTTAATCTTCAGGTGCTGCTGCGGCTGCTGCGCGTTTCGCTGACAGGCATCCTACAGTTTGCCATCGCACATACGAGTTGGATTGGGCTGGTGCGGATCGTCAGCACTTTCGGCTCGGCGGCACTGGCGGGTTACACCATTGCCATCCGCATCCTGATTTTCGCTATCTTGCCGAGTTGGGGTCTGAGCAATGCTGCGGCTACGCTCGTCGGGCAAAATTTGGGCGCCAAGCAGCCGGAGCGTGCGCAAATGTCTGTTTGGCGCACCGGCTTTTACAACATGCTGTTTCTCGGGTTCATCGGCGTAATCTTTCTGGTCTTTGCCACGCCAATCATTCGCCTCTTCTCCAATGATCCAGTGGTCGTGCCGCTGGCCGCCACTTGCCTGCGTATCCTGAGCTACGGAAACATCGGCTACGCGTACGGGATGGTGATGCTCCAGGCCTTCAACGGCGCGGGAGACACGGTCACACCAACCTACGTTCATTTCTTCGGATTCTGGATCGTGGAGATTCCGCTGGCTTATTTTCTGGCGATCACCGCACACATAGGCGCAAATGGCGTGTACATTTCCATCGTCGTCGCCGAAGCAGCCATCGCTGCGGCGGGAGTTCTGCTCTTCCGCCGAGGACGTTGGAAGGGCCAGCAAATCTAGGCCCCTCGGCGCCACTACCTCGGGAGTAGGCGTATAATCGCGGCCGACAGGAGGTGCGGCATGGCCAAAACCAAGCAATTCACGATCCCCGTCGATAACCAGCCCGGGGCAGTCGCGCGCATCGCGAGGGCACTGGGGCACTCGAAGGTCAACATTCTAGCGCTAATGGGAACGGCGCAAGGGATGACGGGCACCGTCGAGTTGGTCGCCGAAGATGCGAAGAAAGCCAAGAAAGCGCTGGATGAGGCAGGAATCTCGTATCAAGAGACAGCTGCGGAGCAACACGAGCTTCCCAACAAGGCGGGGGCGCTCGCGCAATATCTGGCGTCGCTCGAGAAAAAGGGCGTCAACCTCGGCTCCATCCACGCCACGGCCGCCAAGGGCGGGAAGAAAGCCGTGGTCGTTTATACGCTGGAAGCCGCACGGAAAGCGGCGACAGCCACGGCCTAACAAGAGAAGGGATTCCGCCGCACCGATCCGGAAACCGAGTGCGGGCTCCTAACCCGCCTTGAGCCATTGTAGAGTGAGTGTGTGGCAACCTGAGCTCTCTCATGGCCATGGACTGCGAAGTCGTGCCACCACAGCCCTCCGCCTGGCCACGGCGTTCCGGCACGCGTTGCCCGAGCCAACTAGGCAAACCTTTCGATACAAGGTGGCAGCAGGTAGCCGCGAAGTCCATCCCGCACTCCGAGCTACATTGTGGTAGTCTAGACACGCCCATTCGGATGCCTCAGCCTTGTGACGGCCGGGCTTTTGTTGTAAGTCTTTGTTTATCAATCACTTGCAAATTTGGGCAGAGACCGAAGGCTAACGGCAATCCGGTTGCTTTTCCTCGACGGTGAGAGATCGAACGGCGGAAATCAGCTCTCATCTCGACTAAGAGGGGGCGAAGCGATGTCGGCCAAACGATTCTTCAAGAAGCTGCTCCGCTATACGCTGTGCCTGGCCGCCAGCCTCGCGGCTTTTGCCGCCTGCGGGTACACCGACTATCGTCTGTGGCCTCTCGATTTACCGGCGTCGGCTCATGCGCGAGTTCCGATTACCGCCGTCCTAAACGAGCAGCTGGTCGTTCCGTTTACGCCCGGAGTGCCCGTGGCGGAGGTCGCCAGTTTCAACGACCAACTCGAGGCGTTTTTGCGCTTTGAGTATCTGCGCGGGCGCGAAGCACGCGCGGGACACGACACCTCGCCCATGCTGCTGGCCGCCGTGAACACCAAAAAGGGGCCGCACTACAAGATTTTTATCGTCACCAACAACGATCTACTCGCCGCGGTTCCGCAGCTGGCAGACCTCGAAGGCCGTAACCTCATAGCGCATTACGAATTGGCAACCTGGTCTGAGAAGGAGCTTTCTTACTACCAGCAACAGAGCCACACCTTCGATGTGGCTTATGACCTGCCGACGGAGCAGAAACTGGAAACCATCAACTCTTCCAGGCTGCTGCCGGCGCTCGCGCAATTCCTCGTCTTCAAATCGCAAACCGACAATCGCGTCGTGGGCGGCAGCCAGGATGCGCCGCGACCCTTGACGCGCGAGCAGGCCACACAGTTGGCGTCTGACATTCTCGACGTTGCGCACTTTTATGACCTGCCGCTCGACTACTTCATGGGCGTGGGGGCCATGGAAAACGACTATATGGACGTGAACGGAGATCTGGCCCACGCGGTTTGGAAGAAGCGCGCGCAGCGGGGAGACATCGTGCTCCGGCGGACGCGAAAGCGCGTGATGGTCAGCGACTTCGCCATGGGCACCTGGCAAATTACCCGCGAGACGCTGCGCGCCGCCCACCAGCTTTATTTGCATGACAAACGCAACTACAGCCAACTGCCCCCGCGCCTACGCCCGCCTCGCCAGCTCGACCTGAACAACGTCAGCGATGCGGTGCTCACCACGTATGCCGGATTGCTTTTGCGCGATTTGCTCGACCATTTCGGCGGCGACGTGGAGAAAGCCATCGGCGCTTATAACGGGGGCGTTCGCACCCCCAATCCGGACTATGCTTCCGGGGTCAAGAACGTTGCCGATTATGCGCGGCGCATCCTCGAACACGCTTCCGGGCAAGATGATCCGAATAGAGACGCCAACAGCGCCGACAAAGGGCAACCGACCACGCCTTGCGTGTCCCCGCCCCCTGCTCCCGGCGATGCTCCGAAGAATTGTGCCGCGCCAGGAGCGCCCAACCGGTCTGCGGGCGATGGGCAAAATCCCTCGCCACA
>Ga0182039_10000753_pt1 | contig 16916 bp, 22 predicted proteins | sample sta12Can44000111_FD_125975 | JGI IMG/M metagenome (GOLD analysis project Ga0182039, IMG submission 125975) | Lab enrichment of tropical soil microbial communities from Luquillo Experimental Forest, Puerto Rico - statanox.12C.anox.44.000.111 | ecosystem: Environmental > Terrestrial > Soil >...
ATGATCGAAGGCCCCGGCCACGTGCCGCTGCACAAGATCAAGATCAATGTCGACAAGCAGCTCAAGGAGTGCGGTGAGGCGCCGTTCTATACGCTCGGCCCGCTCGTCACCGACATCGCGCCGGCCTACGACCACATCACGTCGGCGATCGGCGCGGCGATGATCGGCTGGTTCGGCACCGCCATGCTCTGCTACGTCACGCCGAAGGAGCACTTGGGCCTGCCGGACCGCAACGACGTCAAGGACGGCGTCATCGCCTACAAGATCGCGGCCCATGCCGCGGACCTAGCGAAGGGCCATCCGGCGGCGCAGCTGCGCGACGACGCGCTGTCGCGGGCGCGCTTCGAGTTCCGCTGGGTCGATCAGTTCAACCTCTCGCTCGACCCCGACACGGCTCTCAAATACCACGACGAGACGTTGCCCAAGGAGGCGCACAAGGTGGCGCACTTCTGCTCCATGTGCGGCCCGAAATTCTGCTCCATGAAGATCACCCAGGACGTCCGCGACTACGCGGCGACCTTGAACGACAAGGAGCAGGGGATGGCCGACATGTCGAAGAAGTTCATCGACATGGGGGCGGAGGTTTATGTCGATAAGGCCGCGGCGGCGAAGGAGAGCAACAAGGCGCTCTGATTGAGGGCCAAGTGCGTCGAAAAGCGTCTAACCGCCGATCGCGTAATCGCAGCTTAGCTTAAGCAAGCGTGAGCGCAGCAAAAGGCGCGGAACGCGGTGTCCGCGACTTTGCGGCCCTAACCTGCTCAAGCAAAATGCAGAGTCAGAATTCGGGTGTCACCGGATGCGGTATCGCGCTATGCGTCCTCCGTAATCAATGAGGAGGACTTGTCATGGAACACTTCCGCATCAAGGGCCTGCCGGCCGAGCCATTCGCGTCGCTGTTTGCCATGCCGGACTGGGCGCTGGAGAAGCACGGCGCGGTGCGGCGGATTGCCGACAAGGCCGGCTATCCCTGCCGCGTCAGCCTCACCGACGCCAAGGCGGGCGACGAGCTGATCCTGGTCAATTACGAGCACCATGCGGTCGCCTCGCCGTACCGGATGGGCTTTGCTATCTATGTGCGCAAGGGCGAGCAGACGTTCGACGCTGTCGATACGGTGCCTGAGCAGTTGCGCAGCCGCACGCTCGCGGTGCGTGGCTTCGATGCCGGCGGCATGATGACTGGATGGGAGCTCGTCGAAGGCGCGCAGCTCGAAGGCGCGATCGAGAGGCAGTTCGCCGATCCGCGCGTGGTCTATTTGCATGTGCATTTCGCCGCGCCTGGCTGCTATGCCGCGCGCGTCGAGCGGGCATAGCCAGCACGTGTAGGGTGGGCAAAGGCGCGCAGCGCCGTGACCACCCGAACTGCGTGGGGTTCGCTTCGCTCAGCCCACCTACGAAGTCCCTACGCCCGCACCCGTCCCCCATCCACATTCAGCGTCTGCCCGGTCATGAACGCGGCGTCGTCGCTGGTGAGAAACGACAGCGCGCCGACCAAGTCGTCCGGCACTTCAGGGCGCTTAATCGCCTGCAGGCTCGCGACGGCGTTGAACTCTTCGTCCATATTGGCAAAGCCCGGGCGCGGCTTTCGCACCAGCGTACCCGGCGAACGCGTCAGCCCCGGCGCGATGGCGTTGACGGTGATGCCGTCGGCGGCGACGTCGCCGGCGAGCGCCCGGGTGAAGCCGATCACGCCGCCCTTGGAGGCCACATAGTGCGCGAAGCCGGTGGTCACCGAGCCGAACGTGCTCGAGGCCATGCTGACTATGCGCCCCCATTTGCGCGTCCGCATGCCCGGCACGAAGGCGGCGGTGACGAGGAAGGTGCCGTCGAGATTGATGGCGAGGACCTTTCGCCAATCGGCGAAGGTCATGGTGGAAAAATCCTGCTGCGGAAAGATTCCGGCGCAATTCACCATGATGTCAACGTGGCCGAAGCTTGCCTGCACCTGCTTCGCCATTGCCGCGACCGAGTCCTCCTTGGATACGTCGCACGCGACCGCGAGCGCCTTGCGGCCTGCGGCTTCGACGAGCTTCACGGTCTGGCTGCCGTCGGCCTTGTCGGCGATGGCGACATGCACGCCGTCTTCCGCTAGCCGCTTGGCGAAGGCCTGGCCGATGCCGTTGGCGCCCCCGGTGATGACGGCGACTTTGTCCTTGTGCCCTTTTCCCACGGTCTGTACCCTTCGATTGTCGGCAAAATCGCCGCGATGACGCGACCATCTTCGCGAGCATCGCTGCAACGATACGCCGTCACAAGGCCGATGAGAACGCAAATACCGGTCCCGGCCGCGAGGCCGACCGTCGGGAAGACAGCATGAGCAACGGTGGTCCATCGCTCGCGGAGCTCGAACGGCGCATCGCCATCGTGCGCGATAATATCCGGCAGCTGATCGAGCAGGCCGCGGCGCAGTCAGGCGCGGAGGACGAGGACCGCAACGCCGACCGCATTGCGCGGCAGCAGGAAGAGCTCGACCGGCTGATCAAGCAGCGCGACGCGCTCTCGAAGAAATAGCGCGCCACTAGACCACAGCGCGTGGCCCGGCTTTGCCGCATCGCGCCAGCAGTTGGTCGACGAGGACGCGGGCCTCGCCGAAATCATAGGTGGAAATACGCAAGTTATTCAGCGGCTCGCGGACGATCGGCTTTGTGACGGACGCGTCGGCAATGACGATCTCCAATGGCTCACCGACGATTCTCTTGGTCAGCCGAAATATTCGCGCGCGAATGCCCCATCGAAGCCGATTTCGACGTGCGGATGTGGGTAAAGTGTGCAAAAACTATAAATTGTGTTGGTGTGCAACCAACATCGCCCTGCTCGGCAACTTGGTGACCTGCTAGGCTTATTCGGCGCCTCATCCATACGGGAGCAATATCATGCCCGGGCTTCTCCACAATCACATCGCGGTCGTCACCGGCTCAGGCTCCGGCATTGGCCGCGGCATCGCGCTCGGCTTTGCGCGCGAGGGTGCCAACGTCGTGGCGCTCGACATCAACGACGGGGCGGCGGCAAAGACCGCGGCCGACATCACCGCCGTCGGCGGCAAAGGGCAGGCCTTCACACTCGATGTGACCGACCGTCGGGCTTGCCGCGATGTTGCGGCCAAGGTCGCCGAAAAGGTCGGCCGGGTGTCGGTCCTGGTCAACAATGCCGGCATCAACCGCCGCAACGCGTTCACCGCCGATCCCGACTCCGTGATCAAGGACTGGCAAGACATCATGGCGATCAATCTCAATGGCGTGTTCAACGTCACGCACGCGTTTCTCGGCGCGTTGCGCGAAGCCAAGGGCCGCATTGTCAATATTGCTTCGATCCAGTCGTTCATCCATGTGCGCACGCCGAACTCCCCGGCCTACACCACCTCGAAGCACGGTGTGCTCGGCTTCACCCGCGCGCTCGCTGCCGAGCTCGGCAAGGACGGCGTGCGCGTCAACGCCATCGGCCCAGGCTTCATCGAGACGCCGCTGAACGAGCGGGTGCGCGCGACCAATCCGGAGCTGGTAAAGATCTTCCTCGACCACACCCCGCTCGGCCGCACCGGCAAGCCCGAAGACATCGTCGGCCCGGCGATCTTTCTCGCCTCCGACCTTTCGGCCTATGTCACCGGCTCCATCGTCATGGCCGACGGCGGCTATCGGACGATTTGAAACGGCGGAGGCGCCATGCTGACGCTTTACTGTTATCCGCAGCTGTTCGGCGTCGCCGACAACAACGGCTACGGCCTGAAGGTGTTCGCCTTTCTGCGGCTCGCCGGCGTGCCGTTCGTCCACGAGAATATTTTCGACGCCTCGAAGGCGCCGCGCGCGCAATTGCCGTACATCACCGATGGCGACGATACGGTCGGCGACAGCGAGAGCATCATCGCCTACGTCACTGACAAATATCGTCCCACGCTCGATGCCGGGCTGACGGCGGCGCAGCGCGATACGAACCTGATGGTGACGCGCACGCTCGACGATCTCTACTGGGTGATGTCGTATTCGCGCTGGAAGGACGATGCCTACTGGCCGAAGTTCCGCGACGCGCTCAAGCGCGAGCACCCGCACCTGACCGATGAGGGCCTCCTCAAGGCGCGCGAGTTCAATTTCCAGCGCTATCACTTCCAGGGCATCGGCCGCTATGCACCCACCGCTGCTTATGCGCGCGGGCTTGCGGACTTAAGCGTGCTGGCGCGGCTCATTCCCGACAATGGATATGTGCATGGGCCAAAGCCGACCGGCGTCGATTGCGGCATCTACGGTTTCGTCGCCAATATCTATTTCTTCGATATCAACACGCCGCTGAAACAATTCGTCATGGCGTACGGCAATCTGGTGCGCCATTGCCGCGCGATCCACGCGATGGCGATGCGGGCGGGAGCGAAGGAGAGCGCTTAAGCCTTGCCTGCCGCCTTGCGCAGCGCGGCATTGATGCGGTCCTGCCAGCCCGGGCCGCCTTCCTGGAAGAAGTCGAGCACGTCGCGGTCGATGCGCAGCGTCACCGATTCCTTCACGCCAGGCGGCGACGCCGGCTTCGGCGGCGGTTCGGCGGGCTTCGGCGCGGTCACCGCCTTGAAGGCCTTTTCGGCGGCGGCGCGCGGATCGTAGGTGGTGCGGCGATTCATGCCGGCATTATACCACGGAGGCTTGGGTCGCGAAGCCAAACACGTGCAACACAACGGCTGGCTGTGGATCACGGCGCCATTGCCTGCTTTATGCCTTCCCCGCAGCGTCGCTCACCGCGCGCAGAAGCGCTAGCAGCGCGCGGTTGAGCGGCGTAGCGATGCCGTGCCGTTCGCCGGCGGTCACGATGGCGCCGTTGAGCGCCTCGATCTCGAGCTTCCCGCCGGCGAGCCGATCGAAATACATCGAGGTGCCGAGCTCGCCGGCGAACGTGTACAGCGTATCGAGCGTGCGCTTGGCGTCGTCGTCGGAAAGCTTGGCGCCCTCGGCGCGGCCGACCGCGATCGCTTCCGCCAGCACATCCATGCACAGCGCCTTGATATCGGGCCGGCGCAGCACCGCCTGGCGCTGCAAGGTCAGCGAGGTCATCGGGCTCGCCACGGCGTTGAGCAGAAGCTTGCGCCAGGCGAGCGTGATGAAATCGTCACCCAATTGGACGCGGAGCGGCGTGCCCTCGATCAGCTGCGCGAAGGCGCGGCCGGCGTCGTCGTTTGGCACCACGAAATCCGCATTGGCGCCCTGGCGCAGCCGCACCCGGTCGGCGGCGAGCCGCTCGCCGTTGTAATAGACGATGACCGGCAGCACGGTGGCGCCTTGGACGAGCGGCGCGACGCGCGCGACATGATCGATGCCGTTCTGCAGCACGGCGACCCTACTCGACGGTGCGCACAGGCGCTTCAACCATGGCGCCGTGGCCTCGGTCTGGAAGGTCTTGGTGCAAAGGAGCACCCAGTCGGCCGGCGCCTCGACCTGCGCCGGGTCGGTCAACGCGCGCAGCGCCACCGCGCTTGTGCCGCCAGGCGCATCGAGGATGAGCCGCGCGATCGGCTGTCGCACGCAGGCGACGACGTCATGACGGCTGGCGGCGGCGAGTGAGCCCGCGGCCGCGCCGCCGATGCCGCCAAGGCCAATGACGGCGACGCGACGCCGTTTCGTTTGCGAAGAAGAAGGTGTCGCCATGCCGCCATGGTCAGGCAGAATGGCAAAATGTCAAATGGACGCCCCGAAAGTCGGAGCGGCCGCCGCCTTCGCCTCAGTAAGCGCGATAGTGATGGTGATAACGCCAATAACCGCCGCGTTCGCCCGGGCAATGCGAGGCTACGGTGCCGCTGTAAGGCTCGCCGTAGCAGTTGAACCGGGACGGGCCATTCGGGCCGAAATTGCGCTGGCTTTGCGCCGAGGCGATCGACGTTGCGCCGACGAGCAGCGCCAACGCCACGACGATTTTTGTTACGGTCATGGTGCAATCTCCCTGGATGGCCGCAGCCGCAATAGCCGTTGGCTGTGTGTAAAAAGAACCCGGCCGCGGGGGCCGGGTTCCCTCATGCCAATGCGAGTGGTTGGGCGCGGCGAGCCTAGTGCTGCGAGTGGATGCTCAGATCGGGGCCGCCACCATTGTATGCTCGGCCGGAGTCATAGCCCGGCGCATAATCGTAATAGCCGGGCGCGTAGTTATGGGTCGGCTGATGCTGTAGCGGCCGCGCGAAGCCGGCAGAGGTTGCGGCAAGGAGCAGCGCCAGCGCCACACCGATTTTCTTCGCGATCATAATCACGCTCCGTCGTTGTTACAGTGCAACAACGCGAAGGCTTCCGGACCAGTTCGCTCACAGAATTTTGCGCTGCAGCAAAGGGACGCAAACGCGGTTCCGCTCAATACAGCCGCTGCCACTGCCACTGCGGCCGCTGCGGGTATTGCGACTGCGGATATTGCTGATATTGCCCCGGATATTGCTGGTAGGGCAGGTACTGCGACGACGGTCCCGGTCCCGTGCCTGGGCAATTGGACGCAGCCGTGCCGGTATAGGCCTCCCCGTAACAACCGTAACTCGAGGGGCCGTTCGGGCCGAAATTACGCTGGCTTTGCGGCAATGCCGTCGAGGTCGCGCCGGCGAGGAACGCGAGCGCGATCGTGATCGTCTTCCCGGTCATGGTGCTTCTCCGTAACGGCTGCCGAAGGCGGCGGCTCAACAGCCTAGCACGCCGCCATGAAACTTGCCGCCACCGCCGCGCCGCGCTACTCCGCGTGGCGGCATGGAGCGCCCAAGCCTGAAGCCCATAGGTCCGCACCGTAGAGCGCCAGCCGCGACCGCCGACCACGCGCGGCGCGGCGGTTTTCTGCCGATGAGCGTCGGCGCGCTCGGCATCATCTTTGGCGCTATCGGCACCTCACCGCTCTATGCGTTGGATCAACTGTTCTTCGGCCGCGCCGAGGCGGCGCGGGCGCCGGCCGACGTGCTCGGCGGCGTGTCGCTCGTGATCTGGGCAATCACCATCATCGTCGCCGTCAAATACGCGGTCCTGGTGCTGCGCGCACAGAATGACGGCGAGGGCGGCGTGTTCGCGCTCTACGGATTGCTCTCGGAACGCCCCAAACGCGCCCCGACATTTCTGTTGTGGCTCTTGATGCTCGGTGCGGGACTGCTGTTCGGCGACGGCATCATCACGCCGGCGATCAGCGTGCTCTCGGCCGTGGAGGGCTTGCAGGTGGCGACCCCGGAGCTTGGCCATGCCGTCGTCGTCCCGATCACGGTCGTGCTCTTGACCGCGCTGTTTGCCATTCAGTCCCGCGGCGCGTCCGGCATCGGTCTTCCTTGCGGTCTCGTCCTCACCGTCTGGTTCGTTGCGCTTGCCGTGCTCGGCGTCCGGCAGATCGGGCAGCATCCGGAAATCCTTGCCGCCTTCAATCCGCTGCTAGGGCTTTCCTACCTGCAGCAGTCCGGCTGGTTCGACGCTTTGCTCATTCTCAGCGCGCTGGTGCTGGTCGTCACCGGGGCCGAGGCCATGTATGCCGATCTCGGCCATTTCGGCGCGCAGCCGATCCGGGCGAGTTTATTCGCGGTGGTGTTTCCGGCGCTGCTGCTCAACTATCTCGGTCAGGGCGCGTATTTGTTGAGCGGCGCGCCGGTCACAGGCGGCAAGCTGTTCTACAGCCTGGTGCCACAGGCCTTGCTGTTGCCGATGATCGCGCTCGCCACCGCGGCGACCGTCGTCGCGTCGCAGGCGCTGATCGCCGGCGCGTTCTCGCTGGTGTCGCAGGCGATACGGCTGGGGCTGTTTCCCCGCCTCGTCGTGCGGCACACCCACGAGCACCACGCCGGCCAGATCTATGTGCCATTCATGAACTGGGCCCTGTTCACGGGCTCCATCGTTCTGGTGCTCACCTTCGGCACCAGTGCGGCGCTGGCGGCGGCGTACGGCCTCGCCGTGGCCGGCGTCATGGTCATCACTGTGCTCGCAATGTTTCCCATTGCCCGCGACATCTGGAAATGGAGCACAGTGCAAATCGGCCTCGTTTGGGGATTCCTGCTCGCGGTCACCGGCGCGTTCCTGACCGCAAGCTCGCTCAAATTCATCGAAGGCGGCTACGTGCCGCTGTCCATCGGCATCGCCGTTTTCGTGGTGATGACGACGTGGCGCTGGGGCCGCAAGGCGACGTTCGCCGCCTATGCGGCGAAAGACACAATGACCATGGCGGAGCTGGTCCAGCTGCATCGCGGCTGCAAAGTCTTCATGGAGCGCAACGCGCTGGTCATGTCGCCGAAGCCGCTGCGGCAGCCGGGCGACCGGGCGCCGGCGCTGATGCAGATGCTGTGGGAGCGCCACGGCATCCTGCCGCGCAACTTGATCCTGGTCGAGGTCACGCACCACAAGACGCCCTACATCCACGGCAGCCGCTATCGGGTCACCGTGTTCGACCGCGACCGCGCGCGTGGCAGCGTCATCGGTGTTGAGTTGAGCTTCGGCTTCATGGAAGAGCCGAACGTCGAACGCCTGCTCGAGGAGATGGCGAGGCACCACGAGATCGACTTGCCGACCGACCGGCGGCAATGGATCGTACACGCGTCCCATGAAAATCTGCTGCCGGCACGGCGCATGAACCTGCTCGAGCGGCTGCAGCTACGCCTGTTCCTGCTCCTGCGCTTCGTCTCGCAGCCGGCCTATTACTATTACGGGCTGGGCGACGAGATGCAGCTCGCCATCGAGATCATCCCGGTGCGGGTAAGGTAGTCGCATCGCGATAAGGCGCCGCTAAACGGATCGGCTGGCGGCCTTGATCGCCTGATCGGTTGTTCGTGCTGATAATTTTGTCAAGGGTCGCAGACCGCCGGAGGCGGCGGCGCTACGCGCCGCCCTTGACAAAATTAGCAGCACGAACAGAAACGCTGCCCAAGCGATCAAGGCCGCTTTCTCGGCGGCTGTAGACTTGGTCTTTAAAGCAGGGCGATACTCGTATGTCCGACTACCTCCAATTCGATCCCGCCACCGCCGAGCGGCGGCAAATCTACCGCCTGCTGGTCGGCTCGGTGGTGCCGCGGCCGATCGGCTGGGCCTCCACGGTGAGCAAGACCGGTGTCACCAACCTCGCGCCGTTCTCGTTCTTCACCGTGGTCTGCGTCGTGCCGCCGATGATCTCGCTGACCATTGCGCGCAATCCCGACCGCAGCGAGAAGCACACGCTGACGAACATCCGCGACACCGGCGAGTTCTGCTTCAACGTGGTGACGCAACCGGTATGGAAGGCGATGGTGGACTCGGCCAACGCCTTTCCGGCCGACGATTCGGAATTTTCCAAAACCGGGCTGACGCCGATCCCGAGCGTCAAGGTCAAGGCGCCGCGGGTCAAAGAGGTGCCGATCCACTTCGAATGCAAGCTCGAACGGGTGCTCGAGCTCGGGCCATACAAGCATCCGCTGGTGATCGGCGAGGTGGTGATGATGCACGTCAATCCGGCCTGCATGACCGGCAAGTACATCGACATGCGAAAGCTCGATCCGATCGGCCGCCTCAACGGGTTCTTCTATTCGACCATCGGCGAGATTTTCGAGCGCAAGTTCGAGGATGGCCAGCCGCGCTAAATTACATGAACACGTTCGACGCCGCCACTGCCGCGCTCGCCTTGCTGCCATCGTCTTGGGCTTCAGCGCCGGGCTCCTGCGCAGCCTAGCGACGATCCTCGGCTATCTGATAGCGGCGCCGAGGAGGATAGGATCGACCGGCTGAAGCGCGAACGCGGGCTTTGTCCTTATTTCTTCTTGAACACCTCCAGCCGCAGCGGCAGCACGGCGCCGAACCAGGCGGCATGCGCCGAATGGTCGGTATAGTTGTCGCCGGTTTCCGGGTGCAGCAGCACGGTGAGGCCGTCGCGGTTGAGCATCAGCCACGGCACGAAGTCGGCCAGCATCGCGGTCGGAAACGCGATCTGGAACATGGATTGCGGATGGGGCCCGACCAGCTCGTCGTGCCATCGGCCGAGCCGCGCCTGCGGAAAAGCGGCGCCGGCGCGCTCGCGCAGCCGCTCGGCCTTCGCCCGGGTCGTCGCCGGGTCGTAATAGATGTGAGCGTGATAGTCCGTGATGGTGCGCGGATCGCCGGCCGGCTTTTTCGCGCTCGCTTGTTTGCCCATCGGCGTCAGCCTCTCTGCCTTACGCTTCCCGCGGCCGAGCATAGAGACTCGCCAGCAGCACCGCGAGGATGCCGGTGAGGAAAATGCCGTCGAAGGTGCCGGCGCCGCCGATTGAGGCGACCGGGGCGCCAAGCCCGCGCACCTTGTCGAGATTGGTGATGTCGGCGCCGATCAGCGTACCCAGCCCGCCGGCGATATAGGCGAGCGCGGCCGCGTTCTGGCGCGACAGCACGATGGCGACGATGGCGGTGATGACCGCCGGCATGAATACCGGCACGGCGATGCCGAGTCCCGGCACCGGATTGGCGAGCCAGTGAATGACGAGCGCCACGACGGCGGTCGCGATCAGGCCCTTGCCCCACAATTGATGCTTCGCGAGCAGATAGATCGACATCACGGTCGGAATGACGGCGCCGCCGACATTGACCGCGATCACGGTGCCGGGCCAGTTCTCCACCATCGGCACGACGTACTGCATGCCGAAAAAGTCGACCACGTGGTCGGACATCACCTGTTTTCCAGGAAGTACGGCGATCGGAATGTTAAAGTAGCTGCCAATCAGCGAGCCGACCAGCAGTCCCATGGCGGTGCCCGAACCGACCCCGAGGCTCAAATAGGCGTACCGCAGCGCGCCCAATTGCAGCAGCAGGAACAGTACCACGAAGATGACGACCAGGATGGAAAAGAAGCCGGGCGTCATCGGCAGATAGTGGAATTGGCTCAATTCCATGACTTCACGCTCCACACCGCCTCGCCTTCGTTAATCATAGCCGCCTTGCTGTTCTAACGCGCGAGTCTATAATCCGGCGCTTCCTTCGCGCAGGGGAATTTTGTGGCGCCGCTGGGAGCAAAATCCGTAGCCATTATCATGGGCAGCCAGTCCGACTGGCAAACCATGAAGCACGCCGGCGAGACGCTCGACGCGCTCGGCGTGCCCTATGACGCGCGCATCGTCTCGGCGCATCGCACGCCGGAGCGGCTTTATGCCTTCGCCAAGGGCGCCAAGGCCGCGGGCTTCAAGGTCATCATCGCCGGTGCCGGCGGCGCCGCTCATCTGCCCGGCATGACCGCGGCGCTGACCAGCCTGCCGGTGTTCGGCGTGCCGGTGGAGTCGAAGGCGCTGTCGGGCCAGGACTCGCTTCTTTCGATCGTGCAGATGCCGCCCGGCGTGCCGGTCGGCACGCTCGCCATCGGCCAGGCCGGCGCCATCAACGCAGCGCTGCTGGCGGCAAGCGTCTTGGCGCTGAGCGATCCGACGCTCGCCAACCGGCTCGAAGCCTGGCGGCAGCGCCAGACTTCGGCCGTCGCCGAACAACCGAAGGACGGCGCGTGAGCGAAGCGGCGGCGCCGCGGCAAGCGCTCAAGCCCGAGGCCACCATTGGCATTCTCGGCGGCGGCCAGCTTGGCCGCATGCTGGCGCTGGCCGCGGCTCGGCTCGGCTTCAAGTGTCATATCTTCGCGCCGTCACCGGACTCGCCCGCCTTCGACGTCGTGCATCGCGTCACCACCGCCGATTACAACGACACCGAAGCGCTCGACCGCTTTGCCAACGACGTCGACGTAGTGACCTACGAGTTCGAGAACGTGCCGGCGGAGACGGCGACATTTCTCGCCGCACGCGTGCCGGTGCTGCCCGATCCGCAGATCCTGGCGACGACCCAGGATCGCCTCGTCGAGAAGAACTTCATCGCCCGGCTCGGCATCGGCGCGGCTGCTTATGCCGAAGTCGACGCGCCGGCGGCGCTGGCGTCGGCGCTGGAACGCGTCGGCCGGCCAGCCATTCTGAAGACGCGCCGCTTCGGATATGACGGCAAGGGCCACGTGGCGATCAAGAACGGCACTGACCCTGCGGCGGCGTGGCGCGAGGTCGGCGGCCAGCCTTGCATCCTCGAGGCCTACGTGCCGTTCGAGCGGGAGATTTCGGTGGTCGCGGCGCGCGCCCACGACGGAGCGGTCGAATGCTTCGACGTCGCCGAGAACGAGCATCGCGATCATATTCTGAAAATTTCGCGCGTGCCGGCGGCGATCGCCGAAACGACCGCGGCAGAAGCGCGGCGGATCGCCGAGACCGTCGCGGCGAAATTCAACTATGTCGGCGTGCTAGCGGTCGAGATGTTCGTGCTGCGTGAGGGCGCGCTTTTGGTCAACGAGATCGCGCCGCGGGTGCACAATTCCGGCCATTGGACGCTCGACGGCGCCTCGGTGTCGCAGTTCGAGCAGCACATCCGCGCCGTCACTGGCTGGCCGCTCGCTAGGCCGATCCGCCGCGGCCGCCGCGTCGAGATGACCAATCTCATCGGCAACGAAGTCGACGATTACCGGCGCTTTCTCGCGATGCCGGGCACCGCGGTGCACCTCTACGGCAAGACCGCGGTGCGGCCCGGCCGCAAGATGGGACACGTGACGCAGGTGTTCGCCGACTGACACGATCTTGTCGGCCGTTACCGATCGTGCTGTAGGGATCGCAAATGGGTTGGGGTAACGTCTTCCTCAACGATCTCATCGAGCTGAAAGGGCGCCCTCGACGGCGCCACGCGCGTCATGGAAATCGGCGCGCAGCAGATCTCCGATTCATTGATGCTGGCGCCGGAGGTTGCCGTGGCCTATCGGCTGTTCGGCTGCGCCGCGCCGCCGCCGTTCAAGCCGGTGGGCGAAGAGAATTTCACCAAGTCGGCGCCGTCGTCCGTGGCGTTCTGGGCGGCGTTCGGCATGCAGCGCAGCGCCATCGACGTCGATGGCGACGCCATCCGGCTCGATCTCAGTCGCGGCCGGGTGCCGTGACGGCTGCGCGGCGCCTTCGACTTGGTGGTCAATGGCAGCACCACCGAGCACGTCGCCTGAAATGGGTTTCCGCGTCATGCATCATCTGGTCCGGGTCGGCGGCGTCATTTACCACGAGCTGCCCGCTGGCGGCCTGGTCGATCGCGGCCTGGTGAGCTACCAGCCGAAAATTCTTCAACATGCTGGCGAGGCTCAACGGCTATGAGGCGCTGTACGTGCGCTACACACCGCCTGGGGGCCGTCGAAGATCCCGGACTATCTGCGCAAGGCTAATCCGTATGGCGGCGACTCCGTGGTCGACCGCAGCCTGCGGGTGGCGCTATGCAAGCTGCACAAAATGCCGTTCATCTGCCCGTTCGATGGCGGCGACGGCGCGGTGCAGCCGTGGTCGACCAAGCTGTTGCGGAGGCTGGTGCGATTTGCGACGCCGCGGGCGGTCGCCAAAGCCGCCCCGGGCAAGACGTTCTGGTAGGGATTGTGGAGTATTTGCTGCCGCGGTGAACACGCCGCACTTGTGGACTTTTAACCCTTGGTCTGCTACATGCCGCCGCAAGGCGGCCGGGCGTTTTGCGCCGGCGTGGCCCCGCAAACCTAAGCGAACTGAAGTGCAAAAGGAGCAAGCGTGCAGGTTCTCGTCCGTGACAACAACGTCGATCAGGCCCTCAAGGCGCTCAAGAAAAAGATGCAGCGCGAGGGCATCTTCCGCGAGATGAAGCTCCGCGGCCATTACGAAAAACCATCGGAAAAGAAGGCAAGGGAGAAGGCCGAGGCAATCCGCCGAGCGCGTAAGCTTGCGCGCAAGCGCCTGCAGCGCGAAGGCCTGCTGCCGATGAAGCCGAAGCCGACCGGTCCCGGGGGCCCCGGCGCCGGCCGCTCGGGTCCGCCGCGGGCGCCCCGGTTCGGCTAGGCGAAGCAGAGTTTTATTGCTGGTGCGGGGGCTTAACGGCCCCCGACGCTTTTTTTGCCGCGCCGCGGTGGTATCGTTTGCCAGCTTGGGCCCTCCCGGGGGCCCGGCACCAAGAGCCAGCGGATGACGCGTAGAGCCATCGCCCCATCAGCCAGCCGAGGGAGCCACGTCGCCCCGCGCGCGGCATGCGCCGCCGTGTTGTTCGCAGCGATGGTGCTTGCAGTACTGACGCTCGCAGGGTGTTCGACCTTGGGCAATCCGCCGGCGACCGAGAATAACGATCCGGCCTACGCTACCGCGCAACCCAATCTGGCCTCGCTCAGCGAGGTGATCCAGACGCATCCGGACGATCCGCAGGCCTACAACATGCGCGGCGCCGCCTTTGGCGAAGCCGGCCGGTCCGAGCCGGCGCTGGCCGATTTCAACAAAGCGCTGAGCCTTGATGCGAACTACGCCCAGGCCTACGCCAATCGCGGCCTGATCTACCGCAAGACCGGCAGGCTCGATCTCGCGCTCGCCGACTACGACAAGGCGCTGTCGATCGACCCGTCCTACGGCGCGGCCTTCCTGGGCCGCGGCATGGTGCACAGCGCGCAGAACCGCGGCGCCCAGGCGCTCGCCGATTTCAACAAGGCGATTGCGCTCAAGCCCAACAGCGGCGAAGCCTATTACAGCCGCGGGTTACTCTATCAGCGCCAGCATCAGCACCCATTCGCCATCGACGATTTCTCGACCGCACTCGGGCTGACCACGCAGAAGACCGACGTCTTCGTCGCCCGCGCGCTCAGCTATCTCGCCATCGGCGACAACAAATCGGCGGCTGCCGATCTCGACCAGGCGGTGCAGGGCGATCCGACCAATGCCAAAGCCTGGGCCAGCCGCGGGCTCGCCTACGAGCGCCTCGGCGACAAGGAGAAGGCCGCCGGCTCCTACGCCAAGGCGCTCAACATCAACGACAAGTATGAGCCGGCGAAAGCCGGCTTCACCCGCGTCGGCGGCCGCGCCGGCCAGTCGTACCAAACGTTCTAAGGTATGATCCGGAAAAGTGTACACCGGTTTTCCGAAAAGATCATGCCCAGATAAATCATGCCCGGATAAGGGAGGGCGCCATGACCATCACGCTCAATCACACCATCGTCCCGGCGCGCGACAAGGCTGCCGCGGCCAAGTTCTTCGCCAGGATTTTCGGTTTGAAGCGCGGGCGCAGCGGTTATTTCGCGCCGGTGCGGATCAACAAGAACCTGACGCTGCTGTTCGACAACGACGCCAAGTTCGAAAGCCATCATTTGGCGTTTCACGTCAGCAATGCCGAGTTCGACGCCATCTTCGGCCGCATCAAGAAGGCGAAGCTCGCCTTCGGCAGCGCGCCGTGGAGCCTCGACGACGGCAAGCTCAACGATTGGAACGGCGGCCGCGGCGTCTATTTCCGCGATCCGAACGGCCACGTGCTCGAGCTGATGACCGTGCCGCAGTGATCCGCTAGGGGTCCAAGTCGCCGGCCAAAAACCGGGCGACCGCGACCAGAGCGCCATTCTTGTCGAGGTCTTCGTGGCCGCCATCGAGGAAGCGCACGATGTGCTTGGGCTTGTGGGCGAGGTCGAACAGGCGCTGGCCCATCGCGTAGGGCACCACGTTGTCCTTGGCGCCGTGCAGTATCAGGAGCGGCACCGTGACCTTGCCGATGCGTTCGTCGGAGCGGAACTGATCCGTCATCAAGAACCGCACCGGCATATACCAATAGCGCTGCGCGGCAAGTTCCGCTGCCGACGTGAAGGGGGCCTCCAGGATCACCCGCGCCACCGGCTTTTCGGCGGCCAGCGTCACGGCGACGGCGGAGCCGAGCGACTCGCCCCACAGCACGATCTGCGCCGTCGCGTAATGCGCCGTGGCGAAGGCGTAGGCCGCTTCGCCGTCGGCGATCAGGCCGCGCTCGCTCGGGCTGCCGCTCGAGCCGCCATAGCCGCGATACTCGACGGCGATAAGCCCGATGCCGTCGGCAGTGAGGCGGTTGAAGCGCTCGACGCGGTAGCGCAGCGCGCCGCCATTGCCGTGCAGATAGACGACCACCGGCTTGTTGTCGCGCGGCGGTACGTGCCAGGCGACCAGATGCTCGCCGTCGGCGGTGGTGAGCGAAATCTCTTCGGCCTGCGGCAGCCCGGCCGCGGTCGGCGTGGTGTGCGCGGTCTCGGGGAAATACATCAGCGAGCGCTGCGTGACGTAGAGCACCGCGGCGATCCCGATATAGACGCAGAGCGCGCCGCCGCCGAGCCACATCAACGCTGTCATGACGCGCTCGCCTCGCCGCGTGCGCGACTGCGCGCGGAGCCAGATGACCGCCGCGACGGCAAGCGCGAGCGCGTGCCGCGCCAACGTGCGGGCCGTCTCGGCGATCTCGCGCAATTTCGCGCCGGCGCGTTTGGCTTGCGCAATCGCTTCCTCCCGGTCCGCCAATGGCGAGCGCATCGTCGCGTCTTTCAGTTCGTCCGGTAAAGGCCCGTTGCGCGTTGCGTCCGCTCGCGGATGCTTGAAACGCTGACGTCGATCATTGCCACGAAACGTTTTGGGCACAAAACGTTTTGGCCGCAAAAAGATTAAAAACAAAAAGCCGGCCGGCTGTTGAAGCCGGCCGGCGTGATCCCTGAAGCGACTAGGTCCGGGTTGAAGTTATGGACAGACCTGCACCGGGCGGAGGCGATAGCCGACGCCGTCGACCCAAACGCGGCGCTTCTCCCACCAGCAGCCGGGCGCGGTCTGCGCATAGGCTGGCCCATAGGCGCCAGGCGGGGGTGGCGGCGGCGGATAATAACCGGGCGGCGGCCCGTAGTAGCCGGGCGGCGGACTGTTGGCGATGGCGCTGCCGACGATGGCGCCCACGGCCATGCCGCCGATGATGCCGGCGCCGACGGCGCAGCCGTAGCACTGAGCCTCGGCCGGAGCCGGCTCCGCGAAAGAACCCAGCCCGATGCCGGCGGCGGCAACGAGCCCGATGAGCGATCTATGCATCAAGATCTCCTGAAGCGATCGGACGGGGTGCCGATCTTCGAAGCGTCAACGGGAGTCCCCGTGCAACTCCCGGAATGTTGCGGCACCTTCGTCGCACCCAAAGCGATTTTGGCGAAAATCTTGGGCGGAAGTAGGGTGCCGAATTTGTAGTTAACGCTTGTTTTAC
>Ga0182039_10000762_pt1 | contig 16841 bp, 15 predicted proteins | sample sta12Can44000111_FD_125975 | JGI IMG/M metagenome (GOLD analysis project Ga0182039, IMG submission 125975) | Lab enrichment of tropical soil microbial communities from Luquillo Experimental Forest, Puerto Rico - statanox.12C.anox.44.000.111 | ecosystem: Environmental > Terrestrial > Soil >...
CCGAACCCGAGGGGCTGGCCGAGGCCTTTCGCCGCGCCGGCATCGACCTGCTTTGGCATCCCTCGTTGTCGGAAGAGACGGGCCCCGAGGCGCTGGCGATCCTGGAGGATTGCCGCAGCGGTCGGCGTCGGCTGGATATTCTCTGCATCGAGGGCGCTGTGCTGATGGGGCCGCAGGGCAGCGGGCGCTTCCAGATTCTGTCGGGCACCGGCAAGCCGATGGCCCATTGGGTCGAGCAATTGGCCGCCCAGGCCGGCACGGTGGTGGCGGTGGGATCTTGCGCCGCCTATGGCGCGATCCCGTCCGCCAATCCCTTGACCGAGGCGGTGGGGCTGCAGTTTTCCGGCGACGATAAGGGCGGGCTGCTGCCCGAGTCCTTTCGTTCGCGCTCCGGCTTGCCGGTGGTCAATATTGCCGGCTGTGCGCCGCATCCCGGCTGGCTGCTGGAAAGCCTGATGGCGCTGAGCGGCGGGATGCTGGATGCCGCCGGCCTCGACAGTCTGGGCCGTCCGCGCTTCTGGGCCAACCATCTGGCCCATCACGGCTGTGCCCGGAACGAGTATTACGAGTTCAAGGCCAGTGCTGCCGAACATTCCCATCTGGGCTGTCTGATGGAAAATCTGGGCTGCAAGGCGACCCAGGCACCGGGAGACTGCAATCTGCGGGTCTGGAACGGCACCAGCGGCGGCTGCACCAATGCCGGCTATGCCTGCATCGGCTGCACCATGCCGGGCTTCGAGACGCCGGGGGCCTCGTTCCTGGAAACCCCGAAGATCGCCGGCATCCCGGTCGGCCTGCCGGTGGATATGCCCAAGGCCTGGTTCGTCGCCTTGTCGGCCTTGTCGAAATCGGCGACGCCGGATCGCGTGCGGCGCAATTCCCGACAAGATAGGGTGGTGGTTCCACCCCGCCGGAGGACTCCGCATTGACGCGTATGATTGTGGGGCCTTTCAATCGGGTAGAGGGCGATCTTGAAGTAACGCTTGATGTGGTTGACGGCCATGTGGCCGAGGCCCGCGTGACCTCGCCGCTCTATCGCGGCTTCGAGCAGATGCTGGTGGATCGCCCGCCGCTGGATGCCCTGGTGATCGCGCCGCGCATCTGCGGCATCTGCTCGGTGGCGCAAAGTGCCGCCGCCGCCAAGGCGCTGGGTCAGGCGCTGGGGCTGGAGGTGCCCGAGAACGGACGGCTGGTGGCCGACCTGCTGCTGGCGGTGGAGAACGCCGCCGATCATCTGACCCATTTCGCCATGTTCTTCATGCCCGACTTCGCCCGCGAGGACTATGCGACGCGCCCCTGGCATGCCGAGGCCTTCGCCCGTTTCGCCGCCATGAAGGGCTCGTCGGCCAAGAAGGCGGCGGCGGCCCGCGCCCGGCTTCTGCATGTGGTGGGGCTGCTGGCGGGCAAATGGCCGCATAGTCTGGCCTTGCAGCCGGGCGGCGTCGCCAAATCGGTGGATTTGGGCGAGGTGATGCGGCTGACCTCGATCCTGGCCGACTTCCGCGCCTATCTGGAAACCGAGCTGTTCGCCGCTCCGCTGGAGGAAGTGGCGGCGCTGGATGGTCCGGCGGCGCTGGAGCGCTTTGCCGAGCTGCATCCCAACGGTGACTTCGCCTTGTTCCTGCACATCTCGCGCAGCCTGAAGCTGGAGACGCTGGGCCAAGGGCCGGGCAGTTTCCTCTCGACCGGCGGCCCGCTGGGGATGAGCGGCATCTGGCATGAAGGCCGGGTGCATCCCTTGGAGCTGACGGCGCTGCGCGAGGATCTGGCCTCGTCCTGGCTGCGGGGCGGCAATCTGCATCCCAGCAAGGGGGTGACGATGCCGGACGCCGATAAGGAAGGCGCCTATAGCTGGTGCAAGGCTCCCCGCCTGGGCAACATGCCGATGGAGGTGGGAGCCCTGGCCCGCAGGCTGATCGACGAAAATCCGTTGATCCTGGGGCTGATGGAGCTGAACGAGGGCAAGGGCTCGGTGCGCGACCGGGTGGTGGCGCGGCTGTTGGAACTGGCGCTGCTGCTGCCGGCCATGGAGGCTCTGCTGCGCGGCCTGAACCGCGACGGAGCCTATTGCGTTACCGGCCCCTTGCCGGACAAGGCGGCGGGGGTGGGCTTGGTCGAAGCGGCGCGGGGGTCACTGGGCCATTGGCTGGGAATCGAGCGCGGCGTGATCTCGTCCTATCAGATCGTCGCGCCCACCAGCTGGAACTTCTCGCCCCGCGACGGCACCGGCCAGCCGGGTCCGCTGGAGCAGGCCTTGGTGGGAACGCCGGTGACCCAGGGGCGCGGGGTGCCGCTGGCGGTGCAGCATGTGGTGCGGTCGTTCGATCCTTGCATGAGCTGCACCGTGCATTGAGGCGAAGAGGGGGCAGGGGGATGCTTCGTTGGCTTGGGGGTTTTCTGCTGCTGATGCTGGCTGGGGCTCCGGCTTTCGCGGCTCCGTCCTGCATCCGCCCGCCGGGAGTGGGCGAACCGTCGCTGGATTTCCAGGTGCGCGAAGCCCAGGTGATGCTGCATCACGAGGTCGATCTGTTCGGTCTGCCCCGTCTGCAAGGCCATATGGAAAGCGTGCCCAGCGGCTGGGCCATCCAGGGCCTGACCCTGGCCAGCGACCAGGTCAGTCTTCAGGCCGCCTGGAAGTTGGCGCCGCAGCCCGATGGCGGCGTTTGCCTTTGGATCGAAAAGGTAACGGCGGTGCTGGGCATGCCGGAACAGCGGGTTTATATCGCCTCGGACTATCAACCCGGCAGCTGCGAATATGAGGCCATCCTGGCCCATGAGCGTCAGCATGTGGAGATCAACCGCCGCACCCTGCATGACCATGCCGACGGTATCCGCCGCGCCTTATGGGACGGCATTCGCCAGAGCAGCCCGCTCTATCTCTCGGTCAAACCGTCCGACAACCAGTTGATACCGCGCCGGCTGATGAGCTATCTGTCCGGCGAAACCCAACGATTGCAATCGGACTTGCGCCAGCGCAACGGCGCGATCGACACGCTGGACGCCTATCGCCGCCAGCAACAGGCATCGGGCTGCAAGCATTGGCGGTCGAACCGCTAGAGCTTCAGCCCAAGGTCAGCGGATTGGCGGTGAAAGCCAGTCCGATCTGCAAGGCGGCTCCCGCGAACAGCAGGGCGGCGGCGCTGCGGCTCTGCCCGGTCAGCTGACCAGCACGGGCCAGCAGCAGGAACAAGGCGATGGTCAGCCCATGCATCAGCCGGGGTTGGTAATAGCCTTGCAGGAAGTTGAAGCCCAGCATGCCCAACAGGGCGACGATGCCGGCCAGCAGCAGCGGATCGGCGATCAGCCGGCGCAGGTCCTCGCCCTTGCGGATGCCGATGACCAGCAACAGCGCCAGAGCGGCCAGGGCAAAGGCTCCCGCCCAGCCTTGCGAAGCCAGCACATAGGGCACGAACTCGGCAACCTTGGCGGCGAAAGCAGCGGCCAGATGACCCTCGGCCTTGGCGTCCAGGATCCAGATGAACTGGCGGTAAGCCTCGGCCTCGAACGAGATCGAGACATGCAGCCACAGGGCGTTCAGCAGGAACCAGCCGAGATAAGGCCCAAGACCGACCGTCAGAACGATGGCGGCCTTGGCGGCGCGGCCTTCGCCCAGCTTGCCCCGCCAGCCCTGATAGAGCAGTCCCAGCAGGAAGGCCGGGGCCCAGATGGCGGCATAGGCGTAATCCAGCACCGCCACCGCCTGAAACAACCCGAGGCCCAGCATGCGGCGCTTGCTCTCGATACCGGCGCGCACCCCTTCGGTGAAGAAGAAGGCGGCTCCCAGCGGCACCAGGATATTCAGGAACGAGGGATGCTGGCTCCAGAACAGGCTATGCATGAAGTCGCTGCTGCCGACAATGGCCGCCAGTCCCAGCGCCACCGGCCCGCCGTCGCGCCCGCCCAGATGCAAGGCCAGATATAAAGCGGCGGCCAGCACGATGAAATTCATCACCCCTAAAGCAAAATAGCTGGGGAAGCGGCGCAGGAATTCCGACTGATTGAAATCGCCCGAGACGCGCCCGGCCAGGACGCTCTGCTTGAAGATGGTCGCCACCGGGCTCAAGGCTCCGGCCAGACCGGTGGCGGTCAGGATGTAGACGGGCCGCCCGCGCCAGGGATTGGGGCTTTTGAAATAGCCCTCCAGGTTCTCCATGTTGCTGGTGATGGAGTAGCTGTCGCAGATATGGACGAAATGGGCCGAATGCCCGACCTTGACGACCTTCAGACATTCCGTGGAACTGGCCGGCGGCTCGGTTTTGGCGAACAGGAACAGCAGCGGCAGGACGAGCAACAGCAGCAGGAACCAGCCGCGGGATGCGCCCGCCACCTTGGCCGGGATCAGGCTCATTTCGCCGCAGGCTCTTTCGGGGCGGAAGGCTGGTCGGCGAACAGCGGCTTGACCGCGTCGGCATAGGGCTTCAGCCGCAGGGCTAGAGTGTGCAAAGCCTCGACGGTCTTGACCTGCTTTTCGGGATCGGGAGCCGAAGCCGGATCGGCGGCCTTGATCAGTCCGTCCTCGATGCCGGTCCAGAACTGGCGGCCACCCTTCAGGTCCATATTGGTGGCGGCCCGCTCGACGGCGCTGGACAGGGCATAGGACAGGGGAATGGTCATCAGACCGAAGCAGACCACCACCAGGGCGGCGGCTTTCCAGCCCGAGCCTTTGCCCGGCTTGGCGGCATGGACGCCGCCGGCCAGCAGCGACAGGGACAGGCCGGATTCGGCGGAGAAAGCCTGAAGCTCGGCATAGCGGGCTTCCAGCGCGGCGATGGCGGCTTCGACCGAGGCGCCGCTGCCATAGATCGCCAGACCTTCCAGATGGGCATGGACTTTGCCCTTGGCGCGGACAAGGCGGATGGCGTGCTTGTCGTCCAGCGGCGAGACCATGGGCGCTCCTTAGCGGAACAGGTTGTAGCGCAGGATGCAGTAGATGGCGCGGAAGCCATCCTTCCAATTGATCTTCTTGCCCTCGGCATAGGTGCGGCCCGAATAGCTGATGCCGACTTCATAGATGCGCGGAGCGTTGGGCATATGGGCGATCTTGGCGGTGATCTCGGGCTCGAAGCCGAAGCGGTTCTCTTCGATGGTGATGCCCTGAATGATCTCGCGCTTGAAGACCTTGTAGCAGGTCTCCATGTCGGTCAGGTTCAGGTTGGTGAAGAAGTTCGAGGCCAGGGTCAGCACCTTGTTGCCCATGCTGTGCCAGAAATACAGCACGCGGACCTCGTTGCCGCCACGGAAGCGCGAGCCATAGACCACGTCGGCGCGGCCATCCATCATCGGCTTCAGAAGGTTCACATACTCGTCCGGGTTATATTCCAGATCGGCGTCCTGGATCAGGATGATGTCGCCGGTGGCGGCCTGGATGCCGGTACGCAGCGCCGCACCCTTGCCCTGGTTGACGTCATGGGACTGGACGACAATCTCGGGATGTTTCTCGGCCAGGGCCTTCATCACTTCCAGCGAGCGATCCTTCGAGGCGTCATTGACGATCACCACCTGCTTGGGCAGTCCCATGGAATCGGCGGCGAGCACGCGCGCGATCACCTTTTCCAGCGTCTTTTCTTCATTATAGCAGGGGACGACGATCGAAAGCATGAGAGCAACCCAATGATAATGGTGAATTCAAATACGGGCTATGTGTAGCCCAGCGGCGATAAGGCGTAAACAGCAATTCCTGAATGTTTATCAATCCGGCCAGCGCTTATGCAGCCACATCCATTGCTCGGGATAGCTGCGGACCCAATCCTCGATCAGCCGGTTCACCTGGGTCATGACCGCCAGGATGTCGGCATGCTGGTCGCCGGTCTCGGCAATCTGCAAGGGCGGCTGGAAGACGATGCGGAAGCGTGCATCTTCCAGGCGGATCACATGGGCCGGCACTACCGGACATTGGAACTTCAGGGCGAAGGCGGCCAAGGCCGGGGCGGTCATGGCGTCGCGGCCGAAGAAGGGGACGGCGATGCCGTCATTCATCTTCTGATCCACCAGCATGCCTAAATGCCCGCCCTGCCTCAGTTTGCCCAAGGCCCGACGCGCCCCCGACGCGCCCTTGGGGATCACCTCGATGCCGGCCACTGCGCGCCCCTTGGAGAATACCCAATTGACCAGCGGATTGTTGGCGGCGCGATAGATCAGGGTCAGCGGCAGTCCGTTGCGGGCGGCGGACAGGCCGGCCAGCTCCCAATTGCCGAAATGGGCGGAAAAGAAAATGCCGGGCTTGCTATCGTCGCGCAGAGCCAGCAGATGTTCGGCGCCCTCGATCTCGACCCGCTCGCCGGGGCCGTAGCCGAACTTGTCCAGATGCGGATATTCCCCGGCCACCCGGCCCAGATTGTCCCACATGCGGCGCAGGGTATCCTCGATCTTGGCCTTGGGCCAGTCGGGGAAGGCGCGTTGCAGGTTGCGTCGGGCGCGGCGAGTGACGGGCAAGGGATAGCCGATGGTTTGCCCCAGCCAGCCGCCGAACGCCGAAGACGCCTCGACCGACAGCCGTCGCAAGGCGTGATAAAGCAGCCAGACAAACCCGGCCTCGGCCCAGTTCCGAAACCTTTTCAAGATCATGATGGGGGTAAAATAAGCGGAACCGCTTTGCTGTTCTAGACGATTTTACAATGGATCAGAGCGTCTTCGTCGAAGCTATAGATGGCGCAAAGCCGGTGATAGCCATCGGCGATCACCACTTTTCCCAACTGGTTGTCGCGCAGAAGTAGAAGCGGTGACAGTTCCTTGCCGTCCTCGATCTTCTTTTGATCCTTCTTCACATGACTGTTGCTGACGCCTAGCAAAGAGAGAGCGGAGGCGCGGAAGATGTCCTTGGCTTTGAATTGCGAGATGGGGGCGCCCCGCAGATCTTTGACGATTTTATCCACCAGCACCGGGGGATAGATCAGCGACAGATAGGATGCGGCGGCGGGATAATCATGCTCTTCGGGTTCCGCAAGCCAGTGAATCTCGGGGGTGCCCTTGCCCATCTGTCGTCTCCTGCAAACTTGGCGTTTTCCCATCATAACCGCAGGGACTTTCGCTGTCGCGGAAAGCTGTGACGTCTCAGGCGTTGAATTTTCATTCGCCCCTTACCACTTCCCAAGTTAGAGTGGTTCCTAACGGAACCGACGAGGGAAAAACAGGTTCCGCAACCTCAGCAAGCAGGGGATACAGGCATGTCCGTCGACACCATTCTCAAAAATAAAGGTCACAACGTCTTCACCATCCGCCCGGAACATTCCATCACCGAGACCGCCGCGCTGCTGTCCGCCAAGAAGGTGGGCGTCGCCGTGGTCTGTGACGGCAAGGGTAAGGTTCTGGGCGTCATCTCGGAACGCGACATCGTCAAGGCGATTGCCCAGTTCGGCAAGGGCGCTTTGGAAATGGCCGTGCGCAACGTCATGACCACCCCCGCTTTGACCTGCAAGCTGGATGACGCCGCCAAGAAGATCCTGGAAGTGATGACCGACAAGCGTGTCCGTCACCTGCCGGTGGTCGAAGGCGAGGAACTGGTGGGTATCGTTTCCATCGGCGACGCCGTCAATCTGCGCCTGCAACAGGCCCAGGCCGAAGTCGGCGTGCTGCGCGACTTCGCCGCCAGCCGCTGAATAGACGTTTCCCAAGAAGAAGGGGCGGAGATTCCTCTCCGCCCCTTTTGCTTTGCTTACTCGGCCGCCGCCAGCTTGGCCGCCTGATGGCGCTGGTACAGGGCCAGCGCCATGATCGACAGCAAGGCGCAGATGGCCGCAAAGGAAATCCAGGCGCCCGGCATCGCCTTGTTGCCGCTTTCCTGGATCAGGAAGGTGCAGATCGCCGGGGTGAAGCCGCCGAAGACCGACTGCGACAGACCGTATGCCAAAGAGAAGCCGCTGGTGCGGACTTCCACCGGCATGATCTCGGTCAGATAGACGATCATCGAGCCGTTATACTGGGCATAGACCACCGACAGCCAGAACTCGGCCGCCAGCATGTTGCCCAGCGACGGGGCGGCCACCAGCCAGGACAGCACCGGATAGGCGGTCGCCAGCAGCACCAGGGCCGAGATGATCATCACCGGACGCCGCCCGAACTTGTCCGACAGCACCCCGCCCACCGGCACGAACAGGAAGTTCGAGATGCCAATGCACAGCGTCACCAGCAGACTGTCGGTGGCGCTTAAATGCAGCTCGCGCTGGCCGAAGGTGGGGGTATAGGCGGTGATCATATAGAAGCAGGCATTGCTCAACGACACGATCAGCATGCCCATCAGCACGATCTGCCAGTTGTTGGCGATCGAGGCCAGCAGCTCCTTGGTGGAAGGCTGGCGCTTCTTGGTGCGTTCGGCGAACTCTTCGGTCTCGCGCAGGGTTTTGCGCAGACGGATCAGCACCGGAACGATCAGACAGCCGGCCAGCAGCGGAATGCGCCAGCCCCAGTCGCTCATCTGCGCCGGGGTCAGGTTCATGCCCATGACCCAGCCGATCAGGCCGGCGGCGATCACCGCGCATTGCAGGCTGGCGGACTGCCAGCTGACGAAGAAGCCCTTCCAGCCGGGAGGCGCGATCTCGGCCAGATAGACCGACACGCCGCCCAACTCCACGCCGGCCGAGAAGCCCTGCAGGATGCGGCCCAGGAAGACGATCAGCGGCGCGAAGAAACCCAGATATTCATAGCCCGGGGTACAGGCCACCATCAGCATGCCGATGGCCATGAAGGTCAGGGTCAGGATCAGACCCCTGCGTCGGCCATGGCGGTCGATATAAGCGCCCAGCACGATGGCGCCCAAAGGCCGCATCAGATAGCCCATGCCAAAGGTCATCAGCGCCGCCATCAGCGAGGCGAAATCGCTGGTGTTGGGAAAAAATGTCTTGCCGATGGCGGCGGCGTAATAGCCGAACACCATGAAATCATACATCTCTAGGAAATTGCCGCTGGCGACCTGCACGATGCGGAACACCGTGGATTGCGGCTTGCTGTCGGCTATCATGATCATTTTCCTCCCGAGCCCCCATCTATTGTGGATGATGACGCAGATATGGTCATTCGTCCCCTTCTAAAAGAGGGGTGATGACAGGAAAATGACTGACAAGGATCAGCCGTTCGGGGTATCAGGGAATGAACAAGTTCCCATCAGGCCCGAGGCTTTACTTGCGCCACTCCGCTACCCTGCAGCCGTTCCGCCTGCTGAACCCCGACGCCACCCGTCCGCTGCTGCTGATCTGCGACCATGCCAGCGCCGAAGTCCCGCCCGAGCTGAATGGGCTGGGCCTGCCCGAAGGCGAAATACGCCGCCATATCGGCTGGGATATCGGCGCCGCCGACCTGACCGACGAACTGTCGCGCCGCCTGGACGCCACCGCCGTGCTGGCGGGTGTCTCTCGCCTAGTGATCGACTGCAACCGCGCCCCGGGCCATCCCACCTCGATCTGCCCCAGCAGCGACGGAACCCCGATCCCGGCCAACCAGGCCCTGACCCCCGCCCAGGCCGAGGCCCGCGCCCAAGCCTGGTATCACCCCTATCAGCGGGCCATCGCTCATCAGCTGGAACGGCTGGAAGCCAATGGCGGCCAGCAAGCGACCCTGATCGCGATCCACAGCTTCACCCCCTGCCTCAAGGACGGCGGCTGCCAGCGCCCCTGGCCGGTGGGAATCCTGTGGAATCAAGACGGCCGCCTTGCCGAACCGCTGATCGCAGCGCTGCGGAGCAGGGGCCTGACCTGCGGCGACAACGAACCCTATTCCGGGCGCTTGGCCAACCACACGGTCGACCGCCACGGCCAAGACGCCGGTCGCCCCCATGTCTCCATCGAAATCCGCCAGGACGAGATCAGCACGGCGGACGGTGTGGCCCGCTGGGCGGGAATTCTGGCGGAAGTGCTGGGGGAGATTGAAAATAATTATATATTTGGCGATTTTTTATTTTAATGGATAACAATTTCATTGTTGAAAATCGGTGTTGGTGTATATTTTAAATATCTAAATTGTTGTGGAGAGGGGCGTGGCTGGGAAGGCAAGGTATCCGGGTGGTTCTAAAGAACGTGTGCGACGCGCAGGAGATAATGTGCGTAATGGCGTGGCGACAAAAGAAGATATGGACGTTATTGATCTTTGGAGAGCGTCACATCGCCCTGTTTTAAATACATTTCAGGCTATTTTGCGAAATAGAACTAGGGGAAAGGAGATATTCGTCGCTCAAAGGCATAATAGAAGAGATACTATTTTCGACAAATTGACTCGTTATCCAAGCATGCAGCTGTCTCGCATGGATGATGTGGCTGGGTGTAGGTTGATATTTAATAGCATTGAGGAGCTTTATAAATTTAGAGCAATTTTTCATTGTGCTCATTTCAAGCATAAGAGAAGAAATGACGTGGATAGATATGATTATATTAAGAGTCCAAATGCACGCACGGGGTATAGGGGGGTTCATGATGTGTATGAGTATAATGTCAACTCACAGTACTCTGAAATGTATAGAGGGTTGCTGATTGAGATTCAGTACAGAACTAAAGCGCAGCATGCGTGGGCTACGTGTGTTGAGCTTGTTGGTTTTATCACGGAAAACCAACCAAAATTCCAGAAGGGGGATCATAGATTTACAAGAATAATGCAGCTCGCCAGTGAAATCATCGCGAGGGCATTTGAGAATGCTAAGTCAAGTCTTCCTGATATTTCGGATGATGAAATTGTGCGTGAGTTTATTGCGCTTGATGAAGAAGTGGGTTTTATTAAGATTTTGCGCGGTGTTAATGCTTCTGATAGAAGTTTGTCAAAAAATAAAAATATTATTCTAATATTTAATCAAGATGGGGATCTCGAGTTAAGGTCTTTTAGGGATTCTACGGACGCGCTGACAGCTTTGTTTAAGCTTGAGCAAGAGGGAAGTGGGCGAGATATCGTTCTCGTTAGAGGTGATTCTACTGAGGAGATTAGGTTTGCTTTCAAGAGTTACTTTTCTGACTCGTCTGATTTCGTCTCTTTGATAAGGCAGGGCTGTCGTGTTCTGTCTGGTAAAGAATTGGTTTCGGCAAAGGGCCGGAGACCAGGAGGGCGTATAAAGAGAATATAGTATAGTCTTTGGATAGATTGTTTTCTATTTTCCATCTTGCCTCAAGGTGTCTGTCCGCAGGTATTTCCGCTCCATCGGGGCGCTGCCCCGAGCGGGTTCGGGCGGCAGCCCGACGATTCGCCGTCAGGCGGAAACCTCGTCGCCGCGCTAAACCCCTCGCCACGGAGGCATAGCAGAGACACAGAGAAAATCTCCGCCACCCGCAAAGCCCTCAGCCATGCCCAGCACGCCCGGCTTCCCCGCCGATTGCAAAGGCTGTCGCCACCACCCTTTCCGATGGCGCACTTCTCAACTCTGGGATACACTGCTGCCGCGTCCGTTTCCGTGGAAACGGTAAGGCGGGATGAGCCGGTGCTGGTAACACCGACCCATCCCTAACCACAACCTGCTTGTAAGGAGCTAGGTCATGGCTGACCGTGACTATAACCCAGCTTGTATCATAACGTTAGTGCCCCAAAGCAACTTTGGCGGCAACCGGGAGATGCTGGCCAGGGGCTGAGGCGGGCGCGGCGGCGGGCTGGGCGGAAGTGTTCACCCAGACCCAGCCACTTTCGTTCGGCTCGCTTGTCCCGCGCCGCCCGGCCTCTGGCCGGCAGTTGCCGGTCGATGCGACTTATCATTCTGCTGGCTGCGACGATGTTCGCGGCCACGCCTGCGCTGTCCGCCGAGCGGCTGGCCGGGCCTTATCCCGCCGAGGTTCTGCGGGTCATCGACGGCGACACCGTCGAGGTCCGCGTGCATATCTGGCTGGGACTCGACCAGACTGTGCATGTCCGCCTGCGCGGCATCGACGCACCGGAAATGCACGGACATTGTCCAGGAGAACGCGAGAAAGCCCAAATGGCGAAGGATTATCTGGAGCGTACGATCGCCGGCCAGTCGGTATCGCTGACCGACATCGGCGTCGATAAATATGGCGGGCGGGTGGATGCCTGGGTGCGACTGTCCGACAGCCGCAATCTGTCGGAGCGGATGTTGTCGGCGGGACTGGCGCGGGCGATGGCGGGGAAGGGGCGGAAGCCCTGGTGCTGAAAGGCTTTTTCCCCTCACCCCAGCCCTCTCCCACAAGGGGAGAGGGAGTGACGTGGACCGGCCAGCCCCCTCTCCCCCCGTGGGAGAGGGTTGGGGTGAGGGGGGGTAATCTCCCATCCCCCACACCGCTAGTAGCCACCCCCGAACAAACCCGCTATATTTCGTCGGCTGTACGGAACCCTGGGGAAAGTCATGTCTGAAACCGCTCCTGTCGGAGAGACCGCCATCGGCTTGGCCGAGGCTTTGAGCGAGCGTTATCTCGCTTACGCCATGTCGACCATCGTGTCGCGTTCGCTGCCCGATGTGCGCGACGGGCTGAAGCCGGTGCATCGCCGTTTGCTGTTCGCCATGCAGCAGTTGAAGCTGGACCCCTCGGGCGGGTTCAAGAAATGCGCCCGCGTGGTCGGCGACGTGATCGGTAAGTATCATCCCCATGGCGATGTGGCGGTGTACGACGCCATGGTGCGTCTGGCCCAGGATTTCGCGGTGCGTTATCCGCTGGTCGAGGGCCAGGGCAATTTCGGCAATATCGACGGCGATAACGCGGCGGCCATGCGTTACACCGAGGCCAAGCTGACCGAGGTGGCTCAGGCCCTGATGCTGGGTCTGGACGAAGACGCCGTGGATTTCCGCCCCACCTATGACGGCTCGGAAGAAGAGCCGGCGGTGATGCCGGCGGCCTTTCCCAATCTGCTGGCCAATGGCGCTTCGGGCATCGCGGTGGGCATGGCCACCAACATTCCCCCCCATAATGCCGGCGAGCTGTGCGACGCCCTGACCCATCTGATCGCGAATCCCGATTGCGGCATCGATGAGCTGGTGAACTTCGTGCCCGGCCCGGATTTCCCCACCGGCGGCGTGCTGGTGGAAAGCCGCGAATCGGTGCTGGAAAGCTATCGCACCGGGCGCGGCAGTTTCCGTCTGCGCGCCAAGTGGGATGTGGAGAAGCTGGCGCACGGCATGTATCAGATCGTGCTGACCGAGATTCCCTATCAGGTGCAGAAGTCGAAGCTGATCGAAAAGATCGCCGAGCTGTTGGAAGCCAAGAAGCTGCCGCTGCTGGCCGATGTGCGCGACGAATCCACCCACGAGGTCCGCGTGGTGCTGGAGCCGAAGAACCGCACGGTTGAGGCCGAGATGCTGATGGAACAGCTGTTCCGCCAGACCGATCTGGAAATCCGCTTCTCGCTGAACATGAACGTGCTGGATGCCGATTCGGTGCCCCGCGTGATGAATCTGAAGGAAGTGCTGCGGGCCTTCCTCGATCATCGCCATGTGGTGCTGGTGCGCCGCTCGAACCATCGGCTGGGCAAGATCGAAAAGCGGCTGGAGGTGCTGGAAGGTTACCTCAAGGCCTATCTCAATCTCGACGAGGTGATCCGCATCATCCGCGAGGAGGACGAGCCCAAGGCCTCGTTGATGAAGGCCTTCGAGCTGACCGAGAACCAGGCCGAAGCCATCCTCAATATGCGGCTGCGGTCCTTGCGCCGTCTTGAGGAAATGGAGATCAAGGGCGAGCATAAGAAGCTGTCGGCCGAGCGCAAGGGCTTGAAAGAGCTGCTGGCCGACGAGGGCAAGCGTTGGGTCTCCATCGCCGCCGAGATTGCCGAGACCAAGGCCAAGTTCGGCCAGCCCGACGCGCTGGGCAAGCGCCGCACCCTGCTGGGCGATGCCCCCACCGCCGTGGTGGTGCCGATCGAGGCCTTCATCGAACGCGAAGACATCACCGTCGTGCTGTCGGAAAAGGGCTGGATCCGGGCGGTGAAGGGCCATGCCGACAATCCCGACGACTTCAAGTTCAAGGATGGCGACGGCCTCAAGCTCAGCCTGCATGCCAATACGGTCGATAAGCTGCTGATCTTCGCCAGCAATGGCCGCTTCTACACCATCGGCGGCGACAAGCTGCCGCGCGGTCGCGGCCATGGCGAGCCGCTGCGTCTGATGGTCGATCTGCCGAACGATGCCGAGGTGATCACGGTGTTCCCCTTCCGCGCCGGTCAGCGGCTGCTGGTGGCGGCGAATTCCGGGCGCGGCTTCCTGGTCAAGACCGACGAGGTGGTGGCTCAGACCCGCGCCGGCAAGCAGATTTTGAATACCGGCGACGGCGAGACGGCCATGTTCTGCCTACCCGCCGAGGGCGACGCGGTGGCGGTGATCGGCCAGAACCGCAAGCTGATCATCTTCATGCTGGACGAAATCCCCGAAATGACCCGGGGCAGGGGCGTGATGCTGCAAAAATACCGCGACGGCGGGGCCTCGGACATCAAGGTCTTCACGCTGAAGGACGGCCTGACCTATCGCCAGCGCAATGCCGACAAGACCCGCACCGAGCCTAATCTGGTGCTGTGGCTGGGCAAGCGCGCCACCGTGGGCCGCACGCCGCCGCAGGGCTTCCGGCTGGACAACAAGTTCTAGCGTTACGGATGGGAGGGCGTCACTGCAGTTGAAGGGGCGCTTCCGGTTCCGCTGCTTACTGAAGGCGTTGGAGTCGTGACGGGATTTGTCGACGAGGTCGTTGGCATAACGCTGGTACTGGCTTGTGATGACGACGTCTGGCTTGCCGTTCCGGATGATGACGGCGTCTGATGCGACGTCTGGCTTGCCGTTCCGGTCATCGAAGAGCTTGAGGACGTCGTATTGACGTTCGTCACTGCAGGATTGCTGCGCGCAATAATCGGCGCTTGCATCGTGTGGGCTTGTTCTATTTGCGCCACCATCGTGGGGCTGCTGCTACCGCTGGGATTGGTCGAGCTGACGATGTTTTCCGGGTCGCCATGGCGCTCCCGGTCTTTCAGAGTCGAGTTATCGGCGCCGAAAGCGTAACGGATGCCGGCGATGGCGAAGCCGTGACCGCGATTTCCGCCGCCAGTATTGGCGAAAAAGGTAGTCGGGCTGGAGGCAATCGGCTGCCATTCAACTTCGCCGAAACCGATCCGCGTATTGTTGTATCCAGTTCCGCCCAAGGAAAGTTTGAGGCTGTCGGTAACATACCAGCCTCCAGATAGACTAGCGTAGCCCGATGTCGATGTGCCCTTGTTGGCGTCACCTCGCTGCAGACCAACAGAGGGGGCGAGAGTGAAATTGCCGAGATATTCTTCCGTTTCCAATCCGTAGCGGTAAATATCGGCGCTGTCGATACGTGACCAGGATGCGGTAACCCCGAGCAATGCTTGATCAGGGTCTCGCCAGAAAGCGTGTCCGCCAACGCCCTTTTGCAGTTGATCGCCACTTTTTCCGGCTGCGCCGTCGAGCTGAAAACCAAAACGGTGCCCGACTGGCACGGTTCCCGTAACGGACGCGAAGCCGGACGGCGAACCATTCACTGATCCGCCCGATCCATCAACCGACAGGGTCGGCGCTGAAACCGCCGGGTCATCTCCAGCCAAAGCTGGCCAACACGCCGCCAGAAGCAATCCGGCAGCCGCGCATGCGCCCATCTGAGATCGGTGATGAAAACTCACAAAGAATTCCCCTTAGCCCAGTATGGAATTCTAGCACAACTACCATTGGATGATAAACATGCTTTAATATCTTTTAGGATTTTAGAGATCGAGGGCGATGCGAAGGCCTGGAAAGCCAGCGCCGAGCTTAATCTGGTGCTGTGGCTGGGCAAGCGCGCCACCGTGGGCCGCACGCCGCCGCAAGGCTTCCGGCTGGACAACAAGTTCTAGCTGGCTGCGATGTCTCCGTCATTCCCGCGCAGGCGGGAATCCATCTCAGGAACAAATCAACAGCGGGTGATTCAGCCTCAATCCTGCCGTTACATGGATCCCCACCTGCGCGGGGATGACAGTGAGGATGGATGGTTCATCCAGAGTCATCCCGCCTTGGCCTTCAGCCGGCTGTCCTCCAGCTCGCCCAACGCCTCTAGGATGGGATAGGCCACCGAGGCGATATGGGCGTTGATGCGCTTCAGGTCGCGCAGGATGTCGAGATGCAGCGTGCTGCTCTCGATGCTGTCCTTGCGGCCGTCGCGCAGGCGGATCAGGTGGGATTCGGTGGCGGCCCGCTCAAGATTGCGCACCTCGGTCTTTTCGGCCACCAGCTGGCGGGCCAGTTTGACATCGCCCGAGACGAAGATGGCCATGGCGATCTTCAGGTTCTCCTGGGTCAGGGCGAACATGGCTTCCAGCTCGGCGAAGCCCTCGGGCGAGAAAGACAGGTGATGCTTGATCTTCTTGTCCGCTGCCTCGATCAGGTTGTGGTCGATAATGTCGCCGATATGCTCAAGATTGATGGCGAAGGTCATGATCTCGCTGGCGCGGCGGCGGCTGTCTTCGTCCATATCCTCGTTCGACAGGCGCGACAGATAAAGCTTTACCGCCTGATGCAGGGCGTCGACCACATGGTCGGTGCGGGCGACTTCGGCGGCCAGCTTGGCGTCGTCGCGGCGTAAGACCTCCAGGCATTGGCTGAACATGGCTTCCACCGCATCGCCGATGCGCAAGGTTTCGCGGGTGGCGTTGCCGATGGCGACGCTGGGCGAGCCGAGGGCGGTTTCGTCCAGATAGCGCGGCTGGCGAGGGTCATCGGCCTTGGGTTCGTCGGGGCGCAATTGCGTCACCAGCCTTCCCATAGCCTCGACCGCCGGCAAGAAGGCCGCCGCCAGCAGCAGATTGAAGGCGATATGGAAATCCACCAGTTGGGCGGCGCGGTCGGTCTCCAGCAGCGGCAGCCAGCGGGAGATCATCTCCAGCAACGGCAGCAGCGCCAGGCAACCGGCGGCGCGAACCAGGGCGTTGCCCAAAGGAACCCGCCGGACGGCCGGGCTTTC